>CEUD01003293.1_pt1 | contig 15773 bp, 14 predicted proteins | sample 356481 | NCBI WGS metagenome assembly CEUD01 (sample SAMEA2623314, study PRJEB7988) | marine metagenome | isolation source: saline water (ENVO:00002010), including | reverse complement strand
CGTAAAGTTGAATAAGAATACGAAAAACAGTTCGAACCTCTTTATGTTTTTTTCTTTTTTGTATTTTTCTTCTTATCACTTTTCCTCTTTTTATCAAACTTTTTTTTATGTATAGATAATAATTCTTCTATTTCTTTTTCTATATTGTCTAAATCGTGTTGACATTTAACTAACTTTTCTTCTAATTCTTCAATTTCGGAAACTGATTCTTTAATATTCATATTGATTAGTATATATAATATATATGTTATAAAAAATTTTTTTTTTTAAACTAATTCTATATTTTCATCACGATCAATTATAATATTAGATTCACTTTGGGCATAAGTTGATCTAATTTGTGATATTAAATCAATATTATCTGTTAATTGATTTTGTAATGTTTGAACTAAAGTTCTTTCTATTTCTGTCAATTGATTTAAATTACAAATATCTACACAATAATTACTAATTAATAATTTTAAATTACCAGTAGGGCTTTTTTCTAATGTTTTTAAATATCCGTTCCTTATCTTAATTAAACCACGATTCTCAAATTCGTCCCAAGTACGAGCAAAATTTGTACTAATAATTGTTATTGGTAATGCTATCAAAATAATACCCAAAATCATTGTAAAACCAGCGAATAATTTCCCTAAATCAGTTATTGGATATACATCTCCATAACCTACTGTTGTTATTGTTACAATTGACCAATAAAATGTAGATGGAATACTTGTATAAGGTTCTGTACCATCCTCGCGAATTCCTTTTTCTAATTGATATAAAATTGAGGATGAAAAAATCACAGCAATTATAATCAAAACTATCATTAATTTTAATCCGTAAATACTTTTTGCCATAGTTTCTATCATTAATTGAGTGTAAACTTTTAATGATTTACTTGATAATATTTTGACTATTCGAATTAATTTTAACACTTTAAAAAAACTAACAATATTTGATGTTTCACTACTTTTTTGAAATGTAAAAAAAATAGGAATTATTGAAACTATGTCAACAAAATGAGCAAACGTTTTTATGTATTTAATTTTATTATCTACAACAATAATTTTTATAATGTATTCAATTATGAAGATACTACAGCAAACAAATTCTATAATATCCCAAATTATTAAATCTCTATACAATTTCAATGTTTCTAAACAAGAAGCAGAAACAGCAATTAAAATTACAAGAGTTATGAAGAAAGAAAAACATTTCGATTCTTTAGTTTCTTGCTTAAAAATAAATTGATAAGTATCAAATCTTCTTTTCTGCCACTTTGTTAATTCTATATCATTATTATTAGAATATGGTTCAAAATATTCATTAAACATTTCAATTCAATTTACTAAATTAATTTAATTTGTTTTAATTAAATCTAATAATTTCAGTTTTAATTACTTTTTAATTTTTATTTCATATTAAAATTATAGATTAATTTAAATACGTTACATACATAAATATATAATATCTTTTTATATATATATATATATTAAAAAATAAATGAGTTATATTAAAAATAATAGAACAAAATCTTATTTAATTGTTGGAGTAACAATTATGGGATTAGGTGCAATAAAAGGTCTTTATAATGGTTTGAGAAGAACAAATAAACGAGATATTAATGATGGAGGCCCTTGTCTTAATGTTCAAGATGGATTAATTTCTACAGTTGGTTCTTCTGGTGTTATAGTTTCTGCTTCAACTTTATTAGGAACATTTGAAGGGGGTATGGTTGGCTTAATTTGGCCATTAAATTTACCTTGGGGTTTATATCAATATGTTAAAAATCAATTAAATACAGAGGAATTATCTGATTATGTTGAACAAGAAACTGAACAAGAAACTGACCGAGAAACTGACCTCGATAGAGAATCAGAACAAGAAAATTCCATACAACATCAAGATCATATTGTAATTGAATCTCTTTGCGATTTTTCCAATGATATTACTCATAATCAAGATTAATCCCTTTGTAATGAACGCAATAATCTAAGCAAATATAAAAACAAATTAATTATATCTAAATATAGATTAATTGATGCCATTATCCATTCATTTTCCGAATATTTACTTAAAATTAACCACGTATCAAATATAATGTATCCAGCAAAAATTAAAGCACCAAAACAGGCCCACAAAGTTTCCCCAATTCCCCTAAAACTAAAAAATAATTGGAATATACTACCAATAAATAATACAATCATAAAACCAAATAATATATTTCCCAATATACTAAAATCTTTTTCTTTATTATACCACGTAAATAAGCTCAATCCAAATGTTATTCCAAATGTTAAAACTAATGCTTGGAATACTATTTTAGGAGAATAACTTAAACATACAATTCCTAATCCATAACTCATTGAGAATGTAAAAATTGATAAAAGAATAATATTAAGTGGATACTTATGTTTTAAACACATTAATAATAGTAAACTGACAAATAATGCTATAATTGAAATAATATAAGTTCCGGGTGATGATAAAACATAATCTTGTAGTGATTTTGATGTATATGTAATAATTCCAAAAATTAATGAAGTGAATAGTTGTAAACAAACAACACTGTAAACTTTAATAATAAATTCATTTCGTATTTTATTAGAACAATCTTCTAATTTTTGGCCTTCCGGTGCTGGATTAATATCGTCATCGTTAAATACAATATATGTACTATTTTTAGTTGTAGACATTATTACAAATTTTTATTAAATAAATTTTATGAATTCAATTTTAATAAAATCTTTCATAAATACCATCACTACCATAATCTTCACATTCTTCACAACAATATTCATAATAATATTCATCTTCAATTTCTTTCAATATTTTTTCATAGTGAAAAGAACAATAAAAAGAACCAACGTGAAAAGAACCAGCAATGCGAAGGAGATCAATTTCATCAAATAATTCTATCATTTTTACATCTTCTCCTGTAAGTTCATTATTTCCATATTCATTGCAATCCATACTCGCACATGTTAGATATTCGAATATTAGAAAAATAATATCATCCGGAACTTTACATTCAACTAAATCACAATATATAATGTTAAACATTCTTAATATAAATTTAAAATTAATATATCTATTTTAAATTTATTTTAAATTTTGCGTAATATTAAATTTTAATTACGTTTTTCTAAAAATATTTAGGACTGGATTTTATTATTATATTTAATTAATCTATTTATTTAATTTATTTATAAGACTGTAGTTTCAACCATAATTCCAGCAACTTTATACATATCACAAGAACTAGCAGGTCGTCTATCTTCAAAATAACCAAAACCTTGATTATGAGTTTCATGACCTACACGAATTGAAGCACCACGATTAGCATATCCCCAACTAAAATCATTAATTGAAGCAGTTTCGTGATGACCAGTTAATCTAAGTTCATTTCCATCACCATAAACAGCAATATGCTCTTCATGTTTTTTAGATAACTTCTCAATTGCTTTTTCAATATATACCAAACCACCTTTTTCTCTCATTAGTTTTGTACTATAATTTGTATGCATTCCGCTACCATTACAATCGCCACTAATTGGTTTTGGAACCCAACTATCAACTACACCAAATTTTTCACATACTCGTCCTAAAATGTATTTACTCATCCAAGCATCATCTGGGGCATTCATACCTTTTCCAAATACTTGATATTCCCATTGACCACAAGCAACTTCAGCATTAATACCAGTAACTGTGATTCCAGCATATAAACATGCTCTGTAATGACATTCAATTACATCTCTACCATATGTATTTCCTGTTCCAACTGAACAATAGTAAGGACCTTGAACTGGAGTTTGTCCAGATTCTGGAAATCCAATTGGACGATGTGTTTTACCATCCATCATAAAAAATTCCATCTCAAAACCAAACCAAGGTTCACTTTCAGATGCCTTCTCCATAATTTCAGCAGTATTCACCCGAGTATTTGTTGGATGCGGTGTTTTTAAATCAGGTAACCATGTATCACATAATACTAGATAATTTCTACCAGTTGAACGAAACGGATCTCTATAAAGTTTTCTTGGAATAATATAAACTTCTGAATCTCTACCTAATGCTTGTTCAGTAGATGAACCATCATAATTCCATACAGGAACAACTTCTAATGTAACTTTTTTTGTATTACACAAATCAATTGTTTTTGATTTACAACGAAGTTCTCCATTACCACCTAACCAAACATATTCTAATTGAACTTTATTTGGTGTCTGTAAAGACATCATTTGATTGTAAAAGTTATTATTTGTAGTAGACATATTATTAGATTTATAGATTATTTTAATTTAATATTTACTAAACACTTGTTTATTCAATTTTAGTTTTTAATTTTTAATTAATTTTAATATATAATTTACCTATTTATATATTAAAATTAACATTAATTTTATTAAATGCTATATGTATATCTTTCAATATTTACCATTATAATGATGACTTAGAAAATTGTTTGATTTAATTTGTGTATTAAATCTTTTTTTCTTTTATATAATTTAGGATTAATCCCAAATAATTTAGAAAATGAATTTAATTCTTTTCTTTTATTAAATTTTCCACTGCGATATAAAATTATTGCATTTAAATTATTAATTATGGTCTTTTTATTTTTTGTATTTTTAATATTCTTTAATCCATAATGTTTAGAAATTAAATTTAAATCATTTCTATTATATTTACTAAATAAATTTTTCCATAATATTCTGTTTTGTTTACCACCTCTAATTTTATGCATACTTATCCCAACATGTTCAGATTTAGTTCTTGGAATTAAATCTCGTATTACTTCTGACATTTTTTTTATTTCATCCGCAATTGGTTTTATATCTACACTCGCTACTTCAGTTGCCAACATATTAGAAATTTTACTTTTAACATAATCTTTTATCATGTCATTTGTCCCCAGTTCTTGTCTAATTTTCCTACTTCTTTTTTGAATATCAGAATCTAATCTATTTTCTATATTTTGAGTTTGTAGAACAAAATCATGATAAAACTTTAGATAAAGAAGACTTCGTTCCATTATAAATAAGTTATCAACAATATTAACATCATCATATATACGAGTCATGTCTTTTTTGGCAAATTTGGTCTCATTTTGGATAAATTGTTTGTATGAAATTAAATATTTATCTATATTTAATATGTTTGCTCCAAGTTCTACCTTTTCGTCATCTGTCATTGGTTGAAAACCATTCGGTTTTTTTATTTTTATTTTATATTTATTGTCATCTATCATCACTTGTATTTCATCAAAAATGTCCAATATTTCTTCTCTGTTAGTGATTTTTGTTGTTGGATCGTTATCAGTAGCTTTACTTCTCATATCCTCACCGATTTTTACGGTTAAATCGTTTACTAAATTTTCAAAAATTTTTTGAACTTGATCCAAAAGATTCATCTCCAATATTAATTTCTCATTTTGAATTTCTTTTTTTGTTTTACCTTTTTTTGCTATATTATTCATTTCAATATATTATTATAATAATATAATATATTTAATTTTTTTTTATAATTCTATACTTTGTACTTGATGTTATTATGTTATTACGAATTAAAGGATAAGTTTTCATCTTGAGTGTATATCCAATATCTTGTAATAATTGTCTAAGTATATTCAAACAAAATCTCTTATCCTTATTTTTGCGAGCCATACTTCTTATACTATAAGTTTTAAACACAGTTTTTAAGGCATCTAACATATTATTAATATAAATTGAGACCCTTTCATTTTGAATATCCATAAACTTGATATAAGAAGTATCTAAAAAAGAGTCATATCCAATAAAAGTTATTAAATCTAACACTAACTCTTTTTTTTTATCAATTATATAATTTTCATATTTATTATGAATTTTTTCCTCCGAGTTTTCTTCGCTCACTTCTTTTACTTCACTCACTTCTTTTACTTCTGTCACTTCTTTTACTTCTGTCACTTCTTTTATTTTTTCCGCTGAAATATTCTCTCCACATTCATTTAAATTTAAATTTGGATTTAAATTTGAATTTGTTACTGATGAATTATGGTTAGACATTATTATAATATAATTATAGATATAAATAATAATTAATTCATCTAAATGTAATTATATATATTGCCCAAAAATTGTAAGGTTTGTTTTAAAAGATTTAATAATTTGGTTTGTTTTTTTTATATTAAATAATAAATCACCACATAAATTTATATTATAAAAATTATTATCAGATGATGTTTCTATTAAAAGAGATTCTATAAACTTTTGTTTATCAATACCAGCTAAACCATTCCAAGAAATTGACCAACGTTTAAACTTTTTTTTAAACTTTTTTTCTTCTTCTATCTTTTCCACATGAATTGTTGTTCCTTTTTTGACATATGATTCAATAATATATTTACGGAAAATTATTTCAAAATTTTTTTTTAATACAAGTGAAAAAATTTTTTTATCATATTGATCAAAAAATATCAATTCTAAATTTTTGGATATTAAAAATTCTAATATAATCTTTTTATTTATATTGTCAATTAAACAAATATCTGAATTGAAAATTCTTTTTTTAATACCAGATAAAGATTTTTGTTTTTTCTTTTTTTTTATGATTTTTTTTACTCTTAATACACGACTATTAACTTTAATGTTATTAGAAACATTTGGAACATTTGGAACATTTGGAACATTGGGAATATTTGCAATATTTGATACTAAATTATTGGAATTTTGTTCCTTTTTATTTTTAACATGTCTTTTTATATTTTTCTTTTTATTTTGTCTATTTCTTAATATTATTCTATAAGATTCAACTGTTTGTTTATATTCTGTTGAATTTTTGTTTTTTATATTTGCAAGTTTTTTTTTTAATAATACTTCTTCAAAACTTACCTCTTCTTTTTCTTCATTCAAATTTTCAGAAATATCAGTTTGAGTTATTATTCGAGTTATTTCTTTATCTTTAATTTTTTTTAAAGATATTATTTCTTCTTGTTGTTTTTTTAATTTTTCAGTTTCTTTTTTTAACTTAAGTTGTTGTTCTTTTATTCTTTTATCCATAATTTTTCTTCTTTCTTCTAATTTGCCAAATTCCTTCTTTTTTTTACTTCTAATTTTTTCTAATTCTTTATTAACTTTTTTATCTATTTCACTATTTTGAATATTTTGACTATGTATTTCTTGTTTTAAACGTATAATTTCATTATCTTTTTCCTGTAAAATATTAGTATAATTTGTTTGTAAGTTTAAAATTTCATTATTGTGTTCTTTTTCTATATTTATTATTTCTTTTACTCTAGATTGTATGCTGTTATTTATTTCTTCTTTATTTTTACTTATTGTTAAATTTTGAAGTATTAATTTATCTGAAGAATGATTAACAACTACATTACTATCAGATACGTTATTATCAGATACATTACTATCAGATACGTTATTATCAGATACGCTACTATCAGCCTCGGGATTAGGATTAGGATTAGGATTAGAATTAGAATTAGAATTGGGTTTAGGTTTCTGATTAGATTTATTAAAAAAATCATCTCGTTCTTTTTTTAACATTTTTTTTCTTTCCAATCTTAACATTTTTTTTTGTTCTCTTTTCCTCTTTAATTGTTCACTTGCCGATAATGGATTTGTGTTATCATCTTTTTCTATAATAATAAACTCTGTTCCGAAATTGTCTTTTTCGTCCTCCTCCTTCTTCTCAGTTGCATTTTCCTTTTCTATATGTTTTAGTATTAATACATTGTCAGTATTTAATTCACTTTCAGGTTCAACATTAAAAATATTTTCATATTTTTTTATATCTGGTAATAGTCTTTCTTCTGATATTTCTCGTTTATTTTCGAGTCTATTATTTAGTGATTCCATTTCTTTATTTATATCAAATAGATTAAAGTCAAAACTCATCTTAAATATACTTTATATAATATTTTTGTAAATAATTTTAACACAATGAAAAATATTTGATATTAGATGTTTTAAATATAAGAATAATTTTTAATCAATGAATTATTTATAATTCATAATATTTTGTGATATATCATATTTTGTTAAAAATTATTAATTAATATTTAAAGAAATTAATTTATATTAGAATTAATATAAATGGAGCAGTTTCAAGAATATGTAAGAGAAGATGAATCACCATTTAGTAATTGTGTTATATCAGATTCAGATGATGATATTATGGATATAAACATTCCACAGCCATCTCAAGAAACATTAGGCAATAATTGTTTAAATATTGATTCTAATTCTAATTCTAATCAAATAGAAAATTTAGACGAATCACAAAATTTGAATAATGTTCATATTAGTAGTTGTCAACTTATTAATTTTTCTAAAATTGATTTTATAAATTGTCTTGCATTGCGAGACTCGTATAAAATAAATGATAATAATACAGAAGAATTTCGAAATAATTTGAACAATAAAGTATTATTATTAAAAAAGAAATGGTTTTATGAACAAAATTCTGATTTACATAGTTTAAATGTTCTCCAACATGCTCTTAGAAATTTTGAAATTTTAGATAAAAAATTAACACGAGAGTTGATATCAATTGGACAACAAAAATGTCAATATGAAGCAGTTTCTTTATATCATCAATTAATTGAAAAAAAATTAATGACTGATACAATTAAAAGAGATATGGATCATATTTTTGAATCAATATTTCATTCTGCTCACCTAATTGAATATTTATTTTGTTATCAAAGATCTTTATCACCTAATTACGAAACATATGTTTGTGACGAATTAGCAATATATAGATTTACACCACCCGATTCGTCTAAGAATACTCCATTTCAAAATCTCATTTTATATCTTTTAAATACTATTTATAAAAAAAAATATCGAAGATATCCTCCAAGTGGGGAAACTGGTTGTGACGGAGAGAAATATTGTTATCGAGAAATATATACAAAAAGTGGATATTTATCATATGCTTGGAAAAGAGACACGTCAATTGAAAAATTTGTATATAAATCTTGTCAAAAAGAATTAAATTATGAACAATGGCATAATTTAACTGTAGATAAAACAAATGGCAAAAATGTAATCGCATTTTTATCTAAAACAGATGATCATCAATTTCTAGAATTGAAAAAAAATAGACATATTTTTTCTTTTAAAAATGGTGTGTATATTGCTAAAAATTATGATGCACGAACTGATATGTATTCTGATAGATTTTATAAATATGGAACGTATCCCGCATTACCAAGTAATACCGTTGCTAGTAAATATTTTGATTATGATTTTAACATGTTTGAGGAACTTAATACTGAGGATTGGTATAAGATTCCAACGCCACATTTACAATCTATATTAAACTTTCAATTCAAAGATGAAGATGAACATGAAGGAATCTGTCGTTGGATGTATATCATGATTGGTAGAATGCTTTACCAAGTTGGTGATTTAGATGATTGGCAAGTAATCGGATTTATAAAAGGTCTTGCTGGAACTGGTAAAGGAACTATTTTGACAAAAATAATTAAACAATTTTACGAAGCAGGTGATGTAGGTATTTTATCAAATGATGGTGAATCTACATTTGGTGTTTCTGGTTTTTATGATAAACTTATTTTCATAGCACCAGAAGTTAAAGGTGATATTAAATTACCACAAGCTCAATTTCAGGGAATGGTTTCTGGAGAAGATATTGTTGTTTCCGTTAAATATAAAACACCTCAAAATTTAGTATGGAAAACTCCTGGAATGTTAGCAGGAAATGAAACTCCAAATTATACAGATAATTCTGGTTCATTATCCAGACGTTTACTTATTTTTACTTTTATGAACAAAGTTCCAAAAAAAAGTGTTGATCCATTATTAGGAAAAAAATTAAAATTAGAAATACCAAATCTCCTAAAAAAAGCAAATATGGCTTATTTAGATGCAGTAAATAAATATGGTAAAAAAAGTGTCTGGGAAGTTGTACCAAAATATTTTGTCAAAAATCAACAAGAATTAACAAGAAATACAAATGCATTAATGTCATTCTTAGATTCCGGATTAGTAGAATATGGAAATGAGATGTATGTTAGAGAAACTGTATTTAAAAACGCATTCAACACCTTTTGTAAAGAAAATAATTTTAAAAGAATTAAATACAATAAAGATTTATACTCCTTACCTTTTGCTAATGCCGAAGAAAAACATGGTGTCAAAATTGCTCCTATTGCTAGAAGAAAATTAAAATATCCAAGAAATACTAATAATACTTGTCATGGTACATTCATCACTGGTATGGATTTGAGACAAGAAGAAGACCCAGTTAATCTTTTCATTGATACTTTGTAAATAAAAAAATTGAATTATTCATATTAAAACTAATATATATTATTGAATATGAATAGTATTCAACCTATTACGACCACAAAAGAAATAAAGTCGTGGTATTTATATGATTTCGCAAATTCAGTGTTTGCTACACCGAGTTTAGCGATGTTCATACCAATTCTTTTAGACAGATTAACTACTCAAAAAGCATGTACTATTTTAGAGAATGATACTAATGGAGAAAAAGTCTGTGATGACAATGGACACTACGGGGAAGAAAAAATATTTGTAAATATGGGTCTATTTGATATTACTCCCGAAAGTTTTGCTTTTGCTGTGCTAGGAATTTCTGTACTATTTCAAGCATTTTTCTTTATCTCATTTGGAACGTATGCTGATTACGGAAAAAACAAGAAAAGACTTCTTACGATAAACACAATTATTGGAAGTGTATTGGCAATGACATTTGTTATATTTTTTGAAGAATGGTCGTGGTTCATTGTTGGTTGTTTGACAATAATTACAAATATTTTATTTGGATTAGCAATCGTTTTCTATAATGCTTATTTACCCCTTTTGGTTAGAAATCACGGAGATTATATTAATGCTAATACTGATGACAAAAAAATGGAAGTTGAAGACAATCTTAGTAACAAAATCTCAACCTATGGATTTATTTGGGGGTATTGTGGCAGTTTAATAGTAACTATCTTAACATTTATTATCATTGTTTTCTATCCAAATACGACAAATCGATATGATGATAGAAATACCAACATATCAATTTGTTTATGTATTTTTTTTACTGGTCTATGGTGGTTGGTTTTTGGATTGATATCGATATCCGGATTAGAAGAAAGAGAAGGAAACGAATTTCCGGATGATGAAAACTGGATTCTTTTTTCATGGAAAAGAACGTATAGAACTATAAAACAATTAAAGAATCATAGAAATATCAAATACTTTATGATATCTTATTTTTTATACTCTGATGCTTATAGTACTATATCCTCTTGCGGTATTTTGTATGCAAAAAAAGAATTAAATGTAACTCAATTGATGCTTACTATTTTATTACTTGAAGTAACACTGTGTTCAGTAATTGGAAATTATGTTTTCCTTATGATTCAAAGAAAATACAATATTTCCACAAAATGTATTATCACATTTCATTTAGTATCTTATCTGTTACTTTCTATTTTCGGATTATTCTACCTAACCGGAAATATTTCACTATTAATTTTCGGTTTTATTCATGGATTTCTCATAGGGGCAGTTCAATCTTTTACTAGAACTTTATTCGTCCAACTTATTCCATCAGGGCTTGAAGTTCAATTCTTCTCTCTTTACGAAATCTCAGATAAAGGATCATCATGGCTTGGACCAGTCATTTTGGCTATTATTTCACAATACGTGAGTATTAGATACGGATTCATTTACATTATAGGAATGTTATTTATATCTACAATAATTTTACAATTCGTCAATGTATCCAAAAATTTTGAAAATAGGGATGAAATGGCTGAAGAAATTGAAAATGTTTAATTTTTGAAATTATAAAAATTGAAAATATATATAAAAATATCAACAAATATGGTTGCAGAAATTTGGAAACAGATGTCAAATTTTGAAAATTATGAAATTTCTAATTTAGGAAATCTCAGAAATTTTAAAACAAAAAAACATCTTTCATTAAAACCAAATAAATATGGTTATATCACTATATCGATAGCAGATAATAACAGAAAACGAAAATCATGCAGAATTCATAGATTAGTAGGTAAAGCATTTTTACCAAATCCTGATAATTTACCTACAATTGATCATATTAATCGTAATAGAGCAGATAATAGGTTAGAAAATTTAAGATGGGCATCTTATAAAGAGCAGGCAAAAAATAGTGTTCCTACAAAACCTAGAAAACAAATAGAAGCAATTGATATGGAAAATGAAGAATGGAGAAAAATGACAAATGGATTATATGTATCTAATTATGGCAGAATAAAAGATACAAATAATATGCTTAGAGTTTTATCAAATAGTCCAAATTATCATAGAGTTAAAATAAATTATAAACGTCATACAGTTCATAAACTTGTTGCGGAATATTTTTTAAAAAATCCAAATAATTATAAATATATATGTCATATTGATGGAAATAAAAAAAATAATAAAGTTTCTAATTTAAAATGGGCTACAAAAAGTGAATGTATGAAAAATGTAATGGATCTAGGAATAGTTAAATGTAGAACAAAGATAGTACAAAAAGATGTTGATGAAAATACTATAAAAATTTATGACAGTATTCTTCAAGCCACAAAAGAATGTAATATAAATTTAAGTTCGTTACAAAGAATTATAACAAAAAATGATCCAAATAAAATATTTAAAAATTATATTTGGCTTAAATATAATGAGTTATAAAATTGAAAATATATATATAAAATAATTAATAAGTAATATGATTACAACAGTAGGAAATGATTGGGATGATATACTGAAAGAAGAATTTGAAAAACTCTACTTTCAAAATATTATTAGTAGATACAATGAATCTTACGAACTTGTTCAACAAGTGAATTTGAAGGTGTTTCCTAAAAAAAAGGAAGTATTAAATGCTTTTAAACTGACATCGTTTAAAAATATAAAGGTATGTATTGTATCACAAGATCCATATCCGGGGCTTTGTCGGAAAACAAAAATACCTTATGCGAATGGATTAGCATTTAGCGTCAATAAAGGATGCTCTATTCCAGCCAGTTTAAAAAATATCTTTAAAGAATTAAAAAATGATTTAGATATTGAAAATGGAGAACACGGTGATTTAAGCGAATGGGCGAAACAGGGCGTATTTTTACTCAATACCAAATTAAGTGTTGTGCAGGGTAGCCCAAACTCTCATCCATTCTGGAAACCATTTACTGATTTTGTCATCAAGTATATATCAGATAATACTGAAGATGTTATCTTTGTCTGTTGGGGTAAAAATGCTCTCAAAAAAATGGATTTAGTTGATAAGGAAAAACATCATATTTTCGCATCATCTCATCCCTCACCACTGGGTGCTTATCGAACTATGGAAAACTATCATTCATTTAATGGTTCAAAAATTTTTAGTAAGATTAATAACAAATTAAAAGAACTAGATAAGGAAGAAATCAATTGGAAACTAGATTAAAAATTATTGATCATATAGTCGCATACATAGCAAGTCTCTTCTAGACCAGACTTACAGCTGTTACAGCAAACCATTTTGCATATAATACATTTTTCATTTTCTTTGCTAAAAGCTAAGCACTGCTGACAGTTTGTTATATTAGATATTTCTGATTTTTCATCTTTCTTTTTAAGATTCTCATCGAATTGTTCTAAATGCTTTTCAAATAGTTTATCACCATCAGGAACAGATTTACTCTCAGCAATTCTATAAATCCAATTAATCGTTGAATCTTTCGTATAAACTTTTTTTAATTTACTAACGTACTTCGTTGCAGATTTCAAAGTAAAACCTAATCGACGATAGTTTTCTATTTCTTCTTCGATTGTCCAACAATCATTCAGTTCTATATTTTGAAAACTGTTTAAATATTTGCGAAAGACTTGAACAAAATTCAATTTTTTTCTTTCGTCTTCAGTCAGTTCATTATCTAGAAATTTATAAACATGCCCAAGTTTCAACCCCAGGCTTCTTAGGAAATTTTTTTTTTTGATATATTCTTCAGATAAATTATCAGTATTCATATTATATTATATCTATAATATTGTCATTTATTTAATTTAAACATTAATCAATAATTAATATTAAATAATGACAACACCAATTTTTAATATATATAATTCAAAACTTTCAAAATTGAAAGAACTAAAAGTTCTTGATGATTATAATCAGATTGTGATAATCACAGATGATAATGTATATCGTTATTATTCAGAAGAAATTCTTTCACTTCAAAATTATTATGAATCAAAAGGAATATCGATTTTTGTATATCAAATTCCTCATGGTGAAGGTTCAAAAAATTTAGAAACTAAACTAAATATTGAAAAATTTATGTTCGAAAATAACATAAAAAGAGCAAAATCTTCAGTAGTAGCATTAGGAGGAGGAGTTGTTGGTGATTTGGCTGGATTTGTAGCATCTACATTTAAACGTGGAATTGACTTTATTCAAATTCCTACAAGTATTTTGGCTATGGTTGATTCGAGCATTGGAGGAAAAACTGGGATTAATAACGATTTTGGAAAGAATTTAATCGGTACATTTTATAATCCAAAATATATTTTTATATTTATGGACTTTATTAATACCTTGCCACGTGAAGAAGTAATAAATGGATTTGCAGAAATTATAAAAACTGCTGCAATTAATAATAAAACTTTGTGGAACATTTTAATAGAAAATGATATTAATTCGGTTTTGAATGATAAACTTTTGATGTTCAAAATTATTCAAATAACATCTACTACTAAAATGAAAATTGTTAAAGAAGATGCTTATGATACTGCAGTTGCTAACAATATCCAACTCCCATGTCCGCGAGAACACTTGAATTTCGGACATACCATCGGTCATATTATCGAATATTCACAAGGATTAAAACATGGATATGCTGTTGCTATTGGTATGATATTAGAATCTCGTTTAAAAGAAAATAATGAGTATCTAGTTCCAATTACTATTCGAAATGAAATTATTGAATGTATTCGGAAATACGAACTGCCTACAGAATGTAAAAATTTTGAAATATCAGAAATATTTAAATATTTAAAACATGATAAAAAAGATGGTAGAATTGTTTTGATTGATGAAATCGGACATTCATACACAAAAAAATGTACATTAAATCAAATCATAGAATGTATGACAATTCAACGAAAACTTACTCATCAACATATTAATGAATTTGTAACATACTATGGTCCTGGTTCAAAAAGTGAAACAAATCGAGTGTTAATCTTAGCATCACTCGGTAGAGGAAAATGTATTATAAAAAATGCATTACTATCCGATGATACATTACATATGATAAAAGCATTACAAACATTAGGAATTGATATTGAATTACAAGGTAATGATATTATGGTAGTTGGAAATGCTGGTAATATTGATTTTGAAGGTGAAAGAACATTATTTCTTGGCAATTCTGGGACATCTATGAGATTTTTAACTTCGTTAATGATTATTCTTAATAAAGGAATTGTAAATTTAACAGGAGTAGAAAGAATGAAGCAACGACCAATTGGAAATTTAGTATCAGCATTAAAAATTTATGGTATTAATATTTCTGCAGAAAATAATGGAAAAAATCCACCAATTAGAGTAGAAGGAGATAATGGTTTCAAAAGTTCAGAAATATTTTTGGATTGTTCTGTTAGCAGTCAATATTTAACTGGATTATTAATGGTTGCCCCATCGATACGTGATGGATTAAAAATTAATGTACTAAACAAGTTAGTTTCTGCGAAATTTATTAAAATGACTTTAAAAATTATGAACAAGTTTGGATTAAA
>CEUD01342397.1_pt1 | contig 15777 bp, 11 predicted proteins | sample 356481 | NCBI WGS metagenome assembly CEUD01 (sample SAMEA2623314, study PRJEB7988) | marine metagenome | isolation source: saline water (ENVO:00002010), including | reverse complement strand
AGTTTTGGGTCCAGGGCATCTCTTAAAGAGTCGCCCAAAATATTAAATGCCAGTACAACTACAAACATAGCAACCGTCGCGCCGGCCAATTGCCACCAAACATCTCTGGCCAATTCAAGTTTTGCATCATCAATCATTGTACCCCAACTAGGCTGACCTGAAACACCAAGGCCTAGGTAAGACAAAATTACCTCTGACTTGATGGCCACTTGAAATTGTAGAGAGGTAAAAATGATAACTATATGCGAAACATTAGGCAGAATATGTTTAAATAGCTTTCTTGTGTGACCTGCTCCAAGGGATCCTGCCGCCTGAACATAATCTCTGTCCTTATGCTTCATAACCTCACCCCTAATTAATCTTGCCAGACCAACCCAAGAAGTGAGTCCCAATGCGATATAAACCGTGGTGATTCCCTTTCCCAGAATAAATGCAATCGACATTAGAAGCATAATTTGCGGCACAGAAGAAAAGGTAGTGTAAAACCAGACCACAAGCTCATCGATCCATCCGCCAAAGTAGCCGGCCACAGCCCCAAAGAACACCCCAATAGGAATGGCAATCGCAGATGAAATTAATCCCACACTCATTGCTATTTGGGTACCGTGTATAACTTTTTGTAAGACGCTTCTTCCAAAAATATCTGTTCCCAACCAATGCTCAGAGCTTGGAGGACTGTAGGATGCCCCCACCTCTTTTCCCCAGTCGGCAGCAATCACTCCCCACCAGGACAATAAAGCAATCAGTGCATAGAACAGCACTATCGCCAAGCAAAGGACAGCTTTCTTTTCTTTTTTTAGTCTTTGCCACGCATCTCCAACTAGAGAGCGCCCCTTGATCGATTCGACTTCTATTTTTTTATCATTAGTTAAAGTAGCGTCTACAGTATTCATATTTCCCTTATTTTAACTTAACTCTTGGATCAACAACCGTATACAAAACGTCTTGAACTAGAGTGAAGACGATATATGCCACAGCTGAAAGAACTGTAATGGCCTTCAGAACTGGAAAGTCTGAAGCATTTAGTGCATTTATAACCATATTCCCAAGCCCAGGAATGGAAAAGAAGCTCTCCAATAAGATAGAGCCCAAAAGAAGAAATGGGAGCTGAACAACAGTGTATGTAATGATTGGAATCATTGCATTTCTTAAAACATGCTTTAGAAGAATCGCTTTTTCGGAAACGCCCTTCGCTCTAGCAGTTCTTACATAGTCCTGGTACATCTCATCAAGAATCAATGTTCTATAAAATCTTGTATCAGGACCTAAACTTAGAACTATCCAAATTATAATTGGAAGAGTGATGTAAGGCATGACTTCAGGAAAACTATACTCAAAGCCTGAGATTTCGAACCAGCCTAGCTCAAATGCAAACAGCCATTGAAAGACCATGATATAAACAAGGGAGGAGATTGACATCATTCCTATTGTTATTACTCGAATAAAAAGGTCGATTCCCTTTCCTCTGAAATAGGCGACGATAGTTGCTAGTAAGATACTAACAACCGTTGCCAAGAAGAATCCAGGAAGGGTAACCGCCAATGAAGGTATCGCACCTTGAGCAATCATTTGAGATATTTGCTGCTTGGTGGCCCATGACCTTCCAAAGTCAAAAGTAAAAGCAGATTTAACTACATCAAAGTATTGAGCGATTAAAGGCTTATTAAGTCCAAGTTGTTCCCTAAGCTCGGCCATCTGGGAAGCACTTGCGTGCTTACCCAAGAGTATGCCTGTGGGGTCACCTGCGACCACATTAAACAAGAAGAAGATCAGAAAACACACCCCTAAAAGTACGGGGATTAAGTATAAAACTCTTCTAAAAATATAATTCCAAGTAGAACTCATTCAACTTCCTAAAGCTTTTCCAATAATTTCTTCTTCTTTTCCAGATCAACATCCCAATACTTCACGTTGCCGTAATTGAATGTGGAAAATTTAAAGTTTTTAAACCAACCATGCTTCACCACGAAGCTTGTTCTGTGAACGCCAAGAATCCAAGGAACCTTCTCTGAGTACTTTTGGGCAAGTTCTTCGTAGAGTTTAGCTCTCTCTGGACTAGGCTGCATTTTTGTGGCCTTTTCAAATAACTTATTAAAGCCAGGGTCATTAAAGTTAGAACCGTTTGGCCCAGGAGAAGAGTTTGGTCCATACAGAAGTTGAAGAAAGTTTTCAGCATCTGGGTAATCTCCAAGCCACGCCATTCCATAAGTTTGTGTCTGACGTTTATGAACCTTCTCTGTCAATTGAGGCCAAGTGTTTGTCACGACTTCGACATTAACTCCAATCATTGCCATTTGCTTTTTAAAGAACTCCCCCATTTGCCTGGAAACAGTTTTGGCCAATGTGTCGTACTTTATAACCGGAAGTCCCTTACCATTTGGATATCCAGCTTCAGCTAAAAGTTTTTTAGCCTTCTCTAGATCATATTGCATATATGGGTTTTTATACTCAGCATCGTAGCCGGCAATGCCAGGAGGAATTGGAGTTTGTGCCAAGATCCCATTGCTATTGTAAAATAACTCATTTGATTTAACTCTATCATAGCCCAGAGATAAGGCCTGCTTGAGTTTGACGTTGTTTTTAAACAGAGGATTTTCATGGTTAAAAGCAATATAGGTAACATCTAAATCAGGAGAGATCTGAAGTTGAATTCCCTTTTTTGCATACTCTTCTGTCACACCTTTATTTGGAGCAACAACCGTTTCAAAGTTGTCTTTAGGAATAGAGATATAGTCTAGCTTTCCTTTTTCAAAAGATAGCCATCTTGGTTGAGATTCCGGCTGAATAACAACAACTAATTTTTCAACTAAAGGAAGCGTTTTTCCCGCGTCTTCGAGAAGTCCTGCGGCCTTATCCTCAGCGCTTCCCTCACTTGGATAAGTTTCTTTTCTATAATTTGGATTTTTCAGATAAACAATTTTGTTAGACTGGGTGTATGTATCAGTCATAAAAGGTCCAGTTCCAACAGGATTGTTTAAAAACTCTTTGCCGTACATCTCAACGGCCTCTCTTGGCACGACCATAGCGTAAGATGTTGGTAGAGCATATAAAAACTGAGGAGATTTTTCTCTAAGCTTAAATTGAACAGTATACTTATCCAGGGCCTTGATTCCCGAGACCTCTTCGTCATAATTAGTCTTTTCTAATTCTTTCTGCTTCTCACGCCATTCATTTAAACCTTCAAGCTTTCCATCCAATATCCACCACCCGATAGCATTATTTTTTGGATCGGCCAGTCTTTTAATGGAGTAAACAACGTCTTGGGCAACCATTTCTCTACCCTTTCCATCCTTGAAGCATTTGTTGTCATGGAAAAGTACGCCCTCTTTAAGTTTAAAAGTGTAGGTTAGTTCGTCTTTGGAGATCTCCGGCATTTCTTTCGCAAGATTTGGAATCAATTCATAAGGTCTTTTTAAATAATGATATTGAAGCAGTCCTTCATATACTCTAGCAACCTCAGTACTTGAATAAGTGTCGCCGGTGTTAATCGGGTCTAGTCCTTTAACTTTACTTTCAACTGTTAAGTGTAGAACCTTTTCGTTCAAATCTCTTTTTTTTGTGCAACTGGAGAACGTCAGAACCAGCAAGAATAGCGGAATAAGTTTTTGTAGCATGGAATCCCCTTTAAAACTCAACTCATTAAATCAATATGTTATATAACTTTAACGTAAAGTCTTAAAAGGTTCTATAAAAACAAATAATGACTGACAAGAAGTGCAATTTGACGCCATCTAGAAGGGACTTTCCGACACTAGAACTCAGGTTTTTCCAAACAATCTCTTACAATGAGCTCCATTCCAAACATTGGTTCGCCCTCTTTATCGATCAGCTTGAAATCAAATCTTCCAAAGTGCCCTTGAGAAACTACATTTAAGAACTTCACTCTTGCTTCATACTCTTCAATGTCAAATGATCCGAAGAGTTCCTTGTTTTGAACACTCCACTTTATCTGACTTGTTTGATCCGAGATGATATTTTTTTGGATTAGAAAATCTTTAAAGAATGTTTCCCACATTTGATTGGCAGAGTCGAGAAGTCTTGGATCGAGTCCTTGAGTATTCTTTAACAAGGCCTGTTCATAGCTTGCATTCGTGATTGCAGTTTTTTTGGAACTATCCCATTCTACTGAGATGCTCTCTCTTCCATAGACAGGGAAATCAATTATGGAGGCCCATTTCAAATCTTCTTCAACAAAGGAGCTTTGATAGGAAAAAACATGTTTTTGCCCAGCAAAGATGAATCTCCCCTTACCTTCGGAGTTTAGACAAATTCTTCTCTTAGCTTCTTCAGGAGAGCTGGAAACCTTGATATCTTTGAATAAGGCACAGCTCTGGAGACCAAGCAGCAATAATGTTACATTGAATAATTGTTTCACAAGATTAAGATTAGACTTCTCTTCTTAAGAAATCAATGAAGCATATCATTCTTCTAAAAAAGATGCAGGCAAACGATTTGAATCTAAGCTTTTTAAAACTTCTTCCAGTTCTTTCTTCTCAGACTGAAACTTGGCAAGGCCAATAGCATTCTCAATATAGCGCTTGGCACTTTTGAAATCTTTCAACTTCCCGTAAACAATCGCCAAGTGCTTTTGAATGGAAATATCATCAGGAACGAGTTTAACCGCACGTTGAAGTTCTGTTAACGCCTTCTCCACATCTCCAGTTTTATAGAAATACCAACCTAAAGAGTCCCGGATGTAGCCATCATTTGGGTTTAGTTCAACGGCTTTTTTAATTAACACATAAGCCTCATCTATTCTCTCCCCTTTTTCTAGAAGAGAGTAGCCTAAAAAATTATAAGCATAAGCGTCTTTAGGGTTTTCCTTAATGATGCCTTCAATTAACGGAAAAACCTTTTCATACATCTGCTCTTTTTCATACAGGGAGGCCAGGTAATAGGTATGGTTGTGGCTAAACGTCTCATTGTTTGAAACACTCTCCATGGCCTTTATAGCAAGTTCGTTCTCTTGAATGTTTTCATAAAAGTTTGCAAGTATAACCTGCAACTCCACTCTAATCTCAGGCAGCTCTTTAGTTTTACTTTCTACATGGGCAATAAACCTTTCAGATACTTTGCCTCTTTCACCACTCAAAGTTTCTTCCAATGCCAATGCTGAAAGCATTTGTGCGGCCTGAAAAGAACTATCTTGATAAAGCCCGCTACTTGAGGGAACTCTTGAAAAGTAGTCTATGGAATTTTCAAAGTCTTTCATCTCTTGGTAGATGGCCCCTAAATAATAAAGAATCTTGTCATTTTCAGGAGCGGCCACTAGCAGTTCTTTAAAGGTAACAATTGCTTTGTGATAATCCTTGGAGTCCGTATAAAGGATTCCAAGTTTTACTTTTAAGTTAAGATTTTCTGGATCGTGATCACTTAATCTTTCTGCAAAAGGCATCGCTTCATTAAACTTTTTGGTGGCAAACATCAATTGCACAAGACGCGACAGAATCATCACATCATTTGGCTTTTGCTTTAAATACTTTTTGTATATGGCTATCGCCTTCTCGTTCAGACCCTGTTCTTCATGGGTAAGTCCCAATGCCATTGTGGCCTGGCTAAAGTCTGGCTCAATCTTGGAGGCCTTCTTAAAATAGGCTTTCGCTTTTTTGATGTCTCCCTTTTCCACATACATCTTGCCTATGTAGTAAGAGAATAGACCTCTTCCCGGAACATTTTTTTCACACTTTTTTAAAGTCGCAACGCCCTTATCAAACTTTCCGTCACTCACATGAGATTTTGAAAGAAAAATACAAGCATCTTCATTTTTTGGATTTTTCTTAAGAATTTTCCCATATACCTTCTGAGCAGGCGTGTACTTACCTAAGCTTGAATAAACCCCCGCCAACACAAGAGCGATATTCTCGTTAAAGTTTTCTCTTTTATAAAGACCTTCTAAAATGGCCTGGGACTCTTCAAGTTTTCCGACTCTTATAAGCCCCACGGCCCGTTTTTTTAAAATAAATGGATCGTTTGGCACCAAGTCAACAAGATGCTTTAAAATGAGATTTGAAGTGACGTAGTCCCCTTCCATCTGTGCTGCACTTGCTTTTAAATACATATCACTGGCAAGGAAATTAATCTTGTCCTCTCCACTGGCCTTTGCGGCTATGGCGAGCTCTTTTAATTGCTTTGAGACTCTCTTTAAACTTTGCTTATTTAATTTTTCAATCTCTTTGGGGCTCAAATGCTTATTAGGGTCTGGACTATCTTTTTTTACAGTCTTCACCTGGGCGCAACTTGCCAAAAGCATAATAGAAGCAATTAATAGAGATCTGAGCATTACTTTTCCTTGTAGTTTCCCAAAAGCCCTTAAAGGCTTTTTAAATGATCGGATTTTCTTCAAGGATTCTTAAAGCAAAGTGAAGCTTGATTAATTTTAGGTCATTTATTCCGGCAAAAGTACGAGATAAGTACTAAGTTAACGCTCCTCAACTAACAAAATGCGTAATTATTACTCAATTTATTCTAAATTTGTTATTTTAGAGTTTTTTTTGACTAACCGGGTTGACTTTTTTTCGGCCTTTCTTGTATGAAGTGACCACTCAAGCAATTGAGCACCAGCGTTAAATTAACGCAACGGGCTTTGGTTAATTTTATTTACCATTTTGCAATGAGTAAATTAGGGAAATTTTTAAAAACAGATACTTAATGTTGAACGTCACCTCATGAGTATTAGGGGTAAACAAAACAGGGGAAAGCCGAATGAAAGATGTAAGAACTATTAAAAGGTACCAAAACAGAAAACTTTATGACACTTTTCAATCTTGCTACGTAACGCTTGAAGAAATTGCTCAAATCATCAGAGAAGGCAACGAGATCCAAGTTATCGACAACAAGACTAAAAATGACATCACATACATGACTCAAATCCAACTTCTTTTTGATCAAGAAAGAAAGTCTCTTAAGCCAGGTGACACTGAGCTTCTTAAGAGAGTTATCAGATCTGAGGAAGGAACTCTTACTGGCTACATCAAAGGCCTAGAGAAAGAAATGGGACTAGACTTCCCTACTTCTATCGTTAACAACGAAGTGGCTGCTTCTGAAGAAAAAACAGAAGAAGTTCCAGCTGCTGCATTCTTGAACTCTAACAGTGTTAACCTTAGCTCTGTTGAGACATCAACGACTCTAAACTAAAAAAGAGACGCATATATGACATTTAATTTGATGTCGAAGCTCATGGCCTTTATGGTCATGAGTTTTCTTGTTTCGACAAATTCTCTTGCTAAAGACAAAAACGAAGACAAAGAACTAGAGAAAGAAGCGTCAGCTGCAGTCTCTGCCGCAAGACGTGAGGTTAACAAGCACGGTATTGGGGTTGGACTAGGACAAACCTTCCTTTTAGGAAGTCTTCAAAGCAAAGGCGACAGCCAAATAACCGGCGAGATCTTCTATAGCTATACCGCCAGTTACTCGTTTGACCTTTTAGTGAACCTTCACTCTTCACATCACTCTTATCAGGGTAAAGATGTATGGCTTAAAGGCCTGGCATTTAGCATTAAGGCCAGATCCTATGAGTTCGATGCATTTTCACCATATGTTATAGGTGGTCTAGGTTTTTATGAGCCACGAATAGCCAAAGACGGAGTTCAATCCGAAAAGAAAACCACTTTTGGATTTAATGCCGGAGGTGGCGTAGATTTGAGATTGAACCGACGCGTCGTAATTGGCATACTTGGTCAATATCACAATCCATTCGATGTCAAACAAGATGAGACCGAAGATGTAAAAGGATCTTACTTTAAGCTTTTACTTACGAGCATGTATTTGTTTTAATACGCGGACATGTTGTCCGATCATAAAAGATTATACATAATTACAGGCAAGGGCGGCGTTGGTAAAACCGCCCTTTCCCTGGCCTTCACTAAGTACCTGAGGTCTCAGGGCGTTAAGGCCAACTACCTAAACTTCACCACAGCAAACTTAGAAAAACCAAAGAGTGACATTCAGGAAATTATCCAAGCAAAGAAAATGGGTGTGCCATTAACAGCTCTCAATCTTTATGATTGTGCCTCAGGATATGTGGCAAAAAAATTGAAGTCACAGACTGTTGCGAAATTCGTCGTAAAAACACCATTTTTTAAGGCCTTAATCAGTATGATTCCAGGCTTTAACTACACGATCTATTTAGGCCAAGCACTAGAGCTTCTTAAAGAAGACTCTGAGCAGGTGTTTGTCTTGGATTCACCATCTTCAGGACATGCCATCACAATGCTCGAGGCAACCAAGAACTTTGGAGAAATTTTTCAAGCAGGCTCACTGTTTGAAGACACCCAAAAAATGCTTTCCCATATTTATTCGGAAGGCTTTACTCAAATCAATGTATTAAGCCTCCCAATACTCATGGCGGCAAACGAAGCTCTAGAGCTTCAAGAAAAACTCAAAACGATAGCTCCAATAGAAAGTAAAGTTATCTGCAACAACAGCTTTGCAGGCCTAGAAGGAGTTAAAGATATGGAATTGCCAAACTTTCTTTCCAAAAAGCTTGAAACAGAAATGCTAATTAAAAAAGAATTTGGACAAGAGATAGAATCCTTCATTCCCCATTCATTACAAAATATTGATGAGGACATTGTTAACGATTTGGTTCCATACATGGATCAACTGGTGTAGGTGAACTGTGGAGTTAAAACAAAAACCTTTTGAAATTTTTAGTGGCACAGGAGGAGTTGGAAAAACAACCTTGGCGGCATCTAGGGCCATACACCTTGCCCAACAAGGCTCCTCGGTTCTTTTAATAACGATTGACCCGGCCAAGCGTTTAAAAGAAGTCCTAAATATTAAAGACCAGGATGCGGGCAAGATTGTCTCCATAACTGATCCCCTCGGAGAGGGCAGCTCTTTAAAGCTTGATGTAGAGCTTATGAATCCCGAAGAAACCATTAAAAGAATTGCTCACCAATCAGAGTCTGATGACATTGTTAATAATAGGATTTTGAAAATTTTGGCTCGGCCATATGGAGGTCTAAACGAGATTCTTGCCATAATTGAACTCCAAATGAATATGGATAAAAACAAATACGACGTCATCGTCTTGGATACACCTCCGGGAAGCCACTTTCTTGATTTCCTTGAGAGTGTTGAGAAGATAAGAACTTTTTTTGATCAAAACTTTGTGGATATCTTCAACTATTTGGGTAAAAAATCTAGTCCTTCCAAAACCAGTCGGAGTAAGCGATTCATGACAAAAGTGGTCTCCTCTGGTGTTAAAAAGCTTTTGGATTACCTATCGAAAGTTACGGGAGCATCATTCGTTGAGGAATTCCTGGAGGCCGTGTACACTTTATACCAATCAAGAAATGCCTTTCTTGACGCTCTAGATTTGCAAAAGGGCCTTCAAGATGAGAATAAATCTACATGGTTTTTAGTTACAAGTGTCGAGCAAAATAAGCTTAAGGAAGCAATGGACTTAAGTGATGGTGCAAAGAACCTTCTAACCGAAAAAAGTTGGGTTATTTTAAATAAATGCCTACAAGCTCAAGTTGAACAATGGAATCCGAAATCGGAACGCGAACAGCTAGTAAAAAATAGCTTTGTTGAAAGAGAGAAAAAACACGAGGAACTGCTTTCCTCAAAATTTAAAAATATTTTAAGATTTTCAGAGGTTTTAAGGCCTGAACCACTTGAACATGTGAGAGAGCTGGTGAACCAATGGACAGACTATAAACTAATTGGAGCAAAGAATGGATAAGTTTAAAAACAACAGCATTATTAACGCTATAGGAAACACTCCTATAATAAGACTGCAAAATGTTGCTAAGCATATTGAAAGTGAAATCTATGTAAAGCTTGAGTATTTAAACCCAGGCGGGTCTATTAAAGATAGAATGGGCGTCTATATGTGCCAAAAAGCTGTTGAAAAGGGCGACCTCAAGCCAGGAGGCACTATAATTGAGTGTACTTCAGGAAATACTGGTATTGGAATTGCTCTTTATGCAAACACTCACGGATATAAGACAGTGTTCGTTATGGCCGACAAGCAATCCCAAGAGAAAATAGACAATTTAAAAGCATTTGGAGGCAAGGTAATTGTTTGTCCAACAAACGTAGCTCCAGAAGACCCGAGATCTTACTACTCTGTGGCGGCAAGCTTGAAGTCTATGCCAAACTCTTTTCACATAAACCAGTATGAAAACATCTACAATGGCGAGTGTCACTACACTCAGACTGGCCCTGAGATTTTAGAGCAGACTGAAGGCAAGTTTGACACTTTTATGGCCTCCGTTGGAACAGGTGGAACAATCTCCGGTGTTGGGAAATTTCTAAAAGAAAAAATGGACAACGTAAAAGTGGTAGGTGTCGACTGTGAAGGTAGTATCTTGGCACATTATAAAAAAACTGGCGAAATGATCGAAGGTAGCTCTTACGTTCTTGAAGGAATTGGGGAAGACTTTCTGCCAGGGAATGTTAATTTTGACGTAATCGATGACTTTGTTGTTGTTGGAGACGAAGAATCATTCCAAATGACCAGAAGACTTGTTAAGGAAGAAGGTGTTTACTCTGGCGGTTCAGCAGGAGCAGCAATTGTTGGAGCAATAAGATATGCCGAAAAACTAGAAAAGCCTGAAAAGATTCTTGTTGTCCTTCACGACTCTGGAAATAATTATTCTTCAAAAATTTACAACGATGCTTGGATGAAGGATATGGGCTACAAAGTTGATACTTCCAATGATGAGGTTGATGAGCTTATCCTAAAAACAATTGGGGACAACGGAAAGCTTGTATAATGAAAGAGACGAAGTTTGCAACAAAGGTAATCCACGTTGGCGGGGAGCCTGACAAAGAGACGGGGGCGGTGATGCCCCCAATTTATCAAACTTCGACTTACGCACAAAAAAGCCCAGGAAAGCATCTGGGCTATGAATACACAAGATCTCACAATCCAACGAGAACTCGTCTAGAACAAAATCTTGCCTCCTTAGAAAACGCTGCCCATGCATTAACCACCGCCTCAGGTGTGGCAATGACATCACTCATCATGCAAATGATACCAAGTGGATCTAAAATCATTTGTGGCGACGATGTATATGGGGGAACATATAGGCAATTTACTACAGTCTACAATGACCGCCACACCTTTGAATTTGTAGACACCACGGACTACAAGCTCCTCGAGAGAAAGCTTGCCGAAAGACCAGCAATGATTTGGATTGAGACTCCCACCAATCCACTTCTGAAGATCACTGATATAAAAAGAGTCTGTGATATTGCAAAAAGCTATGAAGTACTGGTGTGCGTGGACAACACTTTCATGTCTCCCTATTTTCAAAACCCATTAGATTTTGGGGCGGACATTGTCACACACTCCCTAACAAAATACATCAATGGGCACTCTGATGTTGTGGGAGGTGCTATGATGACAAATGATGAAGAAACTTACAAAAAACTATTTAAGCTTCAAAACAGTATGGGACCTAGCAGCTCCCCTTTTGACTCTTGGTTAGTACTTAGAGGCATAAAGACCCTTGCCATTAGAATGCAAAGACACGAAGAGAATGCTCTAAAAATAGCTGAGTTTCTTGAGTCCCATCCCAAAGTTGAAAGAGTTATATACCCAGGGCTAAGCTCACATTCTCAGCACGAACTTGCAAAAGAGCAAATGTCAGGCTTTGGCGGAATGATTACATTCTTTATTAAAGGAGGCCTTGAAGCCTCAAGAGACTTTCTTGAGAAAGTTCAAATATTTTCTTTAGCAGAAAGCCTTGGTGGTGTTGAGTCTCTTATTGAACACCCAGCCATCATGACTCACGCTAGTGTTCCTAAAGAAGTGAGAGAATCAATTGGAATCTCTGACAACCTAATAAGGGTCAGTGTTGGGATAGAAGACGTGGGCGATCTTCTACTAGACTTAGAGGTTGCATTGGAATCAAAGAAATAATAGTCAAACGATTTCGGCGATCCAATGCATTCTATCACTTCAAGTGAAATTACAATTGACCGTCCCACACATCAAGCATCAAAGTAAATGAATCATACTCTCCGCCATTACTGTTGTTTCCATCCAGTGAGCTTTCAGTGTACCCTCCAACAAATATATTCCCTGCTCCATCAAGGGCAATTGAAGTGACATTTTCGTAACCGCTTGCATCTAAAGTATTGCTTGCATTAATTTGGAGGATTCCATCATTGTCCAAACCGTCTCCGTCACCAAAGCTTGAATCAAACGTGCCATTGGTAGCTTCCATTTTAATTATAAAGCCATCGTTATCACCAGCGTTTGCTCCAGATAAAGAGCTGGAGGTACGGCCTGCAATAAATAGATTTCCTGCGCCATCAAGCACAATGTCTCTCACCCACTCATTTAGACTTGCATCTGTAACTTTACTCGCATTAATTTGGAGTATTCCATCATCGTTAGCACCATCTCCGTCCCCAAAGGTCGCATCAAAAAGACCACTTGCTGCACTCATTTTGATGACAAAAGCGTCGAAATAGCCACCATTTGCTCCTGATAAGGTTCCATTGGTATAACCAGCCACAAAGAGGTTGCCCGCCCCATCAAGAGCAGCAGATGCGATACCATCACGACTACCTGTGCTTGAGGTGTTACTAGCATTAATCTGTAGGACTCCATCACTGTCTACTCCGTCCCCATCTCCATAGCTCGAGTCAAATAAACCATTAGTCTCATCCATCTTAATTACAAACCCATCACTATAACCATCTTTTGTGCCTGAGAGGGAGCTGGTAGTAACTCCAACGACAAATAAACTTCCAAGTCCATCATGAATAATTTTGTTTATAAAATCTTCATCGCCTGCGCCTGCCACTTTGTTTGTATTTATTTGCAAAATTCCATCGTTGTCGGCTCCATCTCCATCGCCAAAGTTTAAATCAAACAGGCCGCTTGATGCACTCATTTTGATTATAAATCCATCAGTATCTCCACCATTGCCCCCAGACAAAGAGCCTCTTGTATGTCCAGCAGCAAATAGATTCCCAGCACCATCTAGAACAATTGAGTTTATGAAGTCATATCCACTTGCATCTATTACATTGCCGGAGTTTATTTGCATGATGCCATCATTATCAGAACCATCCCCATCACCAAAGTCAGAATCAAACACCCCGCTCGTTGCGTCCATCTTTATGACAAAGCCGTCACTGCTTCCAGTGTCTGCTCCAGAGAGAGGGCTAGAGGTATAACCTGCAACAAATAAGTTTCCTAAACCATCTAGTGCAATGGAACTTATTTCTTGCTCACCACTAGCATTTGAAGAGTTAAATCCGTTAATTTGAACGATTCCATCATTGTCATTACCATCACCATCGCCAAATTCTGAATCAAGCACACCGCTTGAGGCATCCATCTTCATCACATAAGCATTATAAAGCCCAGAGTCAGTTTCGATATAGCCTGCCACAAATAGGTTTCCTGCTCCATCCAGCACAATTGAGTTTATATACTCGTAGTTAGTAGCATCAATCCCCTCACTTTCATTTAAAAGTAAAATGCCATCATTATCAGAGCCGTCTCCATCCCCAAAGTTTGAATCAAGTTCACCACTTGATGAACTAATTTTGCTTACAAACCAGTCTCTGCCACCAGCGTTTATTCCAGAAAGAGAGCTTTCAGCTTCACCAGCAATATAAAGGTTTCCTTCACCATCTAGGGTTATGGCCCCAGTTGTGTCCCAACCACTGGCATCGGAGGAGTTATTGGCATTTATCTGCAAAATACCATCATTATCCGAGCCGTCTCCATCTCCAAAGTTTAAGTCAAGTTCACCACTAGATGCATTCACCTTCACGATAAATACATCGCCTGAACCAGCGTTTGTTCCGGAAAGCGAGCTATAAGTTTGACCAGTAAGATAGAGGTTTCCGATACCATCAAGGGTTATGCCATATGCATCGTCCCAATCACTCGCATCGGAAGCGTTACTAGCATTAATTTGTAATATTCCATCATTATCCAGTCCGTCTCCGTCTCCAAAATCTGGATCAAGACTTCCACTTGAGGAATTTATCTTTATTACAAAAATGTCTGTCATACCAGCGTTCGATCCAGAAAGGTTTCCATCAGTAGAACCAGCAATAAAAATACTTCCGGAACCATCAAGAGACATGTCATGTATAACATCCCTCCCACTCGCATCAGTGGCATTGCTCGCGTTTATCTGCAAAATGCCATCATTATCAGAGCCGTCTCCATCCCCAAAGTTTGAGTCAAGTACGCCACTAGAGGCGTCCATTTTAATGACAAAGCTGTCTATCCATCCAGCATTCACTCCAGAAATGGCATCTCTTGTCCAACCAGCAAGAAAAATGTTTCCTGATTCATAAGCCATGGCCTTTATGTATTCATCACTAGTTGCACCTGAAGTATTGGTTCCATTTATTTGTAATATGCCATCATTATCTAAACCATCTCCATCTCCAAAGTTCGAATCAAGCAAACCGTTTATGGCGTCTATTTTGATAACAAATCCGTCGTAACCTCCAGCATTTGTACCGGAAAGAGAACTCTCAGTATGGCCAGCGACAAAAAGATTTCCCAATCCATCAATGCTTAGAGATGTTAATTCTTCATTGGAACTTGCATCAGAAGCGTTACTTGCATTTATTTGCAAGATTCCGTCATTGTCAGCACCATCACCATCCCCAAAGTTCGAATCAAGCAGACCATTTGTTGCGTCCATTTTGATAACAAATCCGTCGAAACCTCCAGCGTTTGTACCTGAAAGGGAACTTTCAGTATGACCAGCTACAAAAAGATTTCCAGCTTCATCCAGTGCAAGAGCACTAATATATTCATTCCCTGACGCCCCGAAAGTACCAAGTCCTAAATGCCAAATTCCATTAACAGCAAACTTTGAATCAACTTTCCCACCAGGTGTGAGTTTGACTATAACAGCGTCGGCACCTCCTCCATTTGGCTCACCAAAGTTTCCATATGAGTAACCTGCAAGATACAAACTTCCATCACTTCCTTTAACTGCCACATTTAAATAATCATCTCCGGCCTTGTTAACAAAACTGCCAAAGCTAAACCTACCAAGCTGTCGAATAGTTCTTGGAGCAGAACCATCATGTGGGACTAGAAAATAGCCTTGTTCTATTCTCGAAACACCTTGTGAGTCGTTAACGGCCAGAGTGTATTTTAAAAGATCACCAGGTGTTACGCTTGAGGCAGAAACATCAATCGTCCCTACAAACCTATCTCCACTTTTAGTTAATGTTAAAGAATCTCCAGAGTTGGGATTACATCCTGGTTGACTCTTTAAACTACAGAATTTTAATTCTGCAGATTGCTCACCACTGTTTACAGTGCTCTCAACGTTTATCGTTTGTGCCAAATTTGGAGAGCTAAATTTAAGTCTGGTCGTGACTTGATTTTCATTTGAATCAGGAAGGGAGCCGGCCGTATCAATGTTGACGTTGCCACCGGAACAACCAGCAACAGTTGCTGTAGTGAAGATAATTACCAGTAAGGAATTAAAGAGATCTTTAAGGTCTCTAATTAACGATATTGTTTCGGCCGGAATTGGCTTAAAAAATAGATCCAAAATGAAGTTCTCCACGAAGTATATTAAATTAATCCTAATTTACACCACTTCGGAATTCCCCCACTTCATCTTTAATTATACACGTGTATTCGAGACCTTAAACTCTCTTCATAAGCGAACAAATTATTCTTCAAGAAAAACTGCAAACTTTTTGTGCCACTTGAACCAAAACGGTTAACAGTTTCTTTATTTTATCCTCCAAATTACAGCATCGTGATCTGATCCATTAAAGCTTCTTCCGCTCACCAGTATATTTCCGACTTCATCAAAG
>CEUD01011110.1_pt1 | contig 15810 bp, 18 predicted proteins | sample 356481 | NCBI WGS metagenome assembly CEUD01 (sample SAMEA2623314, study PRJEB7988) | marine metagenome | isolation source: saline water (ENVO:00002010), including | reverse complement strand
TATCAGTTCTACGAGTGCAACATACCCTTGATGGGAATCTATTTACAGCATGCACATTCTATTTAGTTGTTTGAGTGCAGCCCCATTTGTTAGGGGTGGGACACTCGAGAAGTTGTGCGGTAGTGGGGAGGAGTGAAATAAAAATCGAAGATTTTTGTTTTACCATGCATCATAAAAAGCATTTCCCTTTGTATCAAAATCTAGAAACTCCTTAGTAACTCTCTGCAGCTTATAAACAACATACCATAACTGATCAGTATAAATAAAATCCAAATCTTTATTTATAATATAATTCAAATAAATATCTTGTAACTTCTGTAAGAACTTGCTTCCATTAAATCTGTTAGCATAATCAGCCTCAACATGGCAATCAAAATCTATCTGCAGCCTTCCCTTTGTAAGAATCTTTTTCTCCCCTTCCTTAACAACCTCAAGCTGCTTCATATCTCTAATCTTAATATGAACCTCTATCCAATATTTAATATACTCATTAACTTTCTTCCATCCGCTCCATTCTATAGTCTGCTCAGCTCCTGCAGGAGAAGGCACTTTATGCTTATACAATGTTTCCTCAAAGAAATACCCTCTATCAACAAGCCAGTCATGCATAAGATTATACAATTCCTTAAAATCAAAAATCCCATCCAGTTTAATCGTAGCAACTGGACTTGGTAAATCATAATTCTTGCTCATAGAACTCTCACCTGCTCTTAAACATATATAAAATTATCTATAATGAAGGCTTCATCCAAAGAGAAGGTTGCCATCAATTATGTGAGCTTTATTAATACTAATATCAAAGCTGGAAGGGGGTTGTCCCTTACGGGGAACCCAGCTCATCTATTCTAAGAAGCTGAAAGCGAGCCTTATGGCAACCCGAGCTATGCGAGTTTTTGGATGAAGCCTATCTACCTTGAAGCACACAAAGAGATTTATAAATCTCCACGCTATCTTCATAAACCTTCTCAAAGCACTTATCATCAACATAACTTAATTTGTAAACGCCAAATTCCTCTTTCGCCCTCTCGGAGAAATAAATATACTTCACATCATACTTATCCAGCAATCTTATAGCCTCAGTCTGTAAAGGAGTAGTATAAATAGTCATTATATCCTTCAGCCTAATATCAGCATCCTCTATCAACAAAAAGTTAGAATCTCCCATATTCTTCCTATGTGCTATAGCTGTTACCAGCACACCTTCCTCTAAAGTAGAAAGAATAGTATCATCTTCACCAGAATTATCTTCAAGCCACCTTAATGCTCTAACTTCCTCAGGCTTTACAGCTTCCTCTAAACTCTCATTAGCATACGTTACTGAAGGAATAATAGAAGTAAGAACAAAAACAATGCTTATCCCTCCAATCAGCACATACCTATATTTATGAAAATGTGTCTTTCCCCAATGCCCTAACAGCATCTTAAACGCCTGCGGAAACAACAGCACAAAAATAACACTAAGAAACATAAGCCCTACATTCAGTTCAATCAATCTTAACATCAAAAGTATTCCAATCAGGAAAGCAAAAGAAATCAGCAAATAAATATCTCTGTTTTTCTCAATAAAAATATATTTATAAATAATAAACAATCCAAATATTAACGGAATTATGCCTACCTTATAAATAGCTTCAAGAATCGTAATCTCACTAAAAAATCGGTTCAACAATTCGGCAGGAATATTTTGCCATATCACATAATATCCATGAGCCAGAAAAGCCCTCCTAAACGTTATAAACAATGACCATAAAATAAGGAACGTGGAAAACAATATCAATTCAAGCTCTATCTTGCTCTGTTTTAGTCCTATCAACTTAATCAGCACCAAAAAAACCAGAAGTGCGCCGCTCAGCACAATAACTGATGGATGAATAAGCCTTAACACCAAAATAAGCACTATAAAAAAAGAAACATACTTCTTATCCTCCTCAATCTTCATAAAGCAAAAAATCAACAAAGCTGTTAACGGCACAACAAGCGCATACACAGACACATCATTAATAGTATCATGAAAAAAAGCAGGAATAAACCCTGAAAGGAAAGCTGTAAACAATGCAACCTTCTTATTTTTAGTAATATGGTTAGAAATAATATATATTACGAACGCCAATGAAGCCATAAACACATTCGGCAGTACCTTAAGTACAAATTGTACTGGTAAAAATAAGTTAAAAAGCGCTAAAACATAATAATACAACGGCGGAAAAAAAAGCGTTCTCCCTCCATAGCTAAGCATATCATTAAACAAAGGCACCCCATTCTGCCCTATATATTCCACATGCCTTATGGTTTCATATCCTTCAATATTAAAATAAGGCGTCTGAAAAGAAAAATAAAGCCTTGCGGAAAGAGTTAATAAAAATATAAGAAATAATATAATATGGTTCTTATTCATATTAGTTCATTCTATACTCTCTTTTTTATTTGCTTTGAACCTTAGGCAAAGGTAATGGTGGAGGCAGGTTAACATCTCTGCTTAGAACCATTGCTTGTATATTGCATCTGCCTAATACATTATTTAATATGCTTGTCAAAATCTCTTTAGGCAGCTTCTTATCCTTCTTCCAGGCATCATGAATCTCCTTAATCTTTCTACTCTCTTCAAGGAAAATCACTTCTCCAAGCAGCTTAATTTCTCCTACACTTGGCTCATACTTTGAAGTAAACTCAAATGAAACCTTAAGTCCTTCCTGTTTTGTCTTGCCTAAATGAATTTCATGCGTTTCAACATCTTTAACGCTCACATTATTATTAATCTTAATCTCACCTTTAATAACAGGCTTCCTTTCCGCATTTATCTTAATAAAGTTAAATCCAACAACTGCCATAATAATCACCAAGAACAAAGAAATTAATAGAGTATATAAAAGTTTCGAAGAAAAAATTATAGCATTCAGCTTTTAATTAAACTCCTTAATCGCTACTTTGCAACACTTTATCACTCACAGATTCCTCTTCTACAGGAACATATGCCAAAAGCCAATTATCTCCCAGTTGTTGTTCTAAGCGCATCGTTCCTTCATACAGCCGCTTAGTAGGTATATAACCCAAAACTCCAGCAGAACTAGTCTTATTAAGCTCCTTTGCTTTATCTATGAGCTCATAAATTTCACTAATTATATTATCATCTTCTTCTGTTGTCTTATATCCTCCAGGATAACACATTCTTTGCATAAGTGATTCAATCTCTTTTTCAGTCCTACGACATTCTCTATAATCACGAAAAAACTTAGTTATTCTCATATAAACCAGAAATCCTACAAATTATTTAAATCTTTCTTAGATATAAGAAATAATTATGGCAACCAACTCTTAGGATTCTTCATCTTATTAGGCAGATACTTGCTAATAACATAATTCAGACCCCACTTAGCCAACGCCTGCTGCTCTGCTCTAACCTTCATCTGCGCCATCTGTTTCAAAGCTTTTTGCCATTCCCTATGATGCAAAATAAAAGGATCATTCTTTAACCCATCCTTAATACGTTTTACATCCACTTCCTTTAAAGGATGTGTTGGCAGCTTATAATCAATAATATCCTGAGGGGTAACCCCTATAAACTTTGCATTAGGAACACAGAAATACTGGTTAATATGCGCAGCATTCCCTGAGCCAACTTTCAATGTTCTGTAAATATTCATATGCCCATAAGGATCACCATCAGTAAACACATAAACAGGCAGTTTCTTATCATCACTCAGCCTTCTGATAAATCTCCTGCACGCCCTTGTAGGAACTCCTCCAAGAGATATAAGAATGCAATTAGCCTTCTTCCAATAATTATGCTTAACCAGTCTCTGAAACATACCAGCAGTCTCAATAGCAAGAATAAACTTAGCATCAGTCTCAAACTTCAGCTCTTCAACAGATATTGGAATAGAATAAGCTCCTGAACCAAACTTGGTGCAATCAATCCTAAGCTCCTCTCCAGAATCCCTATCCTTATCTATAACAATCAGCTTTCCTGCGATATCTCCTCCCTTCTCTTCAGGAATAAACCCTATCTGTTCCCTATTAACCATCATCATAGCTTCAAAATCATCCATCACAGTATCAGAATCCGGCTGGCTTAGAAACTTAGCTTCCTTCCAGTTCTTACTTACATAATAAGCCTCTCTCTTTGTAGCAATATCCTCCTCCTCAATCAACTGCTTTGACAAAGCCATCATCCTTAAAGTTTGAGCAAACGTCTTAACAGTAGAAGCAGTAAGCGTTCTATTCTTCATCTTCCCTAAAAGCTCAAAATAACCATCATTTTCTTCATACTTAACATTAGCAAGACTCCTTAGTGGCATATGAAGTTCTGGTTGGTCTTTCTTAAGAATTTTATTATACATGCCTGTAGCAATATCTTTTATCTTAACTACAACATTTGATGGTTTTTTATCTGCCATAGTCGAGAGTAGATTAATAAGGCTTTTTAATACTTTCTATCTAAGAACTTAAGATTATACATCTTATTTAGCCAATCCATAATCACAATGCCTATCAAGATACTCTTTATACCTGTTCTCTAACTCTTCTCTTTCTCTTGCTTCTTCCATAGGATTATAAGAAAGTTTCTCATCAGGTTCTATTGAAGCGTTAAATTCAGCTACTGCTCTCTTTGCTTCCCTTATTTTTCTACTAACTCTATAGTTTTTTATCATTTCTCCAATATTCATTTTATTTACCTCTTTATATCATTTAACATAGAACTAGTATTTAAATCTTTCTATGTTCACTCCTAACAAGTAATCAATCCCTCTTTTTAACCAAAATTCCAAACCTTCTCAAACTCTTCCAAAAACTCTTCAGCAATCCCTTTATCATGTATAATTACCACATTCTCATCATTCTTCTCATCACCTGAAGCAGATGGATTCATGCTTCCAGTAATAACAATCTCATTATCAATAATAAACACTTTATTATGCATCTTCGCAGGATTAGAATCCTTTGTAACATTCAATCCAAAGCCCTTCAACCTTTCAAACTGCGAATACTTAGAACCCCCTTGACTCTTCTCAAAAACACCCTTAATATCCTCAACATCAACAAAAAGTATAGCATCAGCAATCTCTTCAGAAGTAAAGCTAAAAGTCATAAAATAAATACTTTTCTTAGCCTTCAACAAAGCATTAACAATATGCTTAGCACAACGATCCTCTGGGCAGAAATAGTTCTCAACCTTTATGCCACCAACTAAAACCACTGGATACTCCACATTTTCACCTTCTCCAAACCTTCCATCCCATAACTCCTCAAACTCAGCCTCATAATTCTTAGACAGAAACCTTGAATTAGTCACAATAAAATTATTATTGTTCTTGTAAGCACCTCTCTCCGTAGGATTAAAAGAGCCTGTAAACAATAACCCATTATCAATAATGCAAAACTTATTATGAGAATACTGTCCACCATCATCCCTCTTAACCCAGCTGCCCTTAACCTGCCCTTTATCATTAACATTATCAATAACAACCTTAACATCAATACTTTCACTCTTCTCACCCAATATACCAATAATAGATTCAAGCTTTAAATCAAACAAAGCGCAGTGAATAGAATCTTTGGCGCTATCCAACAAATGATGCAAAACCTCCTCGCAGTTATCTTCCGGGCAGAAATAAGCTTTTATTTCACCTGTTTCCTTTGGTATTTCTACAACAGTTCTATTTGTTATACTGGAAGAACAGGATGAAACAAAAAGAACCACAATTACCCATAAGAAACCAAATCTCATCTTTTCTCAGCTAATTTCCCCACACTCTTCCTCAATCCAAACTTCACATCAGCATACTTACCCTCTAAATCATCAAGAAACTTCCTTAATTTCTCATTCATCTTAATTCCAACAAATTTAGTCTTTTTGAACTTGGCAAACAGCCTTATTTCATCTTCCCTAACATTGCTGAACAGCTTAACATAACTCTTTTTAGCCTTTTTCTTATTGAAAAACAGCTCTTCTAGGAAAGAACAATCCTCATTCTCCAATGTCCATGGAATAACTACTTTATTCACTTTATTATTTTTAACAAAACTCTTCAATTCCTTCTCTTTTTCATTACTAAACTCTGGCTTATAGAAACTCTTCACAGGCAATCCTTTTATTATGCCTTTGACAACCTTTTGGCTCAGTTTATCTAAGAATAGTATTCTATCATCTTTCTTAAACGCCTTATTAACCCTAATATCCTTCCTTATTCTAAGCTCTATCTGCTTACAGAAGCAGTTCTCACAGAGCGGCTCAATAGCAGGAAATCTTGCCTTTACAGGCTTTTTATGGCATCGTGAACACAGCATATGTTAATATAATGGTTTGGAGTTTAAATATTACTATGTTATCTCCTCTCATTTTGTCACCACTCCAAAATGCTTAAAAATAGAAACATTTATATATAAGCTTACTCACTCTAAAGTAAATAATAGTTATTTTGGGGGAAATAATATTTACATTTAATTTTTTGATATTAGTTTCATTATCACCTCTTTTTCCCCAGCAAGTGCTTCTTCGGAAGTGCTTGCTAGGGTTTTATACTCCATTTCTAAGTTTATTAAGAATTCTTTTTAACGTATCTTTATTTCAAGCTTCTTTTCTCTACTCCTCTTTCTTCTTAATCTTACAGTATAAGCAAATAAGAATCCAAAGCAAAGCCCAAACAACAATGCATACAATACTTTTGTATCAATCTGTGAAATCTTAAGGATATCTAAAGAATAAACATTCTTTCTCTCCTTGAAATATATGCCAAGATTACTCAGTTCTAATGCATACTCACTATACAATAAAGCAGAATACATATCTGAATCCTTAAGGGACTCAGCATATTCATAATATGAATAACCCAATATAGGAAACATCTCTTCAGTTGATTTCGCTATATTATTCTTAATAACCCCTAGCTTAATCTCCAATGCATCCCTTATCTGATCCTCATTCATACCCATAACACTCAAAATAACATTAGCAGATGCCTTTGCCTTGCTTGCCTTAAACAAGCAAAGCTCATAATCACCATTATTCATGTCTTCATATGCATAGTTAATCTCTTTTCTCGTGCTCTCAAGCAGTCCTGGATAAAACAAACTAAAATATTGATACCTTTCTTCGCTTTCAGATATCTTTCTAAGACAAGACTCTTTAAGCAACTCCATATTAAACGAAAACTTTCCCTCTTTGCTTCCAAAGAATTTGCTCCATGAAAAAACAGAATAAATTCTCTCTGTGCCATATGCTAACTGATAGAAAGATTGCTGACTATCATTAATATTAAGCATACTATCATCGAGATATTCTTCAGCCTCTATCATCCTTTCCTTCACCACCATATATGTTTCCAAATCTGTGATACTCTTTATCTCCTGTCTCTCTATACTAATGCTCAGATTCTGCAGTTTTTCTTTCATTGAATAAACTATACTCAAAAACTCTTCATTAGAAAAATTTTGAAGATACAGTAATAAATATCCATACTTAACATTAGCTCCATAACAATAAGAAGCAGAGGAGTAATATCTTTGCTCTCTAAAAGCTTGTTTACTTCTCTCTGTCATATTTTTAGCATCTTTTTCAATATCTATATGACTCTGTGTCTTATTAGTAATATCAAACTCCTGAATATTGTCTGATAGCTTCCTGCTTCTATTACATAATAGGTCAGCTAATGACATCATTGTTTCCTTATAACTGGAATCAATACTAAGATCCTTTGCTGGTTCCTCAAGAAGTTCTCCTGTGAACTCATATACTGCTTCATTCAGTGTAGAAACCTCCTTAACTTCCAAACCCTTTCTTCTGCCATATTCTATAATGTCAATAGTTCTATTCTTTGTCTCTTCAACCGTTTCATTGAACATATCAACTAAATCCTCAGAAAAATCAACCAAAAGTTCATCATCCTGCACAAACCTTTCCCCTTTGGGAATCAGCACCTTTTCAATACCATCAGAAGCTGCTGCATCCACCTTTGATTTTAACCCACCTACAGGCCCTATAAGCCCCCCAGAATTAATGCTTCCAGTAATTGCTATCTTTTCATTTGGTTCAAGCCCTTTAAGCATAGCTGTTGTAAGTACAGCTATAGCCGCACCCGCTGAAGGTCCCCCTATAATAGCCGAATCAGCCTTAATTGTATAAATAAAATCTATACTGCTGCAATCCATATCAAGAAAATCACATACAATCTCTTTTGCAAACCTTGTTGATATCTGTGTATCAGACTTAGTAACAGGGAAAGTATCAATGAAAACTCTTCCATTTCCCTCTTTTAGCTCTGCATATAAGTCAGCAATACTACCCTTATACCCTGCTTCTGATTCACTTACAGCCAGCAGCTTTAGATGCCCTTGAGTAGCATTAACCATAGGCAAAACCAAAAGAATAACCAATGTTAGCATAAGCGCCTGTAGTCTCATAAAAACTCTACTATCACAGAGGGTATATAATTCTTTTCTAGGAGTATATACTACTTGCCAATAACTAAAACCGAAAGATTTATATATAAGATATTGTCACTTTTAAGTAATCATTATGCTGTCAAAATGAAAAGAAAAACAAGTACTAAAAAGCCAGTAAAAAGGGCAAAAATAGCTAGCAAAAAGGCTAAAATAAAAGCTTCTAAAACCCCAAAAAGAGCTATTAAAGTACAGAATAAGCCTATTAAAAAGCAGAAGTCTATTAAGAAACAGGTTAGAACACAGAAAAAGACTTCTAAAATCCAGAAAAAATCTACAAAATCTCAAAAAAAGATTGAATTAGATGAAACTCCTTTGGGAGAAATGGATTCCAAAGAAAAAGAAGATTTTCTTTACGATGAAGTAACTGGTGGCAGGAACAAAAAGCCTGTAATGAGTATCCTGAACAAGGCTAAATTAAGCAAGCATGAAATGGATGAACTGTTCTGTGATTGGTGTTGATTCTTATAAACCATTTAAAAAAGGGGCCTAAAATGACAATCGAAGACCATCTTGGAAATCAAAAAGTTTCTAGAAGGCATAAGTCTCCTAAATCACCTATTGTTCCTAAGCAATATAAGAAGTATATAGGCAGAGGGGCAGTTTTACTTGCAGGAGCAGTTCTATCCATTTTTGCAGGAAGAGGCATAGCAAAAGCAGTCTCAATAAATGCTCACAAGCCTCCAACCGGAATAGAAAGAATATTAGAAAGAAAAAATAATTATATTAATTTAAACCTTGACGGAACAGATTATACCTTCCTAAAATCAGAAAATTATGGTCCTATAGACACTATTGTAGTTGAATGGACTGGAACAAAAAATACTAAATATGAAAAAAGAAGCACCAAATTCGATATAGGCAATCTTTACTTCCTCAATTTTGACCAAAAACTCTCTTATCAAACAATTCCAGTTGTTGGAGGTATATACACTGAAGAAGGCAATCCAACATCACCTCACAACACTACAATGGTCGGTGGTGGTTTTATAGAAAAGCCTTACTATGCTTTAAAAGACATTGCTGGTGGAGCTCCAAACAATCCTTTCGGTGACGCTTTAGTCAAATTATATAATATCAACGACGAATATACTGTTGAAGACATACTTGGATTCATAACAAGAGAAAAGCTTGAGTTTCCAGAAAAACATGACGCAAGACAATTGCATGGAAAAGCCTCTGAACTTTCTAATCTTGGCTACACTTTAGGTTGTATAAGAATTGATAACTATCATATAACTTCACTTGGAAAACATAAAGAACCTCTTGTTGTAATGTACTTCAAGAATTAATTTACAACTAAAAATTAGAAACCTTTATATCTTATTCTTATTCAAAAAAGGATATGGAAAAAGACCTAAAGGAATACATCATAAAAGAATTAAAGAAAGCAACCAAGTTAAAAGAGATAAACCTGGAAATTCCTCCTTCTTCAAACTTTGGTGACTATGCATTCCCTTGTTACCCTCTAGCAAAAATATTAAAGAAAAATCCTAACGACATAGCAGTTAATCTAAGCAAGAAGATAGAAAAGAACGATATAATCCAAAAAATAGAAACCAACGGCCCTTACATCAACTTCTTTGTAAACAAGTCAGCCTTCTCCAAGGCGATCTTAACAAAAATTTTCAAAGAAAAAGGGGAATATGGGCTCTCCAACATAGGCAAAAAAGAAAAAGTAATGGTAGAATACTCATCTCCAAACACAAACAAGCCATTGCATCTAGGTCATCTAAGAAATGACAGCATAGGCATGGCAATCTCGAACATTCTCAGCTTCACCGGTCATGATGTAACCAAATCAATACTCTACTCAAACAGAGGTATCCATATCTGTAAGTCAATGCTTGCTTATCAGCACTATGGCAAGAACAAAAAGCCAACCACAACCATCAAGCCAGACCATTTTGTAGGCAAGTTCTACATACTATATGAAAAAAAGAAAACCAAAAAACTTGAAGCAGAACTTGGTGAAATGCTAAGAAAATGGGAAGCCGGCGACAAGAAAACTCGTGCATTATGGAAAAAGATGGATGCTTGGGCAATCAAAGGATTCAAAGAAACATACCAAAAATTCGGCTCAGAATTTGACGTTGAATTCAGGGAATCAGACTTCTACAACAAGGCAAAGCCAATAATAGAGCTCGGCCTAAAGAAAAACATCTTCATTAAGGATGAAGAAGAAAACCGAATCATTGCAAACCTGGAAGAGCATGGCCTAGCAGACAAAACCATCCTAAGAGGAGACCAAACCTCTATTTACATCACAAACGACCTCGCTCTCACAAAGCATAAATTCGAAAAATTCAAACTAGACAGCTCTGTATGGGTCGTAGGCTCTGAGCAAAACCTCTACTTCCAGCAACTCTTCAAAATCCTTGAGTTATTAGGTTTCAATTGGAGCAAAAACTGTCACCATATGAGCTATGGTATGGTCTACCTCCCTGAAGGCAAGATGAAATCCAGGGAAGGCATTGTAGTTGACGCTGATGACATCATCAAAAGCATAATCACTCTCTCAAAAAAGGAAATCAAGAAAAGATACAAAAAAATATCAAAAAAGGAACTTGAAGAAAGGGCAGAGAAGATAGGCATAGGAGCATTAAAATTCTTCCTCCTGAAAACAGACACCCGGAAAGACATCCACTTCAATCCTGAAGAATCATTATCATTTGAAGGCGAAACCGGTCCTTATGTTCAGTACGTCTATGCAAGAATATCATCACTCATCAAAAGAAGCAAACTAGACGTAAAAGATACCATCAACTACATGTTCTTTGACGAGGAAGCAGAACTAGCATTAATAAAACTCTTAGGAAAATATCCTAAAGTACTAGAAAATGCAGCAACTAACTACAAGCCTTATCTTCTGGCAAGATACCTTCTTGAGCTGGCCCAGAAATTTAATGAGTTCTACCAATACTGCCCTATACTCAAGTCAGAAGAGCATCTTATGCAGGCAAGGCTATTATTAGCCTATTGTGTGAAAGAAATCATCGGCAGCGGCCTAAAACTATTAGGCATTGATGTACTAGAAGAAATGTGACTCCTGAAGCCCTTTAACAGTCAATATGCTGTCAGAAATTCTTGGGCATGCAGTATTAACCCAAGATTCAACAAAAGGAAAATTCTCCATCTGAATATCCTCTAAAGTATTAAACAAAAAGATAAAACTCTCCTTACCCTTTTCCTTAAGCTTCTTTTTCATCTTAATCGCCAACTTAAGATTCTGCTGGCCAGGCTTTGTGGAAACCAAAATGCCCACCTTCTTTGAAGAAATAAACTTCACCAATGCACCCTTCCTCTTCTTCCTTATCCTATCTATCTCCTTCTCCTTAATCTCAGAAAAACTATTAAAAGCTGGATTAAAACAAAAAACTCTTTTGCCAGTATTCAAAGCAATTCCAATAGGATGAAAATCCCCTGAGCCAACATATAAAAAAGCATCAACCTTCTCTTTAACATTTCCTGCAGCGCTAAATTCACAACCCAAAACCTGCGGCTTATACCTCTGCCTTCCTTTGCCAAGCACGCACTTCTTCTTATTCTTCTCCAGAATCTTCTTAATATCTTTAACACTGTCGACAAACTGTATAGTTGAAACCAAGCCAACCCTCTTAGGCAACCTGTTAATATCCTTCTTAGCAAGATTAATACTATCAATCTTCGCCTTTGCTTCAATAAAAATTTGTTTCATAACACAATTTATTAAAACAATGGTTTAAATATCTTTTTATATTATAACTCCTATAAAACTTTAACAACCTTAATACATCAATACTAACCAAAATGCAGAACACAATTCAAACCACAATCTTGGACTGTTACACTGACGAGCCAGCAGGCTTAGGAGTCCCGCCATACTTAGGAGTCTACCCAAGATATATCTATGGTTCTCTCGACGGTGAAGCCAACTACCTCACAATAGACGACCTAAGATTATACACTTATTACAACAACATCCCCAAAATTCCCAAACCAAGTGAAAAAACCAATATCAAAACCTTAAACCTCTCTATAAACAGCAAAAATATTGCAGAAATTCTAAAAAACACCTCTAAACTAATAATCATCGCAGGCGTTCACACTCCCGGCAAATACCTCTCAGCAATGCCAGGAACACTAAAAGAAATACAACATCTAACCAAAGATTTAAACTGCAAAAAAATCCTCACAGGTCCTGCAATATTCGGCAGCCAACTATACGGAGGAAGCTTCTCTGAGCAAATAGATCCTAAATCTTTCGACGCTGTTCAGGAATTCAGGTTTGATTACAACAAAAACGACACAGCAATCAAAGGCACTTCCATAATAAAGCAAATTCCAGACTTAAGAATAATAGAAATAGAAACAGGAAGAGGCTGCACAAGAAAAAAAGGCTGCTCCTTCTGTTTAGAACCTCTCAAAAACAGGTTTGAATTCAGAAAATACCAAGACGTTCTCGACGAGATAAAACAATTTTACAAACTTGGGGCAAGACACTTCAGATTAGGAAAACAAAGCTGCTTTTACTCCTACCCTCACATGGAACAACTCCTTCCTTCAATAACAAAAGAATGCCCTGACATAAAAGTCCTACACATAGACAATGTAAACCCCATCATGGTCACAGAAGAAAAAACCAAGCTAATAGTCAAGCACTGCACAGAAGGAAATGTAGCCGCGTTTGGCGTCGAAAGCTTTGACAAAAACGTAATCAAAGCCAACAATCTAAACTGCCAGCCAGAAGAAATCATCAAAGCAATAAAAATCATAAACAAACACGGCAGGGAAAGAGGAAAAAATGGGATGCCAAAATTTCTTCCAGGCATAAACATAATCTTCGGCCTACTAGAAGAAAACAAAAACACATTCAAAGAAAACTACGCTCATCTAAAGAAAATTCTAGACGATAATCTCTTATTAAGAAGAATCAACATTCGGGAAGCAGTCATCTTTCCTGGAACAAGCATCGCAGAAACAGGCTACAAATACCTAAAGAAGAACAGGAAATATTACTGGAAATGGCGAAACCAGATAAGGCAGGAAATTGACCTCCCAATGCTAAAAAAGCTTGTCCCTGAAGGAACAATCCTTAAAGATGTAAGAATGGAAATTTATGATGGGAAAAAAACATTCGGAAGACAAATTGGCACGTATCCTCTAATAGTCGGCATCAATAAACGGCATGAATTAGGAAAATTTTATAATGTCAAAGTAATAGGGCATATGTTAAGAAGCGTAGTAGGTGAAGTTATATAATATAGATGATTGAAAAAAGAAATGGTGAACCAATGAAATTCTTCAAGCTAAGCGACTTTGATTATACTAACAAAAGAGTAATCGTCAGGGTAGACTTTAATGTTCCCTTCGATGAGAAAGGCAATATAACAGATGATTTAAAAATTAAGAAAACTCTTCCTACCTTAGAATATCTTCTTAAAAAAAATGCAAAAATCATTGTCATATCACATAACGGAAGGCCAGAAGGAAAATATGTAAAACAACTAAGCATGGAAAAAGTAGGAAAAAGACTCAGCAAGCTATTAAATCAAAAAGTAACAACTCTTGATGACTGCATAGGCAGCAGCGTTAGTAAAAGCATAGAAGAAATGTCCTCTGGAGACATAATCCTTCTGGAAAATCTAAGATTTCATAAAGAAGAGAAAAGCAAGGACAAAAGCCAAAGAAACCAGTTCGGCAAAGAGCTTGCATCATACGCAGACTATTATGTCAACGAAGCATTCGCCAATTCACATAGAAAACATGCATCAATGACTTCTATCCCTTTATACATACAATCCTGCGCAGGCTTATTATTAGAACAGGAGCTGGAAGTAATGGGCAAAGTCATTCAATCACCAAAAAAACCCTATATTGCAATAATCGGCGGAAAAAAAGCTGATAAGATTGATGTAATAACAAACCTTTTGGGCAAAGTAAACAAAATCCTAATCGGCGGAGTGCTGGCAAACACCTTCCTCAAAGCAAACGGCTATAACGTTGGAAAATCATTATATGACAAAGAAACAATCAGACTTGCCAAAGAATTACTAAAAGAAAGAAAAATCATCCTGCCTTCAGACGTTGCTGTAGGAGACGAATACAAAAGTAATGCTCATAAAAAGAACGTAACCATAGACCATATCCCTAACGGCTGGATGGCTTTGGACATAGGTAAAGAAACAGCAGACAATTACAGCCAACTGTTAAAAGACGCAAAAACCATCGTATTCTTTGGAACAATGGGAGCATTTGAGCTAACCAAATTCTCATACGGAACAAAACATATCCTAAAAGCAATGGCTTCCTCAAAAGCAGACACCATCCTCGGTGGTGGCGACAGTGCAGCTTCAGCTGACAAATTCAAACTAGAAACAAAAATGACTCACGTCTCTACAGGAGGTGGCGCTTCATTAGCACTGTTCTCTGGAAAAGAACTGTCCTCAATAAAAGCTTTGGAAGAAAATTATAAGAAATATAGAAATAAAATTTAAGGTAATATTAACATTACCTCAATAAGAACATTGCTAACAAAAACCCAATTATTATACCAACCAACAGTCCATGAAGAAGTTCTTTCATACCATACTCTATTTCTTCTATTCTTTCTATTTTTTGGTTAAGGTTCTGTCTCATATTTACTGGCCTTTGAGTTGGATTCATCTTAGTCTCCTCCCTGGCATGGCTTCTTTTAGTTCAATCTTCCCAAGTGTCCATAACACACAGCCCACTCCGAAAAAGATTGGAAAAATAAGCATCTCTTTGCCTTTAATAAGATAATCAATAGAATTATAGAACAATGGTCTATTAGCGCCCCATATTATTAAATACAAACCAATAGAAAAGCAAGTGCCTGCAAGAAAAATTAACAATAATCCTACAAATTCATGCTTTCTTATATTATGAGTCATATCTTTATTCTAAAAAAGCTAATATTTAAATATTTCCCTTTAGTTTTAGTTTATATTAATATATTATTAGTCTATAATACATTGATATTTGTTTGTATTTTATTCATTACATGCAATCGTTAGCGAACCTGTGGGACTTCCAAACGAAGTAAGGAATGTTGCAAGGGTGTTAGCTGACCTTTCAATTGCGGGGATGCCGGAGTGGCCAAACGGGATAGGCTTAGGTGTGATGAGGCTTTATGCCAATGATCATGAAGACACCTATTAGCTTAGTGCTTACGGGGGTTCGAGTCCTCCTCCCCGCATTTTATTTTTTCGTGGAACTTCAATCCGTAGGATTGAACGTCGCACTCGGTGTCAATGGACAAGACCATTGGTACGAACCCTCCTCCCTGCATTTTATTATTTTATTTTCACCAACATTATTTTCCTCTTTCCTTATACACTCTATATATAACTCTAAAATGAAACAAGCAACTTT
>CEUD01125487.1_pt1 | contig 15883 bp, 13 predicted proteins | sample 356481 | NCBI WGS metagenome assembly CEUD01 (sample SAMEA2623314, study PRJEB7988) | marine metagenome | isolation source: saline water (ENVO:00002010), including | reverse complement strand
GGGTGGGTGCACCCTTAACATGGACGATCCACGACAAGGGTCTCTCAACCATCATAGACTGGACAGGGAGAGACATTTACGGTCGAGGGCTTAGGCCTGAGCAGAGGGCACAAGCGTATCGCCTCAGGAAATGGAACCGACGGTCCAAGGTGTCTGGGGCCAGCGAGAGGAACCTCGCGTATGCCCTCTCAGAGTTGACAAAGATATCGTACAAGCTTAATTTGCCTAAAAACGTCCTCGAAACTGCTTCAGTGATCTACCGCCAAGTCGTAGGGAAACGACTCATAAGGGGACGCTCAATCCAGGGAGTGGCAGCAGCATCTATTTACATGGCATGCCGTCAATGCAAGGTGATCCGTACCCTCGAGGAAGTAGGAAAAGCCTCGAACATCTCGAAGAAAGAGAGCGGTCGCAACTATAGATTTCTCCTTCGAAAGCTTGAGACCCGAGTTCCCCCAGTGGAAGCAAAGAGTTATGTCTCCAAATTTGTGAACCAGCTTATTCTCTCTGGGAGTGTCGAGAACCTCGCGATGAAAATATTGACGCAGGCTTCGGAGATGAGACTAACGAGCGGCAGAGGGCCGGCTGGGATCGCAGCGGCCGCAACCTATATCGCTAGTCTCCTTACGGATGAGCGCCGCACTCAGGGTGAGATCGCCAGGGGCGCCCAGGTAACTGAGGTCACCATCAGGAACAGGTACAAGGAACTCACCCAGAAACTCACAATCAAGATGGACCTGTAGCCCCATTAAGTCTAGGCTGATTAGCCTCTTTTCCTTTTTTGAAAACGTGAATAGATTGGTTTGTAAGTTAGGGGTCGAACTCGTCGCACACCCGTTCGAGCCAGTACTGATGCTTCCTTTTTTCCTGGCGGGAGGCCTCAAACATCCCACCTATCAGCTTTCCCTCAAAGTCTCCTGATTGCCTTAAGCAATAGTTGGGGGTTTCTTTCTCCAGTTGTGCCTTGAAGCGTAGGAACTGCTCATAGTCTGCTCCAGGAGAGAGGTAAGCACCGCTTTAGGTTTCCGCTGTTTCCATGTCAATGACCCTGTAGTGCAAGGACCCTATCCTGGCAATCTTCTCCGGTTGGTCCTAGCCTCGGCGAGTTCCTCTTGGGGGCACTCCTCGATCTCCAATAGTTCCTTGAGGACCACCTTTGAACTTGGGTTCTGAAGCTCGTTTATCGTGGTAGGTATGGCTGGATAAGCTGTTCAGCTATTATCACTGCGATGCTAAAGACGATCTCAACAGTCCACTTAGTCAATTATATGTTCAAGATTATTCTTCTAGGATAGTAAAATGTTGAAAACCCCGCCAATGGTCTTTTTTCGTGGGATGGGTCAACCATCACGCTTAGACATGATATATTCGTGTATTGCGTTCGCCGCATTTTTGCCGGCTCCCATCGCGCTGATGACAGTGGCTGCCCCGCTAACGACGTCACCTCCCGCGTAGATGCCCTCTATATTGGTCTGCATCGTATCCTCATCGACGACCAATGTGTTCCGCCGGGTTGTCGCGAGCCCCTCCGTGGTCTGCTGGATGATGGGGTTTGGTGTCTGGCCGATGGCGATGACTACTGTGTCAACATTAAGAAGGAACTCAGAGCCTTCTATTGGCACCGGCCTCCTTCTGCCGGACTCGTCAGGCTCCCCAAGCTCCATCCGGATGAGCTCAATTTGTTTAACCTGGTTCTTGTCGTCGCCGATGAACCTAACGGGGTTGGTCAGTAATTTGAACTCGACTCCCTCCTCCTCGGCGTTCTCTATTTCCTCATGCCTTGCAGGGAGCTCCTCCATACCCCTCCGGTAGACGATGTAGACTTTCTCTGTCCCCATCCTTAAAGCCGAGCGGATGGCATCCATCGCAACGTTGCCCCCTCCTATAACCGCCACGACCTTCCCCATATCAAGCGGAGTGTCGTACTCGGGGAAACGGTAGGCCTTCATGAGGTTGATCCGAATGAGGAATTCGTTCGCGGAATAGATTCCGTTCAAGTTCTCCCCAGGGATTTGCATAAACCGGGGTAAACCAGCGCCGCTCCCGATGAAGATCGCGTCAAAGCCGAGTTCAAACAGCTCTGAGACGGTGTGGAGCATTCCGATCATGGAATCAAGATGGATCTTAACACCGAGCTTTTTTACGTACTCAACTTCGGCCTGCACAATCTCCTTGGGCAGCCTGAATTGGGGGATACCGTACATCAGCACACCACCGGCAGTGTGAAGAGCCTCAAAGATCTCGACCCCATGTCCTTTTTTTACTAGTTCCGCGGCTAATGTAAGGCCAGCGGGGCCTCCTCCTACAACGGCCACTCTCCCCCCGGAGTTCTCGACTATGGGGGGTATATCCGTGCCATTCTGTCTCTCCCAGTCGGCAACGAACCTCTCTAGACGACCAATAGAGACAGGATCTCCACGGTATTTCAGGATACATTTAAACTGGCACTGATCCTCTTGAGGGCAGACCCGCCCACAGACTGCAGGGAGTGCATTCCTTTCCTTGATCCTCTTAATGGCCTCATCGAACTTTTTCTCCTTGACGAACGCAATGAACCCAGCGATGTCGATGCCTACGGGACATCCCTTAACGCACTGGGGATTGGGGCAGGTGAGGCACCGCTTCGCCTCCTCGACAGCCATCTTCTCGGTGTAGCCAATCGCCACCTCCTCGAAGTTTCGAATCCTCTCCTCTAGAGGCTGCTTAGGCATCCTGACCTCAGGCTTCAAGTTCGCCAGTGTTAAGCCTCCTCGCTTAGGACCATGCAGATCTTCTCGTGAGGGGTATAGACCTTCATCCGTGAGGAAAGCTGGTTGTAGTCAACCTGATGGCCGTCGAAGTCAGGGCCGTCAACACAAGCGAATTTGGTCTCGCCTCCAACGGTAACCCTGCAAGCCCCGCACATCCCCATGCCGTCTACCATGATGGGAAAGAGGTTCACCGAAGTTGGTATACCAAAGGGTTTAGTCATGTCCGCAATCATCCTTTGCATCGATGTGGGGCCTATAGTGAACACGTGATTGTATGAAGACTCCTCAAAGAGGCCCTCCAAGAAGCCTAGGCCCGTGTACTCTAATCTCCCGTCGTCGGTGGACACATACAGCTCATCAGCGATCTTTCTGGCCTCCTCAACGAAGAAGAGATGATCCTCGCTCCTAGCCCCAAGGACGATAACGACCTCGTTCCCGAGCGCTTTAAGATCCATAGCGTGATAGAGGAGGGCTCCGATAAAGGTGCCTCCACCCACGCACATAACCTTGCCGAAGTTCTCCATCGGGGCCGGTTTTCCCAAGGGCGCCGCGAAATTGAGGATCTCATCCCCTTCCTCTAGTCTCCCCAACTGAATTGAGGACTTTCCGACCTCCGCGAAGACGAGGGAAACCGTCCCTTTCTTTGGATCACTCCCGGCTAGCGTGATAGGGACCCTCTCGCCCTTCTCGTGGGTCCTGAGAATCGCGAACTGCCCCGGGCGGGCCTTTTTGGCAACTGCTGGGGCTTCCACCTCAAACAGCTTTACATTAGAGGTGAGAACCACCTTTGAGACAATCTTTGACATTTTTGAAGCCCTTGATGAATCCTAAATCAATTGAAAGGGTTATTAATAAAATTGAGGTCAGAAAATGATGGCCTGTGAGGCCTATGGATATTTCCCCTGAAAAGGGGATATAACCTTATACTTGGGAAAAGCCGAATATTTTGGAGATTCGGGAGGAAAAAACTCGAAGCGGGGAGATCTCGTCCTCATTACCCCATAGAGTACAAAAAAGTAGAGTCATTCCCCTCTCACAATCATATCGCCATCTAGGATAGGTATCCTTGGGAGACCATAGCATTGGCGATCTTAAGGAAGCCCGTGATATTTGCGCCGAGAACATAGTTACCCGATTCACCAAAGATCTTGGAAGTCTCGTATGCAGCCGTGTGGATGTTCACCATTATCTGGTGAAGCCTAGCATCGACCTCCTCCCTGCTCCAAAAGTATCTCTGGCTGTTTTGGGCCATCTCGAGACCGGAGGTCGCGACGCCTCCAGCGTTGGAGGCTTTTCCAGGGCTGTAGAGGACATTGTTCTCGAGGAAGATATTGATACCCTTTAGGGTGGTAGGCATGTTGGCTCCCTCGCCCACGGCTAGCACCCCGCAATCCACAAGGGTCTGGGCGTCCTTTTCATCCAGTTCGTTCTGGGTGGCGCAAGGCAATGCGATATCACACTTGTATACCCATGGGTTTCCCCCTGCGATGTACTCTTCGTTGTACTTTTCGGCGAAATCTTTAATCCTTCCTCTCTTGACGTTCTTAAGCTCCATGATATAGTCCCACTGGTCACGCGTGATCCCTTCAGGCACGTAGACGCAACCGCTGGAGTCGCTCAGCGTAACGACCCGGGCTCCGATCTGAAGACACTTGTCAGCAGCGTACTGAGCGACGTTACCTGAGCCAGAGATAGTGACAACCTTGCCCTTCATATCTTCGCCTTTCGTCTTGAGCATTTCCTGAACGAAGTAGACGTCACCATAGCCAGTAGCCTCTGGCCTGATGAGGCTCCCTCCGTAGTTAGATCCTTTACCGGTGAAGGCAGCAGTGCCGTGGATGTTTGTGATCTTCCTAAAGGAACCGTATAAGTAGCCGATCTCGCGCCCCCCTACGCCGATGTCACCCGCGGGGACGTCAACGAACTGGCCGATGTGCCGGTGCATCTCAAGCATAAAACTGTGGCAAAAACGTTCAACCTCCGCATCGGTCTTATCCTTTGGGTCAAAGTCTGAGCCACCCTTTCCACCACCCATAGGGAGGCCGGTGAGGCTGTTCTTAAAGCTCTGCTCGAAGCCCAGGAACTTGATGAGACCAAGAACGACTGTTGGGTGGAACCTGAGACCACCCTTGTAAGGTCCTATAGCGGAATTATATTGGACCCTAAAGCCCCTATTAACCTGGATTTCGCCCTCCTTGTCCTCCCAGGTGACGCGGAACTGAACTACCCTCTCCGGCTCGACTATTCTCTCTAGGATCTTATATTTCTCGTAATGGGGATATTTTTTAATTGCAGGCGAAATAGTATCAAGAACCTCATAGACTGCTTGATGAAAGACCCTTTGACCGGGGTCATTCTCGACCACGCTATTGTAAACTTTCTCAGCGTAACTGTTCAAAGTTCATCACATCGTAAATAGGATAGGGAAGCCCACGTTTACTATATATGTTTTTTCCGGTTAGATGGAATCCAATATTTGTTATACAAATACTACAAAATGGTTTAGATAAATAGTGATTATCTTGATCATGGAAATTTTGTCATAACTATACCTAGATGTCAATCCTTACTGAACGTTTCCAGTTCTAACGTTGTCTCCTTCGTTGATATGGAGGGGTTCATGCCTCTCAACTTTTCGGTAAAATCAGATATAAATTCAGCGAACTCTCTAGGCATGCCTGCGCTATTAAAGAGCATCTCGAGCCGATCGCCACCTATCTCCAGCACGTCAAGAGCCTTTTTTGCCACATCGATCCGCCTCTCCGCTTTGAGGTTTCCATCGATATAGTGACACTGCTCCTTAAGGCATCCCGCCACGATAACACCGTCAGCTCCCTTCTCAAATGCCTTGTAAATGTGGCTGAAATCTACCCTGCCCGTGCACGGAACGAGGATTATCCTGAGGTTGTCAGGGTATTGTAAACGCATAACTCCTGCAAAGTCGGCGGCCGCGTAGCTACACCACTTACATGCAAAGCAAACGATCGCAGGTTCCGCACTTTTGTCCGGGTTCATCCACTTTCCGGGGGAGAGGAGGGCCTCGACAGCAGGGATCAGCTGGCTATCCTTGAAATATTTTAACTGCATAGTTCCCATGGGGCACTCCACTGCACAGATGCCGCATCCTTTACATTCCGCCTCGTTCACATTGGGCTCGCTAAAAGAGCTCATAGTTATAGCTTCAAAGGGACACGCTTCAGCGCATGCTGCACATCCCACACAAAACGCCGGATCAAATACTGCTTTTACTGCTTCCCCGTAGACCTTCCCCTTGGCCATGGGAATTGCCGCCCTCGATGCTGCAGCGTAGGCCTGGGCAATGCTCTCCATGATGCCTTTGGGCCCGTGGGCCGTCCCACATAGGTAGATTCCCTCAGATGAGAAGTCCACAGGCCTCATCTTAGGGTGAGCTTCCAAGAAGAATTGGTCAGTGCCTATTGGGACCCGGAGCATCATGGCGAGGTCAATAGCGCCCTCTCTCTGAATAAGAGGGGTTGAGAGGATGATCATATCGGCATTCAGTGTAGTCTCCAACCCAACCAGCGTGTCATAGATGTTGACCCCGAAGCCACCCGCTGGAAGGATAGACACATTCGGAGGCTGCTCGGGAACAAAGTTCACGAATTTAATCCCCGCCCTCAGGGCCTCCCTATAATACTCCTCCAGTTCGATGCCGTATGCCAGCAGATCCCTATAGAGTATGTAGACGTCCGTATCGGGGCTCAGTTCTTTTATATGGAGAGCATTCTTGATAGCGACCCCACAGCAGATCCGGGAACAGTAGGTCCTTCCGTTCTCCTCCATCGCCCCGACGCACTGGATCATAACAACCCGCTCTGGAAGGCTCGGAGAGCCCGATCCCAAGAACTTTTCGAGCTCAAGTTGGGTCAAGATCTTCTCATTGATTCCATAGCTGTAATATCCCTGGGGCTCAAAGACCTCAGCACCTGTAGCTACGATAATGGTACCTACATCAACACGTTTAACCTTACCAGTACGTGACGTGATCTGGGCGGAAAAGCTTCCAACGAAACCACTGATAGAACTCACCTCAGATGAAGTGAACACGGTGATCCTTTCGTGATTTTTGACAGCCTCAATAATAGTTTCTAGTATTTTTTTCGCATCATCTCCAGTGGGATATATCTTATGGAGATCTTTGACGATCCCTCCCAACTCAGTCTCTTTCTCCACCAAGTAGACGTCGAAGCCCTGTTTAGCAACAGAGAGGGCAGCTGAAAGTCCGGAGACGCCTCCACCAATCACAAGGGAAACAGGAAGAATATCAATCTCGGGCTCCTTCTCGGGCTCCAAGAACTGGGCCTTTGCCACACCCATCTGGACCAGGTACTTTGCTTTCTCCGTGGCCGCTGCCTGATCCTTATGGACCCAAGAATCATGCTCCCGGATATTGACCATCTGGAAGAGGTACTGGTTGAGGCCAGCTTCCTCACAGGCATTCCTGAAGAGGGGCTGGTGGGTCCTAGGGGTACAGGAGGCCACCACGACCCTTTCAAGCTTCTCCTCGGCGATAGCATCCTGGATGCACTGAATCCCGTCAGAGGAACAGGTGAATAGGTTCTCTTCAACGTAATCAACCGAGGGGAGACCCTTTACATGCTCCGCAACCTCCTTCATGCCGACGACGCCGGCGATATTTGAGCCACAATGGCATAGGAAAACACCTATCCTAGGTTCGTTTGTATTATTTTCGCTCAAACTATTTCGCCTTTCCCATGGATTCAATTATCTCTGCGGTCCTTGCGGCCGCACCGCTTGCTTCTATAATAGTGTCTGGAATGTCCTTGGGTCCTCGACAAAAACCGCACATCAGGACACCCTCTCTAGTTGTGTCAAAGGGGGCCAGTATAGGGCTCGGTTTGACAAAGAAACCATGCTCGTCAAGCTCTACGCCCAAGATCTCAGATAGCTCGGGGTTTCCCTCACTGGGGGTCAAAGCCGTGCAGAGAACGACTAAATCGAAGACACCCTCTTTCATCTCACCAGTATGGGTCTCCTCGTACCAGAAATAGAGTCTTCCGGATTCGTGATTCTTCCTTATCTCGCTGGGCTTGGCCCGGACATATTTTATCCCATACTCTTCTCGGGCTCTGTTCACAAACTCTCTGAAGCCCTTTCCGAATGCCCTGATGTCTGTGTAGAATATTGTAACATCAGCATCAGGAGCATGTTCCTTGACCAGAACAGCCTCTTTTGTTGCATGCATGCAGCAGACCGCGGAGCAGTATGGCTTGCCTTCGACGAGGTCTCTTGAACCTACGCACTGTATAAAAGCGACGTCATGAGGGTGATCCTGGTTGGAGGGGCGAGTCAGATCCCCCTTCGTCGGGCCGCTGGCCGAAACGAGCCGCTCCAACTCCATAGCCGTGATGACATCCTCATACCGCCCATAGCCGTATTCCTTCAGGGCTGAGGGATCATGGAGTTCGAGGCCTGTGGCCACTATTGTGGCACTGGCTTTGATCTTGATGATCTCCCCTTTCTGCTCGAAGTCGATGGCATTGGGATCGCAGAACTTTTCGCAGACTCTGCAGATCCCCTTTTGAAAGTAGAGGCAGTGCTCCCTATCAATCCTGTAGACAAGTGGAACGGACTGGGTAAAGGGAATATGAACTGCTTTTCTCCGGGAGAGTCCCATCTGCCATTCGTCTGTGACTCTCGCAGGGCATTTCTCGGCGCATATCCCGCAACCCACACATTTGTCCTCGTCGATGTACCTAGGTTTCTTTATAACCTCAACTGTGAAATCCCCAGCTTCCCCCGTAATCTCTTTAACCTCAGAGTAGGTTAGGAGCTCTATGTTAGGGTGGCGATAAACCTCGATCATTTTAGGGGATAGGATGCAGTTGGAGCAGTCCATGGTGGGGAAAGTCTTATCGAGGAGCGCCATTTTCCCCCCTATGCTTGGAGTCGTCTCAACAAGATGGACCTGGTAACCCCTGTCGGCTAGGTCTAGGGAAGCTTGCATCCCTGCTATGCCTCCACCTATCACGACAACGGATTCAATCTTTGCCAATTCAATCGACTTCCAGCTTCTCAAGAAGAACATCAACGGGGCTTAGGTTGAAGTTGATTCCTAACGCCTCCTGTCCAATTCCCATGGCGAGGCCAAGGAGCTGGGTATAATATATTACCGGGAGCTCAATGGTATCATCACCGAGTATATTCTTGACCGCGCCCTGCTTCGCATCGTACATTTTGTGGCAGAAGGGACAGACGGTCACCATCCCGTCGAATTCTTGGGCCTGAACGGCCTTCAGCTTCTCCCCCGTCATCTTAAAAGAGGTCTCGGGGTCGTTCACTACGAGGTTTGCCCCGCAGCAGTCGAGCCTCTCAGGATATAGATCGGTCTTGGCCCCAAGAGCTATGGTGAGATCTTCGATGAGATGGGGATTCTCTGAGTCATCGGGTCTCCCTATGACACTCGGTCTTAGGACATGGCACCCGTAATGAGCCGCAAATTTGAACCCATCTAGCGGTACCTTCACAAGTCCCTTGATATCATCAGCGCCGGCGTCTTTCCTCAAAACGTCGAGGAGGTGATGAGAACTACCCTCCCCCGAATATTTCAACCCCTCTATAGCCAGAATCTTGTTGATCTCTTCATGGAGCTCTGGGTCTTCGTTAAGGAGATGTTTGACCTCGCACATAGAGAGGTGGCATCCATTACACAAGGTAAGAACATTGAGCCCTTTGTCGTTCGCTATGGCCATGTTTCTTGCGGTAAGGTATACCCAGCTTTTTTCGTTGATGCTCCTTAAAGGGTAGCCGCAGCAGCTGAAACCTTCGAGATCCACAAGATCTATCCCTAGCCGGGGAAGTGTCTCCCGCGCGGACATCTCAAAGCCATATTGCTCCGTCTGAATTGTACAACCGATAAAAAAGGCGTATTCAGGCATCATCTCTTTCCTCCATTACTTTCTCGAGGGCCTCAAGGAACTTCTTCATATCCATCGGTTTACTCATCTCCGGAAGACCAAGCTCATCACGTTCGAAAGAATCGAATTCCCTATCAACAACCTCTTGGGGGAGCTGGATGGAACTATGGCGCTTTACGGAGCCCATCATCTTTGAAAGCCCCTTCGGGTACGGAAGTCCCTCTCGGACGGCCTGATTCTGTAGGGATACGATGATGTCATAGGGGGTGATATCCCGAGGACACCGTTCTATGCACTGGAGGCACCCCGTGCATGTCCAGATGACACCAGAGTCAAGGACCTCACGTATGAGATCCCGTTGAGTCATCGCGACAATCCGTCTCGGATTCAGGTCCAAATATTTCGCCGAGGGACAGCCACTGGTGCACTTTCCACACTGATGGCACTCATCCCAACTGAACTCTGCAACTCCCTCATCTAAAAGCGATGCTGCGTTTAGCTCAATCATGAAACCTTTCATCCCTTAAGTAGAATAGAATTGAAGCCTCAAACCCTTTGTAAAAAGAGAATGTATTTGGCACAAATAGCGATATCTTTTTGCATCGGAGAAAATTGAAAATCTCACCATTTCGGGGAATCACTTATGGTTAGATGCGCGTTATATATTGTTTGTGGTGGGGCATTCCCAGCATAGACACTCTGCATATAAAACGGACTCAAGAGATTCTCAGAATTTTCCGCACAGAAAACCAACTATATTTTCAATTTCTCCAGTGATTTGGAACTGGATTGGACCCAATACAGACACATCAGCGCTATGGAAGGAGGCGCGACCTGCGTAGGCCGCCTGCTTATTTAAACCGAAGGATAAGCGATCGTCAGTGGATGATTGGGTCAAAAACGAAAAAGCGGCGTCTCTTATCCGCATCCTGGCAATCAGTTGTCTAATAGGAAGGAGGTCCTCCATCTTCTCGAGATCCCCTTTGAGGATGGACCCCCGTCCATCATCGGATTTATGAAGTTTGATCTCCCCTAAAACATTCCTAACAGCTTGCTTTACCCTCTCCACGCTCTCAGTAGAATGTACCTTAACCCTAACCACTCCCTTCATTCCGCTATATCCCTCTCAGATGTTCTCTCAAGATATCGAACTCTGCCTTGAGGTCCTCGAGATTCCCCTCGTTCAGAATAGTATAATCGGCGAGGGCGATGGCATGCCCCAGGTTGAAACCAAGCTCCCGGGCATCTCGGGCCTTGAACGTAGCTATGTCAGGTGGGTCGTCACTGCGGCCTCTAGCTAAAAGACGTGCATATCGAGTCTTCTGGTCGGCAAAAACAGCCACTAGAGTGACCTTAAATTTCCTGCTGAAGACCCCGACCTCCTCCATATTCTTTATTCCGTCTATAAGAATTAGGCCATCGGGTATCTTATCGATCTCGTCAATGCATAGCTTGGCCACGGCGTCATCACCCCCCTCTTTCCTTATCTCCGTGAAGAGACGTCCAAAATTTTCTGGTGTGGGGGGGAGACCTTTTTTCCTGGCGAGAGCCCGTATGACGTCCCCCATGGTCACGGACGCGATCCCCATGTTCTTGAAGTGTGCGACGAGGGTAGTCTTCCCAGACCCAGTCATACCAGTGATCAAAAGGAGCTGTTTAACCATATATCATCTAATCCGTTCAAGAACCGATCACAGGGCCTTAACATAGACGTTCTTAAAGTCTGCTCCAAACATGACTCGTCCAGCCTTAGCCCCCCGCCCCCTTTATAATCGGGCATCAAACCAAACACAGAAGACCTGGATTTAAATTGCTTGATTTTCATCAACCAAATTTTCCAGGGTTGCCCAGCTAACGATCAGACTAAATAAGGAGAACCATAAACGGTTCTGAAATAACATTGGGCCTATGAACGCGCGCGCTCCTCCCAGAACGAGTAGGTGGCCATTATACATTTTACTATTCCAGTCGTCGAGAGGTTCTGTCCTCAGGATAAGATTGCGAGGATGTAAACACCTAGGAATATGAGCGTGGAGCTAATGAGGCGTACTCGACCATATTTCTCCTGTAAGAAAAACACTCCTGCAGCAGCTCCTAGAACGACGCTGACCTGGCGGAGAGCAAGGATGTAACTGACCTGGACGCGGCTCATCGCAATAAGGACGAGAACATAGCCGATCCTCATTAGGAAGCCTCCTGCGGTAGCGTTGACCCAGGAGTTCCTCAATTCCCGTTTTATTGATTCTTTCCCTCGCCTCCAGAGGACAACTACAGTCAATAGAGGAAAAATGAACACCTCAAGCCAGAGAGAGTAAAGCAAAGGGTCCACTGTGCCAACGGCAACTTTGTCTGCGATGGAGTAGACCGTAGTCCAGATGGCAGTCAAAATCGCGAATTGGGAAGCTCGCCCTTTCAAAGAGCGGAATGGGAGGAACAGCCCCTTGAGATCAAAGCTTCTAAGATGAATGGTGTAGACGCCGATTACCATTAGTAAGATACCCACTGCACCCCAAGCCGATATACTCTCGTTCAAAAGTAAAACCGCCAGGACAGATAAGAATAGGGGGGAGGAACGAGCGAGTGGGTAGACGACGGAGAGATCTCCCAGTTCGTATGCCTTACTCAGGGTTATGAAATAGAGGGTCTCAGCTACGGCGCTTACGAGCATGTAGGGAAGGGCAGTAAGGGGGAATGTCCAGTTGGGGAGGAAGATTAGATAGATGGGGATGAGGGTTATGAGGGAGGTGGAAACCATGATCCACATGTAGGCTTCCTTGTCTTCACCTTTCTTCGCGAGGAAGTTCCATGTGGCATGGGAGCACGCAGAGATCATAACGAGGAGGAAGGGGCCGGGTTCCATTGCTCCTAGGGTAGGTGGGTCGTTAATATGCTTGATGTGAGGGGAACCTAGATTATCATTCATTTTTCCCTTTAGCTCGAGATCATGATAACTACTTTATCTTGTATGGTCAATTTGTTGCTGGGTGCGGAGAATTGGGTATCCGGTGTTTCGTCGCGGTCGATGTGGCTGATCCAGGCATCTTAGACGCTTTGAGGGGTTTTCAGGCCGGTCTGATTGGATCTGGGGGAGAACTGAAGCTTGTGAAGCTGGAAAATGTCCATCTAACCCTAAAATTCCTAGGAGACATAGAAAAAAGGCTTCTGGAAGAGGTGAAGCATATAGTGACTAGTTTGAGATTTGAGCCGTTCCGAATGACCCTAACGGAGATAGGAGCATTCCCAAATCTGAGGAGACCCAGAGTGATATGGATGGGTGTTTCTGAGGGAATTGACGAGTTGGCGGCTATTTTCCGTGAGTTGGAGGCGGGGTTTGTTGGGCTGGGGTTCAAACATGAGGGGCGACGGTTCAACCCTCATATCACTATCGCCAGGGTGAGGTCGGGGAGAAATCGGGATTTGCTCATGGAGGAGGTTCTCAAGTATAGAGACGCGGTTTTTGGAGGTTTCGATGTCAGGAGCATTAAGCTGAAGCAGAGCGTCTTAACACCGAGGGGACCGTTATATTCGACCCTAGCGGAGTCTGATCGGAGTTAGTGCGTTGCGCATGCAGTTGATTCCAGGGGTGTCTTGGCAAACGTCTATGAAAGAACGGAGCTATGCATCTACACAGCTACCTGCGACAGTTTCAGCTCAATCGTGAAAAGCAAGAGCTGGATGGAGAGAACCATCTCGGGGCTCCGGAGGGAGAAGCGGGGCGCCCTAACATAGGAGGTGGGAGGCTATAGCCTAAATGAACTATAAGCTCATCTCCTCAACATTACGCGGGTGAAAGAGCGTTGCTACAACGGTTACCGGAGGTGTATCCCGAATTTTGACAGCGCGTGCACGCGTCTCGGGGACAAAACTTAATGGTGATCGACCGCCATGCTAAGGGAGAGGATACTGAGATTGTTCTCAGTATCCACGGTTAACCAGGGGAACCGGTGACTCTAGGTTCCAGATGTGACGACTTTTCACGCCATGTTAGCCGGTTACTCTTGACCTGTACAGTGTGCTTATAGGATTCTTATTTGATCTATTCCCTGCGGTGTACTAGACGGTGAGAGGCTCATCCTGGGAGGAGATACGAGATAGAGTGCTAGATGCCGTGGTACCTGGGCAAGCCGAGGTGGAGGCTGTTGAGAAGTTTGCCCGAAAGGTAGTAGAGGATCTTGGGATTAGACTTGCAGAAGTCGGGATCAGTGGGATTACAGAGGTCCACGGGTCTGTCGCCCGGGGGACCTGGATTTCGGGGGATAGGGATTTTGATGTCTTCATCGTCCTTGAGGAAGAATACAGGAGATCGGACCTCCAAACAGTATTGGATGTTGTAAAAGACTTTGTTGGGGAGGGATGGATCGAGGCCTATGCCGAGCACCCCTATCTGATTGCCGAGATTGATGGCTTCACGGTCGACTTCGTACCATGTTTCCATATAAACCCCAAAAATGGGCTTGTCTCAGCCACAGATAGGACCCCACTCCACACGAGGTTTGTTTTAGATCACCTCGCAGAATCAGCAAAGGATGAAGTCCGTCTCCTTAAGCGTTTCATGAAGGGCATAGGTGTTTACGGTGCCGAAGTAAAGGTGGGGGGATTCTCCGGATATCTCTGTGAGCTGCTTATGATCGCCATTGGTTCCTTTGAGAGGGTACTTGAAACGGCTTCTGGGTGGAGACAGGGCGAGGTTGTGGATCCCTTGAAGAATGCAGATCATGGGAATTTCAAGAAACGGTTCAGGGAGCCCCTAATAGTTCAAGACCCAGTTGACCCTAGGAGGAACGTGGCCTCGGCCGTATCAGAGAACCGGTTTTGGGAGTTCTCGGCCGCTGCTAGGGCTTTTCTTGAGGGGCCACGTTGGGAGTTCTTCTATCCTGTTGAGAGGGAAGTGAATATCGACGGGTTAATGACAAGAGTTCGTAGCCACGGGTTCGACCTAGTCTTCCTAGTGGTGAGGGATGGGGAGGTAGAGGTCCAGGACGTGCTCTGGGGTCAGCTATACAAGTCGGAAAGGGCTTTGGTTACCGCCCTCGGGAAGACGGGTTTCAGCGTGGTCCGCTCCAAAGTCTGGAGTGATGAGTTATCGCGCCATATCTTTGTTTTCGAATTGGAGTCTGCAATCTTGTCATCTTTCGTTGTTAAAACTGGACCACCTGTGAGGATAGTGGAAGGGAGCCGTAGGTTCCTAGAGACCTATACTAGCTCAGATGATACGGTATCAGGTCCCTGGGTGAAAGGGGATCGATGGCAGGTCATGGTGAAACGGGGGAATCGAGAGGTCGGAACCGCGCTTAAATCGCTTCTCGAAGACGGCGGTCGGGGCATAGGCATCTCAGGGGGGATAGCTGAAAGAGTGTCCAGGGGTTTCAGCATTCTCCTCGGAGGGGGGGCCGAATCTATCGTGACACCCGATTTTGCTGTGATCCTTGATGCTTTCCTGAGGGGCCGGCATGGATGGTTTGAGTGACGTAATCCCCCTCCAAGCGCTCTTGGAGAGTCGCGCCAGTTTTCTTCTCTCTTACCCCTCCTATGATGCCGAGAGGGCACATGTTGTCCTGAAGGAGCTTGAAGCGATGGGTGTCTCCGCTCTCGTTCTGAGGGGGCGCCATATGCTAATTGGCATACCAGTTATGGGCAAAGGGCATGTGGGAGTGGTGATGGCTGCGCTACTTGGAGGAGAGGAGGTTGCCGTCAAGATCAGGCGGACTGATGCAAACAGGACGTCTATGGAGGCCGAGGCAAGATTTCTGGGTGTGGCGAATGGAGTCTCGGTGGGACCGCAACTTCTGAGGGTCTCCAAGGAAGCTTTGGTCATGGATCTTGTAGATGGGTACTACCTCGTGGACTGGGTGGAGGGATTAGGGCCTGGGGAGGTTGGACTTTTGCGAATGGTTCTAATGGACCTCATGGAGCAGGCCCGGAGGATGGACGTCGTAGGTCTGGATCATGGGGAACTCTCAAACGCCCGGCGTCATGTGATTATATCGAAGGGAGTCGTGAGGATCGTAGATTTCGAGTCGGCTAGTATATCTAGAAGATGTGCCAATGTGACGTCATTAGCGCATTATCTCTTCTTCAACCGAGGGATGGCGGGGAGATTAGAAAAGAGTTTGCCGCAAACTGACCGGGGTAAGCTTAAGACTGCTTTGTCGGCGTACCGACGTCGGCCGGGGGAGGGGTCGTTTCAAGAGATATTAGATGTCGCTAGGCTGGGGGGTAAGAGTTTTAGGCGGG
>CEUD01053496.1_pt1 | contig 15970 bp, 11 predicted proteins | sample 356481 | NCBI WGS metagenome assembly CEUD01 (sample SAMEA2623314, study PRJEB7988) | marine metagenome | isolation source: saline water (ENVO:00002010), including | reverse complement strand
GTGACTCCTTTTAAGTGGTCCGTGCGCGCCCGAATTTTTTGCGTGACGCTTTGTAGGTCGAATAGTGTGCGGCCGCAGCTGGGGCATGCAACAAACTCGGTCTTACTGATGCGGGCGCGGGCGCCTTGTAAAATATTGTAGGCAAGCGTGGTGCCTTTCTCCAAGAGTGGCTCGGTTTCGATACTGATCAGGTCGCCGATGCCATCGCAGAGCAGCGCGCCAGTGAAAATACTGTTTTCCAGTAAGCGGTCCGAGAAGTAATTTTGCGCGGCCAGTGTATTGAAAAGAGAATTACGCAGCCAGATGGGTGCATCGGGCACGCAGCCTTCGGCAGCTTCGGCGAGTGCACGGTAGTTGCCGACCGGATGCAGACCCTCGGTGGGTGCGCTACTTGTGAGTATCAGTGCTTCGCTGCCCATGGGCTTGAGCTGTGGTGCGATTTCTTCGCGCAAGGCTTCGGCACTGGTGTCGAGTGCGAACACGAAGCCTTGGTCGCGGCAAAATTGTAATAGGTTGGCTGCGTAGTAGGCATCCTCACGGCTGATCTGTTGCACTAAAATGGTGCCTGAAAGGCCCTCGGGCCAATCGACCGCCTGCAGGTGCTCGATGTCGATCGCGTCGGAGAGTTCCAGTACGAAGGCTTGCACCACACTGTGCAGTGCTTCGTGCAGGGCGGTAAAATGTTGAAAATCCTCAGGCGTTTCAATGCTGAGTTGCAGGCCTTCGAGTTTGCTGTCTTTAAGTGTGGTTTGCGTGCGACAGACATCTTGTACGATCGCCGCCACTTCGCTGATGCAGTGCTGCGTCTTCACGACGACTGCGGGCACACTCTCGCCACCTAGTGTGCAATTTTCGCTCAAACTAATGGGACGGGTGGCACGTTTGCGGAAATCGAAAGGATCGACGCGGTCCTTAGTCAGGTCTGGTAGGGAGCTGTCCGCTTGCTGTTGCCAGAGTGCCATTGCCTTGGCGGCAAGATCGCGAGCGACGGGCACTTCGTAGATCGGGTCTTCTGTGAGTGAGACTCGGATCGTGTCGCCAAGGCCGTCGTTAAGCAAGGCGCCGATGCCGATGGAGCTTTTTACCCGGGCATCTTCGCCATCGCCCGCCTCAGTGACTCCGAGGTGGAGTGGGTAGTTCATGCCTTCTTGTTTCATACGAGCAACCGCGAGGCGGTAGGCCTCGATCATAACTTTCGGGTTGCTGGACTTCATCGAAAGACAGATGTCGTAGTAATTATGGCTTTCCGCGATGCGGATAAATTCCAGAGCACTCTCCACCATGCCGAGCGGGGAGTCCCCATAGCGGTTCATCAGGCGATCCGAGAGCGAACCATGGTTAGTGCCGATGCGCATGGCGCGACCGAGTTCCTTGCAACGCAATACGATCGGACTAAAAGATTCATGTAGACGCTCGAGCTCTTCCTGGTAGTCCGCATCACTGTATTCGAGCACCGCAAACTTCTTTTTGTCGGCATAGTTGCCCGGGTTGATGCGCACTTTTTCGACATGCTTGGCGGCCTCCATGGCGGCTGCTGGGAGAAAGTGAATGTCGGCGACGAGCGGGACATCGCATTTAGCGGCACGTAATTTCTTAGAAATTTCGCCTAGTGCGGCTGCGGCTTGCTTATTGGGAGCGGTGATGCGGACGATCTCGCAGCCTGCCTCAGCCAGTGCCAGGGTCTGGGCCACGGTCGCGTCGACATCTTGCGTGTTGGTGGTCGTCATTGATTGGACGCGGATCGGTTGATCGCCACCAATTTTGACGCCGCCGACGTCGATGACGCGAGAAACGCGGCGTTTGGCCTGATAGCGTGAGTCGCAGTAAAGAAGCTTAGAACTGTCTAACATGATCGAGAGAAAATCTGTGAAGAAATTGAGTTTTTATAGTGTAACTGTGCCAGTCGCCCAGAAGAGCGCGACTTGTATGCAACCAATTATAAAACCGAGCACTGCGCCCAGGCGTTCAATGGTTTTAAACTCTCGTTGGGCGACCTGGTTGACGATGCCCTCCAGGCGGTCGAGATCGAAGGCTGCAATGTTGTCTTCGATCATTTGACGTAAATTGACTGAGGCTTCAAATTGGGTGGCGACTTTTTCCATGAGTGGCCCCGCTTCCTCTTTCATGGAGGCCGCCGCAATTACTTCAAACTTTGCCAGCGTGCCGTCGTTGATAAAACTGCCGAGCAGTGGAATCGCTTTGAGTTGTGGGCCAATGCGCTCCCAGACGACCTTATGGGCCGCTTCTTCTAAGTAAGGACCCAGCTCAATTTTTCGAATTTCGTGCAAAATCATGTGTTGTTGTAGAATTTCGCGCTCAATAATTTCAGCCGATTCCGCGGCTAATTGCTGTTGACGGCGTGGGATGAGTCCCTGCCATTTCCAAAAAAACACCCGCATCGGTACGCGCGGATGGAAGAGCATTTGGATCGCGACCCAGTTCGTGAGCCAGCCGATACCAGCTGTAATGAATGGAGTGAGAATGAGTAAAATCGTTGTATTCATGATTAATCAGGCGCTGGCGCCTAGTGCTATGCAATGGGCTAGACTCTGGCGATGTCATAAATAGGTCAACATCAAGTCCATTTTCGAGGCTTAGAAACTGTCTTAAAAAAAATGAATAGAGGGCTTGACGAGTGCAATTTGATTTCTACTCTCCCGGTCTTCATTAGGCTCATGGTGTAATGGTAGCACAACGGTTTTTGGTACCGTTTGTCGGGGTTCAAATCCCTGTGAGCCTGCCACTTTTATTTAACTCTGTATTTGCGGAGTGCTGTTTTTAGATTTGCGTTGCAAGTCTCGCAGCGTAGTTCATCCTTTACAGTATATTTTCATTAGGCTCATGGTGTAATGGTAGCACAACGGTTTTTGGTACCGTTTGTCGGGGTTCAAATCCCTGTGAGCCTGCCAGTTTAAAAGCGCTTCGTTCATTCGAAGCGCTTTTTTTTGCAGCTTTTTGGTTTGCGCCGCATGGCCAGAAGCATTGTTTTGCTCCGCTTTCCAATTCTGCTAGCATTATGACACAAGCGATTAAAATTTACGATACCACACTCCGCGACGGCACACAGGGCGAGGGTGTTTCTTTTACTGTGGCTGGGAAGATCCGTGTTGCGGAGAAACTGGATCAGTTTGGTATCGATTATATCGAAGGTGGCTGGCCTGGCTCGAACCCGCGTGATATGGCATTCTTTGAAGAAGCGCAGAAGCTGACCCTTAAGCATGCTAAAATCTCGGCCTTCGGCTCGACACGCCGTGCCAGCTTGGGTGCAGAAGAGGACCCACAACTGAAACTGCTATTGGATGCGAAGACCCCAGTGGTGACTATTTTTGGTAAGACTTGGTTACTGCATGTGGAAGAAATTCTGCGGACCACTGCCGAGGAGAACCTCAAAATGATCGAAGATTCGGTCCGCTTCCTGACTGAAAATGGGCGCGAGGTGATTTACGATGCGGAACACTTCTTTGACGGTTTCTGCGATAATCCCGAATATGCTCTCAAAACTTTGGAAGCTGCCAAGCGCGGTGGGGCGGTCAATTTGACGCTCTGTGATACGAATGGCGGCAAACTCGTCTCTGAGGTGAACGATATCGTGAGCCGAGTCGTGGCGCACTTCCCAGAAACTCCGATTGGCGTGCATTGTCACAATGATTCGGGGCTAGGCGTCGCAGTATCACTCGCGGGTGTCGAGTCAGGCGCCGCCTTAGTGCAAGGAACGATCAATGGGGTCGGTGAACGCAATGGGAATGGCAATCTGACAACCATCATGCCGAATCTGATTTTAAAGATGGGCAAGGAACTGAATTGTGCGGCCAACCTGCATCAGTTGAGAGATCTTTCGCTTTTTGTGGATGAGATGGCGAATCGTGCATCGGATAACTCTGCACCTTTTGTGGGGCCTGCTGCTTTTGCACATAAGGGGGGCGTGCACGCCGATGCGGCTGCTAAGGTGAAGCACAGCTATGAGCACATCGAACCTGAATTGGTAGGTAATCGCACTCGTGTATTAGTATCGGACATGTCCGGCCGTAGTAGTGTGATGATGAAGGCGAAAGAAATCGGCGTAGACTTGGATGCCCGCTCGCCGGAGTTGAAGGACTTTCTGGCCGAGCTTAAAGAGCTCGAGTTCCGGGGATACGGCTATGAGGCTGCCGATGCATCATTTAAGCTCTTACTGAAGCGCTTCCTGAAGGGAAAGAAGGACGAATTAGAGTTGATCGGTTACCGTGTCATGGTGGGGCATCAATCCGCTTTGAACCGCACGGTCTCGGAAGCCACTGTGCAGGTGAAAATCGGCGAGGAGATACATCACACTGTGGCGGAGGCCAGTGGGCCGGTGGGCGCACTGGACGATGCTTTACGTAAGGCGATTGCACCTGTCTTTCCAGAGATCATGGAAGTTGAGCTGATCGACTTTAAGGTGCGCATTCTCGATAGCCAGCATGGCGCGGATGCGATTACTCGTGTGCAGATTGAGTCTACAGATGGTAAAGAAATCTGGGGTACTGTGGGCGCCAGCGATAACATCATCGAAGCAACTTGGGAAGCGTTGGTCGACTCGATGGAATACAAAATCCTACTTGAGTCTGGGGAGTAATTGATTGCTTGTTGGCAATCGACTATTGTCGGCTATTGCCGACTATTAGTTGGCAAGTGCCTCTTTTAGTGGCAGCAATTTTTGCTGCTCAACATCCCAAACTTTCAAGCTCAAGCAGCGCAGGACTTCCTGCGGGCTTAGGCTGGTGGTGCGATGGGTCTGTAGTTCGGGCATCTTTGCATACGCTTCAGGTAGGCGGTAGAAGGGAATCTTCGCATTCAAATGGTGAATGTGGTGGTAGCCTATATTGCCGGTCATATAATTCATGAAAGGGCCCATCTTGCAGTAGCTCGATGAATCCAGAGCTGCACATTCATAAGACCAGCCTTCTTTTTCGCGAAAGATGACCAGGGGAAAGTTGTGCTGAGCGTAAAAGAGGTAGGAGCCCAGAGCACTTGCGATGAAGAAGGGCAAAAATAGCGCAAAAAATGCCATCTGCCAGCCAAGTGTGACAGTCACGATGGCATAGAGTAGGGCATGGAATATGAGGGCCAGTAGAGAGTCTTTGTTGGCTTTGAGGTTTTCTAGCATTGGCACAATGCACATGCCGAGGATGAAGACAGTGAAGTAACCCAGTAGAATCGTGACCGGGTGGCGCATCATTAAGTATTTTTTGCGCTCCTGTTGAGACGAGTTTTTGTAACGCTCTGTCGTCATCACCGGATAAGAGCCGATGTGGGTGCTGCGCAGCTTAGAGTTGTGATTGTGGTGATGGTTGTGTGAGTGTTGCCAGATGCAGCTTGGCGTCATTGCAAAGATGCCCCAAGCGCGCATGATCACTTTTGCCAGTTTGGAGCGTGGCAAAATTGCGTGCTGCTGGTGGTCGTGATAGATCACAAACATGCGCACCATCAGTAGCCCGAGTAGCAACGAGATGGGCAGCTGTAAAAACCACCAGTTCGCAAAAAAGAGGATCGCGCAGGTCGCTGCCAGCATGAGCAGGGCGGTCGATACAATCGCCGTCCAACTCTTGGCTGTGTTATCCTGGGCAAACTCGCGCGTCGCCAATATTAAATCTTTTCCTGTTCGCATGATATCCTGTGTATCGGATCCATCATCAAACTAGGCATGATTATCTGCGGCGCAGAGCGGTGATTCGTTGAATCTGGAAACCTTTGCCTGCTTTTGGGCGGTTTCGCTACGGCTGGCGAGAATTAATGTTCCAAAATCTCGACCTCGTAACCGTCGGGGTCGGTGATAAAAGCCATCTTTTTGCCATCTTTAAATTTTTCGCGCCAGTTTTCGGGCCAGAGATCGAGTGTGAGGTCCAAGCCTTCCAGCATGCTGCAGTATTCGACAATGTCATCTACGCGGATGCAGGTGTGGACTAAGTCTTCGGGCACCTTGACTTCGTAGTCGGGCGAGTGAGTGAGCTCTAAATTATGTGCACTACCTGGGATCTGTAGGTGTGCCAGCTGATTGCCACTGGGGGATTTATCGGTGCGCTTGAGCACTTCGAAGCCGCAGGTCTGGCAGTACCAGTCGATCGACTTTTCAAGGTTGGAAACGCGAATGCGGGTGTGGTCAAATGTAACGGGCATGCTATGTCTAGGTAGAGTTCTATGAGTGTTAGAAATGAAGGTGACAATATACAACGATACGACTGATAAGTCCAGAGCGGCAACTATAGATTTCGTACGACTGCCTTAGCCACGCCCTGCACGGTCAATTCATTGACGGGGTAGAGCTCTGGGTAGAATTTGTTTTCAGCTTTGAGATAGGGGTGCTCATTGCCTTTCTGCATGTAGCGCTTGAGGGTGGTTTCGCCGTCGATCAGGGCGGCGACGATGTCGCCATCGCGCGGGTCGCGTGGCTCAATGACCACCATGTCACCCTCGTAGATCTCGGCGTCGACCATGCTGTCGCCACGCACTTGAAGCGCAAAGCTGCGGCGACGGCTGGAAAAGCCCGCGCTGGCGATGTCCACTTGCAGTCGACCGATTTCCCCCGCGGGCTCGACACGATCGGGGTACCCTGCTGCGATGTCGCCCATCACAGGGATGTCGACGACCTCGGTCGCATCTTCTGGAATTTCGTTCAGGTCCGGCGCATCGGGGCGGTTGATGCGGAAGGTGCGCGCTTGGCCTGGTATGCGCTCGATGCAGTCTTTTCGCTCCAATGCGCGCAGATGGCCCATGACTGCGTTGGTGCTCTTGAAGTTGAACTTTTCTTGGATTTCCCGAATGCTTGGCCAGTAGCCATTTCTCCATTCGTAGTGCTCAATAAAAGTTAGGATTTCTTGTTGGCGCGTAGTTAGGTCTTTCATGGTGAGCACTTGTTTAGGTGAACAAGTGTCCATTGTCAAGTTTTGCAATGAAGCAGATTATTTAGTGACTGGAATCTCATCGTTCTGGGAGTGCAGGATTAGATGATTCAATACGCGGTGCGACCAGATCATCCCCACGACTCCAGAAATGAGATCGCATGCAATGCGGCCCCAAAAGAGACCGCTTAGACCATAATAGTGACTGCCCGCGACTGTGAGTGGTATCAGTAAAACCAGGATGCGGGTTACATTGACCCCCGTGGAATGGAGTGGCTTCTTGATGGCATTCAGAAAGAAGCCGCTGTAGCGGTGCAATTCCATCATGCCGTAACCGATCGGGACGATTGTCAGATACTGCGTTAAGATTGAGAGCACTTCTGGATCGTCGCTAAACAATTGAGCTAAGTTGCGAGCGAATAGGCCGAAACATATTGCCACCAGGATGCCGAAACAGACGGCAAAGGCATAGCTGATTCGTTGCGCTTCTTTGACTCGATCCAGGCGTTTGGCACCGAAATTTTGCCCGACGAAGGGCACTAGAGTGACTCCGAGTGCCATCGGAATCATAAAGGCAAACATTTCGATCCGACTGGCCGCGCCGCAAGCGGCCACTGCTTCTTCGCCGTATTGAGCAACCATATATGTAATGACTGCGCCTGAAATGGGAATCAATACACTACTCAGGCTACTGGGCAGCCCGATTTTAAGCACTTCTTTCCAAGACTGCCACATCGAGTGCCACTTAGGAACGTGGAGCGCTAACAGTTGGTATCGATGGTGCAAGCACCAGATTACTACGACGCCTGCGACTGCGCGTGCGATCAAGGTGGCCAACGCGGCTCCGCGAATACCCATGCTGGGAAAGCCCATCCAACCAAAAATCATGATCGGGTCGAGGATCATATTGAGCACCGAGCTGAGTATCATGATCATGCTGGGCAGCACTGTATCGCCCGTAGCGCGTATGATGTTGTTGGCGATCATCGGCACCACCATAAACACCACGCCCAAATACCAGATCGTCATATACTCATGGATCATTGGTAAGACACTGTCGTTGGCTCCAATCAATCGGAACAGCGGGTCAATCGTTAGCAGGCCGACGGTGGATACACATGCGACAATACAGACGCTCAGTATCAGGGCATGAGTGGTGATGCGTTTGGCCAGTGCATGGTCGCTACTGCCAAGTGCATGCGAGACCACAGCGGTGGCTCCCGTGCCTAGGCCAAAAGTGATGCTGACCAGGAACATGACTACCGGAAAGCTAAAGCCCATTGCAGCCAGCGGTAGGGTGCCTAGTTGCGCAACAAACCAGGTGTCTGTTAGATTAAACGCATTGAGTGCAAAAGTGCCGCCCAGCATGGGCAGAGCCATGCGCAACAGGGTGCTGGCGACTGGCTTACGAGTTAGTTTCGGACCGCTGGGCGTGTCGGTGGACATTCTGGTCCTAAAAATCCGACTTTAAGCCGCCGCCGAGTGCGGCAAAGAGTGCGGACTGATTATTGAGTTTAGTCAACTTTGCTTGCACGAGGTCTCGCTGTGCGCTGAAGAGTTCCTGCTGTGCCAGTAGTACCGGCAGGTAGCTGTCGACGCCGGCATCAAATCGTTGATTGGAAAGGGTACTGCGGCGCTGCGCGGCGGCGACTCGAGCACTTTGCGCATCGATACGTTGATCGATCGTGCGACGGACCGCGAGGGCATCCGCGACTTCGCGAAAGGCGGTTTGAATGGCTCTCTCGTATTGCGCCAGTTCGATGCGCTGCTCCACGTTCGCGACTTCTAAGTTTGCTTTGTTACGCCCCCCGGTGAAGATCGGCAAAGTGATCTGCGGGGTGAAACTCCATTGGGCTGAGCCGGATTTAAATAGATCGGAGAGTTCCGCACTGGCGGTGCCGCCGAAGGCTGTGAGTCGAACTGAGGGAAAGAAGGCCGCGCGTGCGGCACCGATATTTGCATTCGCAGCCTTGAGTGTGTGTTCCGCTGCGCGGATATCAGGACGCCGGGTCAGCAATTCCGAGGGCAGCCCGACGGGTAAATCCACCGGCGCGTGCTCGCGCTGGAGCAAAGAACTGTCTGCAGACAGTGTCGGTAATTCGCTTCCGACCAGCCAAACCAGGGCGTTCTGAGCTTGGTTCACTTGGTCGAGGTAAGCTAGTTGGCTGGCGCGATAGGCTTGATATTGTGCTTCGGCGGTTTTTAAGTCGAGTTCAGTGCCGACGCCTGCGTCGAAGCTATCTTGATTAATGTCGTAGGCGCGCTTGGCGCTGGTCATCGCCTCTCCTGCGAGCTTGGCTTGTTCTTTGAGTGCGACGAGTTGATGGTATTGATTGGCAACGGCAGCAACGAGGCTGATTTCCGCGCTGCGTTCTGCCTCTTCGGTGGCGAGGTATTGCTGCAGTGCTTGATCCTTTAAGCTTAGGATGCGACCGAAGAAGTCGAGTTCGTAGGCGGGCATTTGTAGTCCGACGGCGTAGGTGTTGCTGATCCCCGATTCGCCTGTATAACTTAAGTCGGCAGGCGTGCGTGCGCGTGTGTCGGATGCGGTAGCATTGAGCGTGGGGAGGCGTGCTGCATTTTGTATCCGATAGTAGGCGCGAACACGTTCGGTATTGAGTTCGGACACGCGCAGGTCGCGGTTATGTTGCAAGGCCAGTTGGATCAAGTGCTGTAGCTCTTGATGGGTGTAAAAGCTACGCCACTGGGGGAGAGCTTCGCTGCCTGTCTCCGCTTGTGGTGATACGTCCGGATAGCTGCTGGCAACCGGAGATGCGGGACGTTGATACTCAGGTGCCATGGAGCAGCCGGCCAGTAAGCTGAGTCCGAGGACTGCTGGATAAATCGCTTTGAACATAGATTTTAGATCTTTGAATAATGTTATGTGTGTGCGCACTAAGCGTTCGTGCTTTCGGCCATTTGCTTGGGTTTGACGCGGAACCAAGTTAAGATGATGACAAAGAAGATGGGAACAAAAATGACGCCCAACAGGGTCGCGCTGATGGTGCCTCCGATGACGCCGGTTCCAATTGCGTTCTGACTCCCCGAGCCGGCACCGTTGCTGATCGCGAGCGGTAGCACGCCGCAGCCAAAGGCCAGCGAAGTCATCAAAATGGGCCTCAAGCGCAGGCGGGCCGCTGTGGCGGCCGCTTTAAACATATCGCTGCCATTATCGTAGGCCTCTTTGGCAAACTCAATGATCAGGATGGCATTTTTACAGGATAATCCGACGATGGTTAGCAACCCAACCTGGAAGTAGACATCGTTTGACATGTCGCGCAACATGGCGGCGGCGAGTGTGCCGAGCACACCCAGAGGCACGATTAAAATGACAGCCGCAGGCACGGCCCAACTTTCATACAGCGCAGCCAAGCAAAGGAAGACGACTAAGAGTGATATGCCATAGAGTAAGGCGCCCTGCGAGCCTGCCAGTCGCTCTTCATAGGAAAGTCCGGCCCATTCCAATCCAATGCCTGTTGGTAACTGCTCCATCATTTGGGTCAGAGTGTTCATTGCTTCGCCGGAGCTCACGCCGGCCGCAGGCTCCCCTGCAATCGATACCGAAGAGTCGCCGTTGAAGCGCTCGAGTTTAGGCGAACCCATCGTCCAGTGAGCGCTAGAGAAACTGGTGAAGGGCACCATCTCGCCCACATTGTTGCGAACATACCAATTATTGAGATCTTCGGGCACCATGCGGTATTGTGCGTCCGCTTGTAGGTAGACGCGTTTGACGCGTCCGCGGTCGATGAAGTCGTTCACGTAGGAGGAGCCCCATGCGGTGGATAGGGTGGCGTTGATATCGGCGATCGAAAGCCCGAGGGCAGAGGCCTTTTCCTGGTCGATATCGATATTGAATTGAGGCGTATCATCGAGCCCGTTGGGGCGCACATTTTTGAGTTTGGGATCCGCTGCGGCAAGTCCGAGTAATTGGTTGCGCGCCTGCATGAGTGCCTCGTGCCCGAGTGCTGCTTTGTCGGTCAAGCGCAAGTCGAAGCCTGTCGCCGTGCCGAGTTCCAGCACCGCGGGGGGCGCGAAGGCATACGCGAAGGAGTCATCAAAGCTCATAAATTTGGCCATCGCACGCCCTTGAATGGCTTTAATCGATTGGTCGGGGCGGCTGCGCTCCTCCCAATCTTTCAAGCGTATGAAGGCGAAGGCTTGGTTCTGTCCGCTTCCGGAAAAGCTAAAGCCGGTAACGCCAAACAGGCCTTCGACGTTTTCTTCTTCGTCCACTAAAAAGTGCTCCTCCATGCGTTTAAGCACTTCCAGAGTTTGTTCTTTAGTGGAGCCCGGGGGTAATTGCACCTGTCCGAAAAGAATGCCTTGGTCCTCGTCGGGCAGGAAGCCCGTGGGCACTTCTTTATACATCCAGACCAGTCCGCAGAGGATGAGCGCATAAATGAAGAAAGCTTTCACTTTATGGTGTAATAGATAATGCAAGGTGCTTTCGTAGCGATCTGCATTGGACTCGAAAGTTCGATTGAACCAGCCAAAGAAGCCACGCTTGCCATGTTTGTGGCCCGCTTCGACTGGTTTCAGCATCGTGGCACAGAGGGCCGGTGTGAGTACGATGGCGACCAGCACCGAGAGGGCCATGGCCGATACGATGGTAATTGAGAACTGGCGATAAATGACACCTGTGGAGCCACTGAAAAAGGCCATCGGGATGAACACTGCCGAGAGCACCATGCCGATGCCCACCAAGGCGCTGGTGATTTGGCGCATCGATTTCTTGGTGGCTTCCTTGGGAGGCAAGCCTTCTTCGCTCATGACGCGTTCCACATTCTCGACGACAACGATCGCGTCGTCGACCAGTAGGCCGATCGCCAATACCACCCCAAACATCGTGAGCGTATTAATACTGAAGCCGGCTGCGGCCATCACGCCGAAGGTGCCCAGTAGCACGACGGGCACTGCAATTGTGGGGATGAGTGTGGCACGAAAGTTCTGCAAAAATAGATACATCACGAGGAAAACTAAGATCACAGCTTCGACCAATGTCTTAACGACTTCATGAATCGAGAGACGCACGAAAGGTGTCGTATCCAGTGGATACACCACTTCCAAGCTGGCTGGGAAGAAGGGTTGCAATTCGGCTATTTTTGCGCGAATCAGTTCAACTGTTTCAAGTGCGTTCGCGCCCGTCGCTGGCCGGATCGCCATGCCCGATGCCGGGGCTTGGTTAAAGCGAGAGGCTGTTATATAGGTCTCACTAGCCAGCTCTACGCGGGCGACGTCTTTGATGCGAATTTGTGAGCCGTCCGGATTGACGCGCAGCAGTATATCTTCGAATTGTTCTGGAGTTTCTAAGCGAGTCTGCGAAGTGATGGTGGCATTGAGCAGTTGTCCTTCGACGGCAGGATTGCTGCCAAGTTCGCCCGCAGAGACTTGCGCGTTTTGGATGCTGACTGCTGCGGCTACGTCAGAAGGCATTAGGCGGTAGTTGTTGAGGGCATCTGGATTGAGCCAAATGCGCATGGCGTATTGTGTGCCAAAGGCCTGGACTTCGCCCACGCCCTGCACCCGACTGAGCGGCTCTTTAATATTGCTAATTACGTAGTCGCCGATGTCGGCTGCGCTCAGGCTGCCATCACTCGAGCGAAAGCCGATTACCATTAGGAAATTACGCACCGATTTAGTCACACTCATGCCAAGTTGTTGTACCTCCTGCGGCAGCAGCGGCGTGGCTAACGAGAGTTTGTTTTGCACCTGAACCTGGGCGATGTCGGGGTCGGCCTCGGAGTTGAAGGTCAATGTGATCTCAAAACTGCCGGTCGAACTACTGGAGGATTCGATATAGCGTAAGTGGTCTAGACCACTCATATTTTGCTCGATCACTTGAGTGACAGTATCTTCCAGAGTTTTAGCCGATGCGCCTGGATAGCTACCCTGAATACTGATTGCTGGGGGCGCTATGCTAGGGTATTGCGCAATTGGAAGAGAGGTGATGGATAGCACACCTGCGACCATAATAATGATCGCAATCACCCATGCAAACACGGGACGGTCGATGAAGAAACGGGCCATAATGATGTTCTGTTAAATATAAAAGTCGGCGTGTGAATTATGCCGTAGGTGCCTCATCGTTGGATGCGTCACTGCTCGTTGCCGCTTGGGGCTGCACCGCCATGCCAGGACGAATCTTTTGTAGATTGTTGCTGATAATACGTTCGCCCGCTTGCAGGCCGTCGGTGATTAGCCATGCACTGCCTATTGAACGATCTGTTTCCACGATGCGTACTTCGACAGTGTTCTGCTCGTTGACTAAGTATACAGTGGCTTGCCCCTTGCTGTTGCGGCCGACCAAGGAGTGGGGCACTAGTATGGCGTCGGGATCGATCCCTTCGATCAAGCGAGCGCGTAGAAACATGCCAGGCAATAGCTTGGCATCCGGATTTGGAAGGGTGGCGCGTAGTTTGACTGTACCAGTGGTGGTGTTAACGCTGACGTCGGAAAACTGCAGTGAGCCAAGTTCCGGGTAGAGGCTGCCATCGGCTAAAATGACTTCGATGGACGCATTTTCTCTATTTGAATTTTCGAGTTTTCCAGTGGCTAAGTCCTCTTGTAGCTGGAGTACTTCTTCAGCAGATTCATTGAGGTCCAAATATAAGGTGTCGAGTTGTTGAATCGTACTGAGCAGGGTGGCGCTGGCTTGCTGAACATAGGCACCTTCGGTCACTTCGGATTGACCGATGCGTCCTGTGATGGGAGCGGTCACACGTGTATAGCCTAGGTTGATTTCTGCGACTCTCAGGCTTGCTTTAGCCGCTGCGATTTCGGCTTTTAGAGCGAGTGCGGCCGCGTTGGCGTCGTCGTAGTTTTGGCGTGAAACGGCGTTGGTTTCGACCAAGGTTTTGTAGCGTTTCGCTTGTTGCTGCGCCGAGGCATAGCTCGCTTCAACGCGCTCAAGGTTCGCCTGCGCGGCATCCAGCTGGGCCTGATAGGGCGCTGGATCGATTTGGTAGAGTAGTTCGCCTGCCTGCACCATTGCACCTTCTACGAAATGGCGCTTTTCTATAATGCCATTCACCCGTGCCCGAACCTCTGCGATACGCAGGGGGGAGGTGCGGCCTGAGAGCTCGCGCTTGAGCGTGACGGGCTCGGTTTCTACCTGGTGCACACTGACGGGCAGCGCGGGGGCAGCTGATGCCTGGCTGCTGGTATTCGTATCCGCGTCTTGGTTACAGGCGCTCAGCACCAGCAACTGGCCGACTAGCGCGAGTGAGACCGCGATGCGCGTGAAGGGACGGAAGGAGGATGGCTGTGTTTTCATTTTCTATAAGATAAGAGCCCTCCGAGAGCCGAGGCTGTCGAAGGGAACGAGTGCAGCGCGATCAGGATCGCTGTGAATTGTGTGCAGCCGCATAACATACAGCTTATTTGGAAAAATGATCTTACTTTGTTGTTTGCAGATTGATGCCGTTTAGGTATCAGTTGTGGATGGAGTTGCGACATTTGAAGTATTTTATAGCAGTCGCGGAGACGCTGAATTTCCGTCGAGCCGCTGAGCGACTGAACGTTGCGCAGCCTGCCTTGAGTCGGCAGATCAAAGATTTGGAGTCGTCAATTAGTGTGAAACTGCTAGATCGAGACACTAGTGGCACGCGTTTGACAGAGGCGGGGGGGGTATTGTTGGAAGAGGCGCGCGACATTATGGAGCGCATTGATATGGCACGTGAAATGGCGCGTGATGCGCAAGCGGGGCGTCGTGGGCACTTACAAATTGCGGGTTTGGGCAGTATGTCGCTGAGCTTACTTTCAGACACCTTATCCAGGTTTCGGCTCGCATATCCGAAGGTGGATGTGAGTCTGCACGACATCGGCTACCGCGATCTAATGAGTGAGCTACGTGCGGGCAGCGTGCACTTGGGCTTTTCCTTCGATCCTAATTTGCGGGAGACGCGTGAGTTTAAATCTGTGCAGGTGGTGAAGTCGCGTGCGCGGATCGCGATGAGTGTGCAGCATCCACTGGCGAAGCAAGATCTAGTGAGCTTAAAGGACTTTGATGACGATCATATTTTCTGCATCGGTAAAGCGGGCATGTATGACCTGCACCGACGTGTCACGCAGAGCATTCTATCGGAGCGAAACATTTATCATAAGCCGCTCAAATTCGTGGCGAACTTAGAACTCATGATGACTATGTTGGCAGGTAATTACGGTGTGTCGCTGGTCTTTCCCCGGTTTTTTGGAGACATTTCGCAGGTAGTGATCAAGCCGATCCTAGAAGATGGGGACGACTTGGAGATCTTTTTGTCTGCCGTCTGGCGGCGCAATTTACAGTCCACCTTAGTCAATAATTTCGTGGAAATTCTAAAAGATGTAGATCTCGGATAGCTTCGCTTGCAAAAAAAATATCCGCATGGCAGTTATGCCATGCGGATATTGAAAACGTCTATCGGCTCAGACTATTTGTAGAGTGGGCCGTAGGACGGGCAGGCGCGCCATGCACTTGGGTGCGAGTTGGGCTATGAAGAGCCCTTACACTTTTCGCGCGTTTTTAGGAAAGTGATGGGCTGTGCACCCAGTTCCGTGATGTCAAATCAGTCGGATACTCCATAGGCCAGCTGTAATTATAGAGGCGGCAGCTTCCTTGACTTGTATGCCGATTATAAAAGCTAACTTTACTCTTGGAAGTGGGACAGAATATTGCAGTATTTGCACTTTTCCTAATACCCCTTATAAGAATATGGAAGTGGATCACCCCCGCGCACATCGTCGTGCCTGTCTAAAAATTACTCTCTGTCTGCTCGCTGTCTGGTTTTCGATCAGTTTTGGCGCGGGCATTTTACTGCGCGATTGGTTGGATGCGCATGCGCCGATGGTGGGGGGCGCGCCCTTTGGCTTTTGGATGGCACAGCAAGGCTCAATTCTCGGATTTGTGCTCATCTTAATTATCTTTGCATGCTTAATGAATCGTTTGGATCGTAAGCATGGCTACTCTGAAGAGAGCTAATTTCTCCACTTTTTCCCCATGTCACAAGATACCCTTAATTTCATTTTCATTGGGCTGAGCTTTGCCCTTTATATCACGATTGCAGTTCGTTCGCGGGCAGCATCGACTAAACCTGAATCCGTGAGATAATTGTATCCGCAAGTCGGCGTGCTTGGTT
>CEUD01342401.1_pt1 | contig 15979 bp, 15 predicted proteins | sample 356481 | NCBI WGS metagenome assembly CEUD01 (sample SAMEA2623314, study PRJEB7988) | marine metagenome | isolation source: saline water (ENVO:00002010), including | reverse complement strand
CCGATGATGTTGTCGTGATGTATCGAAGTAATCTTGTTGAAAAAAGTGATACAAAAAAAATCTTCACATCTGCACAGCACCCTTATACAAAAGGCCTTTTAGCATGTCGACCGAGTTTGGATAAAAATCCTTCAAGACTCCTAACTGTTGCAGACTTTATGGATGAAAAGGGTAACGAGATTGAAGTTGATCCTGAAAAAACAAAAGCGGCATCAAGGCCAAAACAAGAACATAAAGATGATGACGTGATATTGGAAGTTAACAATCTTCACACGCACTTCCCAATAAAAGGCGGGTTGTTTGGAAAGACTGTTGACTATTTTAAGGCCGTAAATGGTGTTTCTTTTAAGGTTCAAAGAGGGAAGACACTTGGACTTGTTGGAGAGTCTGGTTGTGGTAAAACTACTTTGGGTAGAACCATATTGAGACTAATTGAGCCAACGGCAGGGCAGGTTATTTATGATGGTGTTGATCTAACAAAGTTGGATAAAAAACAACTTAGGGAGATGCGCTCGAGAATGCAGATCATTTTCCAAGACCCGTATTCGTCTCTAAACCCGAGAATGACTATTGGTGAAACCCTGTTAGAACCAATGGATCTTCATAATATTGGAGCCAACAAAAAAGAGAAAATTGATCGCGCCAAATGGTTAATGGAGAAAGTTGGTCTGAGTGCCGGCCAGTTAAGTCGCTATCCGCATGAGTTTTCAGGAGGGCAGAGACAAAGAATATGTATTGCAAGGGCCTTAGCTGTAAACCCTGAGTTTATTATTTGTGATGAATCAGTTTCAGCACTTGATGTTTCAGTTCAGGCACAAGTATTAAACTTGCTTCTGGATCTTCAAGATGAATTTGGGCTAACTTATATCTTTATCAGTCATGACCTTTCTGTGGTGAACTTTATCTCGGATGAGGTGGCAGTTATGAATAGAGGGAAAATCGTTGAGTTAGATAAGGCCTTTAAGGTTTATCACAACCCAGAAAACGATTACACTAAATCCCTTCTTTCAGCTATTCCAAAAGGGGTACCTAAGGAGCTTTTAGAAGAAGGCCCACGTTAATTATTTTTGTCAATAAGCCTTCCTTTCAGAATAAGGAAGGCCATGGCAAAAGCAAATCCATAGTAAACGTTCCACTGCCAAACATCCTCAATTATAAAACGGTTTAAGTAAACAGCGGCTATCCCAAATAGATAGGCTCCTACAACGGAATAAATATCCAACTTAAGTCGAATTGTTTTTTGGAATATTACAGAACACATAAACAACGCTAAAAGTGAGCCAGCTGTCCAGGATGTTATCTCTAGTCCCAAGATAAGTAGCCCCTCAGATGTGGAAGATATCAATGCCACAGCAGTGAGCAGAATAGTAATAACCAAGGTGTCTCGAGTATAAAACTTGGAGATTTCTTTTTTGTTTTTGGGCTCATGGTGAGCGATATCACTGTAGAAACTTGCACTTAATGCGTTTATAGTCGAGTCCAAAGTACTCATAGTTGCCGCTAAAACCCCAGCGACCATAAGTCCTCTCAAACCCTCTGGAAAATGATTAGTGATAAAATAAGCAAATAGTTTGTCATTTGATATTTCTGGGGGTGTCACAACCTGATAGTGTGACCATAAAAGCGCTCCAATAGATAAAAATAAAAAACCCACAGCGATCGAGAGAAATGTTGAAAAGATAATTGCTCTTTGAGCACCTTTCATAGATTTATTTCCTGTAAGTCTTTGGACAAAGTCCTGATCGACGCCATGGGTTGCCATGTCAAATAGTACACCACCCAATACCCCTATAATGAAAGGAGAAGGGTTGGAAAAATCTAAAAAGCTTGTCTTGCCCGCCTCGTGTGCCAGAGACATCAATACTGACCAATTGGTTTGGGCCACATCGGGTATGATTAAGTGTGCGACAATTCCGCCTACGACGAATAGTGCCATTTGAATCATGTCTGTTCTGACTACAGCTTTTAATCCGCCTATTAATGTGTAGAAAAATGTAAGCACACAGATAATAAGAATTGCCGATGCAATACTTAGTGAAAAAAACTGAGCCACCATTATTGAACCCGCAAACAAACGCACTCCCACAGAAAGAAGTTTATTTATAAAGAAGAATAGGGCCGCAAATCTTTGACCCATCTTCGTTCCTTTTATGCCCATGACTGAATAAACTGTTAATCCTTTGTCATAAATCTTTGGAAGAAAAATAAATGCTATTACCAATCTCCCAAAAAGTGCTCCAATATAAATTTGAATAAATGAGAAATCTCCGCCGTAAGCAAATGCCGGTATTCCAAGAAATGTCAGCGCACTTACTTCTGTTGCAATGATGGAAAGTAATGACTCGGGAAACGTTAAAGATTTTCCTGCTAGATACTGATCATTTATTAAATTGTCGCTTTTTGTTGAGGTTTTTAACTTTCCAGACTTGAATGCCAGGAAAAATATTCCGCTCAAGTATAAGGATACGACCATAATGTCTATGTAGGAGATAGAGGCATTCATTTAATAAGCCCTTGTAATATAAAAGAATTTAGATGGCGTACTTCATACTAATTTAGTCGTGAATCGGCAATGCTTATATCAAAGCTTAAAAATCATTCATGGTTAATGATTTCATAAACTTGAGTACTAAAAATACCGATAAAAAGATGAGGAATTAAAGGAATTATGGATTACTCAGTAAAAGGAATTACATTTACCAGGGATCAGCTGGAGCTAGTTCGATTAAGTGAAATTGTCGAAAACAGTATCTCTTCTGGTCATCTTTTTACTTTTGTAAAAGAGCGTCCATTCTTGTTGTTGAGAGCGGGGGATTTTGTTGATCAAGACTTCTTAGAAAAGTATCAAGCAAGGGGCGTAGAGTCACTTTACATCTTAAAGGTTTCAAGTGAACAGGATCTCCGGAAGTTTAAGTCACTATTTACAAAATTCAAGACCTCAAAAACAGAATTGGAAAAACGCAGAGTGAAGGATGAACTTATAAAGGTTTTTGCTGATGACTTTTGGAAGCATAGTGATAAGAGCTTTCTCAGTTTTGTACAAGCATGTTTTGAGCAGTTTTATAATTTGCCAGAAGAAGTAGTTACTTCGTTACAAGACTCAAGCACTACTTTATACTCCAGAGCACTGCTTAGCAGCTCTCTTTCAGTTATGAACTGTGTAATTCACTCAATACACGACCTAAATTTTGTTTCTGACGTTTATAATGCAGCTTTTCTAATGGACTGCTCCCTTGGTATGAAGGAAGACTTTAGCTACTTTCTTAAAGTAGCTTGTGAGAAAGAGAGAAGCGTCCCTGGTGATGGTATCGCTTTCTTGCGCAATAGAAGTGATTTAGACGAACTTATCAAATTTCAAGAACATCCAAATCTTAGTGCCGATTTGGCTACTAAGTACTCCGAGAGCTTTTTTAATCCTGAAGTTTCAGAACTCATAAGATTTCATCATGAGAGAGCTGACGGAACTGGTTTCCCAAATGGATATAAATATAGTGCAATTGCAGAATCAGACACTCTCTTGATGTTTGGAGACTATGTCACACCATTTGAAGAGCATATATTTAAATCTTCTGACGGGAAAGAAATTGTTAAAGAGAATTTCATGAGACTTTTAAGGCAGGTTGAAAAGAGTCAACTCCCAATTAAAAACTCAATGGACTTATGGCAACAAGCAATGAAGTGGGCCATCAATATCGGTACTTTAGATCAAAGTGAGGTGGCGTGAAGTGAGTGAGAAAATTAAAATTCTCAACCTCAGCAACGCTCTTCCAGAAGGGCTGTCACAGATTTTTCTTAAAATCTCAGGCACTGTTATTCAAAGAGGGGAGGCCGTTGACTATGAAGAGCTCGATTATATTGTCGTGGATTCAGAGGAGGAGGCTTCACTTGCAGAAAAAGACTATGACACGCTAGGTAATGATATAACTTTAGTGTGCTTGGGTCAGGTTAAAGAAATGAAAAAGTTCATGCTAGGCAATGGACGACTCTGCTTTGAACCTGGTCTTGTATCGAGTGAACTGGGGCAAGCGTTACTATCCAATTTCTTTAAACAGGAATGTAATCTCCATTTAAATGAAGCCTACAGTGGGTTATTCGAATCCACCGAAACCTTTAAAGTTACCAACCACCTCGCTATCGGTTCTTCTTTAGATGAGCTAAGTCTTGCGGCCTTCGATAGTGGTTTTAATATCGTTTCACTAAGAAGCTTTTTAGACCATATAATCATGTACTTTACCTACCTCAAGCAGGCAGGACTTGCAGGCATACCATTTGAAGTTGAATACTCACAAAGTAAAAAATATTTTGCTGTTAATATACACGCATCAGTTAAAAATTTTGTCGCGGATTATATGGTAGACTCTTTTGGAGCTGTTAATTCTTCCGACCCCCTTAGGTATCTATTGGCTGTATCATCAAGAAGTGCAGACTTTATGGATATTACTTTTTTGGAAAACCCCGGAAAGGTAGTCATTAATGGCTTTTGGAGTTCCAATGAGTCTGGGCAAATTGGTGGGGTTTCGCTAAGAAATATTAAAACGGCTTCCACAATAAATGCAAATATAGAGCGAAGCTTAAGTGAGTATAAAACTTCAGGTGAGGTCGAGGAAGCTTCAAGGAGTCGTAGCGAAAAATTGAATGAAAGATCGCTACCTGGTGGGATTTTGGAAATGGTCATTGATGGTGTTGATCCGGAATCTATTCTGGCAAAACAACCTGAAGAAACATCAAAGCTCATAGCTTTTGTTATTGGACATTTTGAAGAAGTCAACCCAGATAGTATTTTGTCTGAAATGACAAAAGAGGATTTGAAAAAGGCACTTAAAAACTACCCTAATACTGAGTTTATTAATGTATTGAATGAGGATGACACAGAGGCCTTACTTGAAAAGGTACATAAAAAGAATATTTCTGAGGCCTATGAAGAAGAACTTGAGAGAGTGCGAAGTGACTTAGAGGAAGAGGACGATTTTAAGAAGGAGCTAAGTGACACTTTAAGCGAAGAAGTCGTTAAAAGAGTAAGTTCAAAAATCGACGCGGATACAATAAGGAAAATATTGGGTGGTGGCAGTGAAAAGGAGTTTTCCCAAACTGTCGCTGGTGGAGAGCGTGAGGATGAGTTTAAGGCCACTGTCAAAGGAATGAAAGATGTTCACTCTAAAGAGTTTGCTCAACGGATCGCCGGGCAGATTGAAAAGAACCTGGATGATTACTCGGTAACGATCAGTGGAAGCTCAGACGATGAAAAGGGTGCATTCAAATTTGTAAGCATGGCCATGAGTGGGCTAGATTCATTAGAGATTGAGCCTAGGGCTAAAAAGTTTCTCAAGGAGAAAGGGTCTAAAAAAATTTACGGCCTGTTGAATGATTTTTCATCCTCCATCGGTAAAAAAACTTCAGATTTGTCGCCAGAAGAATTAAAAACCTTTGCAGGTAATAAAGTACTGCCAGGTGTTGAAGAGTTGCTTTCTGATGACTTGGAAATAGAGGATTTTCTAGAAGAAACAAGAGATGCATTGAAGGTGGACAAAAGTCGAGGTTTACTAACAAATGCCTCTCCTGAATTTAAAGATGCATTTCGAACTAAGGTTGAACAAAAAATCCATGCTTCAAAGGGACTTGAATTTCCAAAAAATCTGGACGAATTCACGCCTGAAGTTATTGAGCAGGATGGATTTCAACAGGTTATTCAGGACTCGATGAGAGAAGCGATCAACGAGCAATTTCAACTTGAGAAGGCGAACAGAAAAGAGATAGACAATAAAGAAAAGCAAATTATAAAAGCACTTTCAGAAACCTTCTCAAAGCAAGAAGATGAAGTCGAGTGTCTCGTAAAAGGTGCAGGGGAAAGGGCCAAAGAAAAGGAAGCTAAAAAAGTTGTAGAAAACTTGTTCTCAGAAGCACCAAGTGAAACTGAAGGGAAATCAATTAAAGACTCTAAATTTTTAGAGCTTCTAAAAAAGGCTAATGAGGAAAATAAAAAATTAAGTTCCAGTAATAAAGCTCTCTTGGCAAAAATTCAAGCATACGAACAAGATCAAGGTACAATCTCAAGAATTGAGCAAGAGCTTAAAGCCGAAGTTTCCCAAGAAAGTCTTTCTGGTTTAGATGAAAATGAAGTCTTTGGTGTTGAGATTAAAACTGAAGATGTTGACTCTCAAGCAATCGAAGATCTTAAGAATGGAAAAACTCTGTCCCCTGAGACAATTCAGTCTCTTGCTCGACTTGTAAAGCGTGAAAAGAATGTTCTTGAGAGCGCCAAACTTGCACAAGAGAATTTTAAGAGGGCCGAAATCGAGCATGTGAAGAGGGAGAACAAGTATAAATCTGAAATTCATAATGCCAGCATAGAATCAAAGTCAAAAGATATTGCGATTCAAAAAATAAAAGAAAAAGTAAGTAGTATTGTAGAAAAAAAACAAAATGAAATCGTTGTATATAAGAAACAAGTTGAGGCCCTAAATCAAAGATTGGAAGGCGACCAAACAACAAAGCTTCAAGTAGAGCTTAAGAGTTTGAAGAGTGAATTGGAATCTGCCCAAAGAACTGCAAACCTCTATAAGAGCAAGATGAGTAGTTTGGCAAACTCAAAAGAAAAGCCGAAGTCTAAAGATCGCTCCAGTGAACTGAGTGCCGAAAACCGAAAACTACAAAGACTCAAAACGCAACTGGAGAATAAGCTCGTAGCTGCAGAGAAACAAAAAAATGCAATTGAGGCCCAGTTTGGCAAGTTGAAAGACCAAGAACGTAAGTTGCGAGAGCGTGCAAGCGAAGCCGAGGAGAAAACGAAGGAGGCAAATGATGAAATTAGCAAACTTCGCTCAAATGAGGCTAGACTTGTTGCCATGGCCGAAAAGGGGATGGCATCAGACCCTAAGGTAGAAGCCGAAATTGATACTTTAAAGTCAAAGAACGCCCAGTTGGAAAAGTCTTTGAAGGAAGTTAGCAAAAAATTAAACTCACAGGGAGTAAAGCAGTCTGGAGCTAAAGAAGAAAAAAGTACAAATGAAAAACGTTTGGAGAGGTCTGTGAAAAAGCTAAACTCTGAACTTTCAAAAGCTCAGAGTGAGCTTACAGATCAGAAGAAGCAAGTTGTGAGGTACAAGAGTGAAGTTACAGGCCTGAAAAATAAAATAAAGCTTTTGGAGAAAGAAGTTGCTTCAAAAAAGGGGAAATCAAAAAAAGCTGCATAAAATTAGGTTTGTGCGTGGCAAAATTTAAGAAAATGCTTGTCTTTTCTCCTCGAACCTCTTATATATACATTCACCTTCAAATTTATTTGATGGCTCTTTTAAATTAATGCCTCAGTGGTGGAATTGGTAGACACGCTAGACTTAGGATCTAGTGCTAACGCGTGGGGGTTCGAGTCCCTCCTGAGGCACCATAAATTTAAAAAAATAAAAAGCCCAGTTTAACCCACTGGGCTTTTTTTTTGCCCAAATTCGTCTGGCAAACCATCTAAGTAACTATTATTTATGTCGTAATTAAACAAAGTAGCTTTAAAATAAAGTTAGCAAGCCGATTAGCTTATAGTGAAAACTATATTAATAATCCTAACCTATTCTTTAAACCCTGGCATCATTCATGCCCAGACTCCAAAGTTTGAAGTTAATCCTAGCAAAGTTAAGGAGCATTGTGAGGCTTTTCATGGACAATGGAATGAGAACACTAAGAAGTGTGTCGACAGGCTTGAGTATCAGCAAGAACCCATTTCTAATGATGCTAAACAATGGTGTGAAACCAGAGGGGGCAGTTTCATAAAAACAAGAAGAGGAATGAGGTGTAGGGGGACCGACTCGAAACAGGGGTTAAAAAGGTTTCCTTCTTTTCAGGCCAGAAAGTACAAGGTGCATGAAGATGTTGAACGCTCATGCCTAAGGACCAAGAAGATCTTAAATGCCAAATGCACTGTCTCTGCCACCGACGATATGAGTATTGGATACGACTATACCAACAAATCCAACCATGCAGTTAACATACTTGAACAAATGATATCGAATTCAATTAGAAAGTATAACCAGATCCATTACAATTACAAAGGTGAGGTGGAGAGGAAGCTTTTAGTAAGCACTCTTAGAAATTTCGTATCTACTAACAACCTAAACTCCTGCCAAAAGGCGTGCCTTTTAAAATGTGCTGCCTCTAATGTTTTGAAATACAGCCTTGGAAAAGAGACGAAGTATGGAGGAATTGCTGACATATACGATAAAAGAGTTGGTGAGTGTACGGAGTATCGTAGTATTGCTAAGCACCTTGGAAAGGAGTTGGATATTCCAATCTTTGGGATGAGTGGTCCTGGACATGCATTTAACTACTTTAAAATTGATGGGAGTTGGTATTATGGAGATCCACAGCACAGCGACTGTAAATTTTTTCATACAAAATCTACCCTTTCCAAGTATCAAAGGTTTTTCTCCAAAGAAGGGAATGAGTATGACGGCTCAAGAACTTTAATAGAGAAACTTCCAAGCTATCGAAGAGGAGTCAAATCCCAATCTAATAAGCCTTCTGGGACTATCAATAATTAACATTCACAAAACATAAGAAAATGCCGAAAAGCTTTAAAACAAGTTTATATGGAGGGGCGAATGTCGGAGCCTAAAAAGTACCAGAGAAAATGGAAAAACTACTTAATCTTTCCTCGCTTCCAGGTGAGTTTATTATTTTTTAATACCCTTATCGTTATTGCAGCGGTTTTGGTTGTTGGTTATCAATTTGATAAAAACCTTGAAGTAATCGATGCTATGGCCGGAAGATTCAACCTTCAAAATAATCAAATTTTCTTGGAGATGATGGAGCAACTTAAGGCCGACTTCATGATGACCCTATGGTTGGTTTTTGTTTCAACTCTACTTTTGTGCTTTGGATTTACAATGATTTTTTCCCATAAGGTTGTAGGTGCCACACACAGACTAAAACAATACTTTAAGGAAGTGACAGAAAAGGGGCACTCCTATGATCTAACTTTTAGAGAGGGGGATCTGGATCCCGAGCTTGCTGAAGTTGTTAATGAGGCCATTGGAAAAATAAAAAAAGACAACGACTCACCAGAGAGAGGGGTCTCTTGAGGTTTCAACTCTCTCGTTCATAATTTTTAGTAGGGAGAGAAGCTTATTCTTTGCTCCTTCTCCTTCTAAAATACCATATGCATAAGCTATTGCCTCTAGAGTGCATACAGAGTTTTCATTATGAGCTTTTCGAAGGGTATAAATGCTTTCAAATGGACCTTTAAGTTTTACTGCCGGAATACTGGAGAGCATTGGCTCTCTTTTATGAAACTTTCTGGCCTGTCTCCAAGTTGCATCAGGCACAACCAATTGAACAGGTTTGCTAAGCTTTGCCACAAAATCTTTATTTAGTTCCTCAGCATCATCCGATGGATAAAGGAAGAGGGGTTGATAACCGTCTTTTAAGGAGAAGTCGAAATTAACTCCATTTTTCCCCCTTATGGCCAATTCAGAGGACTCAAGGCTCTTTAAGGCTAAGGAAGAAGTGTTAGATGTTAGGCTTAACTCCTTACAATGCATAACTACTGTTAGGAACGTTTTAGTTTGAAATGTTTCTATATGATCACAAAAACACCAGCGCTTATTGATGCGGCAGTTTGGGCACCTGTGGACATTAGTTGCTCTTCTTCTTGTCATTTATCGAATGGTTAGAACTTCACACGGTGCATGTTTGATCAGGTGTTCTGTAAAAGAGCTGTGAAAGTAGTCTCTGAAACCCTGTTTCTCTTTAGTATAACTAATAACAAGTTCAGTCTTATTCTTTTTCAAAAAATCAACCATGCCTTCTTTGGGATTGGAATGAAAGAGACACTCACTTTTTGCGTGTGTGAAACCCTTAGTTAGTCCATCAAAGATCTCTTTGATCGTCTTTCTTATTTCAAGCTTTTGTTCTTGGTTTGGGTAGATAGTTGGGGGGGCCATGTAAGGATAGCTTTCTTCTTTGAACACATGTACGAATTCAAGGTTGCAGTCTTTTAACCAAACAATCTTTTTCAATTTCTTGATAATATGTGTTTGGGCCTTTTCATCCATGGGCATGCAAACAATAATATTTTTCATGGCCTTCCCCTTTTTGGGTTAATCTATTTCGGTCTCAGTGTCAGTCTCAATTTCTGGTCTCTGGCGATGGATATGGTCCTTGGCCTGAGATTTCTTTTTGACTAATTGCTTTTCCAATTTTGACACGACATCATCAAAAGTTTTATATAAATCATCTTTGACAGAGTCAGCGTTTAAGGTAAATCCATCTGCCGCCAAAATAGCGTGAGAGTGATGACCACCTTTTTCGACACTTAATGTCCATTTCAAATCAAAACCAGAATTAAAAAACTTTTTAAGCTTTGCTGATTTTTTCTCAACCATCTCTTTAATCGCTGGAGTGGATTCAATTTGATGAAAATTCATAGTGACGTTCATTTTAAACTCCTTGTTAAGCTTTTATTGTACACGCCTTTAAAACCCTAAACATGAGCAATATCATCTTTAGACGTCATAAAAGTTATACCATGAATATGGTAGTTGTTTAAACTGTATGCAAGGTTTATCAAGGAGAAAATTGTGAAGAAAAACACTGATTTTGAGAACTTAACTGTCGAGGAGTATACTACGCCCTCTCCAATATTTGTAAAGGCCGACGCGACGATCACTACAGTTATAAAAGAAATGCAGAAAAGAGAAATAAGGCACTTACCGGTAGTGAATGGTGAGGGAGCGGCCATAGGCATAATAAGCGAAAGAGATGTGGCATCCGTGAGTACATTTGCCTTTAAATCAGACTTAAGTGCCAAAGATTTAATGACGCCTGATCCCATAACAGTTAATTACCATGCCAGTCTGCTAGATTCAGCTTTTCTAATGGCAGAAAATAAAATCGGATCTTTAATTATAAACGACGATGAAGGAAATATTTATGGAATCTTCACCAGCACCGACGCTATAAATGCACTTATTGAAGTGCTGCGTGGCGATGTGGGTGAAGATATTCCACAAGTTCATGACTATTGAAAGTACTTCATGAATTCAGACTCGGAAGAGAGAATGAATTTGGAGTCCTTTTTGATAGACTTTTTATAGGCCTCTAGTGATCTTATAAATTCATAAAAATCGGGAGCCTTGGTTAAAGATTTAGCATAAATTGCGGTAGCTTTGGCCTGGGCCTTACCGCGAATAAGTTGGGCCTTCTTATATGCCTCGGATTCAATCTTATTTAAATCCTTGGCCAGGCGTCCCTCAATTTCAGCTTTTTCACCTTTACCAATAGAACGAATCTTTTGAGCGACTCTTTGTCTTTCACTGATCATTCTGTCGTAAACCTTTTCTTCTACAGATTTCTCATAAGAAATTCTTCTTAATTGGAGGTCGATTAGATCAATTCCCAGTGCCTTTAACTCTTCATCGGCCTTCTCAACGATTAATTCACTGAGCTGTTCACGACCAAGTTGAATCTTTTCTATCTCACCGCTAACCTCTTCTTCCACTTCCAGAACTGCAGCGTCAGCAACTTCACCCTTTTGCTTCTTTTCTTGAACCAGCTCTTTTTTTCTTTCAAGATTCTCAAGTATTTGATTAGAGTTTCGCACGGCCTCAACCAAGTTGTGACTTGAAATTACATCTCTTGTGTGACCATCAAGAATTGTGTCAATCCTTGCTTTGGCACCTCGTTCGTTTTGTACTGTTTGAATAAACTTGAGTGCATCTACAATTTTCCAACGAGCAGTAGTGTCTACTCGGATATATTTTTTGTCCCTTGTGGGAATCTGATTAGGGGAGCCATCCCAACTCAAAATTCTTTTATCTACGTATCTAACTTTATGCATAAAAGGGAGCTTGAAATGAAGACCTGCTTCTGTGGTTCCTTTTCCAATTGGTTTTCCAAATTGCGTGACAATGGCCTGTTGACCTTCTGTTAAAATGTAAAATGAGTTGCTTCCAACAAGGAGTAAAGCAACGACCAAAAATAATATGAATTTAAAACTATTTTTCATTTGTAATTCCTTTTCCAAATACCGGCAGTAAACCCTTTACCTTGGAGTCAATGATTACGACGTCTTCGAGCTTTGAAAACAACTCTTCCATTGTTTCTAGGTAAAGACGCTTTTTAGTAATCGCCGGCGCCTTGATATACTCTCTGTAAATCTCGCTGAATCTGTCTGCATCACCCTCAGCTCTATTTACAACAGCTTGTGCATAGCCTTGTGCCTCGCTAACAAGTTTTTTTGCCTTGCCTCGGGCCTCAGGTATAACTTTATTGTATGCTTGCTCAGCTTGGTTGATCATTTTTTCTTGTTCTTGCTTTGCTGCGTTCACGTCATTAAAGGATGCTTGTACTTTTTTAGGCGGGTTAACATCTTGAAGTTTTATGGATCTAATAAGCACTCCCATATCATACTTATCTAAAACCTCTTGCATCAACTGTTTAGCATCTCCTGCGATTCCAACTCTTCCTGTTGTGAGAACCTCTGTCACCATAATGTCTCCGACAACTCTTCTCATTATGGATTCACTAACATCTCTGATGTTTCGAACTGGCTCACTTGTTTTAAATAAAAATTTGAAGGGGTCTGAAATTTGGTATTGTACAACCCACTGAACTTCAGCGACGTTTAAGTCTCCTGTAAGCATAAGGGATTCTTCATCTAAATTTCTGGATGAATAGGTGGTTCTTCTTGTGTCTAAGGATTGAGTTCTAAATCCAAATTCTTCTTGATGAACAATCTTTGTTTTAACCTTTATAACCCTGTCGACTCCAAAAGGTATTTTAAAATGAAGACCTGGTTGAGTCGTATCTAAATATCTCCCAAGCCTTATCACTACCGCTTCCTCATCGGGTTCAACAGTATAATAGGAAGTGAAGAAGCCAACGGCCAATAGCAGAGCAACGATAAGAGGAACAAATGCCTTCTTATTCCTGTTGAATGACTGCTTTAACTTGTAGAGTTCGTAATTGAGATCTGGTTGTCCTTGATTCATTATATCTCCGCGTTAAAATTTAAGATACGTTATGATAAATGACTCTTTAAATCAATTACGAAGGCCTAAATCTCAATCTATTAGAATATCAAACTCCACTAAAAAAGAGTTCAAGGTAATGGAGTTTTCAGCAAGAAAAATCATTTTTTCAAAATCTTGACCATCTTTATTAACACCTGCGTAAAATATTGTTCTGACAATGTATTGACCGCTCGTGAATGGTTTTAAAATATTCACAAGCTGAATTTTACAGTTTTCTTTAATAAAGCTCTCTGGTTTTGACCAAAGTAGACCATTTTCAACACTTTTAAAATTTTCACAGAACTTTGGAACAAGATATGGTGTTTTCATTGCCTGTTCTATAAAATGTTCGAAGTCTTCATTATCAATAAGTGTTGTTGCTCTCATATCTTCAAGGCCATGTGATGTGGATGCTTGAATTAACACATCTGAGTATGACCTGCTTGTCTTTTCAATAGATAGAGCAGAAGCATAGGAGAAGCTTATTGATAGAAGACAAGTAAAAATTGTGACGAATTTGAAGCTCATAAAAACACCTTCATATTTAAAATTTGAATGTTTTTAGGTCAGAGAATGTTAAAATTCAATTATATAAGTTTGATACTACTTATCTCGAGGTTAGATAGATGTTGAATGTTAAGGAAATTGATACCCCATTAGGAAGTGTGTTTCTTGGTGCAGACTCAAAAGGGATTGCATTTTTAAGCTTTGATGAGTGCCAGACGACCAAATCAAACACATTATTGGATAAAGCTGCTATCCAGTTGAAAGAATACTTTGAAGGCAAAAGAAAAGAGTTTGATCTAGAGCTTAGCTTTTCTGGAACTGCCTTTGAATTAGAATCTTGGAACGCACTCATGCAAATACCATATGGTAAAATAATTAGTTATAAGGAACAGGCAGGACTTCTCGGAGATACGAAGAAGGCCAGGGCAATAGGCCTTGCCAATGGTAAGAACCCTCTTCCAATCATTATTCCGTGCCATAGGGTTGTTCGATCCGATGGGCAGCTCGGAGGTTATTCCTGTGGAATTGAAAAAAAGATTTTTTTGCTGGATTTAGAAAAAAAGGGCCTTGATTAGAGGCCCTTCTTCACACATTAAGAGAGAGAGAAAAAAGGAAGTAGATTCCTCTTTCGACCGCCAATATAACCATGTGTCAAATAATTTGAAATAGTTTTGTAATTATTACAAGTCATTAAAATTATTTAGTTTGTGCAAGTTCCCATTGATTAAGTGGATTCAAAATATACCTATATTTAAAAATTGGCTCAGGGTAGAAACTTTTAACCGACAAAGTAATCGCTAGGGGTTTTGAATCCCAATCAATCTCTACATGACCGTAGTTCAGTCCGAAAAATGAGTTTGGATAGAATCTTGAGACATAACTACGCACCAATAGACCCTCTACGGTGTGGGACAGGCCAGAACTCATGAACTCTAGGTGGCCAAACCTCTTAAAAATCGATGAAAAGTGCTTATCACCAGTGAGAAAAACAACCCCGCTTGGATTATATTTGTCCAAGACCTTTCTCATTCTATCAAAGGCAGGTTTGTGGTCAATCCATTCTTCCGTCCTTCGAATTACGTAGGAAAGAACCGAAAGGCCTGAAACTATAAAGTTAATTTTTGCATCACTATCTTTAACTTGTTTTTCAAACCACTGCCATTGTTTTTCTCCCAGAATATTATCCTCTTGATTAGGGTCATTTAAAAAATACCGGTTATCCAAGAGGATGAACTTAACTTTACTCTCTTCTGTACCAATTTCGTAAGAGGTGTAGATGCCTTCTTGTTTTCGTCTGGGGGAGTCCAGTGGCTCTTCAACAAAGTCTAAAAAATGTTTCTGACTTTCCTTTTTCATAGGGTTGGTGAAGTCTGCATTGTCATAACCGTAGTCGTGGTCGTCCCATATCCCTATTATGGGAGTTTTTTGTTTTAGTTCATTGTATCCTTCAACTTTGTTTTGCATCTCATAAGTTTGTCTAACCAAGGCGGACTCTTCTGTCTCTGCATAGATGTTATCTCCTCCCCAAATCCAAAGTTGGGGATCATCTTTGTTAATCCACTCCCACAATGGTTGGTCGTTGTAAGGACTATTGCAGGAACCAAAAGCGAATCTTTCAAGTTTATCAATCTTTTTGAGTCGGGTAGCGTTTGATTCAACTGAAGCATAAAGACCTGTAGTAATGAAATATAAAGCCAATACTCTTGTTAACATGCTTTCTCTCCTGTTATATAGTCTTGAAACCAATTCATTCTTAGCACAGCGTGTGAAAGAATAAGAATTCTTAAGTGAGACAAAGAATGAACAAGAAACTTTTGAAATACGTTCAATCCAAATTTTTACTAGTCGCTCAAGATTTGGTTCGAAACCCCCAAGCATTAAAGTTTAAACTTGAAGGGGCGATGGAGAAGCTCAACAAGGGAAAAGTTAAAGAGGCCTTGGGCAAGAATGTTGAGGACTTTAAGACTCTCGTTCGAATGGTTAAGGCATGGCTTTCTAGAGACTATAAAGGAGTTCCCACCAGTAGTATTGTATACATTGTCGCTGCTATTGTTTATTTTGTGACGCCGACCGACTTTGTGCCCGATTTTATATTAGGCCTAGGGCTTCTTGACGACATTGCTGTTTTGCGTTGGGTTATGGAAAAAATAAAGTCCGACATTGAGAAGTTTAAGAAATGGGAGGCGGAGCACGAATCGACAAAAGGTTCTTTCTGACGTATTGATTAATTATAAAAAATTAATTAGGGGACGCTATGAAAGATCTTATCTTTATCTTGCTTTTCTTGATGGTCTCTTGTGCTCAGCAAAAGGTCGTTCTTCAAGATGTAAATCTCATTCCTTTTGAAGACTTTTCAAAAGTTACCACTTTAGATCAGGCAACATTACCAGTTAAACTTTTTGAACTAATTGACCAAAGAGAAAAAATGGGTGTGGGTGAGGCTAGAACTGGCGCTCAGTTTAAAGAAACTCCTGTCG
>CEUD01084914.1_pt1 | contig 16082 bp, 13 predicted proteins | sample 356481 | NCBI WGS metagenome assembly CEUD01 (sample SAMEA2623314, study PRJEB7988) | marine metagenome | isolation source: saline water (ENVO:00002010), including | reverse complement strand
CTCTTGAGCAGCCGGCCGTGAGGTTTTCAAAGTATTGACGCGTAAATAGACGCGAGTGCGCTGGTTCAAGGCCGCCAGTTCGGAATCCCAACTGGCGCCCAATTCTTCCGATCCCAGCACGTCCAACCAATCTGGCATCGATTCACGAATCGCCCGAGCCTGCTGTGGTAACTCCGCCTCACGCGACGTCATTTCATCGGCACTGGCACCATGATAGGTCCACCAATCCGGAAGCTCATAGCCCATGCGGCCCCATTGAGCCGCGCATAATGCCTCAACATCCTCGCTATCCGCCATAAAGCTCAGAGCCCGCCGCCAGCGAACCACTTCGAAGCATGTTTCCGCGATGAAACTACGGTCGCGCTTCCCCCACTTCGGGTTCGCTTCAAAGGCCTGGGCTAAGCAGCGGTCTAAAACTTTGTGTTCATGAAAAACACTTTTAATGATGTCAGTCGCTGCATGAGCCAAAATACGGTGCATTCTCATAATGCAGGCAGACGATTATGATTCCTCTCTGATGCCAAACAAATAAGCCAAAATTCGCGATTCGCAGCGTGGTGTTTTAGCGGGTTTTAAGCGATGAGATCCACTCAGACCGCCTAAAGGCGGGACTCCTACCTTTTTATACGCTTGGCTTTGAGCTGACCGCAGCCAGCGGCGACGTCGATGCCGCGGCGTTGCCGCACGGTGCTGGGCAGACCGGAGTCTTGGATGATTTGCTGAAACTCGCGCACATTCGTCTCTGCGGGCGCTTGCCCCTCGTAGCCTTCGGTCACGTTGAGCGGGATCAAGTTCACATGCGCATCGATGCCCTTCAGCAATTCGGCTAAGCGTCGCGCGTGATCCGCCGTGTCATTGACGCTACCGATCAAAGTCCACGCAAAGAACACCCGCGCCCGTTTGATCTGCGTATATTCACGGCAGGCCTCGATCAGGTCGGCCAGTGGCCACTTCTTATTCACAGGGATCAGCTTACCGCGCTCTTCATCGCTGGCGCCATGCAAGCTCACTGCGAGTGAATAGCGCTTGGGGTGGCGAGCTAGTTTTTGAATGCCGGGAATATGTCCGACGGTGCTGATGGCCACACGTGCGGGGCCGATGTTGAGGCCGCGATTATCGGTTAAAATCCCCAGCGCTTCCATCAATGGTTCAAAATTGTGCAATGGCTCGCCCATGCCCATCATCACGATGTTACGCAAGCGCTCCCCATGACTCGCACGCAAACTGCGCTCCACATGGTGTGCCTGCGCCACGATTTCGCCCGCGGTCAAATGCCGCGAAAAGCCCATCTGCCCGGTGGCACAAAACACGCAGCCCATCGCGCAGCCGACCTGACTACTCAGACAGGCGGTAAAGCGCCCGGGGAAGCCCATACGGACTGCTTCCACCTCGGCACCATCGGCCAGGCGCAAGAGATACTTCTCGGTAAAACCATCGCTACTGGGGGTGCAATCCGTCTGCTCGGTGGGACAGAGTGTGGGCGCGCCCTCCGAATCCAACCAACGCGCCACAGGCGGCAAAATCCCCTCGGCGGCGCTCAAATCACCAGTTACCAGCCGACGCTGCACCGCACCAAAGAGCGGCTTGGCATGCACAGGGTTGACCCCGGCATCCGCCAGCACTTGTTCCAATGCAGCATAACTGTAACCTTCCAACGAATCGATCATAGCCCTCCAACCCCTGTGTTAGATTTGAGAAACGTCAACTGTAACCCGTAGGCTCGAATCAATTGGCTGCTGACTCAGATAGGAGCCCGCCACTGGCGGCACAGCCTCAGGGTGGCGATGTACCGCGGTGGCAATATGCTCGGTGCCAGCAACCAAGCCGCTGGTATTATCAAATCCGACCCAACCAGCGCCTGGCAAATACACCTCGGACCAGGCATGCGTCGAGCCATGCTGATTGGAACCAGGATTGTGCAGATACCCGCTCACAAAGCGCGCTGCAAGCCCCAGATAGCGGCAGGCCTCGATGAAAAAAGCGGCAAAGTCACGGCAGCTCCCCGTTCGCAAGCGCAAGGTGTCATTTGGATTTTGCACACCGGGCTCTTCGCGCATACCATAGCCAAAGTCAGACACGATGGCCTTATTCATGCGATCCAACAGCAAAAAGGTCTCGATCGATTGCCCGGGCTGCCAAAAGCGTGAGACCCAGTGCTTCAACTGCTGGGTATGGTTGGGCCAATTATGCGTACAATAGGGCAATAGATCCAAGCGATCTTCCGGCTCAAATGGGAATGGAAAGGTCACCGCACGTTGATCCACCACAAAGTCCAGCGGGCGCTCGGCATAGTGCTCAATCACCACTTCACTCTCAATCCGGAGTGTATCGGCGCGCTCTTTTAAAGACAACAGCCCGACCGAATTTCCGTAAATATCGCGGTACCACTTGGTTTGCGCACGCGGGCTCACATCCAGGCGCGATGATTGTATCCGAATATCATGCCCCTCGCGTGGGCGCAGCAATAGACGGTGTTCCGTCAACTCCACGGGTGTCGAAAACGTGTACTCTGTAATGTGGTGGATACGGATCTTTTTCATAGCGGATGTCGCACTGAGTAAATGTGCAGCTAAGTGAAAAACGCAAGTAGCACCAATAAGTCATATATTGACCGGCCCACTGTTAGGATGCTGGTGCCGACTACCGTCTTAGAATCAGCCGCAGCCTTGTCGTAAGCACAATCGCCGACACACACATTCCGGTGGCCACGCCATACCACAGGCCGATGCCGCCCAGACCAACAAAAAAGGCCAGCACGATCCCGAGTGGCACCGCGAACAAAAAGAAATTCCCGAAGTTAATCCAAGTCGGCACATAGACATCATGCATCCCCCGCAGCGCCGACATACTAATCACTTGAATCCCATCAAAACCTTGATAAATCGCCACCACCACTAAGAAGGCAGCGGTCATACGTACCACATCTTGATCGAGCGTAAAGCTCGCCGCCAGCTCACTGCCAAAGCCAACAAACACTGCGCCAGTCAGCGACATCGCGCCCGTAATCATTAAGAGTGCTCCCAAAATCATACGACGGCAACTCACCCACTGCTGCGCGCCCACAGCATGCCCCACCCGAATGGTCAAAGCCATGGACAAACCCAAGGGCAGCATGAACGCAGTCGAGGAACAAGTGAAAGCGATCTGATGCGCCGCCAAGGTGGTGCTGCCAAATTGCCCCATTAGCAGTGAACAGGCGGCAAACACCGCAAACTCCAAAGAGACTTGTAAGGAGATCGGCAGCCCTAATTTCACTAGGTAACGGACGACCGACCAATCTATAGGCGCGCACCAACGCGCGGGCAAGCGCGGACGCATTTGTGGTGATTTACAAATATAAACACACACTGCCACAAAGCCGGCGCAGCGCGCCAAGAAGGTGGCACAGCCGGCCCCATCCAAACCCATGGCGGGCAAGCCGGCATTTCCAAAGATGAGCAGATAGTTAAGCCACACATTCAGCACCACGGTGCCCAGCATCAGCCAGAGCACCGGCCAGGGCTTATTCAGCGCCTCGGAAAAGCTCTTCAAAGTCAGCATCGGCACCATCGGAAGATAGGAGATCGCCAGCCAACGAAAGTATGAGCCGCTCAATTCCGTGACTTCAGGCGGCTGTCGAAACCAGTCGAGCCGAAAGCTCAAGCCGAGATAGGCCAGCGAGAGAAAGAGCCCAAAGAGCAGCGACAACAACAAACCATGCCGCAGTGAGCCACTAATCGACTCATGCCGAGCACTACCAAAGGCGTGCGACACCCGCACCGATACCGCCGCAAAGAGACCACTTGCGAGCGCGAAGCCCAAAAAGAAAAGCGAATTAACAAAGGCCACAGCCGCCAGCTCAACGGTGCCGACTCGGCCGATCATCATAGTATCGGCCAAGCCGAGCAGCATCTGACTCAGCTGCCCAGCAATCATGGGCAGTGCCAGAGCCAGTGTTTTACGATTTTCTTGAAGGAGCGTTTTCAGCGTCTACAAGCTCTCCAAAATGCGCAGCGTTTCATCGCGCTTTTCGGTGGTCTCCGCCAGTTGCTTACGAGCCCCTTCGACCACTTTCGCGGGGGCGCTTTCAACAAACTTCGGGTTCTTCAGCTTATTTTCACCGACCGCGACCAACTTATTAAGCTTCTCCAGCTCCTTAGTTAGGCGCGCTTTCTCGGCCTCGACGTCGATACTGCTGCTCAGATCTAAGTAGAGCGAGCCCAGCGGCGTCACAATTGCCGGTAAGCCGTCTGCGGACTTGTCGCCCAGCGCATCCAAACTCCCCAATCCTGCGAGGGTCTGGATCAGGCTGGCATTTTCTGCGATCACTGCGCCCGCGGCACCTTCGGCACCGTAGAACACAGCGACGTCGCGCTTGCTAGCCAGGTTGTATTGCGCCTTAAGCGCACGTGCTTGCGAGATCAGCTCCTGCAGCTGAGTCACACGTTCGATGGAATCGAAATCCACGGATACGCGCTCTTCCAGCGTCAACGCCGTCGTCAGCGTAGTATTTTGAATGTAGGGCACCACTTCATCGTAGCCCAAGCCCTTCCAGAGTTCTTCCGTGATGTGAGGAATGATCGGGTTCGCAAGTTGCAGCACTTGGCGAATGACCAAGTCTTGAATGGCGAGGCAATTATCCCGCAGCTCTTCGCTGCCTTTGAGTTTACCCTTGGAAGCTTCCACATACCAATCACAGAAATCGCCCCAGAAGAAAGCGTAAATCTGGTGGGTGAGTGGCGAGATTTCGTAATTAGCAAAGCACTTTTCGACATCGGCCGTCACCTGCTGCAGACGGCCCAGGATCCAGTGATCGTAATCGTCGAACAGGTCCGAATGGATGCGGCTAATAATGGCTTCGAAGCTAGAATTGTCAGCCATCGGGCCTGACATTTGACGGAAGCGCACGGCATTCCACAGCTTATTACAGAAGTTACGGCCGATCTGAATGCGCTCTTCTGAGAAGAGAATATCCGAACCCGACGGCGCGATATTGCAGATACCAAAGCGCAAGCCATCGGCCCCATACTTAGCGATCAAGTCGAGAGGGTCAGGCGAGTTGCCGAGTGATTTCGACATTTTACGCCCCTTCTCATCACGAATCAGGCCGTGGATAAAGATATTCTTAAACGGAATACGCTTGGCGATCTCTTCGTCGGTCAAGTCCTTGGCATCGTCGCCATACAGCTCGATACCGGCCATAATCATGCGCGCGACCCAGAAGAAAATAATATCGAAGCCGGTGACCAAGGTAGAGGTCGGGTACCAGAAATCGAGTTCCTTTTGTTGCTCCGGCGTGGGCTGCGGCCAGCCAAGATTGGCCATTGGCCACAAGTAAGAAGACGCCCAAGTGTCGAGCACGTCTTCTTCCTGTTCCCAATTTTCCGGGTCGGCGGGACCTTCGACCGATACGTGCACGTGCTCCGGATTTTCAAAATCGAGCTCCGTGCGCTCGAAGCCTTTCTTGTACCAGACCGGGATACGGTGGCCCCACCAGAGTTGGCGGCTGATGCACCAGTCCTGAATGCCATTGAGCCAATGTAGGTAAGTCTTCTTCCAACGATCCGGGTGAAATTTGATGGTGCCGTTTTCGACCGCACGCTTCGCTTCTTCCACCTTAGGATACTTGAGGAACCACTGCTCCGAGAGACGCGGCTCGATCGGCACATCGCCACGTTCAGAGAATCCAACCGTGTTTTCATAAGGCTCACGCTCGATCAAGAGCCCCATGTCTTCCAACTTCTGCGCCGCGACTTTGCGAGCCTTAAAGCGGTCCATTCCGTTAAACTCTTCTCCCGCCAGCTCGTTGAGCTTTCCTTGGGCATCGATCACTTCGATCATTTCAAGATTGTGACGCTGCCCGATCTCGAAGTCATTCTTATCGTGCGCAGGTGTCACCTTCAAGCAACCGGTGCCGAACTCACGGTCAACATACTCGTCGCCAATGATCGGAATTTCTGCCTTCGGGAAGGGGCGCCAGACGGTTTTACCGATCAAATGCTTATAACGCTCATCCTCAGGATGCACCGCCACCGCAGAGTCCCCCATCAGTGTTTCCGGACGCGTGGTGGAAATTTCCAAATGCGTGCGCTCACCATCGGCCTCGACCAACTCATAGCGCATTTTGTAAAAGAAGCCATTCTGCGGCTTCATATTCACCTCTTCGTCCGAGAGTGCGGTGTGGGTGGCAGGGCACCAGTTAACCATGCGCTTGCCACGATAAATATAGCCGCGTTTGTAAAACTTAACAAAGGCATCCAAAACGGCCTTACTGTAGTCCTCGTCGAGCGTGAAACTAGTGCGATCCCAGTCGCAGGACGCGCCCAATTTCTGTAATTGATTTAAAATGACACCGCCCGACTGCTCGCGAAACTCCCAGACTTTATCCAAGAAAGCTTCCCGCCCCAGATCGTATTTCGTTTGGCCGGTGGCCTCACGAATCTGCTTTTCAACCTTGGTCTGCGTGGCGATGCCAGCATGGTCGGTGCCCGGCTGCCAGAGCACAGCCTTACCTTCGAGACGCGCGCGACGCACGAAGATGTCCTGCAAGGTATTGTCCAAGACGTGGCCCATGTGCAGCATCCCCGTCACATTCGGGGGCGGGATCATGATCGCATACGGCTCACGCTCCGCGTCGGCCACTGCTTTGAAGCATCCAGCTTCCAGCCAGTTGGCATACCAGCGTTGTTCAACTTCTTTCGGTTCGTAGGCTTTTGAGATCTCAGACATAGCGGAAAAATTGGAAAGCAGCTCAAAGTGCCGCGCTGGCAGCGGCTTTCAAGCAAGAAAATCACAGCATCCGCCGCAGCAACTCGCGCAGACTATGTGGGCGCACGGGCTTGGGGATGTAGTCATCCATACCTGCCGCCAAAGCACGTTCGCGATCGCCTTTAATCGCGTCTGCAGTCACAGCCGCAATTTTCAGCGGCTGAATCTTCAGCGTCGCATGCTCCATCAATTGCGCTTCCGCCTGACGAATTCGCTGGGTCGCATCCAGGCCGTTGAGACGCGGCATTTGCAGATCCATCAACACGAGATCGTAACGTTTATGACGCAAAGCTTCCAGACATTGCTCTCCATCGTGCACACAATCGGTTTCATAGCCCATTTTCTTTAGCTGCCGCACAAGCACATCCCGATTGGCCGCGTTATCTTCGACCACTAGAATCTGCCCTGGGTGACGCTCCGCAAAGCCAGCTTCCTCTTCGACCACCGTGGCCGGATGTTGCGCAAATGTTTCCATTAAAGCATCTAAAAGCTGAGATTGGCGGATCGGATTCTGTAAGGCTTGAACGGGCAGGTCCAGACAAGCGCTGGGACAACCATACGAAGTGACTAAAATCAAAGGCGCGGGTAATTGACCATCCGCAGTGCGCAGCGGATCCAGCACTTCCAAACCTTCAGCATCTGCAGCTAAATCGTAAATAATCAAATCGCAGGCTTCCTCTTTTTGCGCCTGCAACAAACTGAGCATATTGGCATGTTCACTGACAAGGAGCCCCAATCTGCGCAACTGACAGGATAGAACTTTACGCAAGCTGCCTCTCGCATCCAAGAGCAGCACACGCTTGCCTTGCAAAACGCGGTAATCGGCCACATATCGTGGATCTACAGGGTCCGCATCGACCACGCTCAACGGGAGATGGAAACCAAACGTGCTGCCCTGCCCCAGCTCGCTGCTAACCTCGATTTCGCCGCCCATCGCCTCTACAAGCTTACGGCAGATAGCCAAGCCCAAACCAGTGCCTCCAAAGCGCCGCGTCGTCGAGCTATCAGCCTGACTGAAGGGACGAAACAACTCTTGCAACTGCGCCTCACTCATACCAATACCGGTATCACTCACCGAGCAAACGAGCCGATCGACTTGTCCGGTATCCCGATCGGCCGCAACCTTCACAGTCACACTCCCCTGCTCGGTAAACTTGATCGCATTACCAAGTAAGTTGATCAGGATCTGACGTAAGCGATATTCATCCAAATGATATGCCCTTCCTGATGAAAATAGCGCTTCTCTAGCTCATAGTATTTAATTTCGCCCGCCACCATCTGCTGCAGGTATCCCACATCACGATCCAAATCCTCAGGGTGGGTGATATCTTGAAAAGTAATCGAAAGTAGTTTTTGCACAGAGTAGCCCGTAATTCGCGAAAAGGACTCGTTGATACGTAAAAACCTACCCTGCCCGGACACCAAAGCCATACCACTGGCCGCATGTTCGAATGCACTCCAAAGTTGCTCTTCGGCATCCAGTCTGGATTGCTCGCTTGCCTTGCGATCCGTCACATCCGTGTGCGTGCCGACGATGCGTAAGGCACGCCCAGCCTCGTCCCGTTCGGCCACCTTGCCTCGAGCTAAAATCCATCGATAGCTACCATCTTTATGGCGCAGCCGATATTCATTTAAATAGGATTCGCTTTCCCCCTCCGCATGCTCACTCATCAGCTCCAGCGTCTTCGCCAAGTCGTCCGGGTGGATGCGGCTTTTCCACTCATCAAAATCATTCGCCAGCTCATGGTCTTGGTAGCCCAATATCGCCTTCCACTGAGGCGAATAATATGCTTCGTGGGTCAAGGCATTCCAATCCCACAAACCATCCTCTGTGCACTCAATAGCTAGGCGCCAGCGATTTTCACTCAATTTGTCGGAGATATACGACTGCGTTCCCAAAATTCTTTCCTCGTTTGATCTACAATGGTCCGCCAACAGTGGGTACAAAGCGGCGCATGCTGTCAAACATCAGCCCATCATAAAAATTAAAGTCACAAATCAGCGAAACTGCGCTTTCTGCAACAACAAGCCTACTCGCACATCAGGCGGCCTTCAACAGGTCCAGCAGGCCCGGGAAATAATCCTCGAAAGCTTCCATACGCACCGAGTTGAGACATTTGGTGCCTTCCACACGAGTTAAGATCAGCCCCGCATCTCGCAGCACCGCCATGTGATGCGAAAGCGTAGCCTTGGCCACTGTAACCGGCAGTGCATTACAGGCGAGCTCCTCTTCCGCCATCAACGCCTGCATGATCGAAATACGACAAGGATCTGACAGCGCCTGCATCACTTGCGGGAGTGAAACTTGATCGAGGTCTGGATGCGTGTAGGCTTTCATTCATTCAGGCTAGGCCCCTTGTTCGATAAAATGCGAACTATTAATTGACTTCTGAAACAAAAGACTCACTTGTTCGATCAAACTAGAACAAGAAGAATTATGACAACAGTAGCCCAGCTCTCCGAATCCAAGCTCCTCAGCCCGATCCAAATCGGCGCATGGCAATTAGCCAATCGTATGATCATGGCACCGCTCACCCGCTGCCGCGCCAGCGAAGGACGCGTGCCGAATGCGATGATGGCCGAGTATTATGCGCAGCGCGCCAGCGCAGGATTAATCATAAGTGAAGCCACATCAGTGACCCCCATGGGGGTCGGCTACCCCGATACACCGGGCATCTGGTCCGACGAGCAAGTCGCAGGCTGGAAGATGGTCACTGAGGCCGTGCACGCCAAGGGCGGAAAAATAGTTTTACAGCTCTGGCATGTGGGCCGCATTTCGGACCCGATCTATTTAGATGGGGCGCTTCCAGTGGCCCCCAGCGCGATTGCTCCAGAGGGACATGTCAGCCTAGTGCGCCCAATCAAAGCATTTGAAACGCCTCGCGCCTTGGAGCTGGATGAGATTGCCGACATCGTAGAAGCCTATCGCAAGGGGGCGGAAAATGCCCAACTCGCGGGCTTCGATGGCGTGGAGCTCCACGGCGCCAACGGCTACCTGCTGGATCAATTTTTACAAGATTCCACCAATCAGCGCAGCGATGAATATGGAGGCCCGATCGAAAATCGAGCCCGTCTCATGCTGGAGGCCGTCGATGCGGCGATATCGGTTTGGGGCCCCGATCGGGTCGGTCTACACATCGCACCGCGCTGTGAATCCCACGACATGGGCGACTCCGACCCCGAGGCCACATTCGGCTACGTCGCCGATGCGATGAAGGCGCGTGGCATCGCATTTATCTTCGCCCGTGAATCGCAAGCAGAACCACGGCTCGGGCCGAAACTCAAAAAACGCTTTGGAGGCATCTTCATAGCCAACCAACAATTGGACGTCGCCACAGCCGAGGCCCTCATCGCCAAGGGCGAGGCCGATGCCGCAGCCTGGGGCCAACAGTTTATCGCCAACCCGGACTTAGTGCACCGCTTCGCGCAAGGCTTGCCACTCAATGAGCCTAAAGCCGATCTCTTCTACAGCAGCGGCGCGGAAGGTTACACCGACTATCCCTTCGCGAAATGAACATCACACCACCGATTAAGGCTGCGCCGACATCTCTAGCTCGTAAAAGACCTTAAAGAGCTTGAGTGGGATAAGGGTTTTCATCGCCAAATGGTCGCTCGTTTCCAAGCTGAATTTGAGCTGTGTGCCTTCAGTATCTAATTGAGAGAAATCAAGCTCAGCCTCGGCATCGGCAATCCCCGCGCCCATTTGCATGATGGAAATCATGTTCACCACGCCAGCCATCCGTGTATTTTCGTTCAACTCAATCGGTGATGGCTGGCTCTGCGCTTCAAATACATCCTCCAGGTCGCCTTCTGAGGCCATGTAAATACGGTCGCCCTTTTGACTCATTTCATAAATCAGCTGCCCGCCGGGAAACATCTTTTCCATCACCTCCTGCTGCTCGGGCATTTGCATCGTGGGATGCTCGGGATTGAGAGTCAGGCTCAAACGATCAATCGAATGCCCGGATTGCGTGCGGTGCGCGCGCTCGATTGTAATATCTGAATAGTAGGCGTTGATCGTATCCGCGGTTTTCAGACTCTGAATCAGCGCTAAGCATTCCTCATAGAACTCGGCGGTAGGCGTATCCAAGAGCTCATAAAATCCTGAGAAAGATAGGCTATCCTGAAAATCAATATTATAGACGGAACGAAATGGGAAGGACTCATTGGTGAGCTTCACCCAGTTGTCTGCATCACTCGCCTCTAATCCATAGACAGGCATCAATGTCTGCATGAACTTTTCGAGCCCTGGTTGCCAGGCTTCTGGCAACTCGTTGAAACCGAATGCGATTGCCATGTCCGAGTCCCAGGCTGCGGCTGAGGCGAGATCTGCGATACCGATATTTTGCGATTCTAAAAATGCGGCACTCTTCGAGCCTGCGACTGGTGTGAAACTAAAAGCTATACTCAGATCGCCATCTTTCACACTGAGATCGTACCCCAGGCTGTCCATATCTCGCAGCATGGTCTCATAGAATGAGAAATACATTTCCATCATCTCCCGCATGGCCTCCGGCGGGATTCCTGCGTCCTGCATGCTGGCATCATCAAAGGCAGCCATCATTTGCGCCTTTGGCATAGCGATCGCTCCCAATAGCATGCCTTTGATGGATGCATCTAATTGAAAGCTAAGCTCAACCGTCTCACTGGGAGCCAAAGACAAAGCTTCGGCATAAGACGCCAAGTCGGCTGCCCAAGTATCCGCAACCGGCATTCCGGGCTTAGTACCATACACTACGACATGATCCCCCGCATCGAAGTATTTGGCCCCCATCATGCCGATAAAGCTGGAAGTGACTGCAGTTTCAAAGGCCGCAAAATCCGCGATCGGTAAGATAATCGCCACCACTGGGGGCTCCATCATGGAGTCCATCCAAGCCGACACATTCCAAGGCTGACTCTGATCCAACAAGGCAAAGAGCTCAGGTCCCAGCATGCCGGGGATCTGCGCCATCACCATCGAGGCGTCTTCCCCCACCGCATCGGCCACCAGCGCAACATCTTGCGAGAGCGCTTGGTAACTTTTGAAGTCCACCGTCAGCATCGGGCGACTGACCGCGGCGAAAGCAGTCGTTAAACTCGCAGCGAAGATCGCAGCGCAGGAGAGTGTTATTTTAGAAAGTGACATGGCAGCGCGAGCGTCGCAGACCCTACGGAATCGTCAACTGGAAAGCGTAGGACTTACAGCAGTAAAATCCTACACTTCCCATCGTTAACCGCACCTCCAAACAGTGCTCGTGGGTTGCCCCGACACCCGACTTTAAAATGCGGCGCGAATGAGTCCGCCATCGGCGCGCAGGCTGCTTCCGTTGATGACGGCGGCGCGCTCACTGCAGACGAAGCTTACGATGTCGCCAATTTCCTTAGGATTGATCAAACGCTGAATGAGCGATGTCGAGCGGTTTTCCGCCATAAAGCGCTTTTCGGCTTCGGCTGGGGGCAGATCCGGATACACATCCGCGATGAATGCTTGCACGCCGTCGGTCAGTGTCGAGCCGGGCAAGACACTGTTGACGGTGACCTTCGTGCCTTTGGTCAACTCCGCTAATGAGCGGGAGATGCCCAACTGCATGGTTTTGGTTGCGCTGTAATGCGCCATCTCAGGTGCGGGGCAGATGGCAGACTCGCTGGAGATAAACACCACGCGGCCCTGCTCACGCGCAAGCATGCCTTTGAGATAATGACGCGCGAGGCGCACACCACTCATGATGTTGGTTTCAAATAAACGCTGCCAGGATTCGTCGGTCTCGTCGAAGAAGCCGACGGCTTCGTAGATCCCCAGGTTGTTGACCAGAATATCGACCTCCGGCAGCGCTTGCAGGCTAAGCTCACAACCCGCTGCCGTGGAATTATCCGCGACCAGCGCTTCCAATTTGGCCTCGGGCTGCTGCGCTCGAATGCTTTGGATGCCAGCGTCCACGCTTTTCTGCGAACGGCCATTGATGTAAACACGTGCGCCTTCAGCAGCGAGTGAGCGAGCGATTTCCAAGCCGATGCCGGCGGAGGATGCGGTGACCAAGGCGGTCTTTTCATTTAGATTTAAGTTCATATTCTTATTGGTTTAGATGTGAGCCACGTATCGTGGGTTGAATAATTTCAAGGATCACAGAATAACAGGACTCGACCTATCACACAAATAATGTAAATAATGCCTACGAATTAATATTATGATGACAAACTTAGAGTGGTTTCGAACCTTCAAGGCAATCTACGAGAAAGGCAGCATGACGGCCGCTGCGAAGCATTTGATGAGCTCGCAACCGGGCGTCAGCCTCCACCTGAGCTCGCTGGAGAATCACGTCGGCTACAAACTCTTCCAGCGGCGCCCCCGGCTCTTAATTCCAACTGAACGCGGCAAACAGCTCTACAATGCGATCGTCGATCCACTCAAACGACTTGAAGAAATTGAGATCAAAAGCCAGCGCGGCCCGGCCGAGGATCGTCCGACGATTACCTTGGGCATGTGTTTTGAAACCTTTCAACAAAGCCTGGAACCCGTGCTGCCGGAGCTCCCCTTCAACCTCATTCTAGAGTTCGGAGACTATCGCGAGCTCTTACACAAACTGGAGAACCGAGTGACCGATTTAGTGGTCAGCCCACACAATCCAGAATTACGTGGAGTGAAGTACGAGGCCTTTTCCCAAGAAAACATCGTGCTAGTCGCGGGTAAAGACACCGCAGCCTTCGACTTCGGACAGGCAAGCCTCACAGAGCGGTTGCAATGGTTGCACGCGCAGCCCTGGTACGGCATCGCTGGAGACAACGACCACACGCAGAGATTCTGGAAGCAAAATTTCAATCAAGCCCCAGACTTCAGGCCCAATTACATCGTGCCAAATTTCAACTCAATCCTACGCAGTTTGGCACGAGCCTCAGGTCTCGCGATCGTCCCTGATTTCCTATGCCGCGAATCGATCCAAAACGGCGACGTCAACATCCTCTGGACAGGCGATAAGCCGCTGACCAATACACTCTATTTCGCCCGTCACAAAAGCAGCTCCAATGAAAGCGCACTACAGCGCATCATGAAACAAATCCGAAGCACGATGCCACCGCTAGGCGGTTGAATGTGTGTCCTCACAAAGCTTAAGGGCTCACAGAGATGAAGCTCGAGATGCTGCGTGCAAATGAATCTGAAAATGGGGGCATCTTTATGGTAGCAGACCCTTTTAGGTCGCACTTTTTGCCCACCGAACAGCGTAGTGTGGAGCCGTAATCGAGTGTGTATGCCCTCTGGGTGTTTTAGCCTCCTCGATTCCGTTTAGCCTTCCAGCCCAAATCTAGTGGGTGATAACGAGAAAAACATGAAAAATTGGACTGACGCTTTTTCCGTCTTGACGCTTTTTCCGTCTTTCTGCCCACAAGGAGTGCGAAGAGACGACTCAGACGACAAAAGATGAGCGATTATAAGCATAACAGAACGACCTCAGATTCAGCCTCTCCTCAAAGCTTCAAATCATAGCGGGTGCTTCGACCGCCTCCGATCGACGAGAGAACGCCCTTTTGCAGGAGCTCCTGTAAATCACGCGTCGCCGTTGGCTTAGAAATTCCCGTCAGGCGCTGGTACTTGCTGGCGTTGATTCCTCCCTCGAAACCACTCGGCCCTGCATCCAGCATCCTTCGAACAACTTTTAGCTGACGGTCCGAGAGCACATCACGAAAGCGATCAAAGAAACGCGTCTTCTTTAGCACAAATTCAATGCGAATCTGGGCATCGTCTAAGGACCGTAAGAGCATTTCAACAAAGTAGCGCAACCAATCAGTCACCTCGTTGCTCCTCTGCGCACATTGCAACGCAGCATAGTAGCTCGATTTGTCGGCTTCGATTGCTTGAGACAGACTCAACAGCAGCGGGCGCCCCACCCCTTGGAACAAAGCCTTCTCCGCCAGAGCACGCCCGATCCTCCCATTCCCGTCCTCAAAGGGATGGATCGACTCGAAATACAGATGAGCCAAACCTGCGCGTATCGGTGCATGGCGAATCTGTCCGCGACTCGTATTAAACCACTCAACGAATCGCTTCATTTCAGCAAGCACTTTCGCAGAAGGTGGCGCTTCGTAGAGCACATTCGGTTTTCCTAAGGTTAACTCCACCACCTGCATCGGTTCCGCATGAGAGCGCCACTCGCCCAATGTCACATTATTTGCGCCCTGCATCAAGACACGGTGCCAGTCCAACAGAACCGCATCGGAGAGAGTGCCGTCCCAGTCAGAACGCACAGCCAGCATCAATTCAGCAGCACCTGCAGCGGCGCGATCCCGCACAAGTTGATGCGGACGATTCAACCCCAAGCCATTGCGAATCGAAGACGCCACATCCGGTCGACTTAAGACCTCCCCTTCAATCTCAGAAGTCTTCAACGCCTCTACGATCATCAAATCGGCGATGGCATTGCTTTGTTCCGATTCCGGCAAAGCCTGAACAGCACCACTGACCAAACCTGCACGGTCTACAAACTCCAACAAAGAACCTTCTATTTCAGCCAGTTCGTAGCGAAACACCGGCCAGTCCGGCAACTGCCAATTATACTCCATGAGCCGAACATAACGCCCAATCGGCTCATGTAAATAAGAATAATGAGCCGAATAGGGTTACCTTTAACATCCTTTGCTTTGGCCAAGCTCGTATCTACGACACCACACAATTGGTCGACATGCAGAGGTTTCTATCTGAGATGGCACAAGTCGGTGTGAATGACAGTTTACTCATTCTGAATAGATTAGACTTGGAACAGATCGATTCGAAAGCGCCTCGCAGCTTTGCATTCATTAAGGAGAACCCTCAAGAAGTTACCTTCATCCCTGAGATACTAGACTTTCCAATCGGTTTTTCGCTCGCCGTATATCCATACCCAATCACTGAGCTTCCCATGAGTCGCACACCGCTACTCTGGACCCGCGGACTTCAGAACTACGAAGACTTTGAAGGTGAATACGGTGGGCATGTCGCCTACCTAGATGGACATGTCGAATACTTCTCAGGCAGCCCAAATAACCACGACCCCGATCTTGTTGAACTCTTTAGCTCTGAAGGTATTTACGGAAAAGCGATCCGAATTCTTGAGCATGAGCCAGATGCTTGGAAAGCATTAGCCACCTTGCCGCTTCCCATGCGATTTCATGAGGATAGATATCCGCGATTTCAAACCACGAAGCGTCTGCTCACATTTTTAGCCGCGCCTTCGATCATTTTTGCGCTCTTCTTTTTCTGGGTATGGAAAGAAAAAGAAAACCGCCTAGTGAACGCACTCATCGTCGCTGGCTTAGTTCTCTTTGCTGAGGCGCTGCTAATTCCGACGGTCTGTTGAGTGAAGAGTTAAAGCGTAACTTTAGAT
>CEUD01119403.1_pt1 | contig 16181 bp, 10 predicted proteins | sample 356481 | NCBI WGS metagenome assembly CEUD01 (sample SAMEA2623314, study PRJEB7988) | marine metagenome | isolation source: saline water (ENVO:00002010), including | reverse complement strand
TATAAGGCAACAACCAAACAGCCAGTCCCGCCCCCGTCACCCAGCGCTCGGGCAGCCATTCACTTCCAGCCGCCCAGTGCAGCGCGCACATGCCCAAAGAGACGATGGCCAACAGCGCCAATAGCAGTCGTAATAGCACTTGATTAAAGAAGCGAAAGGCCCCCGAGCGGCCCTCTCGCTCCAAAACATCTGAAAAAATCGGCACCAGCGCCGAAGTGAGGGCGCCCTCCCCCAGCAAACGGCGAAATAAATTCGGTAGCGTAAAGGCCAGGATGAAAGCAGAATTCCATAGGCTGGTACCCAGCGCAGCAAAGATCAAAATGTCCCGCAACAAGCCTAGCAGACGAGAGCCGACCGTCGAAAGACTGACCACTGCGATGTTTTTTAGATTCTTGAGCATTCGAATTTGAAGGGCGCGAAATTTGCTTTGCTTGGCTTTCTTGCGAGCTGATTAGAAACTACCGCGTAAAAAACTTTGGCAATTGTATATTTATCCTCTTAGTTCTTCGTCTCCATTTAACTTTTCACTGATAATACCCAAATCCATCCCGAATTATTTTATTATGCCACTTATTTCAAAACTCACCGTTCGCCTCAAACGCCACCCAAAACGCGTCGTCTTCCCTGAAGGCAGCGACCCTCGCATCTTGCAAGCCGCACGCCAGTTTGCATCCAATAATTTGGGTATTCCCATCCTATTGGGCGATCGCGCACAAATTAAGGATAATGCAGAGAAGCTCAACGTCAGCCTTGAGCGCATCCGTATCATTGAACCACGCCGCAGCGACGAGTGGGATAACTTTACTCAGAAGTTCCAAGGCCTGCGTCGCTTCAAAAATTTAAAAGACAAAGAAATCGAGCAATACTTGGAGGACACCAACTACTTCGCCACCATGATGCTCGCCACCTCCCAGGCGGACGCAATCGTCTCTGGTGCGACTAGTTCGGCTTCCAGCGCCCTGCGCCCACTGCTGCAGATCGTGCCACGCTTGCCTGACGTGTCGACGGTGTCTTCGCTCAATATCTTCGACTTAGAAGACCTCGAAACCGGCAAAGATCGCGAAATCTTTCTCGCCGACTGCGCTGTCGTGCCTAATCCCACCAGCCAGCAGCTCGCCGACATCGCCGTCACCACGGCCGCACTCAGCTATCACCTTACCAACGCGAAGCCCTATGTCGCCCTGCTCAGCTACTCCAGTAAGAGTATCACGAGTAAGAACCCGACCGTTGCCAAGATGAAGGCCGCCACAGAAATGGCGCGCAAAAAAGCCATCGAACTCGGCATCCCAATGGAAATTGACGGTGAGCTCCAAGTCGACGCCGCACTCGACCCGATCACCGCTAAAACTAAAAAAATCGAAGGCCCGGTCGCCGGACATGCCAACGTACTCATTTTCCCAGATTTGCACTCGGCCAATATCGCGTCCAAACTACTCGACACACTCACACGCGCACGCAACTATGGCCCCATTCTCACTGGCCTGACGAAGCCCGCGGCCGAAATCAGTCGTGGGGCTACCGCGACCGATATCTTTGGCACCGCAGTCATGGTCGCTTCACAAGCGATCGACCACAAGCTGCTTTATCCAACCGATAACAGCGACGACCTCAACGAAGACGTCACCATACTGTAATCGCACCTCGTATATATCATTCATTGGCCAGTTCTTCACTGTAGCCAAAAGCCTTCACCACACATACCAGATTATGCCGTCTCCCAAGAAACATTTCACCGAGCCCGACGACACGGAAATCTTGACTGCTCCGCGCAACAAGACGACCAAGCGCATATTTATAGCAGCGACTCGTATGAATGATGGGAAGACCACCACCAGTTTGGCATTATTTGCCGCACTGCGTAGCATCACCGAGCGGGTGGGTTTTATCAAACCGGTCGGCCAGCGCTTCTTACAAGTCGAAGGCCACCAAATCGATGAAGACTCCATCCTGCTCAACCAGATTTTCGATGTAAAGACCCCGATCCATGCGATGAGTCCACTCGTGATTCATCACAGTTTCACCCGCGACTACCTCGACAATCCCGATGCCAACCATGCGGAATTAATCGACAGCATGTGCCGCGCCTTCGACCGCGCCGCCTTCGAGCGCGACTATATTATAATCGAAGGCACCGGACATGCGGGCGTGGGCTCTGTATTCAACCTCTCCAATGCGGACGTGGCTAAACGACTCAATGCAAAAGTGATTATCGTCGCGCGCGGTGGCATCGGTCGCCCCATCGACGAAATCGCACTCAATAAAGCAGTTTTCGAAGCCGCCGGCGTGCAAATCATTGGAGCCATCATTAACAAGGTAGAGCCCGACAAGATCGAGATGGTTGAGAAATACTGTCGCATCGCGCTGGACCGAATGAACATTCCCTTACTCGGCTGCATTCCACACGAGTGTATGCTCACACAGCCCAACCTACAGCAGGTAGTCGACGAAACCAAAGGACGCTGGCTCAATGGAAAATCCGCCGGCTGTAATAACCGTATCGATAAAGTCATCATCGGCGCCATGGCTGCCAAAGGACTGGTCGAGCACCTAGATAAAGGTGTGCTCATCATCACTCCCGGTGACCGCGAAGACATCATCCTCTCCGCCATCGCCTCCGCCAGCATCGGCATTGGCACCTCGATCGCCGGCATCATCCTCACCCGCAGCATACTGCCACACCCACGCCTGATGGAGATGATCGCGCAGACAGAAATCCCGGTCGTGCTCTGTGCCGAAGACAGCTACAAAGTCGCCTCCCGCGTCAACAGTATGACCGTCAAGACACAACCCAGCGACAAAGATAAGATCCCCGTCATTAAAGACCTCATCACCAAGAACATCGACCTAGCCGTCATCCAAAACGCCTTCGACTCTCAGGACTAAGCACCACTATGCCCGCCAAAAAAGCAGAAGAACCCACTTTCGAGCAATCCGTCGAGCGCCTCGAAGCACTCATCGAAGCCATGGAAAACGGCGACACTCCACTCGCCGACTTAGTCGCCAAATTCGGCGAAGGCTCCAAACTACTCAAACAGTGCCAAGCACAACTCAAAGAAGCCGAACTTAAAATCGAACAGCTCAATATCAAAACGGGCGAACTCGAAACCTTCGACGACTCCAGCGAAAAATAACTACCTAATGTCCCTACTAGAACGGATACAGTCGCCCGCCGACGTCAAGAACCTCGATCCCGAACAACTCCCGCAACTCGCTCAGGAGATCCGAGATCGAATCATTCAAACAACCTCCCAAAACGGCGGCCACGTCGGCCCGAACCTCGGCGTAGTTGAACTCACTATCGGCCTCCACCGCGTCTTTAATACGCCCGAGGACCGCTTCTGTTTCGACGTCGCCCACCAAGGCTACGTACACAAACTATTGACAGGACGTAACGACGCCCGCTTCGACCACATTCGCACCAGCGATGGCTACAGCGGCTTTCTATCACGCGCAGAAAGCACCCACGACGCCTTTGGCGCCGGCCACGCAGGCACCGCCCTCTCCGCCGCACTCGGCATGGCCACCGCACGCGACCAGCGCGGCAGCGATGAACACGTCGTCGCCCTTTGCGGCGATGCCGCCTTCACCTGTGGCATCACCATGGAGGCCCTTAACAACGTCGCCAGTTCCACCAAGCGCCTCATAATCATACTCAACGATAATAAGTGGTCGATCGCCAAAAACGTAGGCGCCCTGCCCCGCTATTTCAACGAGCTCATCACCACCCCCGCCTACAATCGTCTTAATGACGATATCGAGCGCTTCTTGCAAAAGATGCCCGGCGGCGAGTCCATCATCAAACTCGGCTCAAAGTGGAAACAAGAGACCAAGGACTTCTTCGTATCCTCCTCAATTTTTGAGCAATACGGCATCCGCTACATCGGCCCCATCGACGGGCATGATCAAAAACAAGTCGAGCACTACCTAGACTTTGCCAAGAACGCAGAACAGCCGGTCCTGCTACATGTGCTCACCGAAAAAGGCCGCGGCTACGATGTCGCCATCCAAAACCCTGAGCGCTTCCACGGCGCCAGCCCCTTCGACATCAAAACTGGCAAAGGCGCCCCCTCGGCACCTGGCACCCCCCCGAAGTATCAGGACGTCATGGGCCACACTTTGGTCAAACTGGCGCAAAAAGACGAAAACGTCATCGGCATCACCGCCGCCATGCCCGCAGGCACTGGGCTTAACATTTTAGAAGACGCCCTGCCCAAACAGTTCTTTGATGTCGGCATCGCCGAAGAACATGCCGTGCTCTTCGCCGCGGGGATGGCCACCTCTGGCTATCATCCTGTCTGCGCAATCTACTCTACTTTTCTTCAGCGCGCCTACGATCAGATCATTCACGATGTAGCTCTGCAAAAGCTTCCCGTCCTCTTCTGCATGGACCGCGCAGGACTCTCCCCCAACGATGGGGCGACTCACCATGGCCTCTTCGACCTCTCCTACTTACGTTGCGTACCCGAGGTCGTGATCATGGCCCCGGCCAACGAAGACGAACTCGCCGACATGATGGCCACCGGCCTCGCTTATCAAGGGGCCGCCTTTATTCGCTATCCGCGTGGCAACGCACGCGGCACCCCCATCAAAGAGACTCCCACACCTCTGGAAATCGGTAAAGCACAACGACTGCAAACCGGTAACGACATCGAAATCTGGGCCATCGGCTCCATGGTCCAAGACGCCGAACAACTCGCCGCTCGCCTCAGTGAGCACGGCATCCAAGCCGGCGTCGTCAACGCCCGATTCCTCAAACCACTAGACACAGAACTTCTCGCACAATCCGCCCCGAACACCCGCCTAATCGTAACGATGGAAGACAACGTCATCACAGGTGGCCTCGGCACTGCAGTTATGGAAGCTTTGCAAGAAGCCAATCTATATAACTGCCCCGTCGAACGCATCGGCTGGCCCGATAGCTTCATTGAGCACGGCAGCTCCGTTGCCCAGTTACGCGAAGAGAACGGACTCAGCCCTAACGCAATCCTAGAGCGCGTGCTGGCGAAACACGCAGCCCTCTGCGAGCTAAAGCAGTAGGCCAACAGGCATTCCGGTTCACTGATTTTCGGTTCAATACTCGGTGCCCCTCTAAAAAGTTTATTTCTGTCATTGAGACTGGGCTCCCCTTCGCACACTACCTCTCCTATGCAAATTCACGCGATCTATATTTCAACCGGGCACGACTTCGTAGGGCGCCACGGCAAAGGCCGCTTACAGCACGGAATCGAAAAAGTCGAATCGGTCGAATGTGTCGCGGGGGCGGGCCTGCGCGGGGATCGCTATTTTCAGCACAAAGAGGACTACAAGGGGCAAATTACCTTTTTTGATTGGGCGGTCTACCAACGTATCCGCCGTGACTTTGATTGCCCGGCATTGGATCCTGCATGGTTTCGACGTAATGTCCTCTGCTCCGGGGTGGACCTCAACACTTTGATCGGCCAGCGCTTTAGCCTACAAGGCATCGAATTTGAAGGCAGTGAAGAATGCCGCCCTTGCTACTGGATGGACGAAGCGGTTGCCCCGGGGGTGCACGAAGCGCTCAAAGGCTTTGGTGGTCTGCGCGCGCGCATCCTAAGTCACGGAACTTTACACTGTGATGGCGCAGAACCGCATGCGTGCTAGAACACTCTGCGTTTAGTTCGACTGCCTCTTGAAATGGCCCATCAGTGCGTCGACTTAAATGTATGTGTGCTCTAAATCAGTCCCCTTCGCCCCCCAAGCGAATACCGCGCCGCTCGAGTAGGCTACCATCGGCACGGTAGAGCTCCACCTTGGCGATCAAATAGGCGACACGCGCCTGAATCTCGGCAATGCGACTCTGCACCAGATCGCGCTGCGCACGTGCGACATCCAACGAGGTGCCACTGCCGACTTCGAAACGATCTTCTTCGGCCGCCAGGCTTTGAGCGTTATAGCTTCGAGTCACAGCCGAAGCGCTTACCTGCTTCTGCGCACGCTCGAGCTCATTAAGCGCCAGCAGCACATCATAGCGCACTAGGCTGCGTAAATTAGCCAGTGCCTGCTCGGCCTGCTCCGTCTGGGCCTGCGCGATGCGATCACGAGCACGCGCGGCTCGCTGCCCCAGCACCTGACTAAATTCGAAGCCGACGGTATAGTCATGATTGTCGCCATCATTTTCACGAAAGCTCTGGCGAAAACTATCCGCATAACCGGAATGCCCGAGGTTGATAAACAGCTCTAACTGGGGCAGGCGCCCATTGCGCGTCACGACGGTCTCTAGCTGCTCACGTTGCAGCCGCAGCTGGGCCTCTTCGATCTCAGGGCGCGCTTGTAGCGCCAGCTGTATGTGTGCCTGACGGTCCGCCTGCAAGCTCGAGTCTATATCGGGCAAACTGGTGGCCTGCAGAGGTAAGACTTGCTCCACTGGCAAATCGGGGTAGATGCGGCGCATCAGCTCATAGAGTCGCTGGCTGCGCTCACTCTGAGCATCGATCAGACTTTGTTGCTGCAAGGCGAGTTCGGCCCGCGCCGCGGCTGCTTGATTTTTGGAAAGACTGCCCACTTCGATCCGCGACTCGATCTCGTCGAGTTGCGACTGCGCAAGTTCTAGCGACTGCTCAAAAACAGCAATGGCCTCGGTCGCGGCCACGAAGTTCCAGTAAGCAGTCTCGACTTCAGCGACCAAGGCCTGGGTGAAGCCAGCCAGCTCGTATTGACTGGCAAGTGTATCCAGCTTGGCCTGACGCAAGGAAGCCAAATTCACCGCAGTCCCGAAGCCTCTCAATAGTTGCTGTGTAATACTGAGTCCATAGCGGGCTTGCTGCTGCTCGGGCGCACGATTGGAAATACTGCGAGTGCTGGCAACCGATGCTTCCAGCTCCGTGCCGAAGGGCAAACGCTGACGCAAACCGAGCTCCGCTTCGACATCATCACCTTCCACTGAGAATTGTCCTCCCGTCGAGCGCGAGGTTTCAGAAGCAATTTCTTCGATATGCTCAAAGCTGGCATAAAGCTCTGGGTCGTAGACGCCACGCTCAATTTTCTCAAAGGCTCCCGCGACAACCGGAACTAACTGCTGCACACGTAGCTCTCGATTGTTTTGCAGAGCTTTGATGACCGCCTCTTCTACACTCAAGCCCCAACTCGATTCAGATTGAGCATGCAAGGCGCCAGCCGCCAATATCCATAAAGTAGTTACAGTGAAACGTATCATGATGGCTTCGTCTTTTCATTTTCTGGGTGCACCAGAGTGTAAACCACGGGTATTAGAATGAGTGTGATACAAGTCGACCCGATCAAGCCGCCGACCACTGCACGTGCTAAGGGTGCTTGCGCGTCAGCGCCCTCTCCGATTCCTAACGCAAGAGGCAGCAAACCTAGTATTGTAGTCAGAGTGGTCATTAAAATAGGACGAAAGCGCCGACGGCCTGCTTCCACCACAGCTGCATGTAGGCTATAACCGCCCGCTCGCCCCAGGGAGCTGGCTTGGTCGACGAGCAAGATGGCGTTGTTCACGACGATGCCACCCAGCATGATACAACCAATGCCGGACTGTAAATTGAGAGTGGTATCCGTCAGCCAAAGTGTCAACAGCACCCCGATTGCAGCCATGGGGGTCGACAACATCACGACCAACGGATCGCGCAGGCTTTCGTATTGGCAGGCCAACACCATGTAGACTAGCAATAGCGAGATAAGTAAGGCCACCAAGAGCTCGCGAAAAGCTTCTTGCTGTTCTTCGAAGCTGCCGGAAATGTTGAGCTCGTAATTATCAGGCCGCGGTATTCCGTCTAAAGCAATTTGTATTTCTTCTGCGACGGAGCCCAAGTCGCGCCCAGCCACGTTGGCTGAAACGGTGACTTGACGTTGTTGATGCTTGCGCGTGATCTCCAACGGCGCGCGGCTGCTCACTGTGCTCACTAAATTGCGCAGTACCACCATTTGCCCATCTGCAGTTCGAAGTGTGAGGTTTAAAACTTCATCCAAACTGCGCTGCTCGGCATCTTTTAATTGCACAAGTATACGATAGGAGTTGCCCTCACTGCGGAAGTTGCCCGCACGCGAACCAGCGATCGCGGTTTCAATCACTTCGGTGATGTCGCGCGGCGTAAAGCCGAGATCGGCCACCTTTTGCCGATCGATATGTATCTCTTGCTGCGGCGTGCCCGCATCAAAACTGCGATCCACGTCTGAAATTCCATCAATCCCTTCGATGGCTTGCGCGACCTTTCCAGAGAGTGCTTCTAAAATATCGAGTTCGAAACCACGAATCTCCACTGTCACGCCCTCGTCGCCCCCGATAATGCGTTCGAGTAAGAACTGCCCTTGAGGCGCACGCGTGCGTATCTTCATCCCCGGCACCTTGCCGTCGATCGCCCGGCGTAGATCTTCCGCAATCTCCACATTCGAGCGTTCGCGCTCGGCAGCCGGTGCCAGCGACATCCGAATCTCTCCAACATTATCACGCACCGAAGCCACCGTCGAGATTGCCTCAGGCACTGCAGGATACACCAGCGACTCCAACAGCCGGGTCTGCTGGTCTAGCAACTCCAATCTGGTGCCAACTTCCATTTCCCCGGTCACCCGCACCTCTCCTTCATCACTGGGCGGCAAAAACTCGCTGCCTAAGAACGGCACAATGAACAAACTCAAGCCGAGTAAAATCACCATGCTGACGACCACTGTGATTCGATGCTGCAGCGCCGACTCCAGCAGCGCCAAATACCATTGGTTCATACTTTCGAAGGCCTGCGTGGCCCGATCTTTCAAACCTACCAACCAGGCCGCGGACGCGCCTTCTTCACTTGCAGGCTTGAGTAGTCGCGAGGACAGCATCGGCACCAAGCTCAAAGAGAGCAGCAAGGAACAAACCAGTGAAAAACAGATGACGTAGGCCAACTCACGAAATAATAAGCCCGAGACGCCTTGCACGAATACAATCGGCAAGAATATGACTAGAGTGGTAATCGTGCTAGCTAAAATCGCCGGCGCCACCTCCCAAGCTCCCTCCGCAGCAGCGTCGACTCGATTCTTCTTTTGCTCATCTCTCTGGCGAAATATGTTTTCCAACACCACGATCGAACTATCCACCATCATGCCTACACCGAGCGCCAAGCCGCCCAAGGTCATTAAATTAATTGTCAGACCACCAAAATAAATCAGCGAAAAGGTGGCGATAATAGAGATTGGAATCGAGACCGCGATGACCAAAGTGCTGCGGATATTCCGTAAAAAGAACAGTAAGATCAACACGGCCAAGCCCCCACCATATACGACCGAACGAGCGACATTTTCGATGGAGCGCTCGATAAAATTGCCCTGATTGATCACGGGCACCACCTTCATTTGTGGAAACTCTTCGTTGATCCGGTCAATTTCCTCCAAAATTTGGCGTGAAACTTCCACCGTATTGGCGGCCGACTGCTTGCGAATCGCGATACGCACACCACGCTCCCCATTCACACGGATCATACGAGTGAGCTTCTCATAAGTATCGCGCACATCGGCGACATCCCCCACTTTAACTGCGGCGCCGTCACGCACGACCAGCACCGTATCTCGAATTTGATTCACCGTCTCGAATTGTGCTGGCGCGCGCAAGGTTACTTCGTAACGCCCCTCCTCAATCTGCCCCGCTGGCAAGTCGAGATTGGCATCGCGCAACGTGCTCAAAATCTCATTCAGCGATAAACCTAAGGCATTAATTTTTTCCGGGTATAGTTCGACTCGGACTTCTCGCGGAAAGCCGCCCCAGAAATCAACCTGCGCCACCCCCGGTATTTGAGTAAAGCGATGCCGGATACGATCCTCAATCAATTGGGTCAATTCAACTGGGTCGAGAGGGCTCGAAACTCCAATCAACACCACAGGAAAGCTATTGATGCTAAACTTACTAATGCGCGGCCGCACGATATCGTCAGGCAACTCGCTGATCTCATCCTCGATTGTCGCACGCAGATCGATCGCAGCCGCATCGAGGTCAGTCCCCCAAACAAAAGTCACCTCCACATTACTGCGCCCCTCCTCGGAAGTGGAGGTAATTTCTTCCACCCCGGGCACGGTGGCCACGATCTCTTCAATAATCTGCGTAATTAAGCGCTCGATCACCTCGGGACTGGCCCCCTCATACTCAGTCCGCACAGACGCCGTCGGCAGCTCGATACTAGGCAGCAGGTCGATTTGTATCCGACTCAGGGAGACGCCGCCCAACACGATCAGGATGAGAGCCACCATCGTGGTGAAAATGGGGCGGCGGACACTGTGACGCGGTAAATTCATTCCGTAAGATCAGAGCTAACAAGTGAAATCGGTGAACCGTCCTCAACTAACTGCTGGCCCAGCACAATAACCGGCCCCGCTAAGTCCTCAGCGATCACCTGTATACGATCGCCCTCGCGCACGCCCGTCTGCACGGGCCGCCAGCGCGCAGTCTCCCCGTCCTGCCCCACCACAAAAATACCCTTCGAATCTGAACGTGTGACCAGCGCCACATCCGGCACAATCTGCGCTTGTTCGACTTCACGCACCACCACTTTAGCACGCACAAACATGCCTGGCTTGAGCCGAAGTTCTGCATTAGGCACTGTAATTTCAATACGCGCCTGACGAGAACTAACCTGAAAGACTGGTGCAATACGCTGGATTGAAGCTGTGAAAATTTCACCCGGATAAGCATCCGTTTCCAAATCAACCTGCTGCCCCACCGACAATTGCGGATAATCCTTTTCAGATACAAAAAACACACCCGTCAATGGATCTACATCGACGATGCGTAACAAAGGCGACAGCGCATTGAGCGTTTCACCTTCGTCCGCATAACGCTCAGCCACTGCACGCGTAGAGGCATCTCCCGACCACATCGCACGCACTTCAGTATATCCCAGTTGGATACGCGCCGATTGCACCGCAGATTCTGCACCTTGAATCTGCGCCCTTAGCACCTCTAGCCGCGCCTGCGCCGCCAGTAAATCGCTCTGCGCGATGTCAAATTCCGCCTCCGAGGCCACACCACGGTCGCGCAACACCCGCGCGCGCTCCATCGCACGCTGAGCAATCTTAAGATGGCTCTCCGCTTCCATTAAATTAGCCTGCGCCACTAATAAGTCCGCCTGCGATTGCGCTAAGGCTTGTTTATACTCCGCATTATCCAAACGGGCCACCACCGCCCCCTGCTCCACCGTATCGCCGATATCCACATATATTTGCTCGATTAAACCACTCACCTTGGGCGAAACAGGAAAAGAAGCGCTCGCTTCGAGCGCACCACTAAAGACCCGCAACTCACGCATCAAGCCTCGCTCAATCGCAGCCACCTCTACCGGCGCAGCCGGCCGCACACTCTGACGCGTCGACAGCTCGGCATCACCACAAGCAGTCAAAAATAAGCTGATGCAGCAAATTGCTAGAATGAAGGGATAAAAAATCATATTAGAAAGTTTCGTGTTCGAAGAGATGCACTACTAAAAAATAAGATTCCCAACGCAATTGAACAAATAGGAATTCTCAAAAAAAATAGGAGCTACACTTGTCATCGCCCTCGTGGAACATTGACTCCTAGAAATTGACAATACAGGAATATTTATGAGATTTTTAAAAATCCCCCTCCTTTTCTGCCTTGCGACTTTAGTTAGCCTGCAAGCTTTCGCCCAAAAGACCCACCAATTGCCAGCTGGGATCGAGCCCGTGCAAACCTTAGATGGTATTGAAGAATACCGCCTCAAGTCCAACGGTCTTAGCATATTGCTAATGCCCAACGAAGGTCTGCCAGTCGCCACCGTAATGGTCACCTATAAGGTCGGCTCACGCAACGAAGTCACTGGCACCACTGGAGCCACCCATATTTTAGAACACATGATGTTCAAGGGCACCGAGCGCTTTAATAGCGTAGACGGCAACGAGTACTCCAGCCAGATGGAACGCATCGGTGCGCGCTCCAATGCCACCACATGGTTCGACCGCACGAACTATTACGCAACCATGCCGAGCGAATACGTCCCCATGACCATCGAGCTGGAAGCCGACCGTATGCGTGGGCTGCTAATCCGCCAAGAAGACCTCGACTCAGAAATGACAGTGGTGCGCAACGAATACGAGCGCGGCGAAAACAGCCCCGTTAGCACATTAATTAAAGAACTCTTCGCCTCCGCCTACATAGCCCACCCTTACGGGCACCCCACCATTGGTTGGCACTCCGATATCGAAAACACAACACCTCAAAAACTACGCGAGTTTTACGACACCTTCTATTGGCCTGAAAATGCAGTGCTCACCGTGATCGGCGGCTTCGACAAAGAGGCAACACTTGCAGCGATCGCCACCCACTACGGAGCCGTCCCCCCAGCACCTCACCCGATTCCGACCGTTGAAACCACTGAGCCCGAGCAGATCGGCCCACGCCGCGTCACGATCCAGCGCGCCGGACAAGTCGGTGTCGTCATGATTGGCTACAAAGTGGCCGAAGGCCGCCACGAAGACTGGGCCGCACTCAGCGTATTACAGCAAATCCTCGGCGCCGACAAAACCGGCCGCCTCTACCGCGCGCTTGAAGACAATGGCAAGGCCAGCGCCACTTTTACCTACGCACCACAGCTCAATGACCCCGGCCTATTCATCTTCGGAGCCTACTTAACGCCCGAGGCCACCCACGCCGAAGTTGAAGCCATCATTCTCGATGAGATCGAATCACTCATCAGTGGTGGTGTCGACAAAGACGAACTCGCACGCGCAAAATCCGTCATTCATGCCAGCACCGTCTATGGCCGCGACGGTCCCTACGCCATCGCCGACCAAATCAATGACGCCATCGCCATGGGCGACTGGTCCACCTACATACGACTCCCGCAAGCAATCCAAGCAGTGTCCACAGATACACTGCAACAAGTCGCCGCCAAATATTTTGTCGAGCAACGCAGCACCACCGGCTGGTTTGTCCCCCAAGTCATGAACTCACTGACGGCCCAAACCAATTCAATTGCTGGCCCACGTTACTATCGCGACCCCACGCTATTCGGCCCACTCAATCACAGCGCAGATACAGACCAGGACCCACACAGCAAGCACGGCTCGAACTCAGAATCGATTGTAGATTTCAGCAGCCACATGCAACGTGCCCAAATCGGCGGCATCGAGCTCATCGCCATCGATATGCCCATCGACAATGTTGTATCCTTCGTTGGCAGCATCGCCGCAGGCGACAGCTTAAGCCCTAGCGACGCACCCATGCGTGCCAGCCTAACCGCCGCCATGCTCGATAAAGGCACCACCCGCCAAGACCGCTTTCAAATCGCAGAAAAACTCGACACACTGGGTGCCGACATCGGCTTCAGCTCAGGCGCACAAAACCTCAATTTCGCGGGTAAATTTCTACGCGCCGACGCAGGCTCTGTCCTCGACATACTCGCCGACCAACTGCGCAACCCCGCATTTGACCCCCAAGTTCTAGAAAATCTAAAACACCGCCAAAAAGCAGGCCTCCTACAAGCGATCGACAACCCCGACTACCGTGCCAGTGCCCAACTCTCACGCAAACTCTACCCAATCGATCACATAAACTATAGCACCCCCATCCAAGAACTACTCAACGACCTCGAAAACACCAGCGTCGAAGACCTTGCCTCATTTCATAAAGCGCATTATGGTGCAGAGTCAATGACGCTGATCTTCACAGGTGACATCGACTTTGAACAACTCAAAGCCGCCGTCGGCAATGCCTTCGAAGGCTGGAACGCAGGCAGCAAATCCCCCCCACTCGACACCACACAACTCGCAAACGACGAACAGAACGAGCGCATCTATATTGAAGATAAGACCAGTGTCGCCGTGCGTTTCGGCTACAATACCAAACTTCAACGCACCGACGACGACTACCTCCCCTTCATGGTCGGCAACTACATACTCGGTGGCAGCTTTCACTCACGCTTGATGACAGAAGTCCGTAAAAACCGCGGCCTCACCTACAGTATTCGCACTGGCCACGAAGGCGACATCCTAACCCCCGGTAACTGGGTCCTCTCTGCCAGTTTTGCCCCCAGCATGCTCAATGACGGACTCGCAGCCGCCCACGAAGTCGTCCAAAAATGGCATGACCAAGGCGTCAGTGAAGAAGAAGTCCGTGCCGCAATCGAAACCCTCACCGGCTCCTACCTCGTCGGCCTCTCCACCACCAGTAGCGTTGCCGGACAAGTCCACAGTTTTATGCAACGCGGCTTTGCCCCCGATTACATCGATACCTATCCGCTTCGTGTACGCCAGCTCACCGCACAAGACGTAAACCAAGCCATAAAAAAATACTTCGATCCCACAAAACTCACTGAAGTCGTCGCAGGCTCACTTGCCAAACAAAACGAAAACACAACAGCCCCCTCCACCGAGCAAAAACAAGCCATCACCGTGAGACTCGACGTACCAGACGCCGGCTGGCGCATCCAGATTGAACGCATCTACCGCACCCAGGAAAGCATCGTCGTACTCTCTCAACTAAGCCGAGCCCCCGATACGATGGCTGCGCAAGTCATCAGCACCGCCGCCGACACCGTGCATATTGCCCCCATCGAAGACGAACTGCCACTGCGTCACTACATCGCAGGTAAGACTTGGGACTGGGGAGACACCGGCGAATACAACTTCATTGAATCTTCAAAAGTAATTGCCGACGCTCTTCCCAGCGGCAAAATCCTCTTTCAAAGAGAAAAATAATCGACTCACAGACATAGCTTTCTCAGCATCCAATTTTCATTCATAGTTTCGACGCACTCGCTCGAAGCCCCATTCACTTTCACACCAGACACAGTTCACATGGCTAAAATCGACGTAGAAACCCTCAAGTTCATTCTCCAACGCAACGAACCCGACGTGCGTAAGGTCAACGAGATCATGCAAGAAGTTGAGATGGAGCTCAAAGCCGAAGAAGAAGAAAAAGCAAACCGCCCCCCCCCCATCAAAAAGCAATTCTCCATCCTCATCTCCGACCCCGAAGACGAGCTCAAGGACAAAGACCTCACCGGTTGGGTCGTGCAAATTCCCGAAGACGATGGCGTAACAGTCGCTCCCGAACGCATCATCAGTGCCGCCTACGAATTCAACACCACCCCCAAAGGCCGCCGCATGCCCGTCGAGACCATTGGAGAAGCTTGCGAAGCCGTGCCTGCTAAACTATTCAAAGAGCAAAACGTTTGGATCAAAACCAAAGTACCCGTCTTGGCCGTCACCTGCCCTAACAAGATCCCAACCGAAAAGGTCGAGTAAAATCCCCCCTCTCAGCACAAATCCCGGTCGCCTGGCGCCACAAAATATTCAATGTTTAATATTCGATGTTCAGTTTTGGCCCCATGCTTCGCCTAGAGGCTTTCACCTTCGCTAAAGCTACGACGGACATCACGCAGGGCAATAGCGCGGAGATGGCGCAAGCCCCAAAGGGGTGAAGCCAATGGCTGCCCTATGGGCAATTGACTGAATAATATTCGTGCCATTATCTAGCAGATGCGGCGCATAACTGTGCCGCAGCACATGTGAGTTCGAACGTGTTAGGATCTTATGGATTGCATCCCGACACCCCCGGGAACGCAGGTCTCCGCACCTGCTCTGCACGCACGGAATCAGAGCCATTCCCCGGGATCGCAGGTCTCCGCACCTGCTCTGCACGCACGGAATCGGCCACCTCTAATACCTCTTCCAGCACATACGCCTCATAATAAATGAGCTTCCAAGGTCTTCGAAAAGAAGTCGCTTTTGCTTCACCAGTATTATGCTCAAATAGACGGCGACTCAAATTGCCAGTATAAGCGATGTAAAGCCCCTAATCGAGTTGAGGCTGCAGCACGTAAACATAGAACATAACCGATCATCCCTAAAAGAATAACCGCCGCCTGCCACGCGAGCTCTGCTCTTTACGTGGTGAGGCGAAGCCTTTTTACGCGGCCAATACCTCAGCCAAACGGGGGAAAATGTATGGTTTTCACAACAAACCCGACAGTGCTCAAACATTCACCCACTAGCAAGCAAAAACTCATTGAGTGCACGAATCGCCGGAAACGGAACATCTACTTATAGTATTTAAAAACCACCTAATTTCCTTAAATGCAGCAACTTACAAATCAATATAGTAGCGTAAGTCCTTTTTCATAAAAAGTGTTATCATTCACTCAAAGACATAACTATCGAAATCGAGCAAACGACCGACAAATCACTGCATTTCATCAAACGAAGTAAACCATGGACAAAAA
>CEUD01061779.1_pt1 | contig 16216 bp, 15 predicted proteins | sample 356481 | NCBI WGS metagenome assembly CEUD01 (sample SAMEA2623314, study PRJEB7988) | marine metagenome | isolation source: saline water (ENVO:00002010), including | reverse complement strand
GCATCGACGAGGTGCACGCCGAAGTTTCCCCGGAGGACAAACAAAGGATCGTCGAGGGACTCAAGGCGGACGGCCACCGTGTGGCCATGGCGGGCGACGGGATCAACGACGCGCCCGCACTCGCCGCTGCCGATGTCGGCATTGCCATGGGCACGGGCACGGATGTTGCGATCGAAAGCGCAGGCCTGACATTGGTGAAAGGCGACCTGCGCGGCATCGTCGGCGGTCTCCGTTTGAGCCGCCTCGTGATGCGCAACATACGGCAAAACCTGTTCTTCGCCTTTATTTACAACGCGGTCGGTGTCCCGGTCGCGGCTGGAGTGCTCTATCCCGTATTGGGCGTCTTACTCAGCCCGATGATCGCGGGCGCGGCCATGGCGTTCAGCTCTGTCTCAGTCGTCACCAATGCGCTGCGCCTCAAAAGAATCTCCATCGAACGCTAAACCAAAAAAAGAATTACTATGAAACAAAAAAATACCTACCTCCTCGCGGCATCATTTGCTGCGCTCGCGTCGCTTGTGCTTACCGGATGCTCCGAAGACGACAGCCCGGATCGCCACATGATGGATGGACTCCATGAACACGCCGAAGCAACCGACGGTAGCCATGACGCGCATACCTCTTCAAACGAAGGCGAGGCGCACGACCATGCGAGCCACGCGTCGCCGGATGACCACTCCGGCGACGGCGATCATCACGCCTCGACACAGGAGACGAAGCCTTCGGATGCTCGCGCCGTCCGCGTCGTCGCCACCGATTTCGCGTTTGAACCGAAGACCATCACGGCTGCGCCTGGCGAGAAGCTCTACGTGACACTCGTGAACAAAGGCAACGCCGTGCACATGTGGCAGATCGGTGATCGAATGGAAACGCACGTCCATACCAATGTGGGGGAAACGTCCAGCAAAGTTGTGACTGTTCCCACCGAACCGGGAGTTTATAACCTCGTCTGCACCACGCCCGGACATGAGCAGTTGGGAATGGTTGGAAAGCTTGAAGTTCGCAGCGACACAGATGCTGAATCGGGTGGATTACACCCACCGATGCTCACACCTAGTCCAGACGACAGCGAGCATTCGCACGCGCACTAAATTTTTAAAACGATAGCAGTATGGAAAAAATAAACAGACGACAATTCGTAGGTCGGCTCGGTGCCGGTGTTTTTGTAACCAGCCTCGGCGGTTTGCTGCCCCGTCCGCTCTGGGCAGCGTCCGGAAAACCCGTCGGCGACCTCCTCAAACTAACGCCACAGAGCCGATACGACCTCAATATCGCTTATCAGCCATTCTATTTGAATGGTAAGAAGGAGCGAATACAAGCGACTGCCATTAACGGCACCGTCCCCGGTCCTCTGGTCCACCTTCGCGAAGGCGACGAAGTGACACTGAACGTGACCAACTCTCTGATGGATACGGAGCACTCTTCGATCCACTGGCACGGATTGATCGTCCCCTATCAAATGGACGGCGTTCCCGGGGTCAGCTTTGCGGGTATTCCAGCTGGCGAGACCTTCGAATATAAATTCAAGCTAGTGCAATCCGGCACCTATTGGTATCACAGCCACTCCGCTTTTCAGGAGCAGACCGGCACCTACGGCCCGCTCGTCATCGAGCCGCGAGGCGGCGATCCGATCCGCGCCGACCGCGACTATACCGTCATGCTCTCCGACTGGACTTCGGACGGCCCCGACGCCGCGTTCCGCAACGTCACCATGAATGACGGGTATTACAATTACCAACAGCGCACCGTCGGCGACCTGTTCAAAGACTTCAAAGAGCGGGGGATCCAAGACACCGTTGCCGACCGCCTCGCTTGGGGCAAGATGCGGATGAGCCCAGTCGATCTGGCTGACATCACCGGCGCGGATTACACTTACCTGATGAATGGCAATGCCCCCGACGACAATTGGACGGCACTGTTCAACCCCGGAGAAACCGTGCGGCTCAGGTTCATAAACGGAGCGGCTATGAGCACTTTCGATGTGCGTATCCCAGGGCTGGATATGAAAGTCGTCATGGTCGATGGCAAGGCGGTCAAGCCCGTCGATATCCACGAATTCCGGATCAGCGTGGCCGAGACTTACGACGTGCTCGTCCGCCCGAAAAAGGATCAACCGTTTACCATCTTCGCGGAATCACTGGATCGCAGCGGCTATGCCCGAGGCAGCCTATCCCCTCAAATGGGGCTTTCCGCGGCCGTCCCCGAATTACGTCCACGCCCCGTTCGCACCTTGGAAGATATAGGCATGGGTGGCATGGGCAGTATGGGCGACATGAAGATGGGCGCAAAGATGGATCATAGTTCGATGGGAGACGGAGGCATGAAAGCCAGTTCCTCAAAACAAATGACGCCCGACATCCCCGGTCCGATTGGTCCCGAGCCATTCACGCCGGAAGATAACGTCAACGCCGCCATGATCGTTATGAATCCTAAAGACCGCGTTTCGGAACCCGGCATCGGTCTCGGCGAGGACGGATGGAAAGTCCTCACCTACTCTGACCTCGTCAACGCGGAAGGCCAGCCATATTCCCCGAACGTAGACCGGGAAATGACAATCAACATCACGGGTAATATGGAGCGCTATATGTTCTCCTTTGACGGCAAAAAGTTCTCGCAGCACCCCGGACCCTACAACTTCCGGCACAACGAGCGCTTACGCCTATGGCTGGTCAACCACACCATGATGGAGCACCCGATCCACCTGCACGGCATGTGGATGCAGATCGAAAACGGGCAGCCGCACGACAGCATCCCCTACAAACACACGATCCTCGTTAAGCCGGGCGAAAAAATCTCCGCGCTGATCACACCGATCGAAAAGGGCGACTGGGCCTTCCACTGCCACCTGCTCTACCACATGGACGCAGGCATGTTCCAAGTCGTTCGCGTTTCGTAACCCGACAAAGCAGAAAGTTAGCACAATGAATTTACCAACATACAGTACCGTAATCGGAGTCCTCATCGTCCTCTTATCAGGCACGGCTCTCGCTCAACACGAAGGCCACAACATGTCGGAAAGTATGGCGATGCCGGAGGACTATAGCTCACCACCCGCCCCAGTTCCGGAAGGCCAGTCGATCCGTAAATATGCCATCGACGACGAAGGCACCGGAGCTACCAATTTCGGCGTCGCCCCGGTGCATGACAACATGCTCTTCTACACCTTCCGAGCGGATCGCTTTGAATACCGATCCTTTGACGACGGCGAAGTTCTGCTCTGGGATGTGCAGGGCTGGATCGGTCGCGACTACAACAAACTCTACTTCGAGTCGGAGGGCGAGTATTCGCTCGACGAGGATAGCTTCGAGTCCGTGCAGACGGAGCTTCTCTACGGTCGTGCCATCAGCAGCTTTTGGGACTTCCGCGCCGGACTGCGCTACGATTTCGAGCCCAGTCCCGAACGCGCATTCGCCGTGGTCGGTGTGCAAGGGCTGGCACCCCAGTGGTTCGAGGTCGATGCCAATCTTTACCTGAGCGAAGACGGTGACCTCTCCTTCGGCATGGAGGCCGAATACGACATCTTGCTCACCCAGCGCCTCGTCCTCCAGCCGCGCATGGAGTTGGAAATCGCCGCCCAAGACGTCGAGGAATACGGCACCTACGCAGGCTTCACCGGCGTCGAACTCGGCCTGCGGCTGCGCTACGAAATCAGCCGTAAATTCGCACCCTATATCGGCGTGAGCTGGGAGTCCGCCCTGGGGGAAACCGCCAACCGCATCGAAAACAGTGGCGGCGATCCCGACACCGCTTCTTTAGTCGCCGGGATACGGTTTTGGTTCTAGTTGTGTGAGGAATTATTTCTTTATCGTCTCGGCAGCGCTCCTTGCAGGGTTGGTCGCGCCGCACTCGTCCTCCATCACGGATGGCATAGTTGGCTCTTGGCGGCGCTGATTCTCCCCCTTGTCGTCTGGGGGCTGGTCGACGCTTTGCAGACATCCACCGCATGGTCACGCCCGACCACCTCTGCCCTTGGGGCATCAAGGCCCTCGACCTGCTCAAACGCCACGGCTACGAGGTCGAAGACCACCACCTCGAAAGCATGGACGCCAACAAGCGCTACAAGGAAGAACACGACGTTGATGAGACGCCGCAGATCTATATCAAGGGCGAACACATCGGCGGTTACGACGCCCTACGCGAGCACCTCGGCCTCGACCCCGATCCAAGAGAAGGCGAGACTTACCGTCCGGTCATCGCCATTTTCGCTGTGACCCTTCTCATGGCACTGACCGCAAGTTGGGCCATCCTCGGCAGCTTGAATTTGATCCGCGTGGCCGAGCTCTTCATCGCGTTCAGCATGTGCGCTCTCGGCATCCAGAAGTTGCAGGATTTGAAGGGCTACGCCACTGGTTTCGTGCAATACGACCTGCTCGCGCAACTCAAGGCTGCGCAAGGCATTGTCGGGAAGCTCTCCGGTTAGTGCTTCGATAGTCATCCAACGCTAACATATTCAAATTAGCCCTAAGCATTCCGCTACAAAGTACATTTGCTCATTGAAAGTTCAGACCGCAGCAGGCAAGAATTCACTTCGAGCATGAGATTACTTTACGCCATATCACTTCTTCTTACTTCATCGCTGATTTTTGGAGCACAGCTGCCTGAAATAAGGATAGAGCACGATGTGAACGGACTCCCTGAGATCGTCTGGCAAAGTGAAACTGATTGCACATATGAATTAGATCTCACTTCAACTTTGCAGCAAGATGAGTGGGCTGGAGGTGTCGTTGCCCGAATCGGCACTGGAAATGAAATTCGTGTTCCTATGGGACAAATAGTTGGTGCTACTCTTCCTCAGAAGGCTTTTGTCAGGATCAGAGTCGTGGATGGAACCGCAGGAAGCCTGTTTAATGAGGCTGACGGAGATGGAGATGGAATACCAGATGAGTGGGAAATTCTATCAGGTTTAGACCCTTCTGACCCTAATGATGCAGGTATAGACGCAGATGGAGATGGCGTTTCAGCACTAGACGAATTCTTGGCTGGGACGGATCCACTTTCTAATGACCAGAGCGGAACAGGAACCACTGGAGGTGGTGGAGGCGGTGAAACCTTTTCAGGAGTGTTACCGCTACCAACTAATCAAGAGGTTATAACCGTAGTCGGAGACGGTGACGAGGATGTGGCCGTGGATGAAACGGGAACATTCAGCTTTGTCGTGAATTCATCTTCATTTTTCGTGGTGGTCGCTGTTTATACTGATGAATACCCAACTTACACTGGAGATGGTTCTGAATTTAATGACACTGTAGAGTATGCTGTGACTCCCAGCGAAGGCACCGCCGTCAGTGATTCATTAGATGTAAACTCAATCCACGGCGCATTATCGAGCGATGGTAAAGACTTTGATCTTGGAGATGGCGAACGCTTTTATTCCTTCGAGCAAGAAGTGGTATTTGAAAATGCCTCTCGGGAAGCATTTACAATAGACTATGATCTGAGTGCCACAAATATCGGTGATGGTGGCTTACCTAGCGGAGTAACTGTTGCGGCTTTCCCAGTTCAAATTGTGCCAACCAGTGCATCAGCTGGAACTCTTGGTGATCTCATAATGAGTAATCAAGGCAAGTCAGGTGAAAAGCACTTCGTCTCAACCAAACAAAATTCATCCCTCAATACAGAATTTATTGAGTTCGAGGTGTCAGGTATTACCGAAGAAATATTTGCAGAATTTCTAGAATGGGAAGGCGGTGAAGCCGGTGACACTGCTTTGAAGCGCAAAGTTTCTAGAGCTTCTGCGTCCAAAACTCAGCTAAAGATTAAAGTTAAGAACTCAGGTGATGTTGTAGATAAACTTAATGTGTGGGTCGTTTGGTCTACCATCAGTGGAAGTGTGACGGGGCCTACCGTTAAACCGCTGAGCACGGGAGGATCATTTAATCTTCGGATTGGGGATTGGATTAAAGTAGTTTACAACGGAGTTGCGACAATAACACCTGTTTCAATTTTCGATACTTCTTCGGATATTCCGAATATGACGGGACAAAATTACTCTCCTGCACCTGCAGGAACTGATTCATTTGGTAGGTCAGTAACAAACGGAGCTTTTGCGAAGTGGGACATGTCTCGCAGAATTTCTCGGACTATTACAGTTAATGCAGATCCAATGTTGGCAGTTCCAGCTAATGACATAAACATATCGTTTCCCAGCAATCCTTTGGTCGGAAACGACGATAGCTTCCCATTTCCTGAAAATAATAACCCTTACAGCACGAACGGACAGCTGGGTGGGTTTGATGAGCCCAATCGCGGTTTTAATAGAAAAGGCGGAGATGTTGGATCGACCTACGATAACGATACATCTTTCGAGGAATTTACACGTGTAGAAATCAACGGCAAGTGGTACTTACTCTCCGATCCTGATCCATGGGGTGTTCGGTTCAAATTCAAGAAGATAGCAGTTTCCGAATCTCTTTGGGGAATCGATACAAATCAGGATGGGGATGCCAATGACTTAGTTAGAGAGGACGATCCCTCAGTTACTGGCCGCGACATGAACGGAGACGGTGACATGGACGATGTCGTGAGTATCTGGCTCGATGACAGCTCAACTATCAGCAACAACTAATTATGAAAACACACTCACTGATTCTTTTATTGACTTTAATCGTCGCCTCTCAGTCTTTTGGAAAACTGGAAATTTCAGGTAAGATTCAATCGACAGGTTATCACCAGATTGAGCCTGAAATTGAGAGAATCCTAGCCGATAAACATGATCTAGAGAATGTAATCTACCTTATCGATTTAATCGAAAAGGGCTACGATCCGATGAACTCGGACGACATGGAGACTGAAATTCAGGTCAAATATCAGGTTCCTGCTATAAAGGCTCTGATTGACAATTACGGTAGAGAAGTTCTACCGCACCTCCTATATTACGCACTGAAAACGAAATCCGACTACTTGAAACGCAGAGCTGTCTTCACCATAGAGCAAATATCAAAAATGTCTATGCGGGACTATTTGGGTAGAACAATCGGCAGAGAGGCAATAATTGGTAAGTTCGAAGACCTAGCTAATTGTTTGGAAGTTGAAGTGGAATACGACTATTTGAAGTATTTCCCTAAGATTGGATCGCCCATAGACTTAGAGCTAAACTTCGACGGTGTGTCTAAATTTGAGAAGTGAATACTTGAAGTATTTCTCAGACCCAAAGGGAAGCCTGCCATTTGAGTATTTCCTCCCTTAGAATTCGCCGGGCTCTTCATCTGGGTCGTCGCCCCCATCGTTTTGCTAGCGAGCGGCATCGGTGCCGTCTCCATCGTCAAAGCTGTGTATGTCGAGAAGCGCGACTTGAAGTGCGCCTGTGTGGGCGGAGACAGCAGCGTGCCGCTCGGCTTCATTTCGCTGACGGAAAACCTTATGATGATGGCGATGGCGATCTGGATGCTGATCCAAGCGGTGTAATCAAAGCGCAATACCAGAATGCTTTCAAATGTTTGTCGTATATATCCATGACGAAACAGCCCCATTCGGATAAAACACGATACTATGCCTTGACTTATTGTTTTTTTCGACGACTAGATAGAACTTGTGAAGCGTAAAATAACAGTAGCTGCTCTCTTGAGCCTCTTTGCCTGGAACGCCGTCTTTGGCGGTGTGGGCGGGCTGCTGCTATGTCTTCACAAAAGCATGGCGCTTCATCCTGAAATGATTTCCGGAAAGGTTTCTGACTGTGCGCCTGAGAGTGTCGATCAGTCGGCTGAATTGAGTTGCCTCTCCGATGAGGAGTCTTGCGTGGATGTTGAACTGGAAGCAGTCGATCTCCCTCAAGTGCGTCTCGACGAAGCTCAATCCGCTCCAGTTTTCAATCCGCTTCATGCGCTACTCAGTGCGACTTTTGAAGTCGTCGAACAGAATTTTACGCTAAGAGAAATTGCTCACATCGTCCAAGCTCAGGCACCGCCCGAGTTGTTGGATACGAGTGTTCTCGTCGCGCAGACCGTTAATCTGCGTCTCTGATATCCTGATAAAGTTAGTTTGGTCGGTGCTCTTGTCGGGCACGCTTCCATCGTGCGAACCACCCATCGTGGATTCGCCGTGCTTAACTTCTATCAGGATTTTTCATGTATCAATTTTCAAAACGTAAACAAATAGTATCACTTCTTATCTGTGCGCCATTGAGCGCACTCCTGGCCCAAGAGCCAATCCCGGAGAAAACCCCTCCGGTTCACTACGAAACCGCCCTAACCCGGGCGATCCAAAACGATCCCGCCCTGCGCGGATTCGATACGGCGGCGGAGGCCGCTGAAGGGCAGGTCGAACAAGCCGGCCTCCGTCCCAATCCGGTCGTCGGAGCGGAGATGGAAAACCTACTCGGCACTGGCCCATTTCGGGATGTTCAAGGGATGGAGGTTACACTGGGGATCACCCAGTTGATTGAAACCGCGGGTAAACGCACAAAACGCACCGAGCTGGCCCGCACCGAACGAGCACTGGTCGATTGGGAGCGCGAGTTGCGCCTCGCCACCGTCGAGTCGGAAGTGCGCACCGCCTTCGTCGAAGTCCTGGTCGCCCAAGAAGCGCTGGAACTGAGAAAAGAGCAGTTCTCGCTGGCCGAGCGCAGCCGGGAGGAAACCGCCCGTTTGGTCGAAGCCGCACGCTCCAACCAAGTCGAGTTGACCCGTGCGGAACTGGCCGTGCGTCAGCAGCAGTTCGCGATCAATCAAGCCGAACGCGCCCTCCAAGCGGCTCGTGCGAGGTTGGCCGCTCTCTGGGGCGAATCCGGCGGCAGCGATTACACCGTCGCCGGTTCGGTCGAGTTTGACGCCGACTTGCCAGAACTAGTCCAACTGGTGGCTTTGCTTCCACGCAGCACCTACCTTGCCCAATACGAGGGACACCGACGCAACCGAGAGGCGGCGCTCACATTGGAGCAAGCCCGGGCGAAGCCCAATTTTGAAGTCTTCGGCGGAGGCCGCTACTTCAATGAGGCGTCCGGCGATGCGGCTTTCGTGGTCGGGGTGGAAATCCCCTGGCCGCTCTTCGATAAAAACCAGGGGAATATCCGCACGGCAAGGGCTCAAGTCCGCGCTGTCGAATACGACGAAGCGGCCACACGGCGCGAACTCATCGTCGCGCTGACTGACGCCTACCAAGTTTTGGTGGCCGCCCACGCGGAAGCACAAAGTGTCGAAAACGACCTGCTGCCCACCGCCGAGCAAACCCTCGCCGATACCGAAGAAGGCTACGAGCGCGGGCAGTTCACGCTGCTCTCCGTGCTCGAAAGCCGTAGCACGCTCTTTGAGATACGCGAGACCTATCTCGACGCGCTTAGTCGCTACGCCAGCGCACAAGCGCAGATCGAAACGCTGACGCGCCCCTCTACAATCAACTAATCAACCTATCCATTTTAACATTTTCAAAAAAATGAATTCATTATCATTACACTTATCAAAGCAATCCAAGCGCTACGCATTTTCTGCAGCAGCGCTCTTCATCGTCCTCGGCTGGGGAACAGCCGCTCAAGCGCAATCGCACGCGGGGCACGATCACAGCGAAGAAGCCGAACACGGCGAATCGCACGAAAAACATGCCGAGCATGACGACGAGAAAAAGGAAGCCGCTGGGCACGCCGAAGAAGCCGAGCATGACGAATCGCATGATGAACACGAAGGTCACGATGACCATGACGACGAAGGCGACGGACACGGGGACGAGGCTGAACACGATCACGCCGAAGAGAAAGCTCATGGCGAAAGCCACGAAGCCCATGGCGACCATGACGATCATGGCGAAGCAGGGGGGCACGACGAGCACGAAGAAGAAGAAGAAGGTGGCCCCGTTAAGCTGACGTCTGAAGTCCGCAATGCATTCGGCATCCTACTAGACAGGGCTGGCCCGGGCACGCTTCACGAGGAAGTTGTGCTTCCCGGAGAGATAGGCTTCAACCGAAAGGCCATCGCTTTCGCCACCCCGCGATACAATGGAACCGTCCAAAAAATTAATGCCCAACTCGCCGACCGTGTGAAGAAGGGGGATGTGCTCGCGGTCTTGGAGAGCGTCGACACGCTTCGCCCATTTGAGGTCAAAGCGCCTTTCGACGGAGTCATTGTGAGCTACGACATCACCCCCGGACAGACCGTGGACGCCGGCACCTCACTGTTTACGGTGGCAGACTTGAGCAGTGTATGGGCAGACCTGCAGATCTATCAGAAGAACTTCGGGCAGATTAAAGAAGGCCTGCAAGTCCGCATCACAGGCGGGCATAATCTACCGACCTTTCGAGGCGTGATTGATTACGTGGCTCCGACTGTGGACGAGCATACTAGGACGGGGCTCGCCCGCATCGTGGTGGACAATTCGGAACGCGCTTGGAAGCCGGGAATGTTTATTCAGGGCCGCGTTGCGGTGGAGCGTCACCCGGTCGATTTGATGGTGCCGCGCAGCGCTATCCTCACCGTCGAGGGAGCCCCCGCCGTCTTCGTGCAAACTGCCGAAGGCTTCGAACCACGCCCCATCCAAATCGGCCACAGCGATAGCGAATATGTCCAAGTCGTCCGCGGCCTCGAAGCGGGCGAAACCTACGTGGCAAAGAACCCGATCTCCATCAAGGCGGAAATGGGCAAAGGCTCTTTCGGTGGCCACAATCACTAATTTTAGATAAGGAAAATTTATAATGTTAAACCAACTCGTTGATTCCGCCTTGCGGAACAAACTCATCGTCGTGCTGCTTTTGCTCGGCGTCATTAGCGGCGGCTATTGGAGCTATAAAAAGCTTCCGGTCGACGCCTTCCCCGATGTCTCGCCTGCGCTCGTGCAGGTCTTCACTGTGACCTCCGGCCTCGGCCCCGAAGAGGTGGAAAAATTCGTCACCTTCCCTGTCGAAGCCGCCATGAGCGGCCTGCCCAAGGTCGAGGAAATCCGTTCGGTCTCCAACTTCGGACTCTCGGTCGTGAGCGTCTATTTCGAAGAAGGCACCGACATCTACTTTGCCCGGCAGGTGGTGGGCGAGCGCCTCTCCGAAGCACGCGAGGCGATCCCGGAAGGCTTCGGCGAGCCGGAAATGGGGCCCATCTCCACCGGACAGGGGCTCGTCCTCTACTATAACTTGATCGACACCACGGGAGAATACAGCCTCGAAGATCTGCGAACGCTGCAGGATTGGGTCGTCAAATACAACCTCCAGACCGTGCCCGGCGTGACCGAGGTGCTCGGCATAGGCGGCTTCGTTAAGCAATACCATATCAATATCGACCCGGACGCACTGCTCCGTTATGACCTCGCCCTGCACGAGGTGATCGAGCGCATCGAGGCCAACAACCAAAATGTGGGCGGGCAGTTCATCGAGCGTAATGGCGAGATGTTTATCGTCCGCTCCGATGGCTTGGCTAAGGACATCGCCGATATCGAACGTATCGTCGTGAGCAACGAGGACGGCACGCCCGTCTATCTCGAAAATATCGCGAAAGTCGAAATCGGCGGTGAGATCCGTCAGGGATTGCAGACGCGCAACGGCACCGAAGAGGTCGTCTCCGGCATGGTGATCAAGCTCTACGGCACCAACTCCTCCACCGTCATCCAAGCGGTTGAGGAAAAACTGGTCGAGATCGAAAAGGCACTCCCCGAGGGCGTTAAAATTGAACCTTACTACGAGCAAAAAACGCTCGTTCAGTCCGCAGTCGATACCGTGACCAGCGCGCTCGTCCAGGGTATTGTCTTGGTCGCGCTCATTCTGCTCGTCTTCATCGGCGGCTTCCGTCCGAGCGTCGTGGTGGCATTGGCCATCCCCTTTTCGGTGCTCTTCGCTACTGGCGCGATGAAATACTTCGGTATCTCCGCGAATCTCATGTCGCTCGGTGGTTTGGCCATCGCTATCGGCATGATGGTCGACGGCACCATCGTGATGGTGGAAAATACCGATCGCTTACTTCGACAGGCTGGATCGGGCGAGTCAAAGACCGCCGTGATCTCTCGCGCTTGCCGTGAAGTGGTGCAACCCATCACCTTCGCCATTCTGATCGTAGTGCTGGTCTTCATCCCGCTATTCACGCTTCAAGGAGTCGAGGGCAAGATGTTCCGTCCGCTGGCTTACACCGTCTCGCTGGCCATGTTCGGCTCGCTTCTCTACGCGCTGATCGGCGCACCAGTCTTCGCCTCACTCTTGATGCCACGTCCAAAACGTGAGGAGAGCGAGAACGACGACGCAGCCAACCGCGAGATTTGGATCGTTCGTCTGCTCGTGGCGATCTATAAGCCCATCGTTGCACTCTTCGTCCGTGTCCGCATCTTGGCGGTCGTGCTCTCAGTTGTATTGCTCGCACTGGGCGCATGGGTTTTCCCTAAGCTGGGATCGGAATTCACGCCCCGTTTGATGGAGGGCGACATAATCGCCAACCTGACGATGGCACCCTCGGTATCGCTCGAAGAAACCAAACGCAATACACTGATCGCGGAGGCACGTCTGCTGCAAGTCCCGGAGATCGAACAAGCGGTCTCCCGCATCGGTCGGGGTGAGGTCGGTGCCCATGCCGACCCCATCAATACCGTCCACATGATGGTCGTGCTTAAGCCCGATTCCGAATGGCGCGAAGGCTACACTCAGGTCGATGTGGAAAACGCCATGCGTGAGGCGCTCGAAGGTATGCCCGGTGTGCAGGTCAACATGACCCAGCCCATCCAGCTTTCGGTGGACGAACTGATTGGTGGCAGCAAGGCCCAATTGGCCATCAAGCTCTTCGGCACCGACCTCGACGTGCTCAAGGAAAAGGGCGAGGCCATCGCCGCCGTCGTGCGCGAGGTGGAAGGCTCGGCCGACGTGCAGACCGGACAAGTCATCGGCTCACCGCAGATCGTGGTGCGCCCCGACCGCGAAGCCATCGCACGGCATGGTTTGAACCTCTCCGAGGTTCAGGAATTGATCGAAGCCGCTGTCGGTGGTGTCGAAGCCGGGCAGATATTCGAGGGCGTGCAGCGCTTCGACATCTACGTGCGCTATCAGGAGGACGCTCGCGATACGATCGAAGACATCCGCCACCTGATCGTCCGCACCGCGGAAGGTGTGCTCCTTCCACTCGACGAGATCGCAGTGATTGAGGAGATCGTTGGCCCCCGCCAGATCGTCCGTGAAAACAATCAACGCTACCTTGAAGTGCAGTCCAATGTGGTCGGGCGTGACATCGGCGGTTTCGTCGAGGAAGCGCAGGCCGCGATTGATGCACAGGTCGAGTTGCCGCCCGGCTACCTCGTTTCCTGGGGCGGTCAGTACGAACTCCAGCAAGAGGCCAACAAACGCCTCTCCGTAGTCGTGCCGGTCACGCTGGCCCTGATCGCAATCCTCCTCTACATGTCGTTCGGCTCATTGAAGAACACCGGGCTCATCCTACTCAACATTCCGCTCGCTCTGGTCGGCGGAATCGTCGGGCTCTGGCTGACCGGAGAGAATCTTTCCGTGCCGTCGAGCATCGGATTTATTGCGCTCTTCGGTATCGCCCTGGGGAACGGCATGGTGCTCGTCACCTACCTCAACCAGCTCTACCGCGAAGGTAAAGCAATCAACGAAGCCAGTATCGAAGCCGCCTGCCTGCGTGTGCGCCCCGTCTTGATGACGGCGGGCACTACCTTGCTCGGTCTCCTGCCGCTGCTCCTCGCCACTGGCACCGGTAGCGAAGTGCAACGACCGCTCGCCGTCGTCGTCATCGGGGGGCTCGTTTCCTCGACCATCCTCACACTGCTTGTCGTGCCATCGCTCTACAAGTGGTTCGCGATCAATCCCAATCAAGAAACATAAAGGAAAAATACCATGAAAGAAATCAAAGCATACATTAAAGCGTTTAAACGCGAAACCGTCACCCGCGCCCTCCACGAAATCGACGGTTTGGATGGAGCTAGCTACTCAAAAGTTCTTGGCTTTGGCCGGGGTAAAGAGAACAGCTCCGGCTATACACCGAACTACGATATAACCAGCGCATCAAAGCATGTTAAAGTGGAAGTGGTTTGCGAAGACGCGCTCGAAGCGGATGTTGTCGAGGCCATCCACCACGCCGCTCACACTGGGCTGCGTGCTGATGGCCGTATCTTCGTCAGTGACGTCAGACGGAGCATCCGAATACAGGAGGTGCCCGAATAATCCCAGATGCGTTTCGGCCATCTGCGCCTCTGCCGCTCATAATAGCCATCCTCCTTCCAACCGACGATTCCCATGTCTCGCAAAAGACGAAGTCGAGCCGCCAAAGCAAAGCGGAAAGAGGAAGCGCGGATCGCTAAAATCAAAGAAGAACGCGCTCAGGAAAAGCCAGAGAGAAGGCAAAATGCGATCTGTTTTATACTCATATCGCTGATCTTCATCGGCCTGCCGCTTATAGTGGTCGTGGCCTCCCATCAAACGGGAGGCCACATTCACCTGCCAGTAGTGTGGTTAGTGTTCGATGCTCTCTTCCTTTCTGCAACCCTATGGGTCATCTACGATTGGTTGAAGTAAACATCATTGGTGCCGCTTGCTATACGAATTCACCATGCCTGCGACAGCTCAAAATATAGAAAAAGGACGAACGAATATGAGTAAAAAACAACAAGGCCTCTCCCGTATGGTGACCCTCACCGAATCGGTTCATGTTAAAGCGCCCCCCAAAGCAGCTTGGAAACTGATTTCAAACTTCGAAGAAACCTGGCTCAATTCGAACCCCGACCATTTGGAGATCATGGTTTTGGGGCAATACAAACGACATATCTGCGATGGCTTCGCCTACTGGCAGCGCGAAAAGGTCGGCCGGGCGACGGTGGAATATATCGCTAAATTAGAAGACGTGACCAAGGAGAAGGCTTTCTCGTGGAGCACGGTGGCCAATTATGATATCTGCAGGACGAACTTCAAGTTGGAGATGGGAGGCACCTTCCTCATCGAAGAGGTGGAGAAGGGATTCACACTGCGGCATGATTTCTGGATCTTCAATCATGGCAATTTGAAGGGTCTATTCTTCAGGTGGTTTGTGCTCCATCTATTCGGTCACAAGAGAGCGATCTCGAAACATTACAGGACTGAGCTTGGCTACTATAAAGAAAAGCTGGAGAAGGACGAAGCGGAAGCCACATGCCACTAGCGAAGAAAATCAGAGGCCATAGCATGCGATCACTCACTCGATATAATAACCGAGCGGCCTGTTGGGGAGTCTATTTCCGGTATGGTTTCTTGGGGGCGCTGTTACTAGTGCTAGTCGTGCATCCGGCCTTGGAGGTGCTCCACCAGTTCAGTGCGGATACTCCGCTACGCTTTTCCTGGGAGGTGTTCGTCTTTCAACCTATTCTGGGTGCATTGGATGATTCCGCCTGGCCGGTGACACTCGCCGTCGGGCTTGGCGGCGTCCTCATCGGGGGCACTTTCGGGGCGCTGCACCTGCGTGCGGTAAGAAAACCTTTTGAAAATGTGCCGCGCCCGGAAACGACCGCAGATCTCGAAAAGTGCGTTTCCGCTGGCGAAGGTGAACAAGTCGAGTTCAAGTCTTCACTCCGTTGGGATCGGAACTTGGGCAAAGTGAACAAAGCGTTGGAACTGGTGATTGCGAAGACCCTATGCGGCATGATGAACCACGACGGCGGACTCTTGCTGATCGGAGTGGAGGATGATGGAAACATCGCAGGCATCGAAGACGACTTCAAAACACTCAAACACGAAAACTGGGATGGATTTCATCAACGCATCATCGCTTTGGCTTCGAGCAACCTCGGTGGCCAATATGTCGGTCTGCTCCGGAGCCATTGTGTTCTTGCGGAAGGCAAAGCCGTTGCGGTGATCCAAGTGGCACCCGCGCCGACGCCGGTCTTTTGCAAAGACGGCAATGCGCAACGCTACTACTTGAGAGCGGGCAACACCACCCGTGAGCTGGATAGCCGCGAGGCCTTGGAGCATGCCTTTGAGAAGAGAAAAAACGTATGAACACACCCCAGGAAAGGCCACGATATGACTGAAGAACATTCTGAAAATACAACGTCTTGCGGTTGCGAGCATACTCACAGCGATAAGTTGCCATCTGAGCCTGTTTTAGTCGGCGTATCCGGTCTACTCGTCAGCCTCGGTTTTATCACGATGTGGCTTGGGGCACCTCCGTGGGTCGAGATACTGGCCTTCGCCGCCGCTACATTAGCTGGCGGAGCGCTGGTTTTTCCGTCCGGTTGGAAAGCACTCCGCTCGCTCAAGCTGAACATGAACGCATTGATGACGGTCGCCGTCGCCGGTGCGTGGATCATCGGCGAGGGAGCGGAAGGCTCGGTGGTCGTTTTTCTA
>CEUD01032398.1_pt1 | contig 16336 bp, 13 predicted proteins | sample 356481 | NCBI WGS metagenome assembly CEUD01 (sample SAMEA2623314, study PRJEB7988) | marine metagenome | isolation source: saline water (ENVO:00002010), including | reverse complement strand
GATCGCCGCCGTTATCGAGTTCTTCGCCGTCGTTCATGCCGTTGTCATTGGTGTCGGCATCATAGGGATCGGTTCCGAAGTTTATTTCAAAGAGGTCGGTCAGTCCGTCGTTGTCGCTGTCCTGATTAGCAAAGTCGTTGTTCGTCAGTGGGTCGGTGCCTAGATCCACCTCTCCGCTGTCGTTCACGCCGTCGGCGTCTGTATCGGCGAGGTTCGGGTCGGTGCCGATGGCCAGCTCGTCGAGGTTGGAAAGCTCGTCGCCGTCGGCGGAGTCGAGCCCGTCATTGATGCCATCGCCGTCCGTGTCGGGATTCGTGGGGTCAAGGTAGTAGAAGTTGGACGGATCAGTGGAGGCGAAAATGGCGCTTTCGACGTTATCTTTCAGGCCGTCGCCGTCGGTGTCGTCGGATGTGGGGTTGGTGCCGAGGTCAAATTCCTCGGAGGTCAGCAGCGTGTCGCCATCGGGATCACCGTCGGCGGTGGTGCCATCCAGCGGATCAAGGCCGTAGTTGACTTCCCATCCGTCTGGCAGGGTATCGCCGTCCGTATCCGGGTCGAGGGCGTCGGTTCCGGCAGTCAGCTCGGCTCCATCGTCGAGCTGGTCGCTGTCGGTGTCCGAGTCATTGGGGTTCGTCCAATGCGTTTCATACTCGTCGAGATTGTTCAGAGTATCACCGTCGGCATCGGAAGCGGCGTCGGTCGCGCCGAGCGCTTCGACCCAATCGGGAAGGCCGTCGGCATCCGCATCGTTGAACTCGTCGGCACCAATGTCTTTGAGTCCGTCGGTCAGAGCCTCGCCGTCAAGATCGAGTGCCGGGTAAAGTCCGGTCGTCCCTACGTCTCGGGCGGGGGAAGCGGCAACGAGTGAATAATCGAAACCGAGTCCCGGATCGGCGGTCAACTGGTCGACTCCATCAATCAAGACGTTGCCGCTCGTGCTATCGCGGCTCAGGCTGTGATCCCAGACAATGCTTGTGGTCTGGCCGGCGATTTCCTCAGGGGCGTCCGGATTCCAAAGCAGCGTATTGACCAGCGTAACCGTGTTAGATGTCGAGGTGTTGTAGATCGCTCCGCCGGAATTCGCTTCGTTTCCTGCGATGGTGCAGGAAATGAAGGTAGGCCGACCGTTGCTGACGTAAACGCCACCGCCTTGGTCACCCGAAAAGTTGTCTCGAATCACGCAGCCGACGATGCGCATCTGGTCGAAGATCGTGCTTTCCGTGATATAGAGGCCGCCGCCGTCCGAACTGCGAGCACCGTTGCGGATCGTGAAGCCTTCGATGACGGCTTCCGTGGCGAGATAGACGACATTATCGTTTCGTGCACCACCATCAACTATCGTGGAGCGGGCTCCACCAGTCGAGAAAAGATAGATCCGATCATAAACGTTGATGCTCTCATCGTAAACGCCTGGCAGCACCTCGATAATATCAAAATCGTCGGCTGCGTTGATCGCTGTCTGAATCGTGCTCTTTTCAAAGGAGGTGTTGGATACGCCATCGACGCGGTAATAGCGAACTTCACCAATATCCGTTAAGGGACTGTTCGCACTCTGCGCGGTGGCGAACTGGGGAACCGAAGCGGGATCGTTCCCGTCGCTGCCGTGGTGATACTCGATGATGTTTGGAAAGCCGTCACCATCTCCGTCTTCGGAAGCCTCTTGGGACAAATCGCCAAACGTGGTTGTCTCCCAGGCATCGGGCATACGGTCGCCATCGGAGTCAGCGAGAACGGTCACTGTGATGGGTGTGCCGACTGTGGATGAGGCCCCGTAGCGGTCGGTCGCAATCGCGGTCACGGTGTAGGAGCCGGGAGCGGGATTGTCCCAGAAGCCGTAAGCGGAAGAATAGACGCTGTTGTCGGTATAGAATTCGACGCCGTCGGCGTAAAATACCATACGCTCAGCTCCGAAATCCGCGTCGCTGAACGAGGCGTAGAAATTGATGTCGTCGCCTTCAAGATAGGTCGCGCCGTCGGCGGGATCAGTGAAGGCGATGACCGATGGGATATTCTCGGGCGTGTCTGCGTCGTCGGTCGGGTCGGTTCCGGCCTCGTATTCGTGGAGGTTGGATGCGCCGTCCTGATCAAAATCGTCCAGCGGCTCCTCTTGCAGTCCGAGGAAATGGGTTATCTCCCATCCGTCCTCCATTCGGTCGAGATCGGTGTCTTCGAGCACGGTGACGGTAATCGGATCGGAAATCGTTACGGTATCCAGCCGATCCACTGCACGAGCGGTCACGCTGTAAACGCCGGGAGTGGGCTGTTGCCAGGAGTAGGAGTAATACGAACCCGTCAGATCCTCACCCTGCTTCGCCTCATCAGCAAAAAACTCAACTCGATCGATTCCGAAATCGTCGTCGGTGGCGATAGCGCTCAAGGTGACGCTCTCGTCGCCCCACATCGTGTAGCCGTCCTCCGGAGCGGTCAGCTCGATTTGCGAGGGCGAGTTGGTCAGCTCCAGAATCGCCGGAATGTTCCAAGGCGTGGTTCCGGTTCCCGTGTGGGCTATCTCAATATCAGCCTGATAGGTGCCCGGCTCCAGCTCTAAGGTCTCGAAATCCACCGTCAGGCTGGAGAAGCCGCCCTGAGTGGCCGTGCCGGCCACCGGCGAAACTTCCACGAAGTAGGCGGAACCTTGGGTGAAACGGACTGCCAACAGATTCTGTAGGTAGGGCTCGTTATAGGCGACCTGCACCGCCTGCGTCTGATCGAAATTGTGTATGCCCACCGTCACGGTGTCCAATACCCCGTTGAGTTCTTTGTAGAAATAATCGATGGTGCCGTCGGCATGAAGGACGATTTGAAAGGTATTCGTCAACGCATTGGCATCCTGCGTGACCGCCTCGTATTGCACGATCAGCCGGTCGGCGAATTCCTGATAGTAGATCGTGCCGGAGTCGTTCGAGTTGCCATCGTCGGTGTCCAGATCGTCCCAGAAAGCTGCGATTAGGCCATCGGGGAAAGAAGTGTCCGGCAGCGTCTCGTTGCTTGAATCGTTGTATTCCTCTTTGAGCGTCAGGTAACCGTCGCTGGCCACCCAGATGTCGGTGTATTTCCGCCCGTAGTGCGGAAACTGGAACTGCGTGAGCGTGATTTTCTCAGACTCGTTGTCGATCTCCGATACAAGCGGAAGCAAGGTGCCGGTCGCGCTGATCTCGGTCCAGCTGTAGGACGCAGATCCGGTCATCGAATCATCCCATGTGTATGCGCCTTGGAATTCGGCCTCGTTGCCCGTTACCGTCACCGTAAAATCCGCATCCGGCGCGACCGGATTGTTCAGGTAAAGTGTCTTGGTCGCGCTTTGACCGTAGGTCAATTCCGCCTCGATCGGCTTTGGAAACACTGCAAACTGGTCATCCCAGAAGCTCTCCCAATCGTCGGGGATACCATTGGCATTCAAATCGTCGAAGGCGAATGGATCGGTGTCTTGATAGAGTTCGTCCTGATTGCCGATGTCATCGCCATCAAAGTCGTCGTTCCAAGGGTCGGTCGTCGGTTGGTCGGTATATTTGAGACGGTAGAAAAACGCGTCCGTGTTGACGGCGAAGCCGTGCGCCAGCACGTCGTCCGCTCCCGGATAAATGTAGTCGATGTATTCCCAGCCTGCCGTCAGGTCGGGCGTAACTTGGATAAAATAGGTTTCTCCGGTCACCCCCCACCAGGAAAGCGTCGATACATCGTTGAGCGCATCGACCTCGACGCCCAAACCATGATTTTGATCAGAAGCGGTCGGGTCCGCTATCGCGGCTGTCAGCGGCAACGCCAGCAAACCACAGGTAAAAAGTCCGAGTTTCGCCCTGCATCGATTCATCGGGCACCTCCTTCCGAGATCGGCCAGTGGTTGATAATCACGTCCTTCGGCTCCGGCGGGTTTTCCTTCAAGTAGGCCTCCCGAGCCTTACTCAACGCCTCGTTTCTGAGAAACTCGGCCTTGAACCTATCTTCGTTCTCAAGATAGTGGGTGAACAGCGCATCCATCTGTTCGTAAAGTTCGCGCGGGATGCGCCGTTCCTCCGCTTCGACAACCACGTATTCGGCTTTGCCTTCGGTAAAGCGCACTGGAGGTGACTCCCAGCGTGATTCGTAGTCGTAGCCGCGCTCTTTGGCGTAGACCCGTTGCCAAGCTTCATCCTCGCGCGTAATCGTGCTGGTAAAGCCCATGTAGCTGTAAACGATATTATCCCGGTCGAAGGAACTGATGGGGCGGAGATAGTTCAAATTGACGTTCGTCCAGATCTCGAATTCCTCCGGCGCTTTGCGCCGTTCGTCCTCGTCTCGGGGTGCTCGCCATAAGATCTTCGAGTATTCATCACCGAAAACCGTCACTGATAACGAGATGGACTGATGCTCAGGCTGTGCTGCGATCATCGCGGCCCACTCTTCTTCCGTCCAGGTTCTGGATGCTTGTCTATCCGAAGGCGTCGGCGCGGGAGCGACCTCCAGCCGGGGCGGAACGACGAGATTGATTGTGACGCGGTGCCCCTCTTTTTGGAGGACACGACTGTCCGCGACCGACATCGACTCCAATTCCGCCTTACGGTTCGCTTCGCGGAGTGCCTTTTCCGCCATGCGCTCTTCGATGATCGCCTTTGCCTCCGTCTCGGTGATCGGCGCCGCCGTGGAGGTCAACGTGCTTGCGTGGCCCGCTACGATAGCAAAAGCGGACGAAAACAGAAGGAGGAGAAATTTCATAACATTGCAGTCTGAGTTTGGGTACTGGATGCTACTCGAAAGGTCGAGAAAAAGCCGAAAATTTAAGTATAGGCTCATCGTAACTGCGCCCCAACACAGACATATGTCTATGGCGGATACAAGCGGAATTTTGATACATTTGTCTGAGTGGAACTAGGGCAAGCATTTGGCAGTGTATTGAAGGCGAAACGTCAAGCTGCTGGCCTGACTCAGGAAGAACTGGCCTTTCAGGCCAGCCTGCACACGACATCCATATCGTATTTCGAACGAGGGTTACGGCAGCCCACACTGCATACCGTCTTTATTCTGTCGAAAGTTTTGCACATGAGAGCTTCGGATTTAGTTGTTGAAGTTGAAGACCGTGAACCAGAAATCCGGATTTGACCTTAGAGTTTTGCGTATAAGGAAGAAGAATTCAGAAACAACTCAGAGCTTTGGCATTTCAAAGATTTTGAAGTCAACCGAGGCGTTCACCTCCACTGATTCGACAGTACAGTGCCCCAACTCGACGTTTTCGACGATGATCGAAGCTTTGGACGAGAAGACAATCGAACCCCAGTGCTTGAACGCAATGCTCCTGTAAAAGACATACATGCTTTGCCTGCCGAATTGGTCGCCCCCCCTTCAGCTTCGCGGCGGTGCTTCCACTCCAGAGAATTGCAGCACCGCATCCGGGAGTCGCTGTCCCTGAATTTCGATCTTCGCAAGCGAAGCGTTGAGTTCGGAGAGTTCGGATGGCGACAGACGGATCGAAGCGGTCTCAACGTTTTGCTCCATGTGAGCCATTTGGGTCGTGCCTGGAATCGGGACGATCCATGGTTTTTGTGCCAATAGCCATGCGAGCGCGATCTGAGCCGGAGCGGCTTCTTTGCGAAGCGACCAGGTTTTGATCAAATCCACCAACTGCATGTTGTGAGCCAGATTCTCGGGTGCAAACCTTGGAGTCATTGCGCGGAAGTCGCCCGGTGCGAATCGTGAGTTGGCATCGATCGAGCCGGTGAGTAACTGGCAGTCCAGAGGCCACCAAGGCACAAAGCCGACCCCCAACTCTTCACAGAGCGGGATGACTGCTGCCTCTGGATCGCGGGTCGCCATCGAGTATTCATTTTGAATCGCGGTCAGCGGCAGGGCCGCGTGGGCGCGACGGATGGTCTGTATGCCCGGCTCGGAGAGGCCCCAGTGAAGGACTTTACCTTCGTCCATTAAATCCCTGACCGCGTCCGCGACATCTTCGATGGGGACTTCGGGATCGACACGATGTTGGTAGAGGAGGTCGATGCGATCGGTGCGCAGACGCTGAAGCATGCCTTCGACGGCTTTCTTGATGTGTGCAGGCCGACTGTTGAGACCGGGCCCGCGCTCGCCGGTCTCTGGATCGATGTTCCACCCGAACTTACTGGTGATGCGGACTTCATCCCTAAACGGCTCGACCGCCTCGCCGAGAATACGCTCGTTCTCAAAAGGCCCGTATGCTTCGGCGCAATCGAAGAATGTGACACCCCGGTCAAAGGCCGCCCGGAGTATGTTGATCATTTCCGGACGATGAGGCACCGTGGTGGTGTATTTGCGATGCATATTTTGCACCCCCATCCCGATGCTGGAAACCTCAAGCGAGCCGAGCCGACGCTTGGGCAAAGCGGTGGCGGATGGCTTGCTTCCAGTTGTTGCGCTGACGTGGTGTGACGCCATGGTGGCTGCGGCCACGCCGAGTCCACTGGCGAGAAATTGACGACGCCCGAGTCCGGACTTTTGGTGATGCTTCTTATTCATGGTTAATTCCTTCTGTCGTGTTTAGTTTAGTCCTTTTTCGTTTAGAAAACCGGACATCAGGTCAGCGATCTCGACGTTATTCAGGTCGGAGAAAGGAAAGTGGGTATTTCCGTGGATTCCGATTTCGGGGAGATGCACGACCGTGACATCACCACCATGCCGGTTTACCGCTTCAGCCCACAGCCGTGTCATTTCAAGGCGGACTCGCCAGCCGTCTTGCCCCGGATTCTCGTCGTTGCGTTGCTCGGGGATGTTGTCGCCGTAATAGATGATAATCGGGATTTGTGTCAGTTTTTTAAACTCCGGCATGGGAATGCCAACTGCCTCCAGCGATCCGGAAGAACTGGGTAAAGCCGGGGGCACTTCGCCTTCCGGGAACACGAAATTACTGCCCGGCTCGTAAGAGATGATCGCGCGGATATGATCCGTTTTCAGCACGGTGTCCCAACCCATGCCGCCGCTGTGCGAATGGGTCACCAGTATCCCGGGACCAATCTTTTCAAACAGCTCAGCGACCGCATCCGAATTCACGTCGATATCGATGGGGCCGGTGTCTGGCGTCATCTGGCGGAAATATTGCTCCAGTGAGTCCGAATCCTTGGGAAACTGGCCGTAGCCGTGCCAGAATACCAGAGGCAGTTGCCGCGCATCCTGTGGGATTCGATAAAACACATAGGCGTGGTCTCCATGAAAGGTCTGACCTGCCGGGGAGGTGTTGTTCACCGGATCGAATGTGCCCGGGCTCTGGATCACCGACCCGCCTACGGCGAAGCTGCCTTGTTCCCGGATAAGGATTGGTTTATCCCCGCTGGCATACTCCTTGTTCGTGCAGGAGGAATAAACCAGGCTGATCGAAATCAGCGTAAACGCTGAGAGTAATCTTTTTCTCTTCATGGTAATTGCTCGGTTATTCTGGGAATTCTACTTATTGGCTTCCGAATACTGCTCGTCTGTGACCAGCTCCATCCATTCCGTGGCATTCCCCTGCGGGTCTTCAACGATGGCAATGTGAGCCATGGGGCTATTGGCCGAAGCGCCGTGCCAGTGCTTTTTGTGGGGAGGTATCCAGACAGAGTCGCCGGGGCGGATGACCTTGGCGGCTTCGCCCCATTCCTGAACCAGACCCGAGCCTTCAGTCACAATCAGAAGTTGTCCGTGCTGGTGGGTATGCCAGGCGGTGCGGGCACCCGCCTCGAAAGTGACGGTCGCACCGCGAACCACTGATGGCGGGTGCTTGCCGAACCGGTTGTCGATCTCGGCCGTTCCGGTGAAGTAGTCTGGCGAGCCCTTAGTGGGCGGGTGAATACCCGCTCTGCTCACCCGAATGCCTTCCGCCGAATAGCGTTCGGCGATCACTTCCGACAGCGCATCACCGGCAGTATCCGCGGACTTCGCGCTAACGCTCGTTTTCAAAGCTTGCACGAAGTCGAGCAGCTCGGTCTGGCTCAGGCCGACATTGAGGGATACCCTGAAGTGCCCCTTTAACTGTGGGGACAAGCCTTCCATAGCGGCGAGAGCCGAGAGCGTGGCGATTTCACGATCCTTATATGAGAGAGTGTCGCGGGCAAAGATGTCGCCGAAGAGATGTGCTTTCAGATAGTCGTCAATCACCGGTGCGAACCGTGCGTAGGCGCTTGGATTGTCGGTGATGTCGCGACCGACCAGTTCGTTGCGGACTTGGTTGCCTGCCTCATGGCTGTCAAAATTCTCAGGTAGGGGCGTCGCTTCTTCGCCAAAGGAATCTTCGATGCCCGACGCCTTGCGAGTTTCGAGCACATCGACGAAGGTATTGATCCCATTCAGGCTGCGTGGAAATCCTGCATAGGCATACAGTTGTATGAGGACTTCGCGAATCTGCTGACGGTTAAGCCTACATCGAGTCCAGTGCCCAGTGCGGTTGTCAATTTCGGGAGATCTCCGGCCGCGGTGAATGCAGCGATAGGGATGATCGCTTGATGGCGCTCGGACAGTGTCTTATTTGCCTCTGCGTTTAACTCGGATGCACCGCTGAGCGATGCCAATGCTAAGATAGAGGTGGAGACGGCTTTGAGATATTTGTTTATAGTTGGGCTCCTAGTCATAGCTTTGAGTCGAAGAAATGGGTCAATTGTTCCATGGCTTGCGCAACATAGTCCGGCTTCCAATAGGTTTCGATGTGGGTCGCTCCGTCGATCAGGAATAGCTGTTTGTCGTCGGTGCCGGTCGCCTTGGCAAAAGCATCCTGTGTCATGTAAAGCGAGTCGGCTCGGTTGCCGGCGATCATCAACAGGGGCTGATTGATCAAGTCCATACTGTTGGTGGCATCAAAGCGCATGAGGTCTAGCAGGCTGCTCATGGTGTATTTGAATGTGGAATTCGGATGCGCGTGTGACTTCCAGTAATAGGCGTAGCCTTCACGATAGAGGTCGAACCGAAGCTGAGCAATTTGCTCATCCGTCAAATTCGCATCGCCAGCGTAGAGGACCTCTCCACCCGCGACCTGCTGTGCGCGGGCATCGGATGCCTGCTGGAGGCGTTCCTGGATGCTGTCTGTTTGGGAATTCATATACCCATTTCGTCGCACCAAACCAGAGTTGAACATGCTCAATGTGGCCAGGGCTTTAAAACGTTTGTCCGTCTGAGCTGCTTGGAGGGAATAACCTCCGCCGCCACAGATTCCCAGCAGGCCGAGTTGGTTCGTATTCACGCCCGGATATTGCGAGATGAAGTCCGCCATGCCGTGAATGTCTTCGATGCGGTTGGCCGGTTTGTCGACATTACGGGGTGTTCCGCCGCTGGCTCCCTGATAGGCGGCATCCGCAGTGATCGTGATGTAGCCAGCCTCGGCCAGTCTTTGTGCGTAGAGTCCGGCGACTTGCTCTTTAACTCCACCATTGGGGTGCGCCACGACAATGGTTGGGTAGCTGCCGTCTGCATTGTAGCTTTCCGGCGTATACACATTCGCTGCGATCTCAATGCCGTTCAGTTGATAAGTGACCGGGTGGATGTTGACAGCACCTTCGACGTTTTCGGTGATGGCTCCCTCGTATGCCAAGGTGAATGGGTTGGCCTTATAGTCGGCGGCCATCACGGTGCTGGATGACAGGCCGATCATGACTGCGGATAAGATGGATCGTGAATGTTTCATTTGCTTTTTCATTTTGGATGTTTGGTTTGAGGGTTATCTGATTTATCCTAATTTCTTCAGCCATTTGTCGACAGACTCCATTGTGTCGCGTTCCTGATCGCATTCTTCAGAGTAGCCTTTAAGTAGCTTTGCATGCTTCGCATGTTCGCGAACAACCGAGAGGCTGTTGCCGAGTCCGTATTTTCCGTGGGTGATGAATGGGATGAGCACTTTGTCCCGAGTGTCGTGTTCTGTGAGGAAGGTGCGAATGATTGCCGGTGCAGTGGTGCCCCAGATGGGGAATCCGAGAAATATGCGCTCATATTGATTCCACTGAGGAACCTGGTTTTTGAGTGGCCTGAGGGCGCCACTTTCTTTTTCTCGCTGTGCCTCTGCGACATTCGCCTCATAATCCGCCGGATAGGGCGTTGCGGGTTCTATTTGAAACAAGTCTGCTTTTAAGTCCCGTTGCAGTTGATTGGCAATGACACGGGTATTTCCTGATCGAGTGAAATAGGCAACTAAGGTTTTGGATGAAACGGCCGACGTCTGGATGGAAACCTGGGCCTCTGTCTGGTGTGGTTTGAAGAGTGAACTCCACGCGCTTAAGGTCAACGGTAGTGCTAGCGCACGGTGCAGAAGTTGACGGCGGGAAACCGAGGATCGCTTACTGTGTTTTGTGTCATTCATCGCAGAAGTATTATCGGTTGATACGAGCCTGCGCGTGGGCGGAATAGCGTTCGCCAACAATCTTGATGTGTGCCAAAGCTTTAGAGATAAGCTCCAAGTCGGCGCTGGTTAGGGAGAGCGCCGCGGCACCCAGATTTTCCTCCAGACGCGGCAATTTGGAAGTGCCGGGGATGGGCACGATCCAAGGCTTTTGCTCCAGTAGCCAAGCAATTGCAATCTGGGCGCGGGTGACGCCCTTGGCTTCGGCGATGGCTCCGATTGCGTCAACCAGCTTGCGGTTGGCTTTGCGGTTTTCTTCAGAAAAGCGAGGGACTGAGTTGCGGAAGTCTGTTGGACCGAATTGTGTATTCTCGTCAATCGCTCCGGTGAGGAAACCCTTGCCCAAGGGGCTGAATGGCACAAAGCCAATGCCGAGTGCTTCCAGTGTGGGGAGGATCTCGTCCTCTGGTTCGCGCCACCAGAGCGAATACTCACTCTGCAGTGCTGCGACTGGTTGGACTGCATGTGCGCGGCGGATGGTGTCCGCTCCAGCTTCGGATAGACCGAAGTGGAGCACTTTACCTTCTGCGATGAGCTCTTTGACCGTGCCAGCCACATCCTCGATCGAAACTTTTGGGTCGACGCGGTGTTGGTAGAACAGATCGATCCGGTCCGTGCGCAGGCGCTGCAGGGATGCCTCGCACACTTCGCGAATCCGCTCTGGACGAGAGTCCTGTCCTTTGCTGGAGTCGCCGTCTTCGAATCCGAATTTGGTCGCGATGACGACCTCGTCGCGATAGGGCTCCAGTGCTTCACCCACGAGTTTTTCATTTTCAAATGGCCCATAGACTTCTGCGGTGTCGAATAAGGTGACCTCGTGCTCATAGGCAGCGCGTATCATCGCAATGCCGTCCTCCCGACTGATCGGCGAGCGATAGCCAAAGCTGAGCCCCATGCAACCGTAACCGATGGCAGACACTTCGAGTCCTGTTGAACCGAGTTTTCTTGTTTTCATATTCTGTGATCTTTGGTTTATGTTTTAATTTATCTGATGTTGGTTGACCTAGACTTGGGAAGTTTCGAGCGACGCCATATCGATAACGAAACGGTAGCGCACATCGGAGCGTTCCATGCGTTCGAACGCTTCGTTGATTTGGTCCATGCGGATCATTTCACAGTCAGGATGAACGTTTTTCTCTGCACAGAAATCGAGCAGCTCCTGTGTTTCGGGGATGCCTCCGATGAGAGAACCGGCGATGCGACGGCGACCGAAGATCATCGGCACAGTGGTGGGGGCCATGATGGGGCCGACTTGACCGACCATGACGAGGGTGCCGTCGATGTCGAGCAGAGGGGTGTAGGGATTCACATCATGTTCGACCGGCACGGTGTCAATGATCAGGTCGAAGGAACTGGCTGCGTTGGCCATGGCGGTTTCATCGGTCGAGATCAAGAGGGCGTCGGCTCCAAGTGCGATAGCATCCTCTTCTTTGTCCGGTGTGCGGCTCATGACGGTGACATGGGCACCCATAGCGTGGGCGAGTTTGACAGCCATGTGGCCGAGTCCACCCAAGCCGATGACACTGACGCGGCTGCCTTCGCCAATATTCCATGTGCGTAGTGGCGAGTAAGTGGTGATGCCTGCGCAGAGAATCGGCGCCGCTTTGGCTAGATCGAGTCCCTCCGGCATGCGGAGGACGAATTCTTCACGGACAACAATGTGCTTGGAATAGCCGCCTTGATTGATTTCGCCAGTGATCCGGTCAGGGCTTCCGTAGGTCCCACTGATGCCTTCGCGGCAGTATTGTTCGTGGCCTTGTTCGCATTGATCACACTCACGGCAACTGTCGACCAAGCAACCAACCGCGACATGGTCACCGGCCTTATGCAGGGTGACGTCCGACCCGACTTCGAGCACACGTCCAACGATCTCGTGTCCAGGGACGATGGGATATTGGTTGCCGCCCCAGTCATTGCGGGCGGTGTGCAAGTCGGAGTGGCAGACACCACAGTAAAGGATTTCGATTGCAACATCGTTCGCTCGCAAGTTGCGACGGCTGAACTGGTAAGTGTCGAGGGGAGCTGTAGGGCTTTGGGCGGCGTATCCGATTGTGTTCATGGTATGTGCTTCCGTTTGTTTGTGATTGGATGGGTGATTCTGGATATATAATACACGATTTTACTTCTAAGACGGTAGATCGATCCTCTGGTATTCTTGCCTGAAAATACGGATCGATTCAGTTATTCTATAGAATCCAATTATTGTGGACATTGAAGATTCGAAAGTTTGTTGCTGTCGGTGAGTTGGCTTTAGTCTCTTTTGATTGGTGGATTATGAGTGAAGTTGGCCTTTTGTAGTGCTAGCGATTCGTCGTGTTTTGTGAGCTTTCTTGTTTGCCCAATTGAGCGAGGGAATGGCATGTGCGATGCTGTTGAAGTTTTCGATGATACGTCCCTTGTTTACTGATTTCGGGATCACCACGACGCCGCGCTGCATCAGCCAGCACAGGACAACTTGCGCCACGCTTTTATTGTATTTTTCGGCGATGACTTTCAGTGAATCGTTGTGGAATAGATTGTTTTTGCCTTCGGCAAGCGGGCCCCAGGATTCGATCTGCACCTTATTTTCGTTTAGGAATTTCTGTGTTTCCTTTTGCTGGCAGAAGGGATGTGTCTCGATTTGGTTAATGGCTGGAGTGACTTCGTTGTGCACAATGAGGTCCATAATCCGATCGGGGTGGAAGTTGCTGACTCCGATTGCCCGAACGGCCCCTTCCTTGTAAAGGCCTTCCATTGCGCGCCAAGCGCTATAGACGTCGCCATAGGGTTGGTGGATGAGATAGGCATCCAAATAGTCTAGACCCAGTTTCTTGAGCGACCTAACAAATGCGTCTTGTGTCGGTTCATACCCGGCATCCTGAACCCACAATTTGGTGGTAATGAAGAGTGCTTCCCTGTCGATGCCACTTTTGCGGATCGCATTACCTACGGCTTCTTCGTTGCCGTAGGATGCAGCGGTATCGATGCGATGGATCGATATCCTGCTTCGAGTGCGTCGAGTATGCTTCGTTCGCACTCGGCTTGATCGTTCATCTGAAAGACTCCGAACCCGAGGATTGGCATCTTTATACCGTTATTTAATTCGACATGTTTCATAGTTGTATGGGTTGATTGTTGCAGTTTTTCCTGGCCAGAGCACGAAGCCCATGGAGATGAAGCAGCCTAGTCCGCAGAGAGCGATAACCAGTCCAAGTGGTCCCGGGGTATCGTCGGCGAGGAAGGCGACCAACCCGGACCCGATTACACCGCATCCATACTGCACGGCTCCTGTAAGCGATGAAACGGCTCCGCTGCGATGCGGGTAGTCCGCCAGTGCGCCAGTGATTGAATTGGCCACGATGAAACCGGTGTTTGAGATAAAGAGAAACAGCGCTGCGACCAGTCCCCAGAGGCCGCCCCAATGAGTGGCCGCAGTGGCCCAGACGAGCAGGGAGGCGAGCATCGCGGTAATCGTGCCTCCCAGTAGAATTCGATCATATCCGAATCGCTTAACTAAGTGGATGTTCGCCACATTGGACAGCATAATGCCGATGATTCCGAGTGCAAATAGAAGGCCGAACAATTGTGGCGGAACATGGTAATAACTGATGTAAACAAACGGTGATCCTGCCACGTAGGCATACATGCCGGCATAGAGGAACCCTCCCGCGCCGAGGTATCCGATCAGCCGTCGATTGCCTAGCAGTTTGAGGTAGTCGGCGAGTGCGCGTGTGAGCGGTTCCCTGTTGCGGTGCTCGGGTGTCAGAGTCTCAGGAATTGTATGGAGTGCTGCTATCGTGAACAAGCCAACTCCTGCTAATACCCAGAAGATGGCCCGCCAGCCCGCGAGGGCAACGATTTGGCCGCCGAGCAGTGGCCCGACTAGCGGCATAACTGCCATCACTGTGATCAGTGTCGACAGCATTTGAGCTGCGCGGTTACCTTGATACAGGTCGCGGACCATAGCCCGGGAAAGCGCGACGCTGGCGCAGGCGCCAAGGGCTTGGACCATCCGCCATCCGATTATTACGGTAAAGTTGTCCGCTAAGGCGCAACCAACCGAACCGATGATGAAGAGCACGAGTCCAATCGCCACGGAAAGCCGTCGCCCATAGTGATCACTCAATGGTCCCCAGAGCAGTTGTCCGAGGCTGAAGCCGATTAAATATCCAGATATGGTGAGTTCGATTTTTCCAGTGTCGGCATGTAGGGATTGTGCCATCTCCGGCATTGCGGGCAGGTAGAGGTCCGTTGAAATGGAGGCGAACCCCATCAGGAGGCTCAGCACGGCAAGGACTTGCCAGCGTGGTCCGGCTACTGTTGTCGAGCTTTTAGGTCCGATTGCTCCAAGGCTGTCTTTCATGTGGGAAACAGCATACACCGATTCATGCTTAAGTCGGTAGATCGATCCTCCGGTATTCTTGCCTAAAAGTCCGGACGCCCCGAAAAAGACTGGAAACTTGAACATTTATCAATTTTAAACGAAGCATCGCCAGAGCTTGCGAATTAGCTTCCAGCGCACTATTTAAAATCTATGAATACACAAAATTCAGAAACGAGTATCGGAGCAAACACACATGAGCTCAGAGACTGCATTGCCCGATTGACCGAATCAGGAGAGAGGTTTACCACTGCAATCCCAGCGCTGTCGCTCTTTCGTCGGGAGGCGCCGACGGAGCCGGTCACCGGGATGTATGAGCCCAGCGTCTGCATGGCGCTTCAAGGGGCGAAGCATGTGACCTTGGGCGGTGATGCGTTTGTTTATGATGCTCGCCGCTATTTGTTAACTTCCCTGCATTTGCCGACTGTCGTGCAAATTTGCGAAGCCAGTGTGGAGAAACCTTATCTCGGGCTTCGATTGAAACTCGATTTGAAAGCAATCGCGCAGATGATGGTGGAGAGTGAATTACCTGCACCCCGCGTGCAACAGTCCAATTTAGGGTTGGCGATTGGCGAAATGACGGAGCCCCTGGTCGACGCGGTGCTGCGTATGGTGCAACTCTTGGAAAAAGAGGAAGACATTCCGGTCATGGCTCCAATCATACAGAAGGAAATTATTTATCGCTTGTTAGTGAGCGATCAGGGAATGAGGTTGCGTCAAATTGCCAGTTCAGGTTCACAAAGTAACCAGATTTCCAAGGCGATCAGCTGGCTGAAAGATAATTACAGCCGCCAACTGAAGGTCGAAGACTTGGCACAACAAGCGGGCATGAGCACGTCCACTTTCCATCATCACTTTCGCACCATGACCACATTAAGCCCCCTGCAATACCAGAAGCAATTGCGACTACAGGAGGCGCGACGACTCATGTTGACACAATCGCAGGACGCTGCCTCGGCCGCTTTTGATGTCGGTTACGAAAGCCCTTCACAATTTAGCCGAGAATACAGTCGGATGTTCGGTGAGCCACCTGTGCGCGATATTGCTAAATTACGTAAGGTCTCCGCCTTCTGATCAGTTGATGGCTCTCGGGATGAATTTTTTACCGAAGCAAAATTCTTGAACAACGTGCAGTTTCGCGGGCTATTTTAGCGAATACAGGCACCTTCGATTCTTTTCTTGGAAGGGCGTTCGCGTAAGCTCAACTTGCAGAGAAGTAGTTTTACAGTCTTGTGAGAGGGGTTTGCTTAGCTACTACTGTCCAGCGTCTGACATTCGTACATGCCATCGGCTCAAAATCAAACTGCCCGGTATTGGGTTCACGGTAGAAGCTACAAAAGGGGAGCTTCCGCTAAAACTCCCAAGCGATGTGTTGGACTTGGTTTCAGATTTAGGGGATGGTGGTGAAGCGCTCAACGATGTGAGCCGCCGTTGTTGCGTCTTTAAGATCCAGCGAGTGCAGCGCGGCAGAATTACTGTGCCTAGCCAAATGGAGGCAGAGACTAACGTGCCAGGCGGTGAACACTATGAATGAATTCACCACCCGGCTCGAAGCCATTGAAACCGAAGTCCACGGTTTGACCGAAACCGTGAACCGCCTAATTCGCGAAGTCCGGGAATTGAAGCCGCAGGCGCGGAGCAAAGAGCTGGAACGCAAACGCCACCGGCTCGAAATCGAG
>CEUD01342405.1_pt1 | contig 16385 bp, 12 predicted proteins | sample 356481 | NCBI WGS metagenome assembly CEUD01 (sample SAMEA2623314, study PRJEB7988) | marine metagenome | isolation source: saline water (ENVO:00002010), including | reverse complement strand
GTCCACTTGTTAGAATGGCTTATGAGATCAATATAATAGGATAGTCCCTGAGAGGCACCTTTAGTCATATCCCTCTGTGCTTGAATTGTGATCTCTAGGCCTTGTTCGGTTTTTCTAAATACGGTTGACTTTAAAACGCCATAACCACCATCAGCGCCAAGGTTAAGATTTAAGCGGTCAACTCCCAACGGGATAGGGGCATTAACCCTGCCTTCTACTCTTATAAGATCATTGACCACAAACATCTCATTGTGAGCAAACTGTTCTACAAAATCTTTAAGATGTGCTCTTTTAGTGCTCACAACTTCATCGCCACAAAGTTGATCTCTATCTATTTGGACCAACATGACAGTCTCTTTTACGCCTGAGTCAATCAGCTCCTGCCTTTTTTCAATCGCGCGTGCCTTAGCATCCTCCCACTTAGGATCGTATTTCACATAATAGATTTTCTGGTCTCTCAGTGTGGACTCTTCTACAAAGGGTTGAGTTTCAATGCCACAGGTGTATTCATCTTTGATAACCCTTCCAAGGCTTTTAAAGTGTATTGGAATAAGAAGGTTTTTAATACTTTGAGACGTTGCCGCCTCAAGATCGGGCATCGCTCGAGCATGAGTGTATGTTCTTCCAACTGAAACTCCAAAGCTCAGAGACGGCATGGCCTGGTCAAGAAGTCCTGTAATACTTGAAAAGCTTCCTAAGTTTGCCTCCGCTCCAACTGTGTCTACGAGTGTTATAGGAGCCTGAGTTCCCATGAATTGCCCAAACACAACGTTTCTGTTTGCAAACACTCTGCCTGCCGCCGTGGGGGAGGTGAAGGCTTTAATTGAATTGCCATCCATATTATTGGAACGAGCACTTGCTATTTTCTCTTGGATTGTCTTCATGGCATCATCAAGGCGTATACCAGGAAGAAGTTTTTCATTGGCCTGATCTAGAAGGTTTCCAAGGCTTGTATAAATAGCCTGGGTTCTAAAAAACTTTGCCAACTCGCTAAATCTGTAAGGGGAGAGTTCGTCATCTTCAAAGAATTCGACTACATAATCTTGATAGTCATCCTTTACAAGTTCTCCATTGATAACATTGCCCTTAGACAACTTCTGGTCAATTTGAAATGCTTTAGGAAGACGCAACAGTTCAGAAAGATAGTTTAGCCTTGAGAGAAACTTCTCCATGGCCAAGGCCTGAATGTCCATAGGCATACCAGAGCTTGCAAATGCATCCTTGTACTGCTCCCGTCCTAAGGAGTTAAGTTTTCTTTGCATCCATCTCATGTCATCAATTGTGATATTTGCAAAGTCGCTAGCGTAAGCGTGGTTGAATATTAAAGTATTGTTAAATTCCCTGCCGACTGCCCAAGAGGCCTTATTGATGCTTTGAGGGAAATCAGTGGCCAAGTAAAGATTTAGCATGGCCCTATATACTCTTTTATCTTCTTGTCTAGTTCTATTCATGACTGGAAGATACAAGTTTACATTTCTAAGGGCCGCGGGCTCAAGTGTAACACTTTTTAGAATGAGAACTTCATCCGAAGATTTTTCACTTTTCCACTTGTCTCTTTTGGTGAGTGTTTGCTCTCCAAGAACTTCTAAGAATTCTTTTTGTTTTTCGGTCGACTCAAATCTTACATTCAAAGTTTTGTAAAACTTTGGTAGGTCTACATCATAACCTAGAAGTCTTAAAACCCTGGCCCTGATTATATTAAAATGGTTGTCTAGACCAGCAGTTAAGACATATCGGATCCCATTTAGCGAGACAACCGATCTAAAAATCTCTGAGGGAGAAGTCTTATATTCTTCAAAGTCTAAAATATCGCTTTTAGATGGAAAGTTTGCATGAGTTAGACTTGGAAGTGGCCCCCCTGAATACAGGGTACTTTGCCTTACAGATAGGGTACTTAAATCAATTCCTCTTTGCTTTAGCTCTAGGGCCTCGTATTTATCAATTCTGACACCCTGATGTACTAGGTCATTGGCAGGGGTCTCGCTATAATCCTCATCATTTAGTTCCACACTAACTTTTGAGGCGTAGGCCGTGATCGTTAATAAATATGCACAAAGCAGGTAGATTACTTTCATTATGACGCCTTGTATCATTGAAGTCGTCTACTTTGGAGATCTCTTGAAATAATTACAACAATTTAGTGCACGAGATTTAGCTGTTCTTTGCTTTAAGTTATTGATTTTTAGATCGTAGATCACAATGCCATCATGATGTAGTTGATTGAAAACTACTTATTTCAGTAGTTTGCCTGTTTTCTAAATCTAGTCTGAAGCATCAACTTCAGGCCTAAGCTCATGAATTTTAAAAGTTCAACCGATAGGTAGGCTGTGAAATATTTAATTTTAAGTCTGCTATTTCAAACGTTTTTAGCTCATGCAAATGGCAGTGATCCAAGAAGTGTGATCTCAAGCTTAGAAAGCCTGAACTCGAACCTTAATAAGCAAGAACAACATAATAGATGTGCTGAACTTGAACCAGATAGTTTTTCTCCGCATATCTTCATTGATGCTTCAATAGGGCACACGACAAAACACTCATGTGAATCGGTGAGTGGTCTAACGAATGAGATGCGATACTACAACAGATACTTTGGACAATATTTTTGCAAACAAAAGTTTGGCAGGACTGGGTACAATTGCAGTGAAGATGATGGCACTAAAATTAAAGCAAGAGCAAACGATCCTATATTGATGAATAGAATTATAAGTTTTACTAATAAAAAGTTTGAAGAATACAAAGTAAGTCTTCGTAATGAGTGCTGTAGAGGAAAAAGCCAGAACTGCCACAAACGATTCAAGGATCTAGAGCTTAAAATAGAGGACAGCAACAAAGCATATGCAACGTATGAGTTCACTCTAGGCCACCACAACTTAACTTATAACAGCATAAAATTAACTCACCTAAAGCTTGCTGCAGAGTATACTCATGAAGGCATAGAGAGAATGCTTCTGCATGAAATGGGGCATGTCTGTCACGTTGCATCTGTGTCAGAAAAAAGCACTAATGACTTCAACCGTTTTGCAGGGAACTCAAGGTGTGAGAAAAGTGTGGGGGAAGAATTTTTTCACTCATTTGATCCAAGTCTTCGTAAATGTTTGATTAAAAACTTGGATGAACAAATCAAGAACAACCCAAACACCAACGGCCAATTTTGTTATGGAAAGTGGTATAGGGAAGCAGCTGCCGAGATGATGTTTAAGCATAGAATGGATTCAATCTATCACTGGGTAAAACCTACATACTCAAATAACAAACCAAGAAAAAAAAACTCAAATATTTATAAGCTACACGAATGTGTTAAAGCACTCTTTCCAAAGGATCAGGTTTGTCATTGATCAAAAAAAAGGCCTCTCCACTATGGAGAGACCTCTTGGGGGGAGTTATAAAGTCTGGGATTAATATCCCATTTTTATTCTGATAGATTTGATAGTTACTCTTCCTGTTACTCTTAGCTTTATGTCATTTACTGATGCCAATCCTGCCACTCTTATTGATCGACTTGTTCCGTAGCTTCCGGCAACTGCGATGGTCTCTAAAACTTGTCCACCTCCTGTTACCATGATGTTGCCTGAGCCTACTGCTTCCACTGTTAAAACTTCAACCGGAGCGTAGTAATCCATTCTTGGTGCGTTGTAAGGAAAAAGCTCTACCAGGGACACTCTCTCACTTCTATAGAAGCTCTTATTAACCATGAATTGATAAGCTTGTTGATATCCGCCACCTTGAGCTTGGCCCTTAGTTTTTAAACCAACCATCTTTACAAAGGCGTCTCCTCTCACTACAAGCTTTACTGATCTAAGACCTTGTCCAAATACCTTTGGCATATAGCTCGGGATTTCAAAAACAAACTTTGTCATCTCTTTAGAAAAATACTGTGGAAATCCCACCAGTTGACCGTTAACTTCAAGTTGTGCGCTGGCCTGGCCGTAGTAAGAACTTTTACTTGCTTTGATCAAAACTTTCTTTACCTCCATGCCTCTTAGGCTCACTCCAGTAGAGTCCTTAACAAGTTTTTTTACAGGAAATACCTCCTGGCCATATACTTGTTGGTTAACTTGGGCCTTAAGTGCCTGTGCCTGAGCACCTCCAGGAGGGTAGGAACTGTAGGCCGGTTTCAAGTAGGCCGTTACTTTTGTTACACTCATATCGCCTTTTGCCACGAGCACCAATTTATCTTGTGGGTATAGGCTTTGTGGTACTTTAAAGCTTAAATTAGAGCTGTAAGTGCCAATTTGCTGGGTATCATATTTTTGACCGTTATATTTCAAGACCATTTTTGCTTGAGAGTATGAGCTGGCCTCAACCTTAAAAGCACTTACCTTAACCCCAGACTGTAATGCCTGTGACAACCCAAGCTCTTGCATTAGGTCAATTTTGTCGCCTTTTTGCAGATAAGCGTGAACGTAGGCAACCTTCTCTTCTTGCCCATATTGGGCGAAGGCCTTAGATGCTCCTACAAAAGCGAGTAGTGTTGATAATGAAAGTAAGCGTAGAAGTGATAACTTCATAAAATTCCCCTTTTTGTTCGGTGATGACAATTTGAGAACAATCATTGTTCTTGGTGGCTTGGAGAGTAGTTGAGCAAAAGGTGTGCCAATTTTTTGTGGCATCAATAAAATTGATTTTTATTGATCGTTATCATATGTTAAATACTTAAAAACTGGTATGTATTGCTAGGAAATGTAAGGAATTCCAAGGATCTAGCACAAATATTTGCTTGGTTCGAAATGGCCTTAAAACAATGTTTGGTGCCAAAAAGAACCTGATGAAAACACTAAAGTAGTGACTCCTTGGCGCCGATACTGAATCTCACAGATTAGAAAAAATTTAGAATATTACAACAGAGTAGATAAAGGAGAAAATATGTCGAAATCGGCCAAACTTGATTTGGGAGAGAGCACGATTGAACTTCCAGTAATTGAAGGTACAGAAGGTGAGAAGGCCTTGGATATTTCCAAACTAAGGGCCCAAACTGGCTATATTACTTTTGACAATGGTTTGGGTAACACTGGGTCTTGTCTTTCTGACATCACTTATATTGATGGTGAAAAGGGAATCCTTAAGCATAGAGGTTACACAATAGAGAACCTTGCGGCTAAGTCTTCTTTTCTAGAAGTTAGTCATCTTGTTTATTTTGGAGGTATTCCTTCTAAAGAAGAGTGTGATTCTCTTAAAGCTCAAATTAAAGAGAACTCTAAGATACCTGAAGGGATCAAGAGCATAATAAAGTCTTTTCCAAAAGACGCTCACCCGATGGGAATAACTTCAGCTGCTATGGTAGCTCTATCTGGATTTTATCCGGATCTTTTGGACCAAGATCTAAGTGATGATCAAAAGAAAAAAGCCTTCCCACTTCTAATGGGACAGTTGAAGACTATTGCTGCAGCAGTTTATAGACACGGACAAGGTAAAGACTTTATTGAGTCTAACCCTAAACTAGACTACACAAGCGACTTCCTTTATATGATGAACGGTGAAGAACCTAATGAAGATGTTGCCAAGGCACTGGATGTTCTTCTTATCCTTCACGCAGATCACGAGCAAAACTGTTCTGCTTCCACGGTAAGAGTTGTTGGATCTTCAAAGGCCAACTTATTCGCTTCCATTTCGGCTGGTATCGACGCTCTTTGGGGACCACTTCACGGTGGAGCAAACCAAGCAGTACTAGAGATGCTTGACGCAATCAAACAAGATGGGGGAGGTTATGAGAAATTCATCGCAAAAGCAAAAGATAAAGAAGATCCATTCCGTCTTATGGGATTTGGCCACCGTGTATACAAAAACTTTGATCCTAGAGCGAAAGTTATCAAGAATTACTGTGATGTTGTCCTTGAAAAACTCAATGTCCAAGATCCGCTCCTCGATATAGCCAAAGGTCTTGAAGAGACTGCTTTAAGCGATGAGTACTTTGTTCAAAGAAAGCTTTTTCCAAATGTGGATTTCTACTCAGGCATCATTTACAAGGCACTTGGAATACCTACAAACATGTTTACAGTAATGTTTGCTCTTGGAAGACAACCAGGTTGGCTTGCTCAGTGGAAAGAGATGATCGAAGCTCCAGGCATGAGAATCACAAGACCAAGACAGGTTTACACTGGTAAAACTGACGAAGAGCTCTAAGAGTAACTAAATTCTTTTTTAATAAAGGCCTTATCAATTGATGAGGCCTTTTCGTTTTGTATATTAAATAATAAGCGACCTTGGAATTTCTATGCATCCACTTTTATATAGTCAGGAATGGGCATCTGAGTATAGCCTCCCACTTCCAGCTCACTTGGGTGGACATAGTTCTTTAAAAGGCCTTTATCAACCTGGAATTCACCCTGGAACTGATCATCGTCCAAATAGTATAGGTTGCCAAAGTTTGTTCTACCTTTCAGCTTTTCTGTCATAAAGCCTTTCTTATAATAATTAACTATAGTAGGGTTCATATCGATCATATACTTTCCAGTTGTAATGATGTTCTCATTGAAAAGTCTTTCTCTATCGATTGATTTTGCCCCGCCTTTTCCACTTGGATCCTTTGTAAGCACATAGTAAAAAGGTTGTATTCTTTCGCCCTCTGTTTCACTAGCTTTTAAAGGATTGATCCCGTCAAACACCGTTGTGGAAAATCCATCTTCTGAAGCTGTTTCTTTGGCATATATTTTAAAAACCGGTGTGCCTTCAGGTAAGATATCTCTTAGGTAGGTAATGGCCTCATTTGTCATTCTAGTACATCCAGCACTTCCGCCATCTTTTTTAAACATTTTTTCAAAGAAACCTCCGTCTCCTTCAATCACTTTCTTGCTTAATTCTTGATATCCGATTGTTCCGTGCATCCACTGTCCCTTGGCCTGAGGTGCAAGGTGAGCTAGATACCATCCAAATGGACCTCTATAACTTTGATCTCTTCCTGGCTCCATGTATTTTGGAAGCTTCCAGTCTGCCATTTGGGAGTTTGGTCCTGGAGGATCAATAAGTCCTTTCTTGTACCAAGGAGCATAGTTTCTTTTGAAGTCTTGATAAAACTTGTTCCAGCCCAATATTTTAAATCGGCCAAGAATAGATCTTGTGCTAGGAGTGTCCCTACCTGGAAGAATCCAGTCTTCAAATACTAAAACATGATTTTTATTTGCGAATTTACGGTATACACGAAGTTTTTTTGTGGCAATATTTTGAACCACAAAGAACTCGGACTTTTTCTTTCTTTGTTGCTTAACTTTTCTTGGAAGCTTCTTCTCCCCAAGGTATTGGTAGGCGACATAATAATTGGCCGCATCCTTAATTTCTCTATTCGTTTTTACAATTTTAATTTCAACAAAGTCATCAGCCTTTGCTGTGTCATAGCCAACAACGATAACTTCATCGTCAAGCTCAAGGCGTCCAACAATATTGTTTGCGATCTCCATTTCTGATCTTACGTTTAGTTGACTTGCGTGAACGTAATACTTTTTCTCAAGGCGCATATCTTCTTTTTTCACTTCTACTTGAATCTCTTCTGGTTCTTGCGAGTCATCGACTTCGTCATCTTGAGAATCCAATGTTTCAGCTTGAGTTTTTATTATTTCTGCTTGAGGATCGATTGTTTCTAGCTCAGATGATTCAGTCTCTGTCTCTATTTCCTCGTCGGCCTCTTCTTGATAAGACTCATGGGATGGTGGAACTGCTTTTTCAGTTTGTTCAATAACAGGATCACCTGTATGTGGTGCACTTACGTCTTGTGAGTCACTCTCTTTTGAACCACAACTAATTGCTAGCAGACTTAAAAGTACAAGTATTACAATGTTTTTGTTCATGATTACCCCGAATAAAGTATTTGATTAATGATATAAAAATTCTTCTAGGATTGGGGCTCTGGAGAAAGGATTACATATGGGTGTTAGAAATTTAGTCACTTTTCGCTTTCTTGCTTGGTAGGTCCTTCTGAATAAATACGAGTAATTACAGAAGGATACCTGAACTATCTGCTCTTGAAGAGAAGTCAGTGAACAAATACCCCTTAAGGGTTAAAGATGTCTTAAGTTAATAGTTTTGCCACTTGGTCCTCGAACAGGAACTTGATGGCAAAATCTATCTAGCCTTTATACGTAGGGGCTAATTAGAACCTTAGTTGTTTATATCACAAATGATTGTCTTTCCTTGCCCTTTAAAGTAGCAGGATGGCTGCATAATCATATCTAATTGATAAGCTTTCGACTGCATAGTCATCGCTCTATCACCGTCTTCATTAATCACGATACCGACAGGGCAACCCAGCCGATCACTTGATGACAGTTCGTAAACCAAGCTAGATTTAATTTTGGTCTCAGCACCATTTAGTGCCTTCTCTCTACAATTCTGAATTTTAGAATAACTGTCAATGTCAATTGATTCACCTGTTTTAGCAATAGATGTAAGCGAACCTAGTAATAAAAAACTAACCAATAATTTCATAGTAATATCCTTTGTGCTCTTCATAACACCCTATGACTTAAACAGTCTTAAATATAAACAGGTCTCATAAGTTTCTTCCCTTGATTATCTCTGCTTTGATATTTTGTTACAGGGTATTTGGAAAGATTACCGCAGGCTGTCGAAAAAATTGACACCAGGGCCTTCGTTACACATGTAGGCAGTTACTTCGATAGTATTTAATTATCAGTTTTCATTATCTCTGGATGGGATGCGTTTCCTTATAATTGATTGAAACGCAATGTTGATGGGGTACTAGGGCATAATTGTCAGGGGCATTTTTATTGCCCGCCTGTTTATTTTGTGGATAGTATGTCCTCAAGCAAGACCAGAGTGTTAAGGAGGACACATGATCTTAAAACAACTTATAATCGCTAACACCATGATTGCATTTGTGGCGTGTAGCGGTTCTAGCTCTAACTCAGAAGCCCCAGATCTTCTAAGCACATCAGAGCCTATAATTGCTACAGACACGCCCGCTCAGACTGACCCGAAACCGTCATACACCTTTGATGGCGATTATGAAGGGGATTGCGCTGTGAAGGCCTTTGGGATTAGCTCATCTTCTTGCGAGATTGTTGTCAATATCTACCATGACACTGAAGCACAAACCCTAGGGTTTGTAGGTCAAGTGGATGTGAATATGAGCTTTATCTCAACATCTGTTCCAATATATTCAGCACCCCTTGATATTGTAGAAGGAGATTTAATTGACTCAGATGGAAACGTTATTGGGGATATGTCAGAAGAAGGTTTTTTCATTGAGGAAAAAAATGGAGACTGGCTTAGGTTTAAAAAAGAAAGTGATGGGACAACAAGTTTTGAAGGAATTTATACCGACTCAACTTATGGCAAAGTCGACATCACTGGATCTCTAGACACTGTTCAAAAATAATCAAATAGTTCGAAGGCCATGGAGGGCGTATATGAATCTATTAAAAATTTCCCTGGGCTTAATGGCCATGATGGCCATTAGCTCTTGTAGTAAGGACATGCTTCCAAAAGTACCTCCTATAGTCACAGGAAGAAATATTTCGGCAAATGATCTCTCAGACTCCCCAAATGTTGGTGTTGGACAAGCGGGTGACTTTAAGGGCTCATATTCAGGCGATTGTGAACTCGTATATCAAGGCTACAAAGCACAAAGCTGTGAGATGCGCCTTGAGGTTTCGCAAGAATTGGGTAAATTTCAAACAAGTGCAAAGGTTTTACTAAACTTGTTTGGCTCGGACTACATCATAGAGTTAGATTCCAAAGATCATTTCGTTTTGGGAAATGACCTGGTCGAAATTGAGACTGAAAAAGATAATGGTGATATTGGGCAAGACTCTTTTTGGATAATGGCCGATGAAGAATCAAGAATTCAGCTTGAAAGAAGTGAAGAGGGGATTTTGGTTATTTTTGAGGCCGTGGACCAAGGGGAGTACCTAAAAGTTGAATCCAAGGTTGAGAAGACTAAATAAAAAAAGGCCGCAGTTGCGGCCGTGTTCTTAGTGACTTGCTTTGTCTGGTTCCATTTGGGATTGGATGAAGTTTTGCTCTCCAACTTTATTTAAAAGTCCAAGCTGAGTTTCAAGCCAATCTATATGGTGCTCTTCTGAGTCAAGAATTGCTCTAAACAGATCTCTAGATACATAGTCCTGCTCTTCCTCAGCGATCTTAATAGATGCTTTAAGGTGAGGAACTGCTTCATTTTCAACCTCAAGATCAGCTTCTAGGACTTCTTTTACATTTTGACCAATTCTTAAATTATTTAGTTTTTGAAGATTTGGAAGTCCTTCCAAAAAAAGAATTCTCTTAATGAGAGCATCGGCATGCTTCATCTCGTCAATAGAGGCCTCGTATTCTAGCTTGCCAAGTTTTTCAAGCCCCCAGTCCTCAAGCATTCTGGCATGAAGAAAATACTGGTTAATAGCTGTTAGTTCTCTTGTTAAACACTCATTGAGTGCCTTAATGACGTTTTTGCTGCCTTTCATAAATAACTCCGGATAAACATTTAAACTAAGTTATTAAAACAATGAAAGGGCCGTGTTTCAAGGGAAAGTTTTTAACTTTGGTTTACACGCCTTGGAGGATTTTTGGCGGCTTCAGGTATAGAGCTCTTAACTTCCAAGCACTTGTCTATCGCCACTTGAAGGCAGCGTCCGCAGTCAGATGCAATTCCCAAGACTTTCATGATCTCTAGGGAGCTGTTTGTTGTTTTGGAGGCCTCTATAATGTCTTGTTCGGTTATGCCGTTGCATATACAGATATACATATATTTTTTATAGCATACGGTAGTTTGGTGTGCAAAACAAAAGTTTATGTATGTAAAAAGGTATGACTTAATTTTTAAAATTCGCTTATGATTTTAGCATGTTACACGTTGCGAAAAGTTTTGCCTGCGCTAGGTAATAATCACCACTCGTCCACCAATAACTTAGGGCGTTTAGCTCTGATGATCGTGACAGCACGATTCAATAAACTCTTGAATTCGATACTGTAAGTGTCGTGCCCCCAGTGCAAGGTTTTCTCAAAGTTAATGTAAAGGATTGAAAACATTTGTTGGTGTTAGAAAGCTAACATTTTCAGCATCAGCAAAAGAAATAACAGTAACGGTAACCAGTTCCTGAATTATCAGATTTTAATTCATGATCTACTAAATAAAACAACTACCCCTTTAAATAAATCTCAAATAAGAGCCCTAAAGTCTTTCTGTAACTTAATTTAAGCTCTCCAACGCATTAAATACTAGGTCGTATTCAAGCAGTCTACAGACTCCGTATTTAGCTCGACCCACTTTTTGAAAGACACAAAACTGGAGTCACTTAGTCCCTAATGGCCAGATTGACACTTAATATTTGCTATAAAAGCTAGTATCGTCTGTCACCGCGTTTACGGATGTTTTCGAAAAAAGTAATCATTAATAAAAGTCCCACCCAAAATGAATTTAGGAGAAGGAAAGATTATGAAGACTCGACTCATAAAAGGCGCACTTACATGCTTTGCATTGAGCACATTGGTTAATGTGGCAAATGCATCCCGTCCAGATGAAATTAACTACGCTCCCTATCAAGGGAAGTATCTTTCCATTAAGAGTGAGAGAGATTCCATTGAGAGCACTTTGAACTCTCAAAAGTCGCAGTTAAGTTCCATCTTAAGTGCGATTGAAGATAAGTTGGACTACATATCAACCTTAGAGTCCCAGATTCAAGAATTCTCAAAGCGAATCTCTTACTTGCATAGACTAATTCCCCAAAAGGAGTCTGAGCAAAGAGGTGCTGCCCATGAGTTGTCGAACACAGAGTCTGCCATATCAGACTTTGAAAGGCGCTTAAGAAGCATCGTCTCAGAACTGGAGAGGGAACAAAGAGAGCTAAGGCCTATACAGAGTGAATTGGTGAAACTTGCCCAAGAAATTAAAAGACAACAACAAAGAGTGGATAGATTAAAAAGAAGTGAAAATTCAACTGAGAGAGAAGTTAGTTCTCTAAAAAACTCAGTGGCAAAACTTAAAACTTCTATTCAAAATACTAAAAGAGAAATTGACGCATTAAAGTCCAGTGAGAGCTCAATGAAGACAAAGGTTTCACAGCTTGAAACCAAAGTGTCAGGACAGGAAAGTAAAGTATCCGAATTTGATAGGAAGAGTGCCAAATCTAAAAGTAAAGTTGCGAGACTCAAAACCAGGCTTGAAGAACAGAAAAGAAAGCTCCAGTCCCTAAAAGGTTCAGGTGCAAGCAGTGATGAAATTTCAAGACAAAGAGTTAAAGTCACTAGTGCTCAAAATTCTTTAAATAGTGCCAAAAGAGAGTTGCAACAGCATGAACAAAACCGCAGAAGTGCCGCGAGCAAACAAAGCACTCTTAAAAGACAGCTTTCAAGTGCTAAGACACAACTTAGATCCCTACCTCAGAAGATAAAAACTAAACAATCAGAGATAAAGAGAAGTCAAAGTGACCTAAAAGATAAAAAATCTAAGATCACTGAAAATGAGTCAGAACTCTCAAGATTAAAAGCTCAAATAGGCCAAATGATGGCAAATATTTCAAATATGAATAGAAGGCATGCCCGTCTTGATAATGAGGTAGACAGAGTTCAAAGAAGAATCAACTCAATCTCTTCAGACAGAAGAAGAGTTGATAGTGAGCTATCTGGGCTTGAGGGACAGGCCAGGGAGACAAAACGAAGAATATCCCTCCTTAGAGAGGAGCTTCAGGGCTACCGAGAAGAGCTTCCAAACCTTGACAGAAATATTGTTTACAATAGAAGTGAGATTTCAGAAGCAGACTACGAAGTTAAAAGGCTAAGAAGCGACGCGGACACCACTAGAGAAGAAATCGCCACTCTAGGTATTAAACTTGATAGAATTGAAGCAGAAACGGCCGCAGCTTATAGAGAGTATGACTCTAGAAAGAGTCTATTTAATAAATATTTGGCTCAGGCCAAAAGTCTTGGTAGGTCACAGACACTTCAGGCCAAAGATCTAGGTAACGAGAAAGGTCTAGTCATTTCGGAAACAATCTCTGAAGAACTTGCCAAGTCATTTGGTGATGATGAAGGTAGGGCACAGGCCGAGCTAATTGGAATGGTTAGAGCGGAACTTGACGGGTATCCGGCGGGAGTAAAAGAAGGTCAGGTATCCGCAGACTCCATTGAGGCGGGAAGAATCGAGGGCTCCAGAAGAGGTGAGCAAGATGTTTATTCTTTTGTAAGGCAGACCTACGGGCCAACTTATTTTGAGGCAGTCATCAAAGAGTTATTAAAGCTTAAAGTAAATGGACACAACAAGAGAAGAGCGTTGATGTCGTTTACTCCCAACATAGAACTTGGGGCAAGCGTTAACTTTGATGCCGTACCAGATCTTTCACAGTCCGAGCTACTACGCTCTCAAGAGATTGAAACTCCACTCGACCCGGCAATAAAGAATACTTTGGAAAAAATTACTACACTTAAAAAGAGGTTTGTGGCCTATCAGAGTCCATCTTTAAGTTATGATGAACCGAGTGAGGTTCCATTCACTTCTGTAGACTGTTCAGCAGTCTATAAAGGGTTGCAAGAATTTAAAGAATCTTGTGAAGCAACCTTTAAAAGTGAGTTTGAACAGCTGTACAAAAAGTCTGTTTATAACTCCTTTGCATCCGTCTACCCAGAGCAATTTATTTCAAAGTACGACTCGTTTGAACAAGAGGGAAGAGAGGCAAACTACAAAACAAATTACGACAAAGCATATGAGGTTAGTTTTGCCAAAGGGGAGTCTGATGGAAAAGAGATGGCCTATGAGCGATCTTACAAGCTTGCTTATGACGAATCTTACTCAATAAACTTTGAACCGGCCAAAGAAGTTGCACAAATGGAAGCAACAAAAGATGGACATGAGTGGATTCAACACAATCCAGTGCTCACTGTTAGTAAAAGTTATATCTTGGACAAGGAGCTCAAGGGAGGGGATAGATCATACCTAGTTGTAGAGCTTAAAAATATATCTTCAAAAGACTCATGGGCATCTGGAACATTAAAGATCACTCAGAGTGGTAACATGATATTTGAAAAGCTACTTTATAAGCTTCCAGAAGTGGGAGCAAAAAGTGTGACTAAATTCAAAATTCCTTTTACTGTGGTCTCAAAGGCCCAATCCAAAGAATTAATCATGGCCAAGGCAAGTCTTGAGCTTCCAGGAGATAAGTACAAGGCAGTTCGAGAAGAAGTAATTTCGCACTCCCAAGAGCTTGGAGTGAACCCAAGAGCAAGTTTGGAGCTTAGCTATGATCGGAGTCCAAGAATTAAAGGTGTATTTAGCTATTATATTCACACCCTAAATGTGGAAGTGGGGCCAGATGTTGAAGATCTTCAAGCAGGTTATGAGGTCTCTATAAGTGTGGCCGATCATCAAAAAGATCTAATGGAGTTTAAGGTCTCCAAGTTACGCACGAAAATCTTAGGCCTTGATGAGAAGCAAAAGCTGGACTTTAGTTATGTGTTTAAAAAGGCAGCAAAGCATAAGACGATTGGGCTGAAGCTTCAGGTAATGTATAAAGGCCGTCCGGTTAAAGAGAAAACCATTGAATTACAACCACACTAATAAGAAGGCAGCCTAAGGGCTGCCTTTGTTTTTATCGAAATTTAATGTTTTCTTGTTGGCAGTGCGCTATAAAAAACCTTATGGAAAATGATCAAATAAGTTTTGAAGATATAAGGCCTCATCTTATATATGAGTTTAAAAACGAATCTCAAATGCTCTCTTCGATTAACGAGGTAGGCAAGTTCTTTAATTACTATAGAGAGAATATAGACAAGTATAGAGAAGATGAGCGCTTAGTTGCGGCCTATTGTGCATATTGGTTGACAACGAACTATCCCAAGCTATTTGAAGTTTTAAAACTTCTCCCAAGTGATTTTGATATCAATAGCTTTGATAATATTGTCGACATTGGTACAGGTCCTGGCACCTTTCTTCTGGCCTTGGATAGAATATTAGAATCAGAACCAAACATTTACGGGATTGATATCTCAAAGCTTATGATTGAACAGGCGAAAAAGTTGATGGAAGGTCTAGCTGCTGATCGAAATATGCAGATCGGCCTAAACTGCCCTGATAATCCAAGTGGAAGCTCGCTTTTGATCTTTACCCATTCATTAAACGAGATGGGGGCAAGCACAGCAGTGGATTATCTTTTAAAAGTAAAACCTGATGCGGTGTTAGTTATAGAGCCTGGCACTAAGGAAGCTTTTGGTAAAACTCTGGGTTTGAGGGAATTGTGTATTAAGGAAGGTTATAACGTTTCTTTTCCATGTTATACAAATGCGAAATGTCCTCTTGATCTAGAAAAAGATTGGTGCCACCAGTATCTAAAGACAACTCACGCCCAAGATGTGGAGAGCATGACCCAAAAGCTTGGAAGAGACAGAAAGCTTCTTCCTATGACAATTCAGCTTTACACAAAAACCATGAAATCAAGGCCTAGTTATAACAGTGCGCGGATTATAAGAGTCTACAAACAGACTAAACATAGTTTTGAGTGGATGCTTTGCAACGAAAAAGATGGAGTTAATCACAGCTTTGATATTGAGCTTCCAAAAAGAGGGATGTCCAAGAAAGAGAAAAAGCACCTTGAATCCCTCATGGCCGGCGAGACAGTGGAGTTTAAAATCGTTAAAGAGCTTGAAAATAAAGTGAGAATTGAACTTCTATAGCTTGTCTAATGTGACAAAGCTTAGATCCACTGGAATCCAATGCTCACATTCTATAAAATCACCTCTTACTATTGTAGGAGAAAAGCATGAGATTTGTTGAAGAAGGTCAAGACGCGCTAAAAGCTCAGTTGGAAGAATCAAGAAAAACTATTCTATCAAGATTAAACAAAATTGAAGAGGACAGGACAAAAAAGAGGGGACCTCTTGATCCAGACTATGACGAACAGGCGGTCGAGCTCCAAAATGAACAGGTTCTTGAGCAGCTAGACCGAAGCGAAAGAGTCGAGCTTCAAAAAATCGACTCCGCCCTAGAAAGACTATCTCAAGGAAGTTATGGCAAATGCTTAACTTGTGGTGATGATATTCATCCAAAAAGGCTAAAGGCCATGCCCACTGCCAATCAATGTATCGATTGCGTAGAAACCAAGCACTAAGTTTAAGCTATATTCTTTAGGGAAAGAGACCTAGCTGCAAGCTCATGAAATCACACGCTCCTTGGCACTAGTAGATTTATAAATGGTATAAAGTTTATATGGGCAATAGATCATAATCTTGCGTTGCGTTAATGTGCTCCGGCATATCTAAAATTGTATATTTTTGATGCTATAAGGAGCACCTATGAAAAAGTTTGTAACCTATCTATTAGTTTGTTTGAGTTTAACTGGTACTGCAAATGCAGCACTATTGGCCGGTATCACCGGAAACCCTCTAATTTTTAATCCAATGATACCTACAGTTATTGCTGCAGCTATGGTTGGTGGAAATGCATCATTTAAAGA
>CEUD01342406.1_pt1 | contig 16403 bp, 19 predicted proteins | sample 356481 | NCBI WGS metagenome assembly CEUD01 (sample SAMEA2623314, study PRJEB7988) | marine metagenome | isolation source: saline water (ENVO:00002010), including | reverse complement strand
TACTCAGCAACAAAATCTGCTCATTTTTTGGTCACATTTTTTTTTTTGGTTTTCCAGTCTTATATATTTTTTCTTTTTAAAAAGAATATATATATAACTCACTCTTTGAAAAAAAGAGAAAGGAAAAAAAACGAAAAAAACAACAAAAAAACAACAAAAAATGGAAAAAACAACAAAAATGGAAAAACAACAAAAAAACAACAAAAAACAACAAAATAACTCAATTATTTTTTTTTTAATTTTTATAATTAATTATTTAAAAATATTATTAATTATAGTAATCTTTATTTTTCAAATATTAAAAATAAACAAGACTGGTCAGTCTTTAAAATGGATTCTGCTCACAAACTGCTCAAAAACGTGAGTCGTTGCTCAAAAATACTCAAAAATGCTCAATTTTTATTTTATTCTTAATCATTATTTTAATTGTATATTATAATTTATTTTCGATATAAGTTTAATTATTATTTTTATATAAGTTTAAAATAATAATTATATTCATAATATGTCTAAATCTAAAGAAGTTGGTTTAAAAAGATTTAAATACAATCAATATGATCAATTTTATACAAAAACTGATATTTCGAAGAAATGTTTAAATAAGTTAAGTTTTGACATTGATAATTTTGACATAGTAATTGAAACATCTGCTGGAACTGGTAGTTTTATTAAAGCATTTGAAAATATTTTTCCAAATTACATAGGTAAATTTATATCATATGATATTGACCCAAAATATGATGGAATTATCGAACAAGATTATCTTAAATTAGATATATCTGATTTTAAAGATAAAAAAGTATTAGTTTTAGGAAATCCACCTTTTGGACGTAATTCAAGTTTGGCAAAACAATTTATTAAAAAATCATGTAAATTTGCTGATACAATTGCTTTTATTCTTAGTGCTTCATTTAAAAAAGAATCAATGAATAAATCTTTTGACTTAAATTTTCATTGTATTCAAGAATTTGATATTGAACCAAATGCATTTATTGTTGGAGATAAAGAGCATGATGTTGATTGTGTTTTTCAGGTTTGGAAAAAGAAAAAAACAAAAAGAAAATTAAAACCCAGAAAATATGTTTCAGATAAGTTTAAATATGTGAAGAAGGAGAGTGAAGCTGCTGATTTTGTATTTAGGAGAATTGGTGTTAAAGCTGGAACGGCTTCTCTTGATTTTGATAGTTCATCGCAGAGTAATCATTTTATTAAATTGAATAAATCTATATCCAAGACTGATATAGATAATATAATAAAACAAATCAATAATATTGATTGGAATAATAATATGAATTATAAATCAATTAGTAAACCAGAAATAAATAAAAAGTTAGAAGAAATTTTAAATTAAAAACAACAAAAACAACAACAAAACAACAAAAAAAATTTAAAGTAACAAAAAACAACAAAAAAAACAACAAAAAAACAACAAAAATAATATTTAGTAATATTTAGTAATAAAATTAAATAAAGGATATATTATATATAAATTTATATATATACATTAAATAGTAATTTATGTCGTTTTCGTGCTATAGATGTGATAAAAGTTTTCCAAAAAAATGGAGACTGGTGAGGCATTTAAAAAGAAAAAATATTTGTGTTCAAAAAACAAAAAACTGCTCAAAAAAACTCAAAAATACTCAAAAAAACTCAAAAAGTGCTCAAAAAAACTCAAAAGAATATAGTTGCGATTATTGTGATTATAAATCAATCAGAGCAAGTAATTTAAAAAGGCATTTAAATACGTGTAAAAAGAAAAAAACAAATGATAATGAAATGTTATCAAATTTAGAAGAAAAGGTGGCAATAATGCAAACTAAATTATTAGAGCAAGAGATGGAAAATAATTTATTAAAGGAAGTATCATCGCAACAAATGACTAATAATACTAATTGTAACAATACTAATATAACTAACAATACCGTAAATATTACATTAAATGATTATGGACAAGAAAACATAACTTATTTAAAAAATATTAAATATAAAAAATTTATTGACAAAATAATGGGGAGTGGAATGGTTGGATTACAGCATTATATCAAATATAAATATTGTAATCCACAGCAACCAGAAAATTTAACTATTAAATATACTAATGAGAGATCAAATAAATTAAAAGTTCGTAAAGATAATCAATGGAAAACTAGGGATAAATATGAGGTAATGGATGAATTATATGATAGGGATAATAATGTTGATGAGGTTTTAGGTGTATATGAACACATGAATGATTTAGTAGAAGAAGACGAAATGGATATAAAAGAGGTGAATTTTATTAATAAAATTCATAAATTTTATAATGATTCAGAAAATAGTGATGATACATTAGTAGAAATTGATAAATTAAAAAATACAACTTTAAATGATTTATACGATTGTTATAAAAAACATAAAATTAAATTTGATGGAAATTGAATCTAAATAAAAATCTATCATTAAATTTCTTTATATGTAAGGGGGGTTTCAGTTTTATCATTTCTATGAAATATAGTTTATAGACAAAACGTCATATTATATAAATATAATTTAATGTAAAAATTTTTTAAATTTATTGTCTCATTTGTCGAATTTCTCTATATCTATTTTTTATTTTACGAACAATATTAATATTCCACATTGTAGAAATAGATAATAATAAAAATCCAAAATATGTAAAAAAGATAAATAACCAACCAATAGCAGATAGACATTTAAAAGACTCATTTTCACAATTATGTTTATACATAGGTAGTGACCATAAATGTAAATCTCCTCCAACATGTCTAGTAAGATCCGCCATTATAAAAATAATAGCAAATATTAGCATAATAATAGGTCCATATTTATTATATTTACTTCCGTTTTTTGTCTTGGATTTATATATCATATAACTTAAAAAAATAAGCATAAGTGTTAAAGTAACACCAAAAGATATATAATGACCTAATTTTCTGGATGCGGCAGATACACTACCAGAGATAATTCCAATGACAACGGAAGGCCAACATCAGCTCCCAATAAGGGCGGGAATAGATAGAATAAGCATAGTAATAGAAAAGCATAATGATTTTTTACTAGTTTTTTCTTTATTTTCTTCATTTTCTTCATTTTCTTCATTAATAATATCTCTATCCTTTTCTTCTTTTTCTAAATCAATCGATATAATATTTTCTTTATCATTTTCAGAAAGAAGAGGGATTGATTTAGATGGTATATGTCAGGAACCGTCTGCGCAATTATTTATATTATCCATTTTAAAATTTAAAATTTATAATTTATAATAAATTTTAATTTTTAAATATTAAATTATCCAAAAAATAACTAAAATTTAGGTGATTTTATCATTAAGATGGATATTAGAGTAGCCATTGTAAAATATCCAAACATCCAATAAGAATCTTCTTTCCAAGTTTCCCATTTTCTTGTAATTGTGTTACAAGACATACAATCTTTTAATCCTTCTGTGAAAGTTAGATATTTAGTGTTTTTTTTTTCATCATTATTATACCGTTTATAATACATTGGTATATCAACAAAAGCCATAAATAATACATACATCATAGATAAAATTATTACAGATATGAATACATATTGTGTCCTTGTTTGTTTAGTTTTTCGTAATATTGTAATAAATGTAGGTACAAGTAAAAATGCTACAGATAACATCCAAATACTTTCTTCTATACAATGATTGATTTGTTTTTTTGTAATTACACCAGTCCAACAAAAGCCTTGTGCAATTACAATCATTATTGGAAATAAATATAAAGATATGTTATATTTGTTTATACCTAAATTTTTACTAATTGTTAGTAGGTAAAGGGTTATTTGTAGAGCAAAGGAAATTTCACCAATTGTTGCTAATGATCTTCCAACTAGAGTAGATGATATGAAAGAATCAAAAAAACATATTCGTTCAACATCAATGCGTGGAAATATGGCTCTTACAGTTGTTGAAAATAAAAATAAAGATGATAGAATTTTGGAATATTTTTCACCTTTTGTTACAGGTTTGATATTATATAATAAAAAAAAATTAATGCAAGAAGAGAGGCACATAGAGAGCCACCAAAAGATTTGCATACTTATATTAATATATAATATATAATTTTAACAAGTCCCTAAATAAACTTAATCTAATTTATTTTTGATTCTTTTGTTTTTTAGAAAGATTTTGTGAAACTTTTTCTAAATGTTTAAAACAGCATACTTGTTCATCCGAGTTTTTGGTATGAAAACTACTAATACCATTAGTTTTAACAGAATAGTAGATGGATCTATTACAGGTTTTGCAAATAGTGAGATTGGTATCTTGTTGTTTAAGCATACTAAAAATTTTTTTCCATTGTTTTTCGCTGGACATTATTTCAAAAGATTATTTATTAATTATAAATGTGTTTAAATTTTTATATAAGTATTTCAGTTAAATTTATATGTATTAATAACTACGGATGAATTCAATTTTAACTTTTGATAACAAGGGATATATTAAAGCACATAGTAATGGACGAAATGGACACACATTAAAGAGTTCAATAATGGAATTACTTCAAAATGCGGATGATGCTTGTCCTAGTAATATTATGATAAAATATCGGGAAAAAGGGAATTTATTTATAATTGCAGATAATGGTAGTGGAATGCCAATAAATAAATTAGAAAGTATGAGTGTATTATATCGGCATGATAAAAGTAGTCCAAATAAACATGGTAAATTTGGAATAGGTGCCAAAGAGGCATTTTTAACATTAGGTGGTAGATGGAGAGTTTTAACAAAAGAACAAAATAGTTCAGATATTTCTAAATTAGAATGGAATTCTGATTCTTTAATAAAATGGAGTAACAATGAATTAGAATATGGTAAATATGTAAGTACATCAGATAATGCGAGTGAAAATTTAAGGAAATTTTATTTTAAAACAATGAAGAAATTAAACACTAATTTAAAACCAAAAGAAATACATGGCACAGTAGTAGTCGGTGAAATGGGTGATTTTAATGATGATGAAAAAAATGAATTAGTAGAACAATTAAAGGATATTATTCGTAATATTACAATAAAACATCAAAAAAATATCCCAAAAATAAGTTATGATATAGATTTGTTTGATGATTATTTGAATTCATTGACAGAAATTGAACCATTAGATTGGTTAAATTATAATAATGTAGATGATGCTAATAAAATTAGATTTAATTTAGGTATAATATCTGGAAAAAATCGTAGAATATATTATAATTATTATATTAACAATGACAATATTATTTATAAATTTTCAAAAAATAATTTTTTAGGATTTGCACGAAAGGAGAAGTTAAAAGATATTGATAATAATTTTATACAAGTTTCAATAACAATTTTAGATGAAAATATGATAAAAGAGCAAGAAAGAGAATTAAGAACCGAACGTCAAAAACTTTGTGGTATATTGGTTAATAGAAATAATCATTATTTATATACAAATGTATTAGAATGGAAATTAAAAAATATTTCAACAAATTTTAGATGTGAATTGAAGTATGACAATAGTATAATTGATGATATATTCAAAGTTAAAATGAATAAATCAAATTTTGCTTATTCTCATGTTGATAAAACTTTAAAAAAACTGATGGAATATGTTATACATAATATAACTAAATCTTATAAAAAGACAAAAAATTTAAAAGAAAGTTTTGAAATTGTTTTGGAAATGTACGAAACAAGTCAAGAAGAAGCATCAAAAGAGATTGATAATAATGTAATAATTGATGAAATAGATATCCCTCCAATTTTTGATAATATAAAACACAAAAGAAATCCAGAAGAAGAGGTAAGGATTATTGAAAATCCTATAATAGAAGAAACTTTGATAGAAGAAACTTTAATAGAAGAACCTGAAATAGAAAAAGATATTGAAAAAGAAATGTTATTAAATAAAATGAGTAAAATGGAAGCAGAGTTAGAGAGAGTGCTTGCTAAGGAAGAAAATTATATTGAATTAGAAAAACAAATAGAAGTTTTAAAAGAATCTGAATCAAAAAAAGGAAATATTATTATTGAAATGAACAAGGAAATAGAAAGATTACAACAAAATGATAATTATGTTGAAGAAATTATAGAAAATCCTCCAAAAGAAAGTAATATGACAAGTAAAGAAATAGTGAACAAATTAATTACAAGATTTGCTGATCATAAAATTATAGATGCTGAAGAAGAAATTGGTATTTTTAAAAATTTATTATCTTCAATTAATGATAAAGATATAGAAATACAGATGCCGAATAGTAAAAAACTATTTGGACATTTGAATGAGTCATTAAGAAAGTTAGTCAAGAGTGGTTTAATTAATCGTGAAAGTCTATTACGACAATTATAATAAAAACGATCATTAAATCTATTTTTATTAAAAAAAACTTTTGTTTTTATTTTATTCTTCTTTCATAAATAAAAATAAAATAAAATAAGATTAAATATTAACAAATATGTTGAATATGTTGAATATATTTAATTTTTTAAATAAAAACAAGCATATGAGAATTTTAATTGTATATGCATCGCAATTAGGTAATACAGAAATTATTGCAAATATTTTATATAAAAAAATCAAGATGCTATATAAAGACATACATGAATTAAATTTTATTGAAAATATAAAATTATTAGAAGAATATGATTATACAATTTTTTTAATTTCAACAACAGATGATGGAGAATTTCCTGATAATGGAAAAAAGTTTTGGAAAATATTACGGAAATATAGAAAAGATTTATTAATAAAATATTTTTTAGTTGGTTTTGGTGATTCAAATTATAACAGTTTTTGTCATTCAGCAAAATGTTTAGATAGAAGATTGAAATTTCTTAAAGCAAAAGAAGTAATGCCAATAGTATTGATAGATGATGCTGTATATGATGTGGATAATACAAAAAAATGGATAAATGATGTTTCAAAAAAATTATTTATTTTAGAAAATACCATCCAATCTGGATATGCTAAAAGAATGAGTAATTAAAAATTAAATTAATGATACAAAGAGGGATAGTTTCGATTGATGTGGATGATGATAAAATTTATTATTATCATCCATATTTAGCATATAAATTATTTTAAATGTTTAAAATTAGAAATAGATTTCTTTAGAGATTACATAGATATGACTGAAATTGATCAACCAGAAGGAATTAAATTAAATAAAATTCATCACGAAGATTGTTTTACAGGTTTACAAAAATTACAATCATCTAGTGCTCAATGTATAATTGCGGATCCCCCATATAATGTTGGGAAAAATTTTGGTAATAATCAAATTAAATTAACAAATAAACAATATGTTGAATGGTCGGAAAAATGGTTAAACGAGTGTAAAAGAATTTTGAGAGGCAATGGAACAATGTTTATATTTGGATTTAGTGAAATTTTACCATATTTGACGGTATATATTCAAGATGAATTAGATATGAAAGTTCGCCCTTTAATCTGGCATTATACAAATAGAACAGTTCCGTCTTTAAAATTTTGGCAAAGAAGTCATGAAGCAATTCTTTGTTGTTGGAAAGGTAAATCGCGACCTAAATTTAATCGCGATGATGTTAGAGTTCCTTATACTTCTACGTTTTTAAGAAATAGTGCTGGTAAAACTAGAAAAACTACAAAGGGGCGTTTTGGGGTAAAAGAAACAACTTATAATGCTCATGATAAAGGAGCATTACCGCGAGATGTAATTAAATTTCCTTGTTTAGCTGGAGGTGCTGGAAAAAGAGAAAGAGTAAATCATCCTACTCAAAAACCATTAAAATTATGTACGTATTTATTAAAATCTTGTCAACAAAAAGATGGTATAGTTGTAGCTCCTTTTGCTGGTTCTGGAACAGAATGTATGGTTGCAAAAGCATTGAAAGTAGATTTTGTAGGTTTTGAAATAAATAAAGATTATATAGAAATAGCAAATAAGAGATTATCAGAATTGGTAGTGGATGTAAATGAAGAATTAAAGAAAGATGAAGAAAATGTAAATACCACACAAGAGTGATATGTTTTTACATAAAATATTTATAAATAACAGCAGAAATACAGAGATTGTTTTTTATTTATTCCATTAATATTAATAAAATTAAACATTATTATTATAATTTCTCTAATTGAAAAATTAGAAATAGATTTTCCTCCAATTGTTGATATTTGAAAGTCATATTTGGAAAAGATTTGGTCAAATGATGTTCCCAAGAATTTTAAAATTTTCATAAAATTAGCATAGTTATCTAAATAAATTCTTGGTCCATGTTCTGTAAATAAACCATTAATTCTTTTAACTCTGTGTATTCCACCAATAGAATTTTCTTTTTCCACAATAAGTACTTTCTTTTTCAAATTAGCTAAATATAATGCTAATGTTAATCCAGTTGGCCCAGAACCTATGATCGTATAATCATACATTTCTCTATATACATTTTAGATAATATAATAATTAGTGATTAAAATTGATTTAATTTAATATAGTAAAAAGTATATAAAAAAATATAGCTGGCAATGAGGGCAGTGGACAAAGTTTTTCAATGTTCTGATATGCGAAGATGTATTTTAAATTTTGTGATTACAAAATTTGTTCCTAGTTCTAGGGTAGACACTCTGAGATGTTCGAAAGTTATGAAATATTACAAAAAGCAATTGGAAGATTTTACCGTGGTTCATCCTAAATTACGATATAATAGTCTTCGTGATACTAATGTATTTGATAGTAATACTGATAATTATCTTTTAGAATTTATAAAATTTTCAAATGAATTTGAAATGGTTGAAACAAATGTAAAAAAAAAATATCCCAAAGTTGGAATATTAGTAACTGATATGTTTTTTTCAAAATATGGTTATAGCAAAAACTTGAATTTAATTGGTTATCACATTCAAATATTTTTGTGTATTTGTTATCCAAGTGATTTATATCCAGAAGGTATAGATAAAATAGATAAAATAGATAAATTTATATTATCTGAGATATGTAAATTAAATGTTCCGTGGGCTTCATTAATCAGTTCTGATTTTAATCATAGATTCATAAAATCGAGTTAAAATAATGTAATTTAAGTAATTGTAATTAAATATTGAGTAATGGAAGAACAAATGAAAAAAATGTATACATTATATCCTTATCCAAATTATGATAGCAAACATGATAAGTATGCTCCTATTCCAGCACAATATTCTCCATTTTCTTTTTTGGAGCAAATCAGTCATTATTTATATAATGGAAAAAAAAATTTTAATAATTTTCGTGTTTTAGTAGCTGGTTGTGGAATTGGTGGTGACGTAGTATCTCTAGGTTTTTTATTAAAGGAATATAAGGGTTCTAATATTTTAGCAATTGATATAAGTCCAGAAAGTTTAAGAATAACAAAAGAAAGAATAAAGTTATATAATTTAGATAATATTGAAGTTAGAGAGATGTCATTATTGGATATAAATCCTAAAGATTTTGGATATTTTGATTTTATTGTTTGTATAGGTGTTTTACATCATTTAGAGTATCCACAAAGTGGTTTAAATAAATTAAGACAGGTATTAAAACCAGATGGTGGTATGTATATTATGGTTTATGGTGAAATTGGTAGAACGGGTGTATATCAGATGCAAGATTTATTAAATATTGTGAATAAAAATACAAATAATTTTGCAAACAAGATTATTAATTTTAAGAATATATATTCTATTTTACCTTCAAGTAATTTGTTAAAAAAAACAGAAAATGTAATTCGTGATCATAATACAGGAGATAATGGAATTGTAGATGAATTATTAAATTTACAAGATCGGGCATATACAGTTTCAGAGTTATATAAATTTGTAAAAAGTGTAGGCATGAATATTGTTGAATTTTCTCCAATGGATAGATATAAATATAAATTTTCTATTCCAAATATAGATTATAAAAATATTAGTGAAATAGAGAAGTATTCAATAAATGAGTTATTTTTTGGTGATATATGTAAGCATTCTATATATATATCGAATAGAACAAATACTATAGCATTAATAGATGATTTAGATAATATAATGATTTATAATTTTATATTGAAAGAGAGTTTATTAAAAATCATAAGTTATTATGAATCAAATAATAAATTAAATAAATTAAATGTTTCTAGTTTACAATTAATGCATGTATTACCAGATAATAAGTTTAATTGGCATAATAATAGTTCGAATCATGTTAGTTTTTCATTTGATATAAATCCATATACATGTTTTATTTTAAAAAGTATTGATAATAAAACTTCAACTTTAAGTATATTTAATAATTTACGTAATAAATTTGGTGTAAAATATTCAAATCATAGTTTATTACAAATGTTTAAACCTATTTATAAAATATTCGAGATGTATGATTTAATATTGTTAAAGAGCGTATTTTAACTGTATATTAACTGATTAATATAAATAATAGTTTATTAAGTATAATAAAATTGAAAAGAATATATTAATAATTAATAAAGAAGTGATGATTCCTATGTTTTCTAGAAATACTAAAAGAATTATGGGGTTTAAAAGATTTAGATCCACAAATTTTAATAGATATTTTTCTTCTACATTAGATAGAAGACAAAAGTATATTGGTATGACAGGCGGACGAATTATATATGAAAAATTGCTTGAAAATAATGTAAAAGTTGCAAATGGATTTTCTGGAGGGGCTAATTTACCAATATTAGATTGTTTTCACCCTTTCCACCATAATGGAAAAACACCAATTGAGTTTATTACAAATAGTAATGAGGGTAATACTGGTTATGTTGCAGAAGGTTATGCTAAAGTATCGGGAGAACCAGGTATTATAATGGTAACATCGGGACCAGGATTAACTAATATTATTACACCATTACAAGATGCTTTATGTGATGGCGTTCCGTTAGTTGCATTTTCTGGTCAAGTTACTCAAAATGCTCCACCAGATGCTTTTCAAAGTTGTGATTCAGTTGATTTAACACGACCTTGTACAAAATGGAATTATAAGTTAAAATGTATTGAAGAACTTCCAACAATTTTAGACTATGCTTTTCATATGGCTAGATCTGGAAGACCGGGTCCTGTTCATATTGACTGTCCAAAGGATATTCAAGTTACTACATTGACTGAAGAACATTTAGATAATTTTAAAAAAATAAATATAGATGGATTAGATCATCATTTAAATGATGAAGGTAATTTGGAATTTAATAAGATACATGAAATTCCTGAATTGAATGATTTTCAATTAGATACTATTGTGGATTTAATTAATAAGTCAGAAAAACCAATTTTATCTGTTGGTCAGGGAGTTAATGATTGTTCTAAAGAATTATTAGAATTTGTAGAAAAGACTAATATTCCGATTACAACAACATTACATTCGCTTGGTTCTTTTGACGAAAGACATCCTTTGGCTTTAAATATGATTGGTATGCATGGTCATCCTACACCAAATTTCATGATTCAAGAGGCAGATTTAATTTTAGCTGTGGGTAGTCGTTTTGATGATAGAACTGTAGGAAAATTGAGTTCTTTTGCCATAAATGCTAGAAATTCTGAAAAGAAAGGTAAAGGGGGGATAGTTCATGTAGACATTCGTCCAACAGAAAAAGATAGAGTTGTAAAGGTGACAGAATTCGTCCATTCTGATTGTAAGACGTTTTTAACAGAAATGAATAAGAAAAATATTATTACTAAGCCCAGAACAGAATGGTTAGATTCAATGAATAACTACAAAAAAAATAATCAAATTTTAATTCCTACTTATGCTGATGGTTCTTTATCTGTACAAAGAGTAATTGAAGAGATGAATTTCCAAATAAAATCATATCGTGAAAAATGTATTTTTTCTACCGGTGTTGGAGTTCATCAAATGGTTGCTGCGCAATTAATTACGTGGGTAAATCCAAGAAGTATGATTTCATCTGGTTCTCTAGGAACAATGGGTGTTTCTCTTGGTTATGCGATTGGTGCTAAATTAGCAGATAAAAATAAAATGGTAATTTCTATTGATGGGGATGGTAGTTTTAATATGACAAATACGGAATTAAAAACAATAATGGATTTACAAATTCCTGTAAAAATTTTATTATTAAATAATAATTCAGAAATGATGGTTGAATATTGGCAAAAATTATTTTTTGAAGGTAGATATATATCAACTGATAATAATAATTGTGATTACAATAAATTAGCTGACGCTTATGATATTAAAAATTTATATTGTGACAATGAAAAGGATTTAAAAGAAAAGATGGATGAATTTCTTGAATATGAAGGACCAATTTTATTTCATGTTAAAATCAATAAAACACCTTGTCTTCCATTAGTTTCTCCGGGTAAATCTATTGATAATATGATATTAAATGACACTGGTTATGATGATATAGATAGAAGTGAAGTTCCTAGTTAAGAAAATAAATAAAAAAAAATGAAATTGTATTAAATATTATTAATATTGTTAATACAATTACAATGGGTAGAAAAAATAGAAATAAAAATAAGGGCAAAAAGAAATCTGTTCCATTAAGTTTAAGTGAATTTAGCAAAAAATATGGTGTTGAATTATTCGAAGAAGATAATGTTTTAAATGGTTTGCCAACAGGTCCATCTGGTATAATCATTCCTTCTTCTTCTCAGAAAAACGATGAATATTTAAAAAAAGATAATTGGAGAGGAAGTAATGTTCCATCTGGGGGTGACACTATCGTTGAGAGCAAGGCTGATACTGAGATTAATTGGAGAGGAAATAATGTTCCATCTGGAGGTGATGCTGTCGTTGAGAACAAGGCTGATAATCAGATTAATTGGCGTAGTAAATCTAATTTTGAAAAAAATAATAGTTACGTTCCTCCAAATGCATCTAAATTTTCATTTAGAAATAAAGAAAGTACAAATTCTTTTGTACCTCGTGAATCAAAATTTACTACAAATAATGCTAGTAGTAATAATAGATTCGTTTCATCAAATAAACCTAAATTTTTATTAAAAAGGAATGGAGATAGTTCTATTTCTACAAATATGTCTAAATTTACGTTAAGAAATAAAGAAAGTGAACATGTTTTTGTTCCATCAAATAGATTTAATTTTAAAAATGTTTCAAATGAAGATTTATTTATAGAAAAATCCATAAAGAAAAAAGAAATTCAGGATAAATATAGTCACAAATATACTTATATGTTTGAGAAAAAAACTGAACCAAAAAATATTCCAAATATTCCAGATAATAATAACGTTACATTAATGAAGAAGAAGAAGAAGAAGAAAAAGAAGAAAAAGAAAGAAAATGGATTTTTTCTTATGGAACTTACACAAGAAGATAAAGACATGATAAAAGAAAGTTTAAGAACATATGAAGATGAAGAGATTGAAGATGGTGAAAATAATAATGAAGGTGGAGAAGTAAATGAGGACGAAGATAATGGTGAGTATGATGAAGATATTTCACGAAATTATTATGGTTTTGAACCAAATTATATTTAAACAAAATTGAAATTGAAATGAAAATTAAAAAATAATATAAAAAAAAAATCAAAAATGGTAAAATCTTCTAATACTGATATGTTACGACATGAATCTGTTAAAAATTGGTGGATGGTTTGTTTAAATAAGGAATGGGTTGTTAATCGTTCGGATAAATGGACCGATAGTCTTACTTTACATAAAACTGATATGTATAATGCTTATAGAAAATCTTGTGTGGGTGAACCTTTAGGTATTTTAATGTTTTGGTGTCATATGAATAAATTGGTAAAATATGTAAGTGAAACATCTACGCATGTAGAATTACCTAGAATGGTTGTTTGTAGACAACATTTTCCTAATGATAAGTGGAGAACTCGTGAACATGTTTTTGATCATAGTCATTTATCTGATAACCAATCAACAAATAGTGTTCATGATTGGTGGAATGTTTGTTTATCAAATGGAAAGATTCATGATATGAATACTACTAATTGGGAAACAGATAAAATTTCCCTTTCTAAGAGAGAAATTTATGATGTTTATAAAAAACATTGTTCTGGTCGTGTTTTTGGAACTCTTATGTTCTGGAAACATTTGACATCAGTTTTGTCAGTAAAACATCAAGAACATCACATGTTCGGTATTCCTTCTTTACTTGAATGCCGTTTAAGAGATAATAAATGGGAAACTGAACATCATCGTTTATTTCAACCAACTCATGTATTAAGTAAGTAAGTAATTAAGTAAATAGGTATTAAATTTTATTAAAAACTTTCAAAAAAGAAAGCAAAGAATTGTAAAAAAAAAAATTGAAAATTATAACTATTAATCAAATTATTACTAAATAGTATAATACTTATAATTTTTAAAAATGACTTTAGAAATTAGTAAAAAATGTCATAAGAGGAGAAGGCGAAATCGGAAAATTCCTTTTGGCATTTTCTATGATTATCGTTGTTCTAATCATGAAAGTAATCTCTGTTTATATAACGCATTAGCAGAGTTATGCGATTTTTATGAAATTAGTATTGGAAATTTTAAAAATGTGAAACCTCAAAAGTGGATTAAACATCTTATTTCTCGCGAAAATAGACGGAAGAAAAATGAAATGGGGGATACAATTGATGCAATTAATTTTATTAGATTTTGGAATGATAAAGGACATAAAATTGCAATATTATTTGTTGATGAGGAAAGAAATTTTAAGGAAGGATTTGTTCATGAGAATTATAAAGATGAACCAGATCAGTATGATGTATTCGTTGTTGAATGGCAAGATAGTTGTAATAAAAGTTTATTACATTTTGAAGCAATTAATGATGATGACGAAATTGATGATATATGTGAAAAATTTTTAACTCAAGATAATGAATTTTTAACTTGGTTATAAATTAAGCAAATAATTATTTATATTAATAAATTTAATACGGGACTTATTTTTTTTTTACCACCTCAAACTACTGGAATAGTAGCAGCAGGGGCAGGAGCAGCAGGAGCAGGAGCAGGAGTAGCAGGAGCAGCAGGAGCAGGAGCAGGAGCAGGAGCAGGAGTAGGTTTTGGTTCTGTTTTTGGTTTGTCATCTTGACCAAAAAAGAAAAAAGTGAATGCTATTATACCAACACACATAAGGGGTAATAAAACGGCTCCACCTATTAATATAGGTTTTAAAAATACTTGTATTTCAGAAACCATATCATTTATTTTCTCTCTAATTCTACCTATTGTATTTTCTTCTATTAGTCTGAGTAGTTTTCCTAAACCATCAACTATACCATCTTTAATAGTTCCAAATGTACGTTTTATTGGGTCTATTATGGTATTTATACCTGGGACAAAACCAAAATGTTCCAATTTTTTTTTTGAAAAAATAATTATGGATATTAATACTAGAATAATAATATTTAACATTTCTATATTATTATTGAATCCTCCACTTTGTGTACAACTACATTTATCTGGTCTTGTAAAAATAAAAATAAGTGCCCCAATACAAGTTATTATTAGTAAAGCAACTCCAATGCCAATTGCCCAAATATATGGCATTAGTGGATTAAATATTGGTCCAAATATTGCTTCTAGCATTGTTTTCATAGCTTCTAAAAATCTGTTCATTGCTTGTTCCATTAAATTCATCGACCCATCTTTTATTCCGTTAAAAATTCCTCTGAAAACATCTCCTATTTTACCGGGTATCGATCTTATCATATTCCAAAAATTACCTATACCAGGAATTTTATCTACAAATCCAAAATGTTCCATATTTCTTGTTTTATGATTAGTATATCTAATACTCATTATATATATACTAATTATAAAAAATATGTTATCTAATTAATGATTTTATTCACAACTACAGGTATCATCTGGTCTTGTTAAAATAAAAATCATTGAACCAATACAAGTTATTATAAGTAAAGCAACTCCGACTCCAATTGCATAAATATATGGCATTAATGGTTCAAATATTGGTCCAAATATTGCTTCTAAAATTTCCCCAATTACTTCCATAATTTTATCGAATACTTTTTGGAATAAATTTCCTAATACTTTTTTAAAATCTTCGAATAATTTTCTAAATGGTTCAGATATCTTATCGGGTATAGATTTTATAAAATCCAGTGCCTTTTTTATTCCTGCTGCAATTTGATTTGCGAGCCACATTGCTGCCTCTTTAATTTTTCTTGCTGCTGCTTCCGCTGCTTTTTTAGCTGCTTCCGCTGCTTTTTTAGCTTTGTCAGCAACCCAACTTCCTGCTGATGCAATACCTCTTCCAATATCTCCAATATAACCAAATTCTTCAATTATTTTTTGTTGTTTTTTTATTAATAAAAAAAATATAACAAGAATTATCAGTATTACAATAATTAAATCCATATAATTAAATTTCATTTGTATATCTGTATATATAATATAAATTATATAAAAATATATTTTGTCTATTTAAGTATATAAAAAAAATTGATTATACAA
>CEUD01342407.1_pt1 | contig 16427 bp, 12 predicted proteins | sample 356481 | NCBI WGS metagenome assembly CEUD01 (sample SAMEA2623314, study PRJEB7988) | marine metagenome | isolation source: saline water (ENVO:00002010), including | reverse complement strand
CCCCTCCATTTCAAAGTCTTCTTTATCTCGGTGACGCAGGCGAACGCCTACATTCTCAAAGCCCTGCAGTGCGAGTGTGTCCAGTGCGTCGATCACCCTTTGGACGGGGATTTCGCGGTCTGTATCCAAACGGATAGAAACATCCGTGCCTTGCGTTTCTGCAATGGATTTCAAGTCCTCGCTAAAGGAGCTGACCGCTCGATACGCGAGTTCGGATGATTTTTTTGAGGGGCCGGTGGCGCGAAGCAGATTGCCCTCTTCGTCAAGTGCGTAAATGATCGTCTCGGACTCCGCGACCGAGGCAAGGGCTGCGGTGTAGTCGGGGAGCACGACCGGAATCTGCTTTTCCAGCTTTTTCAACATCGTGGTGACCAGGAAAAAAATCAGCAGTAGAAAGACGCAGTCGATCAACGGGGAGAGATCGACTTCTATGTTGTCATCCTTCCTTTTCCGCGCGCCCATGCGACGCAGAGTGCCGACTCGAGACGCGCTCGATGGAGATAGGCGGGGCTTCGGTGTGGCCGGGGGCATCGGGTGTTCCGTCGTGATGACTATTGGGCGCTTTCGTCTGCCTCTTCGCTAACGGCAGTGGTTTCGGGGTGCAGCCACGGAGCCATCAGCATATCCACGGATTCTTCCAGGCGGATTCCAAAACTATTAATGCGCGACTTGAAAAAGTGGTAACTGGCGAGCGACGGGATCGCGATGATGAGACCCAGCGCAGTTGTAATGAGAGCCTTGCCTATGGAGTCCGCCAGGACGGAGGCATCGCCGGTATCTCCCATGAGGGCGACTTTTTGGAAGGATTCGATCATGCCGATAATGGTGCCCAGCAGACCGAGCAGAGGTGAAATCGTGGCCACGACCGCGAGCGGGTAGGTGCGTTGATGTTGTCGGCTGACCGTGCGGGAGATCGTGTCTGTGACTCCGAAAGAAAGTATTTCAAAGGGAATGTGTGTGTGGGTGGCAATGTAGCTGCCGATCTTAGCTAAGACGCTGTTCGATTGGTTGCAGCAATCGTTGATTGCCGTGAAATTGCTGGCTTCGGCATGTGTTTTGAGCTTTTTCTCCAAATCGCTCGGCATGAAATTGCCCGCACGCACAACGAGCAAACGCTCAATGATAAAGACGATGCCGACAAATCCGACGGCGAGAAGTACAATGGACGTTGCCCCACCTTTGAGCACTTCGGCGACCCAGTCGATTGTCCCGGCGGCATCCGATTCCAGTTCGACGGCGGCAGACTGTGCGAGGAGGGAAGCGCTCGGCAGGATGGAGAGTAGGAGGGGGAAAAGTCGTCGATACATAAATAAAGCAATTTGGGGTCGTTAGGATCGGAGAGCAACTAGCTTAGTTGCGTATATAGGAGTTTCTGTTCAAGGAAATTATGGTTTTATATAACAAATTATATGTATTTAATGCTTTGTTGTTATTGGAGTGATTAACTTGGAATGCTATGTTATTGGGGGCGTTCATGCCTGGGAATGGATGGCTTCTGCGATTGAAGCGTCTGATCTGGATTTTCAGTTGAGTAGAGTAGTCTGGTTTTAGGCATTTTAGGAGGCCCGATTGTAGATTTTTCTGCAACTAATTGCGTAGCGGCACACTCGATCTACGTTTCCGTTGAATTCTATCATGGTCGTATTAACTTCTCCCGACTTGCGGAGAGTTCCATACTTCTTTATGAAGTTTCTTTGCTCCAAGTCTTCCGTTTGCTTGTTGGTTGGTTTATTTTTATATGCACCGTTGCCGAATTGTTTGACTGCCGAACTCACAGTCGACCTCGACGTGACCACTTCGCCTACGCCGCAGGTGTCGATCGACTGTAACAGTCAAGGGAGCCTGCCGGTTTATATTCGAAAGCGAGCGCTCGGTGACGTGGGCTATGAGACTTGGCTGACTATCGCCACCTATCCCGATGGCAGTGCGCCGCCTTTTATCGACACCAATCTGGTCGATGGCGAGAGCTACGAATGCCGGGTCGATGCGTGAGTCTCGCCATCAGCTTATGATAATAACTTCATGGCGGTTTTCCCGGTGACGATTAACGCGCCCCTGGACGACTCCCGTGGCGATTTTACTCGTGGTTGAAAATACATGGGGCAGCGAGCTTTCCGACGAGTTGGCCAAGCTGGAGCTAGACCTCGCCGGTGATGGTTGGGAAGTGTTCCGCTTCGACTGGGGGCGCAGCAGTGACTCTACTCCCGAAGCTCTGAAGTCTGAAATTATAGCGCAGGTCGCCGCGCATCCACAGATCGATTCGCTGTTTCTTTTTGGCGCGCTACCCGTTGCGAATTCGGGTTATCTGGGCCCGGATGGTCACTCCGCACGGCACCACGAAACCGATCTTTTCTACGGCGACCTCGACGAGTGGACGGACGTCAGTCCCGCCTTGTCCGGTTGTCTACCCGCGCTGGGGGATTGCGATGGAATCGCGGGTGAGGACTGAGAATACCGTAGCTTTCGTATTGTCAACCCAGTGAATACTGCCGACAAGGCCTTCCTTTGGGTCGAAGTGGAGCAGGTCGAGTGGCGTTCGATGGCAATACATGCAATGGTACTCTCTCCGCTTAAAGTATGGGGATTGGGTGTAATCAGAAAAGTTGTCACCTAGTAGCACAGGCATCCTGCCTGTGTTTCTGTATTGCCCACAGGCAGGATGCCTGTGCTACTTGAGAATATTCTGACAACAAATCTGATTACACCCATGGGGATTTGCTTCACTATAAATGATTTGACAATGCTATGCTGTTGATGCTTTTTATGATCTAGCAATTAAAGCGTTTAACTCAATTACCTCTAATTATGATCTCAAAGCAAATTATCTTACCTCTAGCATTGTCGGTTGGCGGCACCCTGAGTGCAGAATTCGTATTAGTTTCGGATGATTTTGGTGGCTCGTCGGCTGACTCCTTGAATGGAGCCTCGGCAGATACATTTAATTCTGCTGTGGCATCTGCTGGAGGAAGCGCGACTTGGGTGGCAGGCACTGAGTTTAATGCGGATGGCAGTGTGGATAATGGGAATACCAAGCAAACTGCTTACTTGGGCTTGGGTTCGTATGTTAATGACTTGAAGGGGAGTGAGGATGCCATTTTTACGCTCGAGGCAACCATGGGAATTAATGGATCCGGCTCGAATGGTGACCGTCTGACTTTAGGGTTTTTCCGGAGTGAACTTCCGAGCTATAGTATTGATGGTACTTTTTATACTAATGACCGTGGGGCCTTGACCTTTAATTTGCGCGAATCGAATGCTGGGTCTGAATCGGATGTCTATGTGGGTTATGGTGTGGACGGAGGGCATAATGTCGGAACGTATTCCGGTATTGGTACGTATAAATTTACGACGATCGTAGACTTGAGCACGCATAATGGCGCAACGGACTTTGGCTCGGTTTCATTCTATCTCGATGATGTCCTTTTGGGCTCAACGTATGACATTGCTTACGATCTCGATTTTAGCTATGTTGGCTTCACCAACGATAATAGCGGCGGTGGGCAGCTCAGTAACTTCTCATTAACACAGGTGCCTGAGCCTAGTGCGTATGCACTAATGGCAGGTGTGTTGGGGGGTTGCTATGTGATGCTTCGCCGTCGGAAGGCTTAGGTTATTTAATTCCCTCGAGAGTATCAATTTGAAAGCAGGTCGCTGTAGCGGCCTGCTTTTTTTGCTTAACCGTCTTTTTGTGAAGACCTGATGGAATTCGTGCTCACTGAATGGCGTATATCTGATGGAGGGCAATGCTCCGCCATTGCTGTTCGCCGGGGTGATTGAAAAGGCCGTTGCTGTCTGAGTATTCGCTGGAAGCTCGCAGGCGTGATGGTCGGGTTCATTGACCTGTCTTGTCGCCTGCAATGGGCCTTCGAGCGGGATATGTAGAATCGGCTCAATTCCAGTCATTAACCATGGATTTTTCACTCGCAAGGCGGGTATGTGACGAATTTTTACGGGGCTTCCGATCGGGGACTATCCAAATGTTCTAAAATTTACCCTGAGAGGATTTTTATGAGGATGCGCCCTGTGCATGTGTATAATTATTATGCTATGTATATTGCTATGTGTAAGCTTTGTTTTTTATTGACATTGCTATGTTTCTTGTGTGGGTTCGGTGTCGCTTGGGGATTATTCTCAAATTCAAACTCTAAATCGCCCTATTTGTAAAATTATGAAACGTATTATCCTTTGTCTTGCTTTGTCTTTAACTGGAACGCTCTGTGCGGAAGTTACTTTGGTTTCCGAAGGGTTTGGTGGCCTATTCGCGGATGACCTCGGTGGCACTTCGGCTGATGTGTTTTCCTCGTCCATAGTCGATGTCGGTGGAAGTCCGGTTTGGTCGGCTAGTACTGAGTTTCAGGCGGATGGCACGGTTGATCGTTTCTCCAGTCATGGTTCTGCGCTTCTCGACGTGGGCACTTACATTAACGACTTGAAGGGAGATGCCAGTGCGATTTTTGAGTTAGAGATGACTGCGACTCTGGTGAATGAGTTTAATAGTATCTCAACGAGTGATATGATTTCGCTTGGTTTTTATAGTGCTGGTATCACCACAGGCGAAACTTTCTATAGTCAGAATGAAGGTATGGGCACAATCGCTTTCCGTGAGTACGATTCAGATAGTAGTGATATCTACGGTATCGCAGGGGCGACTGATGCCTACAATGTTTCTGATTATGCGGCCGTTGGGGTTTCGACGACACTAAAGTTGATTCTTGATCTGACTACATATGACGGTAGCACTGATTTTGGCAGCATTGCCTACTATGTGAATGGTTCTGAAATCGGTTCGATCGCTCTGGATAGTGCTGGTGATTTTAGTTACATTGGCTTCTCTAATGCCAATCGAGGTGGGGGCTCGGTGAGTGATTTTTCCTTTGTGCAAATACCGGAGCCTCGCGCGTATGCTCTAATGGCAGGGATGTTGGGGCTTAGCTATGTGATGCTGCGCCGTCGGAAGGTCTAAAGTCTGGAGTCCTTAATATTCAGCATCAAAGGACGGATGATATCTGCCTCAGGGCGAACCTACGTCTGAAGATCGATGCCTATTGGATCTCCCGGTGGTGCAAAGACGCGCCTGATCTGCCTTATAAAGATAACATTACTACAGCGAACTGTCCTCTGCTTAACTAGAGCAGTTTCGCCCTAACTTTGATTTACCCTATGCAAAAAAAACATGCTTACACGCTGCTCTTGGTTGGAGTTTTCATGGCGACGGGAGTTCACGCTCAAGTTGTTTATTTTAGTGACGATTTTAACAGCTACGACGAGGATGGCGGAATTATTCCAACCTCGGTTACGAATTGGAATTCGAACGCGCGCTCTTACATCGAGTTGGACGATGGAACTGCGAGTGTTAGTAGTGGATCGGTTCCTTCGGATATTTTTGGAGGGGGCACGACCAACAAATTTGTAAACTTCAATGACAATACGACCGGTTCAGGCAGTTCAGGTGAAGCGGTGTTTGATTCGGCTGTGGATGGTATCGCGACAGTATTTTCCTTTGATTTCTATGAGACTAGCTCTGGTGGCGGGGACACGATGGGCTTTGGCTATACCAATAGTGATATCAATAACAGCGGTGCGATTCGGGTGACGCTCGATGATGGTGAGATTGGTTTGTATGATTTGAATACGGATGCGCTGACGACTTATGCTTCGGCGTATTCAATGGATACTGCCTACCGTATTTACATGGTCGCCAATGATTCGGCCGCGAGTGTCAGTTACGAGTCTGAGACCATTGCTGCTGGGGCGTATGGTGTCTTTCTCCAAGAATTATCGGGTAGCACCATTAGCTTGGTCGGCACTAATCTGATCGATTCAAGTGTGTCTATGTCTGACTTCGGATTTCGCACATTCAGCTCTGCGTTGCAGCAAGTTTTTATTGATAATGTTCTTGTGACTGGCGTGATTCCGGAGCCAGCAGGCTTTGGATTGATTGGAGGACTCTTTGGGCTTGCTTCGATTGCCCTGCGTCGCCGTCGGAAGTAGGTGGGCATTATGGGTCCGCGAATTCTGCAGATTATTTATCCTATTAACGTTCCTTAAAGCCTGACGTGCAATCGCCGGGATTGGAGCGATTCTCTACATGTTTATGAAAAGTAACCGTCTTTCCTTATCGACTCTTATGATGACCGCTTTGTTTGGGTGGCTTTTATGCACGCCCTCAAGCAAGTTGGAAGCGGTTTCAGGTAGTTCCTTAATCAAGAACGGTGATCTGGAAGCGGATAGCAATATGGACGGTAAGCCCGACCGCTGGGGAACTGCGGGGGATGGTAACGAGTATGTGACTGAAGGGGGCAATACCTTCCTACGTATGTCATCCAACGATTCTAGCCGGATGATTATGCACTACATGAATGTGGATATTCCCAAAGGGGTCGAAGCACTCGAGTTAAGTTGGGATTGGCGTGTCACGGGATTGAAGCCGGGATCCGAGCCTTGGCATGATGTCCGTATTATGACGAAAGTGCTGGATACTTTTGGTAAGCGGATGAAAACCGGCGCGGGGGATCCGTATCTCCGAAGTTCGACCAAAGGCTGGCGTTCCAAATCGATGCAGATTCTAATTCCAGAGGGTGCCTACTGTATCGAGATCATGCCTTCGCTTTGCTACGTCAAGGCGGGCACTTTTGATTTGGATAATGTGAAGCTTACGCCGATGGATCCTGCTGCCTTGAAAGCGAAGATGGAGGCTCGTGCCAAGGAGCGTGCCCGCTTGCATGTGGATGCCGAAGCGGCGAAACCTGAACTGTGGCCCAGTGAGTTGAAAGTCGTAGGGAATCGCTTGCAGAATGCCGAAGGTGAGGAGGTTTGGCTGCAGGGCATCAATGTTCCGAGTATGGAATGGAACCCCGCCGGCGAGAATGTGCTGAAATCGGCACAAGTCGCGATTGAGGAGTGGGGCGCCAACTGCCTGCGCCTGCCGGTTCAGGAAGTCTACTGGTTTGGTAAGAATGGCGATGCTTATAAGAAGCGGGTTAATGATGTCATCGTTTATGCCGCGAATCGCGGTGTCTATACCGTGTTGGATTTACACCGTTACCGTGCGCCCCGTAAGGAGCATATCGATTTCTGGAAGGATGCCGCGACGATTTACAAGAACCATCCGGCGGTTCTATTTGATCTGATGAACGAACCACACGGGGTTTCCTGGGACGTCTGGCGTAATGGTGGCTTTGTTGCGGAAAAAACAAAGCAGGCTGACGAAGATGCCTTCCTCTCGGATGAGGAGCGTGCGAAGAATAAGCAAGGTTTCAAATCGGTTGGCATGCAGGGCCTTCTGGAGGCCGTCCGTTCGACAGGAGCACGTAATGTTGTGGCCGCCGGTGGTCTGGATTGGGCCTATGACCTAAGTGGTATTCTCAAAGGCTATGCGCTTGAGGATAGTGAAGATGGCAATGGAATTATGTATTCTTCCCACGTCTATCCTTGGAAGCGTGGCTGGCAAAAAAGCTTCCTCGACGTCGCAGAACACTATCCAATTCTGGTAGGTGAAGTCGGTGCGGACGCTAAGAAGATGGATTTCATGCCGCACGATATACAGGAAGACTGGGATACCTGGGTGCCTTCCATGCTGGGAGCGATTCAGGCATACAAATTGAATTGGACAGCATGGTGCTTTCATCCCAGCGCCAGTCCGCGCATGCTACTGAACTGGCACTACGAGCCGACTCCCTACTGGGGGCAGCAGGCGAAAGAAGCGCTAAAGGGCAAGCCGTTCAAACTGGATCGTCTGCGCTAACAGGCCAATGAGTTGACCCACGCGCCTAACATGAGCCATTATGCTGTTGATGTTTTATGTGGGTCGAAACCGATAAAGAGTAAATGTGGGTAGGGATGAGGGGTGGAACTTGAGCAGTTGGGATATCTCTTGCTGTGATTCTCACAATGCTTGATAGCTCCTCTATGATCTGACTGCTGCGTTCATTGGGGATCTATTGCTTTAATTGTATGCTTTATTATTGCTTTATTTCTTGAATGTTTTTGGCGATTGTAGCATAGCAATGAAATGTTTTTCCCATTCCCTGTTTCTTTGACTCCGAAGTTTATCCGTTTCCTTTTACTGTCGATTATCGGCATACTCGCTGCGAGTCCTTGCCTGGCCTTTGAGCCGGATGTCACCGTAGAGGTGGATGTCCCACGTGTGACGATGTCTTGGCCAGAGCTCGGAGAGAGCTATCAACAGGCTCTCGGAGCAGTGGGGCCCGAGCCGGTAGTCATTGAGCGCCGTGAACTCGGCTTGCGTGGCGTGGATACCTGGGATCAGTTAGCCCGAATTATCGATGGCAGCACCTCGTTTGTTGATAACGATCTCGTCACTGGGAAGACCTATGAATACCGTATTTGGTCCGATATCGCCGAAGACCGCACCAATGCGGGTAACTCCATGGGCTTTTTCCCGGTCACTCTGAACACCCCGTACACCGACAAACGTGACAATATCGAATCGGGAACGGGTGCCGCTGTCGTTTTTGTCGTCGAGGATACCTGGGCCGCCGATATCGAGCAGGAGCTAAAATTGATGGAAAACACCATGGCAGGCGACGGCTGGCAGGTGTTTCGTATCGACTGGGGCCGTGAAGGTGTGGGTAGCGAAGAGGGGCTCAAGGCGGCGATCAAAGCCTTGGTCGACGCGAACCCCCAGATTTCAAATGTCTATCTGTTTGGGACGATTCCAGTGGTTTTCTCCGGACATCTCGCAAATGACGGACATGAGCCGCGCCCTATGGAGACCGATTTGTTTTACGCGGATTTGGATACCTGGACTGATGTATTGGACTCTTCCTGGAAGGTTGCCGGGGACGGCATCTATGACCACGATACACCTCCAACCGTTCCGGAGCTCGGTGTCGGTCGGGTGAGCTTTCACAACATGACCATGTTCAAGAAGACGGAGCTCGAGTATCTGCGTGATTATATTCACAAGGATTTCGCGTATCGGCATGGCTACCGATACGTCCCTTACCGTGCCTATCTGGGCGACGGATTGCAGGGGGGGGTGAATCGCCAGATCATGCCGATTGTCGGTCGCGCTAATTGGGAGGATAGCGGCAATTTGACGGTCACCGTGGATAGTGATGAGGGGTATCTTTTTGCATTTGGAAATCATTCCAACGACGCGCCGCTGGGCTGGTATCCGGGGATCGATAGCCGCTATAAAGGGATCTTTATGAGCGTCTTCCGTAGCTGGCAGCAGGAGTTCTGGGTGGATAATGCGCAGATGCGCCGCGTCATGACACAGCCGGACTGGGGCTTGACCTCAACTTGGGGCGCACGCCCTTTATGGACATGGCATTTGCTGGCAGCAGGTCAGCCGATCGGTGATCTCGCGCTACTATCCTGGGAAAATGTATTCGGGTATATGAGGATTGGAACTGATGGCCTCTGGTATGACGAGCGCGAATACTGCCATCTGTCTGAAGTCTACAAAAATTATGTGACTCAGAATTTATTGGGCGACCCCACCTTGCGGGTGTTCCATATCGATCCGGTTGAGAATCTGACCATTTCGCGGCTTGATTCCGACACCGTGCAGCTCGATTGGGACGCCTCTCCGGTGGCAGATTTAGTGGGTTACCATGTGTATGCTTCGACGGAGCGTCTCGGGCCCTATACGCGGCTCACCAGTAGCGTGCTGACAGGCACTTCTTATACGGCAAGTGCGCCAACAGGCGCCGATCTATATTTCCAAGTGCGGACGCGCGGTAATGCGCACGTCAATACCGGGGTCTATGAAGATCAAAGCCTTGGGCGCTTTGCGCTGGCCTATGCCGATGGCTCGGTGAATACGGTCCCAGTGGCAACCGATTTTTCGCTGTCCGGAAAAGTGAATACACCGCAGCTGATCGAGTTCCCTGAGACCGATGCCGACGGCGATCCGTTGATCCCGGTCTTCGTTCACAATCCTGAAGGCGGTCAGATCCGTTGGTTTCATGGCAAGCCTTACTATGTGTCAAAACGCGATACGGTCGGCACGGAGACTGCGAGCTATGTGCTCTTCGACGGGGTGAGCACCAGTGAAGCGGCTACGATTACCTTTGAGTCCACTGAGCTTGGCGACGTCTTGGTGGGCTGGGAATTTCCCAACGCATCCATCGACCCGATTGAACCGACCTTCCTTCGGTCCGGAGTGACAGCCGGAGCTCTTACGGCCGGGGCGGGAGTCACGGTTGAGAAGAAGTGGGATGGCGACGACGGCTATACCGCGAAGTATTTTGGCTCGTCCCTGGTCGAGGCTAATAACGATTATTTTTATTGGACGGTGTCAGCGGCAGCAGGGTCCTTGATTTCCATGGATCGTATCCAGTTTTCGGTGAACGGAAACGTCGATGATCCCGTGTATTACGAGATGCGGGTCAGTGTGGATGGTTTTGAAACCTATGAGACGGTCCCACTGGAGCAGGGCGCAATTATTGGCACTGGATACAGCTCCAATGATGGATTTTTGGATACCGGCGATCTGTCCGGGATCGCGATCGCTCAAGAGCAATGGCAGGAGGTCGAGTTTCGCCTGTATATGTGGCATACTGGATATGCGAGTGACCCGCTTGGTCTGGGAAAAATTACCGACATTCAACCGGATAATTTCCCTTCCGAGTGGTATGATGCCATCGAGGATTTTTCGATCTTTGGTTCGGTGACCAGTTCAACCGGAGCGCCTTTGATCCTGCTGACCAAATCGGAGCTGACCGTTGAGGAATATGACAGTGATACGATCGGGGTCGGCTTGAGTGCTGCGCCTGAAAGTCCTGTGACGCTCAACCTTTCAGTGACGTCCTCCACCACGGATAATATTGTAGTGACGACTGAGGATTCACTCATCTTTGATTCCACAAACTGGTCGCAACTGCGCTACCTGAGCTTTTCGGCAGAATACGATGAGAACGATACCAGCGGGCAAGTTGTGTATTCGATTTCGGCAGACGGCTTGGATGCCGTCGCTCTTACTGTGAACGAAACGGATGTCGGCACGGTCACTACGGAGATCGATATCGAAGTCTTTGGCGAAATCGTCAGCTATACGCCTGCAGTCTATGATAGCTCTCAGACAGATACCGGGGTGGCGACCATTTATCGCCGGGAGGAACTTGAGATTGCCGGTAATGGTTGGTTCATGCTCGATCTGACGAATATCGATATTGATGAAGATACCATGCTGTCCTTCGATTTTCAAAGTGACGGTGAACCTGAAATTAACGCCGTAGGATTTGAGACGAACACCAGTTATACCGTGGGGCTATTTTTCCAATTCTGGGGCACTCAAAATTGGAATGCGAATTGGATTGAGGACTACGGGGCGACCAGCCCTGGAGTGAAACACTACGAAATACCGGTCGGAGCGACCTATACGGGCACCTATCGCTACCTCACATTTATCAACGATGACGACGTAGCGAAGACCGCAGTCAGTACCTATTCGAACATCCGCATTTATCAGCGCTCACCGATGACCGATTGGGCGAGTGCGCGTGGGGTCACTGAATCGATGTCGGTCGATAGCAATGGCGATGGCCGCGTCAATCTCTTTCACTTTGCCTTTGATACCAATCCTTTCGGAAACGGTTCACACGAAGGTAAAGCTATCCATACGGTGACCGACGATGTCGTCGACGGCCAAACATACGTTTATCTGACCTTCCCAGTCCGCCTCGGGGCTAGCTTCTCGGGCGATCCTCTGGAGTCGGATCCGGTTGATGGTCTGATCTACCGCGTAGTTTCAGCCACCGATTTGAAAGCGCTCGCCCCGGATATCGCCGTAGAAGAAATCACTCCTGTGCTCTCAGATGGCTTGCCAACTCTCGGCGATTACGACGACGTCTTGGGCTCAGACTGGGAATACCGCAGCTTTCGCATGTCGCTTCCCATCGGCACCTACGAGCGCGGCTTTATCTGGGTTGAAGTCGACGAGTCGGCTGGACGATGACAAAGAGGGAGTTCTTTCAGAACAACGTGCCTACAATAGTTATTCCTCTAACTCTTCATTGCTAGTTTTCAGCGCATCTTTAACATAGATGCCCCAATGTTGGCTGGGGTGATAGTCCCAGCCAGAAAGCATACTAGGGCTTGCGAGTGGATGAAAGCACCATGCCGCCCAATGCATTTGATTTTGTTCGAGCCAAGAGAAGGCTTTATTTGCCCATTCCTGGTTTTTTGCAGTCGCTTCTTTGTTTTCGGAGGACCAAGCGCCTAATTCTGTGATGAATATAGGCTTCTTTGTGGCTATTCGGCTCATACTTTCCATTTCTTCATCGTTATCAGGATATAAATGAAAGGAGTAGACGATGCCGTTCCCTTTTGGGTCTTTCAATGCGTTGTCCTTGAGTATTGTATCCAGAAGCTGTTTGCCGTTCATGGCATCTACAATGATCAGATTCTGGGCACCAGTGGCGCGAATGACTTCGAGCATTCGCTGCATGTCGCTTTGCCATTGATCCCATTCGGAATAGGTCGCGGTATTAAAGACTTCAAAAATGACCGCTGGATTTTCCTTTAAGCGCTCTGCGGCTTCGGCCCAGAAATTGTAGTGTAATTCCACCGGGATCCCATTGTGATGCAGGTCGAGGATCATATAGACGTCTAGGCTGGCGCAAAGATTGGCGGCATCTTCGACCAGCTGTCTGTAGGCGGCACCTCCGTCTTTTTGATAGGGGCCTTTGCCAATCCAAAAAATATCTGAGACCGGTAGTCGAATGACATTGGCATCCCATTTTTCAACGGCTGTTCTTATGGATTCGAAAATATGTTCCCCGTTGGAAACCCATTCCAGACTTGGCACGGAAAGTCCGCGCAAGGTGACGATTTCGCCTTCTGGATTCAGTAACTTATTCTCAAATACTTTTAAGGCCCCAGGCATGTCCTCAATCGCTGGTGCTTCGATCTGTGGTTTGACCAGAGCGGCACGTCTTTCCTGATCCGCTAAGCGCTCTGCTTTTCGGATTCGAATACGTTCGATCAAGGGTTCCGCGGGGATGGGCACCAGCAGCAGATCATCGAATTCCAGAGTGCCCGATTTTACTTGAAACAGGGCGAGGATAATCTCTAGGGATTGGGCAGCTTCCGGGACCAGAAACTCCGTGTTCTTGGTGATCCATCCTTTGGAAGTGCGCTTGAAATAAGGAGGATTTGGGCTCGAGATCCGCTTTCCGTTGGCATCCAGAAAGTTGAAGATGATTCGTCCGTCATGCCATTGTTCTTTGCCTTTTTGAATGTTCTCGAAGCGGGCTCGGCAACTGAAGAAATACGCGTGGTGATTGGATGGAATCGGCACATTACGCTTGAGGGCAATGAGCTCGTCCGGTTTGCGGTAAGATAATCGGAGAAATGAATTGCCGTTTTCCTCTTCGACCATGGAAGCCCCATCAACCATGGGCCAGCCGTCCGGCCAGCCATCGCCATCCGAGTCATCACTGAAGGATCCATTGATTTCAACAACCTCTGTCTCATGGATTGTCAGCATCTGAGCCGAAATCGTGCTTGCGAGAAACCAGAGTAGGGCGGCACTGAGTAACTCAAATTTAATGAGGCGTTTCATGTTGCTGATCTACATATAGGGATTGCCAAAGGATTTGAAGTTTCAATTAGACCTGCGTGAGTGAATGACGAATCTCTCTGACCGAATCCGCCAAGCCCGGGTTTCTAGGGTGCTCCGGCATCGACCAGTAATCGTCCTTGTAGAGCGTCGAGGCCAGTGGGTAGGTGAACACACTTTGATAGGATTGATATGCCTTGTCGTAATCCTCTAGGGCAGTGATCAGCTTGTCATTTTTCACATCGCTGCCCATTCGGTTTATGTAGCCAAGCGCCATGACTTCCCAGCCAGCGGCCACCAGTGTAAACAAGGCTTTGCCGTATTCGATGGAGCTGGTGATGAAGCTTTGCAAGTCGCTGTCACGGAACTTGATTTCAGCAAATATGGCTGCGACTTTATTCCAGATTTGCACCGACTCTTGTTTTTCTCGCAGGGCTTGGTCGAAGCCATTCGTTTTATAGAGATATTCGAAAACAGGTTTGAGTTGATCGAGTCCACCTAAGTGATCATCCCGCATCCAGTTATTCGATGGGAGGCTGAAGAGGTTGCGCTGCGTATCGAAGGATTCGCAGTAGTGTCCCTTGAGGTTGGCTTCGGAGGCCATGAGTGCACATTGACGGAACTTTGTGGCATCTTCATCGGACAGGCCCATTTCCGCTCGGGCAAATTGTAGGAAAATGGATTCCTCGCTTCGTTGCGGAGCGTTGAACCAGTGGCTAATGACATAAGTGTTCAGTCGTGGCCAAAACTCATTTGGAATGTAAGGGCCATACCAGCCGCCGCCGCGTGACCATGTATAAAGTCCTTGGATGAGGGGATGGTTTTGGATGGATGACAGACTTTGTCCCTCACCGTGCTCCACAAATCCGTTGATGAGATCATTCATCACATAGCTTGGGTAGGCACCTTTACCTTCGTATTCACGCTGGCATTGCACTTCTACAATTTGTTCGTGTTTGCCGACGGTGAGGCAGGGGTTGAAATCGACCCAGCGCCAGAAATCAAGAGCGGTATGTTTGATTGAGAAAAGCAGTTGCTCGTGTGGCTCAACTTGGTTTGTGAGCTCCAGATAGATGTCTTTGCTCGCATGAAAACGGGTGGGGTGGCAGTCCCAGGTGCGAAAAATGACATCACGCTGATGACGCACGCAGATGTTTTCGCGTAAAAAGTTCAGTAGAATGACAAATTGTTCCTTCTCTGCATCCGACATCTGAGAGGCTTCGCAGGGGACGGCACCGTTTCCGGTATGGAAAGGAGTGTCATAAAGATAGGTTTCACCTACTCGAATGATGACGCCATCGACTTCGGGGAAGCGTTGAAACATCTCATCAAAAAGCACTTGGTGCACTTCCAAGGTTTTTTCGCGCTTCAGTGAGATCTTCCCGGTTTCGGGATCACAGATTTCATCCTTTAGGCTTTCGACGAGCTGCTTCGGCAGGACGAAGAGGTCGAGGTGGTAATGGATCTTCAATCCGGCCTCCTTGGCCGCTCGGATTTCGCCTTCGATGCGTTTTGTATTCTTATCGAGCCAGTCGCCGGCTTCGCTTCCTTGAGGAAAGCAATCGAGACCCAATGCGTCGAAAGTCATAATGGTATTCAAGTGTTTGAAGACCTGTCCATTATAGCCTAAGTCTGCGAGCACACTAGGACTGCGGAAGTCCGTTTTGAATGGAGCTTCACCCGGGTTTTCGTGAACCATGTCTAAGATGTATTTCATATAAATTCTCTTTTCTGTTCAAGCCGGGTGTGCTTGCTGCTGGGAGTTATTCAAATATTCAGGGATTTGGGAGGGATAAATCACGCAGTTGACGCTTTGGATTCACGGTAACTGCGTGCATGTGCTCGATATAGGCTTCGCGATTCTTAGAAGAGTTCGATCGAGTTTAAAAGGTCTTCTAGTTTGCCTTCGGCCAGTGCGACCACGGTGTCGGCGGCGCCGTAATACATTTTAACAGTTCCGTCGTCTTCGAGAAGAAAGCCGCCCGGGAAGATGACACCTCCGCGGAAGCCTTCGAGTTCGTAGTCGGTTTCAGCACGGAGAAGTGGCTCCCGGCATATGCCAATGACTTTGTTCGGGTTTTCCAGATCGAGTAGCATAAGCCCAGCAATATATTCCTTGACCCAGGGATGTGGGCTCCAGGCGTTGAGCGGCTTGTCATGATTGATTTCGACCGCGTGGAAAGTGGTTAGCCAGCCCATCTCCGTTTTGATCGGAGGCGCGCCCGGGCCGATTTTGGCATTGGCAAATGGGACTTCTTCCGAGGCAAGCAACAGGCGGTGATCACCCCATTCGGTGCCATTGGATGAACTGCTCATCCATATATCAAAGGACTCCTTGCCGCCGTTGAAGTAGAGTGGGAAGGGGCGGTCCAGACGGATCAGCTTTCCGTTCACTCGCTCGGGAAAGAGGACCATGTTACGGTTTTCAGGCAAAGAGATATGAAGCATCTCCCAAGAGCGGAGATTTGGATCGCTGGTCTTGGCGATGCCACCACGCACGCCGTGTTGTGTGTCGAAAGCGAAGCAGAAGTATGCTTCCTGGTCGATCACGGTGATGCGAGGATCATAGACGCGGACGATTTCTTCGTTACCGAAGCGCGCTTCGTATTGATCTTTCAACCACAGGCGGATCGTGTCGCGGTCAAAGACCGGTTCTTCTTCAATCTCCCAAGCGTAGCCGTCTTGACTGCGGGCGAGACCGACACGGGTAAGGCTCGGGATCGGGTCGTCTTTCGGGCCGGAGTCGGTGCGGAAGAGCATTACGTATTCTCCGTTCCATTTGCAGATACCGGCATTAAAGACGGACATGCAGTCCCAAGGAATGTCGGAATCCTGAAGGATCGGGTTTTGGCTGTAGCGTTGAAGCAGTGGTTTTGTAGTCATGGTTGAGTGGTTC
>CEUD01125175.1_pt1 | contig 16492 bp, 14 predicted proteins | sample 356481 | NCBI WGS metagenome assembly CEUD01 (sample SAMEA2623314, study PRJEB7988) | marine metagenome | isolation source: saline water (ENVO:00002010), including | reverse complement strand
AACACGGTGTCCAATAAGGGCACGACCAACTGGAGATTGAACTGAAATTTTCCCTTCCTTGAGATCGCTTTCTTCTTGGCCGACAAGAGTATAACAGCGTTTTTCAGCGGTCTCGAGGTCTTGAAGATCGACCGTTGCTCCGAACACAATCTTGTCCTTGGGTCCTTTGCTGGGATCGATGATTTCCAATTCTCCGAGCTTTGCTTGAAGCATCTGAATTTTGCCTTCGACGAAACTCTGTTTGTCCTTTGCAGCTTCATATTCAGCATTTTCGGAAAGATCTCCGTGAGAGCGAGCTTCTGCAATGGCTTTGATCACACTTGGTCGTTCCTTCTTAATGAGCCGCTCTAGCTCTTTTTGCAACATTTCGTAGCCTTTTTTCGTAATGGGTGCTTTCATCTCAGTGGACTCCAAAGGTTAATTAGTGTAAACGAAACAGCGAGTATAGTGAGACTGGTTTTTCACCGCAAAAATACCCAAACTTGCAGACAGTGTCAAAACTCAGCCTTGCTCTTTCGCTACCCAACAAATCACAGGTATTTCTTTCAGCTCGGCTCCTCACTACTCCACCATACAATATAGTTGTGTGTCCTTCTAGGCTCTCCAAAATAAGACGAGTTGTTAAAAAACATGCTTGCAATGCTATGGTTCACCGAGTAAAAGAGAAGTATCTAGATCATGGTAAAGCGCCTGATTTATGTCGACGCTTTTGCGGCTTGGATTCCATCCTGCTCGCGTACAGTCCACAGTATTGCCCATCCAATGAGAAAGAACCCTGCCATGGAAAGTGCCGCAGGGCGCTGGCTTCCTGTGATGACGGTGATTTGGCCATAGATCAACGGCCCTATCATTGCCGCAAATTTCCCGCTGACGGAGAAAAATCCAAAGAACTCCCCCACCTTGTCGCGAGGCGTAAAGTATCCAATAAGAGTTCGACTCGCAGATTGGTTTGATCCCAACGCAACCCCTGCGATTAATCCCAAAACATAAAATTGAGCGGCGGTCTGAACAAAATAGGCGCCAATGGCAATTCCAACCCAGATTAGCAGAGTAGCCATAATCGGTCGCCGTGGTCCAAAGCGATCGACGACGAGTCCAAAGCCATATGCACCAAGACCAGCAGAAATCTGGACGATGAGAAAATAGATAATCAATTCCGCTGGTGTGAATTCAAGTACCCTGCTCGCAAAAATACCCGCAAATAGAACAACGGTGTTTATACCATCAGTGTAGATCAAGTAGGCAAGGAGGTACTTAAATAACTCCTTGAATCGTCTGATTTCACCATACGTTCGTCGTAGTCGCTGAAAGCCAATGGTCCAGAGAGATTCTTCTGCGACAGGAGAATACGCGATTGCACGCTCTTTCAAATAAAGAAATGTCGGCAGACTTGTCATGAAAAAAAACAAGGAGGTCAGGACAAAGCTAAGTCGATAGTTGAGAAGGTTCTCTGGACCCAGTCCTCCCTTGAGCAGAGGATAGGCAAGCGCCAGCGCGAGAATCCCTCCCAGATACCCCAACCCCCAACCGTAGCCGGAGACTCTCCCCATATTCGATCTGGTCGAGATTTCTACCAGAAATGCGCTGTAAAGCATAAATCCGAGATCGAATCCAATGTTGGCCAGACCAAAGACAATAAGACCAAACCAGATATCGCCTGGGAGCACAAAAAACAGGCTTGCCGTACTGCTGACGCAGAGTGCCGTACACCACCCCAGCCAACGTTTTTTCGTAGCCGTTGCATCAGCGGTTGCTCCCAAAATTGGAGCACACAGCGCGACCAAAAACATTGAACATGCATACCCCCAACTCCATAACTGTTCCGGGTTGTGCTCTGATGTACTCGCGACAACCTGTACAAAGTAGACGCTGTAGCCGAGAGTGAGGATCAGGATCGCAAAGGAGGAGTTTGCAAAGTCAAAGAAACACCATGCAAAAATCTCACGACGAGTAACTGGATCTCTCCCGTTCTCGCATGGAAAATCAGATGCTGTTCGCATTGCAGTTACGCAGAATATAAGGAGGAAGCAGAAGCCGTGGTGTATACCCTATCCACTATATGTCTGTGTGCGGCAATTCCCACTAACTTTTTTACCGTCGCGGGATCCGTAGGGACATGTGGAAAAGCATATTGCTTTTTGTAATGGATAATCCGGTTGAAGGATGCGTCAATGCGTGACATCGCAATACGTCCGTCGGTTACTGCCTTGTAGACAGCATTCATGGCAGCGGTCTGTCGCTTATCGTCATGGCAGATGAGGAGATGATCTGTTCCAGCTTCGATCGCGATGATGGCGGCCTCACAAATATCAGTGTGGTCAATGATCGCTGACATCTCAAGATCATCGCTGAAAATGAGACCGTTAAACCGAAGTTGCTCGCGGAGAAGCCCTGTCTGAATCAATCGTGACAAACTCGCCGGATAGTGCTTATCAAGCTGTGGATATTGCACATGGGCGGTCATGATCGCGGGCAGGCCTTTTGTAATGAGGGTATGGAATGGCCGACATTCGCGTTCTCGAAGTCGTTCTGCTGACAGAGAAACCACTGGAAGTTCATGATGTGAATCCGCATCGGTATCGCCGTGGCCAGGAAAGTGTTTTCCACATGCCATGATCCTTTGTTCGTGATATGCCATGATAATCGCCAACCCTAAACGAGAGACCTTCTCTGGGTCAGCCCCAAAGCTCCGCTCACCGATAACGGGATTATCAGGATTGGTATTCAGATCAAGCACAGGAGCGTAATTGACATTTACTCCTATCGCACTAAGTTCGCACGCGCCGACCGATGCCACAGACGTGACAAGTTCTTCTGAATTGTGTCGTCCAAGTTCACCACTAGCAGGCAATGGAGTAAGACCATTTTGGAAACGAAAAACTGTTCCTCCCTCATGGTCAATGGAGATCCAAAGAGGTGTTGCAGGAGAGTGTGATTGTAGTTCGTTAGCAAGTGTAGCAACCTGAATGGGGTCGGCGAGGTTCCGTGCAAATAGAATGACACCGCCCGGCTTGTGGGAAGAAAGCATGTGCGCGAGATCAGCTGAGACAGTGGTTCCATGAAATCCTAGAATGAATAGCTGGCCAATTTTCTCTTTTAGATTCATAAAGGTTTTGATGAGAGGTCTCGAAGGAGCTCAATGACTAGCCGTGCACCAATTCCTGTTGGGCCTTTGGGAATATAGGGTCGTGCAGATTCCCCCCAATCCGTACCTGCAATATCGAGATGTACCCATGGATACTTATCGTCGACAAAATGACTGAGAAAAGCCGCTGCTGTAATTGTTCCACCCCCTCGACCACCAATATTACGAACATCTGCGACGTCGCTTTTTATTTGCTCTTTATATTCATCCCACAGTGGAAGTTGCCACGCCCGTTCACCAATAGAGTCCCCTACTCTTTTGACACGATCAATGAGAGTGTCATTGTTTCCCAAAAGGCCGATGGCATGGCATCCAAGCGAGATGAACACTGCCCCAGTAAGCGTGGCAATGTCGATAACCGCCACAGGTTTATAGCGCATCGCATAGGCTAGAGCATCGGCTAAAATAAGGCGCCCTTCCGCATCAGTATTTAAGACTTCGATAGTTTTGCCAGAGAGACTTGTCAGGATATCTCCTGGTTTTGTCGCCAGGCCTCCAGGCATATTTTCTGTTGAGGGGACAATTCCAACGACATTGATTGGAAGTTTCAGGGTGGCAATCGCACGAATTGCTTGAAGAACAATGGCTCCTCCGGTCATGTCTGCCTTCATGCGCTCCATGTTTTCTGATGGCTTGAGCGAGATGCCTCCAGTATCAAAGGTGACCGCTTTCCCGACAAGCACGATGGGATTTTTCCCTTTGGTTGCGCCAGTGTATTCGAGCACAATAAATTGCGGAGGTTCATGGCTACCTTGTGCTACGCCGAGATACGCACCCATTCCGAGTTTTCTGGCTTTCGCTCGATTCAAGATCGTGCATTGAATACTCCGTGCTTTTGCGATTGTTTTTGCTTCCGCCGCTAAAGTTGTCGGCGTCAAAACATTAGATGGATGGTTACACAAATCCCGAACGGAGTTTGTAGCTTCAGCGATGGTGTGACCCCGTTGAGCGCCAGCTCGCACCATGCTCACTGCCTTCTCATCTCGAGTTACAAGCGTAATTACCTGAACAAGTTTCGTCTCTTTTGCACGACTCGGTTGATAGTGCAGAAATTGGTAAAGTCCGAGGAGGCATCCTTCGATCATAGCCTGGATTGTTGTATCCAGAGGCATTCCCGCAATTCCTCTGTCTGGGGCTACAAGGGTAAACGAGGTAAGCTCAAGTGAGCGCATAACTTTACTGACGGTTCCCATTGCTTGACGGATCGCGTCTAGCCGCGCCAACGGTTTTTTTCCAAGACCAACGAGGACAATTCGCTTTGCCGGCAATTCACCATTCGTATGTAAAATAGAAACCTGATTGAGTTTTCCTTGAAACTCTCCACTGTTGAGATGTGCCCGTAGGCGTCCCCCTGTCGCCCGATTTAGATGTGCGAAAACTCCGTCAAGTTTCCCAACATCTTGATATTTCGGAATAATGATGGCCTCGGAACGCTCTTTTTCGATAAGGCCCTTTTTGACTTTAATGCTAGTTGGCACTGAGTTCTCCTCCTTGAATTTTGTTTTGCTGACTATAAACCCGTTGCTTCCTACACTCCTTCTGCTCGAGGATCCCAAATATATTTGTGAAGTTGCAGTTGGATGCGCACTTTCAATGTGGATTGAAGAACCCAATCGCTCAAAATAGAAGGCTCCAAAATTCCGAAGACGGGCGAGAATAGGATAGGACAACGGCCACTAAGCCGATGTTTCTCAATGACCGAAACAGCCCAATCATAGTCCTCCCGATCTGCGATAACAAACTTCACTTCATCCTTTGCTTTTAGCGCGTTAATGTTTTCCCAATACATGTATTTCGTCATGCTGCTTTTAGGACATTTCATATCCATAATGACATGAGCCCGATCGTCGATCGGAGTAATATCAATCGCCCCGCTGGTTTCAATAAGTACCTCATACCCATCGTTGCACAAACGCTCAACAAGTGGAAGAACCTCTGGCTTGTCGAGAGGCTCGCCCCCGGTAATTTCAACCAATGCAGTCTCGTAGCTGTGGACTCGTTCACAAATGCGATCAATGGTCATATAGGTACCGCCGTGAAAAGCATATGTGGTATCGCACCAAGAGCATCGGAGTGAACAGCCCGTGAGACGAACAAAAACACAGGGAAGGCCAACATATGTCGACTCTCCCTGAATGCTATGATAAATCTCTGTGACTTTCAGCATCGTGAAACCGTCCATCAGCATTATCTCGCTTCGTGCCAAGGTTCAGCGTCCCGAAGTACGATTCTCTCCACGGTTGTTGTGCCCTTTCTAAAGAGCAAGTTTAAACATCCTTCAGGAAATCGTGCCGGTGCTGAAAGAACCGTTAGCGGCAGGACACTATTGCGAATCATTTTTTCGTGCAATCGCTACATTGCGCTGAAGGCCTTCGTATTTCGCTCGTTTCAGTGGGCTCTTTTTAAATGTTATCTGAAATTCTGCCGGCGTTTGTTCGGCTAATTCTTTGAGGTCTGGGCTGAGGGCATAGGTGCGTGGCTCAAATGCACGTTCAAATGTTGGCACTGCGTGCTCATTGTATGGACAAATGTCAAGACAATCGTCACAACCAAAAATGCGGTTTCCCATGTCGAAATGATAGGGAGCTGGGATGGGACCGCGGTGCTCAATGGTTAAATATGCAATGCATTTTGTTGCATCAAGCACGTAGGGTTCTGGAATGGCATCGGTCGGACAAATCTCAATGCATAATCGACATGCTCCACATTGGTCAGGCGCAGGCATATCTGGTTCCAAGTCAACAGTAAGCAGAACTTCTCCCAGTAGAAGCCAAGACCCGTACTCTGCTGAAACTAAATTCGAATGTTTTCCGACCCATCCAATTCCAGCACGTTGCGCCCATGCCTTTTCAAGAATCGGGCCAGTGTCAACGTAAGTTCGAGATTCACACGGTATCCCCTCTTTTTCTGCTTCAGCATCGATCCAAGTCGCGAGCTGGCGCACCCAGTCAGTGATGATGTAATGGTAATCATCTCCCCATGCGTAACGAGAGATCCGTCCTTTCCCGCCAGTTTCTTGTGGAGCGTGATCCGTGTAATAGTTCACCGCCACTGATACAACAGACCGAATATCAGGAAACACATTCTTGATATTTCTTCGCTTGTCGGCTGTCCTCTCCATCCAAGTCATTTCACCGTGAAACCCACGGCTCAGCCACACACTCAACTTGTCTTCCGCTCGGCCGTCGGCATCGGCTCGACTAATCCCAACTTGATTAAATCCAAGTTCATACGCTTTGTCTTTAATACGAGTGCTAAGGTCATGGTTCACGTCTGGCACCATCTATCCGGATAGAATGTAGAAGTTCATACAATTGCTCAAAAAATAGATCAATCACTATCGGATACGTTCAAGCGCACTTGCGGCAAGCAGAAGGCTCCTTCAATTGTGAGACTAGCAATCAACTGTTCAACGCGACACAGTTTTTCACTGAGGTTGCTTTCACCTATCAGTACGCTTTTTCATGCACAACTTTATCCGGCATGCAATAGAATTCCCAGCAATCTTCTTCTGCCTCACGCAACCGTTGATCGTCAAAGCATCCATCGAAATTGTCAGATCAAGGAAACCGAAATTCTTGTTTGTAGACGCCTCCCAACCCTTGCCTCACAAGTATATCTGCATCTAATTTTTCTTCTAGTTTTCGGATTGTCTGAATCTTAGGTCGGATAGCCGGATGTGCCGGCATAAACAGTGTACAACAATCCTGGTCTGGGATAATCGAGGTCTCATAGGTCCCAATGGATTGGGCTTGAGCGGTAATTTCGATTTTGTCCATGGCGATGAGTGGACGTAGGAGAGGCAGGTGCGCCGCGTCCTCAATAACTGTGAGGTTGTCAGGGACCTGTGACGCGACCTGTCCAAGGCTATCTCCTGTCACTAAGGCCCAAGCACGATATCGCCGCGCAATCTGCTCCGCAATCCGAATCATAAACCTCCGATAGAGAATGATACGAAAGGGAGGCGGAACACACAGTACGATCTGACGCTGAATCTCTCCAAATGGAACGCAGTAGAGCACGGACCGCCATTGATATTGAGTGAGAAGCATGGCAAGTTCCTCAGCTTTTTCTTGAGACGCACGACTGACAAACGGATGGCTGTGGAAGTGTACAAAAATCTGACGGCAGCCACGCTTCATCATGCGATAGGCTGCCACAGGGGAGTCAATGCCACCAGAAAGAAGACATACGGTTTTCCCGCTCATGCCCAGAGGCAGCCCACCAGCCCCTGCCATTTTTGCAAACGACACATAGGCTGATTCAAACAACAACTCAAGATAGATCGTGAGATCAGGGTTGGTGAGATCGACTTGGCATCCAGTAAGTTCTTTGATGTGCCCCCCAATCTCTCGGCTAACATCCATTGATGTTTTTGGGTACCGTTTATCTCCTCGTTTAGTGGTGACGCGAAATGAATGGAATTGTTGCGAGCGAATTGCATATCCCAGAGCCTCTTTGAGTTGGCTAAGATCTCCCTTCGGACTTATTGGAGATGAAAATGCCAGAGAAAAATTGGCAACTCCAAAGACCCCAGACAGTCGTCGCTGCAGACGTTGCCATAACGGTTCAACGGAGGTCTCGTCCGTAAATCGAAGGCGGATTCTCCCTGGAAGAGAATCTATCCCTATGATGTCAAGATCACTGGTAGCCAGCTTGAGGTTATTGATCAGTTTACGGACAAGAAACGATCGATTGCGCCCCTTTAAAGCCAGTTCATGGTAGTGGGCAATAACACACCACATTCGATGTCAGAGTGCCTCTTGCTCCAAAAAACGTTCAACATCAATCGCCGCCATACAACCGGAACCTGCAGCTGTCACCGCCTGACGGTAGACATGGTCTTGGACATCACCAGCGGCAAACACTCCGGGAACATTCGTCTTAGTACCATCATGCGTCAGCAAATATCCTTGCTCATCCATATCAAGCTGGTTGACAAAAAGTCTTGTGTTTGGCGTATGTCCAATTGCGATAAATACACCGGAACATGGTATGTCCGTCAGTGTATTGGTTTTGAGGTTGCGCAACTTCACTCCCTGAACGACACTATCCCCATATACTTCCTCCACAATGGAATCCCAGATGAATTTCATCTTTTCATTTTGAAATGCACGCTCCTGCATAATTTTTGATGCACGCAATGAGTCTCGCCGGTGAACGATCGTCACAGTCGAGGCAAACTTCGTTAAGAACATTCCTTCTTCTATTGCTGAATCTCCTCCGCCAACAACGATCAGTTCTTTTTCTCTAAAAAACGCACCGTCGCATGTCGCACAGGTGGAAACACCTTGTCCGAGATATTTCTGTTCAGACTTGATATTGAGCATTTGCGCGGTAGCCCCAGTCGAAACGATCAGGGCCTGAGTTGAGATTTGATCGTTTTCGGCGAGGGTGATCTTAAACGGGCGTGTGTTTAGCTCGACCGCCGTGACATCTCCAGTCAGGAAATTAGTACCGAAGCGTTCAGCCTGCTCACGCATGTCCTGCATGAGCTGTGGCCCAAGAATGCCCTGCGGAAATCCTGGATAGTTTTCGACATCCGTGGTGAGGGTGAGTTGACCTCCTACTTGAAGGCCCTCAACCAGCAGTGGTGAAAGGTTTGCTCGAGCACAGTAGAGTGCGGCAGTAAGGCCTGCAGGACCGGATCCAATAATGACAACCTTATGCATATTATTTCTCCAAAGTTAATAGTAACAAGAAGAAAAATCCTTTAAGTTAATGTATCAATTGAAGTGCATTGTATGCCGCACGAACCTCCCTTCGCAGATCTGCAATTGGCATTCGTGTGTCAATAACATATTCCGCATCGCGACGTTTTTGTGAAAGAGGCAGTTGTGCATTGATACGCTCCAATGCCTCAGATCGTCGTAAATTGTCCCGTGTCATAATCCGTCGTATCTGTGTCTGCTTGTCGACATAGGCAACAATGATATGATCAAAACGTTGCTGTACATTGGTCTCGAACAAGAGTGGAACATCGAACAGGAGAACTCCATCAGGGTGATCTTTCGCTAAAATCCGTGCACGGCGTTGATATTCAGCATAAACCCATGGATGGATAATGGCATTGAGCTGCTGACGTTTCTGTGAGTTGCTGAAAATAAGCTTCCCAAGCCTTTCCCGGTCGATCTCACGTCTGCGGTTAGTGATGTCTCGTCCAAAGGTTCGAACTATTCTTCTCCAAACCACGGAATCAGGACGAACAGCTTCCTTGGCTAAAGTATCTGCATCGATAAGATAGGCTCCGCAACGAACCATCAAACGAGCCACGACACTTTTCCCACTGGCAATACCACCTGTCAAAGCGACCTTGATCACAATGAGTATTCCAAGAAATCTATTCTCATACAGAGTGACTCACCGAAAATAATTCGTGGTGCACATCAGTCTGCATTGCATTGTCCAATGATAGACTTGAGACACTGTGTAAATTACGACCGCGATGTCTCAATTTAATCAACCCCATTTTTGTTCATTCCTGAGGAAGGTTTTTGTTCCCGAGCTACAGCACATCAAGAGTTTACTCCCCTCTCTACTTGCACTGATCCAAGAGTGGCGGCAGGAAGTTCGCTTTACACACATGGTGGTACCACGATTTCTTGTAGCCTTCGTATATTGATAACCGTACATCCATTATCCAATTTCAAGCATTTCTTTGGCAATTCGCTTTACTGTTTGCGTGATCTTCGTGCCTCCAAGCATGCGTGCAATTTCACTGACGCGTTCTTGTTTTGCGAGTTGTACTACTTGGGTGATCGCACGCTTCTGTCTTACAACTTTTTTCACCGAGAAATGTGAATCGCCAAGGGCTGCGATTTGCGGAAGGTGTGTGATGCAGAACACTTGATGCCGCTGTCCTAGGGTTTTCATCTTTTTCCCTACTCGTTCCGCTATCGCACCACCAATTCCAGCATCAATTTCGTCAAATATCAGAATGGGAATCCGATCTTCACGCGCAAGTACGGTCTTGATGCACAAGGTCACTCGGGAGAGTTCACCGCCAGAGATGGCATCCCTCAGAGCGCGAGGTGATTCACCTACGGATCCGGAAAAAACAAACTGGACACGGTCTTGACCGTTTGCATTTAGAGTTTCGTTACGTTCTTGTTCAACAACGGCATTGAATGTAGCGTGCTTCATGTGCAGATCACTCATCTCCTTATTGACACGCTGGTCTAGATCAGCTGCAACCTTCTTACGTTGCTTGGACAAGTGTTTTCCCTGTGTGACCTGCTGCATTCGTAGGGTCGCAAGTGCGCTCTGAAGCTCTTCTTTTTTGTCATCGCTGACGGTCAGCCCATCAAGTTCCTTTGTGATCTGCTCCAAATGGCGCATCACACTTGAGATTGATCCTCCATACCGTTTCTTGATCTGGTTGAGAAAGTCAAGCCTAGCCTCCACATGTTCAAGACGGTCCGGATTTGCATCGAGTTGCGTTTGATAGTCCCGAACACGTCCAACCAGTTCCTTTAAGTGTGCTGTGGCTCCGGCTAGAAGTTCCGCAGTATCAGAAAGACGGGAATCGACATTGTATAGTCGCTGAAGCAACCATTCGGCGTGTCCAACTCGCGAGAGGATTGAGCGATCATCCTCGTAAAGCGTAGAGTAAAGTTCATTGGAAAGTTCGGCAAGAGTGTGAACTTGGGAAATTACCTGCCGTTCGTGTTCTAAGCCAATATCTTCATCCGGCTCAATGGCTGCTGATTCAATTTCCTCTCGCTCATACTGCAGACGGTCGGCTTCTTTTCTTGACTCCGTAGTTTGTTCCTCAAATATCGAAAGATCCCGCTGTAGCCTTTTTACAGCATAATAGATCTCATAAAAGGCCGCACGATCATCAAGAAGGCCGCCAAACGAATCGAGCAGATCAAGTTGAGTGATCGAACGAAAGAGCGACTGTGTCTCGTGCTGTCCGTGAATATCAACGAGGAACTTGCCAATGTCCTGGAGTGTCGATAATGGTACTGCATTTCCGTTGATTCGGATACGATGACGTCCGGAGGATGGCAGGGTTCGTCGAATCACAAGTTCTCCAGAATCATCGCCAAGCAGATCTAACCTTGTAAGAATAGCGTGGAGTGCATCGTTGTTCGTAGTCGCAAAAATACCCTCGATGACACCTTCGGTTGCACCCGTCCTGATTTGCTCTACGGAGGCTCGTTCACCAATGAGCAAGCCTACGGCATCTACGAGGATCGATTTTCCAGCGCCGGTTTCGCCTGTGAGAACTATGAAGCCTGTTGGAAAGCGAAGATGTAGATCATCGATAATTGCGATGTTTTGAATACGCAGTTCAAGGAGCATCCTAGGAGTACCCGTTGAGATGGATAGGCCGGAAGGAGTCAGACACGACAATGCCTCTCTTCTAGTGATTTCGAAAAAGAGGCCTAGGTTTTAGTTTTACGATACAGAAGATGAAATCGTGGACTCGAGTAACGCGAATACCTCTTAGAACCTTAGGCTAAGAGCCGATCGATGGTTTCCTTGAATTTCTGTTTAGATTGCGCACCGACAAGTTTGTCGATCTGTTGGCCATCCTTGAAAAAGATCAAGCTCGGAATGCTCATGACGTGAAATTGCGTCGCGATTTCAGGATTCTCGTCAGTGTTCAATTTTAACACCTTTACTCGTCCGTCATACTCTGTCGCCAATTCCTCTACAATAGGCGCGACCACTTGACATGGACCGCACCACACCGCCCAGAAGTCGACCATGACCAGCCCTTCGGCTTTGGAAACTTCATCTTCCCATGACGCTGTTTCCACTGTTGCAGCATTTCCCATAACTTACGTCACTCCTTATTCGAAACTCTCTGTTCATGTTCAAGTGCAACCATATCGGCGAGATCGTATCGCAGCATCTTTCTGGCTGTCAACTAAACGCAGTCCTCATCACGAATTGCAGAGTATAGACACTTGATTGACTTTCACCCATGAGATTGCGATCATCGCCGCGTCTGTACGAAAGGCATAGCTTATGGAATGGTGGACGGCAGTTATTTTAGGGATCGTTGAGGGGCTAACAGAATTTCTTCCCGTTTCATCTACCGGACACCTTATTGTCACTGGGCATCTTCTCGGATTTACGGGTGAGATGGCCGCGAGTTTTGAAATTGCTATACAACTCGGTGCAATTCTTGCCGTGATGTTCTACTACCGCAAGCGACTTCTTGCCGTCATCACCACCTTCCCAAAAGATGAAAAGAGTCACATGCTCATCATTGCCCTGGGGTGTGCATTCCTCCCAGCAGCAATTATAGGATTGGCCACACATTCCTACATTACGGAATACCTTTTTAACCCTAAAACAGTGGCAGGAGCATTGATCATTGGTGGCATCACTATCCTCGTTATCGAGCGCACTCGACCGCAATTTCGCATCCACGACATCAGCGAGTTGCGCATTCGAGATGCCATATTAATTGGGTTCGCGCAATGCCTTGCTCTCTTCCCCGGAGTTTCTCGCTCGGGTGCCACCATTATGGGAGGCTTGATGATTGGGTTGGATCGAAAAACGGCGACCGAGTTTTCCTTCCTTCTCGCATTACCAACGATGCTTGCTGCTACCGGGTATCAAATGGTCAAAAGCCAAGAACTCTTGTTTGCAGAAAACATAGTTTCTCTCGGAATCGGCATGGTCGTAGCCTTCTTCACCGCACTCGCAGTGATTGACGCATTTCTCAAATACATCACCACAAAAACGTTTGTTCCGTTTGCGTACTACCGCATTGCCTTTGGAACTGCTGTACTGTATCTGTTTTGGTGACCTGTCACGACTCTGCATTACCTAAAACCGGCACCCAGGTTTCTGCTCCATCAGTTGAACGAAATAGACCTCCACGGTTCATCCCCGCATACAGCAACATTGAATTTTGAGAACTCATCACAAGTGTCCTGACATTCAAATTCGTAAGCCCTCGGTTCATTGTGGTCCATGTTTGACCGTAGTCTGTACTCTTATCAATGCCCGCACGATGCCCTACGTAAATCACATTCGGAGTAGTTGGGTCGATATTGACCCCCATAATGAACTCATCCGCTAATTGGCCTTCTTTGATACGTGTCCATGACTCTGCTGAATTGATAGTTTTGAACAGCCCCTGAGTTGTCCCTGCGTACACAGTCGATGGAGTTGTAGGATCAATGGCCAACGCATTGACTCCTAAGGCCATAGCGGTAGTTGGATCATTCTCGGGAAGCATCCCGACAATGGCTCGTTTCCACGGTTTGCCACTTCTCGTTGTTTTGTAGACTCCACCGCTCGTTCCCGCGTACAGAATGTTTCGATTCGTTGGGTGGGACACAATACTGACCACGAAATGTACCTCTTTCATTCCTTCCATCCACTCATTCCAGTCGCGACCACGGTTTGCACTCCGATAGACCCCAACTGTGGACGCAAGATACGCAATCCCTTGGTCAATAGGGTCGAAGGCAAATTGACCCACAATCATGACGTGCTCTCTCAGTCCAGAATTGAATGGGTGCCATGTTCGACCTGCATCTCCGCTCTTGTAGACTCCATCACCGTTGGTTCCTGCATAGATGGCCGAAGTCATGAGTGGATCAACTGCAAGAGCTGTTATGCGATCACTCGCAAATGATTGGGATGTCGTTTCCCACGTATCTCCACCATCACGAGTCTTATACAACGTATCATTAGATGCGACATAAAGAATCTTGGGATTCTTTGGATGCGTCGCAATCACAACAATAGTTTCTCCCCCAGGGATGCAACTCCCAAGCATCAGGAGAAAGAGAATGGCCACTGTCCCAAAATATATCCACCACCCAGAACATTTTCTGGAGCTGATAAAGGGGCTATGCAAAGATTCCACATGTCCTGGCATTTCAATATTTCCGTCGCCTTAGATTGGCATGTCTTCTTTCTGCAAATACACTCGTACTGTATTTCCCAACTGCATACAGCACATGTCGGACCACGCTGTCGTTAATATTTGCAAACAAAAATAGCGGTACACAAATGCACCAGTACCCATCTAAGTGGATTGACCTGCATCATATTGGATTCCGCGCCATGGTTGAAAATGCAAGCACTCCCATGTCTCGTTTCGATTCTACTTGCACCTCTCACTGTAATACTCGCACTCTGTTTGAAAGTTATTGCCCCATGAAGTTAAGGCAAAGAAGCCTGATAACTCGGAAACGCAAGAAGAAATTTAGTTGATGTTGACCTCTATTCTGCGGAATGAATCAAACGTTGCCCACACCAAAACGGCAAATGCACGATATAATGCCGCATTGGGCTATTTTTTCCGCGGGTCGGGAAGTCGAGATGCCAAGAGTTTCAGAAACTCTGGATTCACTGGATGATCCATGGCTTGTAGCTCGTGAACATGATCCCAAGCTTCACTGTACTGTCCAATATGAGCAAGATCTATGGCAAGATTAACATGCGCTTGAGGCAACGTCGGTTTTAATTCAATGGCACGCAAATGATGGGGGATTGCCTTCTCAGGTTCGCCTTGCTGTGCAAGTGCAAGTCCCAAATTAGCATGTGCCTCTGCCAAGGTATCATCTTCGCCAACAGAGCGAAAATATTCGAGAGATGCCGCCTTCCATTTCCCGATCTTCTGTAGTTCAAGTCCAAGGTTAAAATATCGCATCGCCAATGCTCTCGTAGCTATTGCGGAAGCAGATGACTCTTTTTCAGGAATCGTCTTTACACTTTCACGCAACTGAATAGGGTCAGCATGGGAGAGTCTATCGCCTACGAAAAATGTCATGCCTAGAAGAAATGTCAAGAATACTAGCGGCATTATGGTGTCTCCTTTCGTATGTTCGCCAACGCCTGTTTTGCTCGATTCCATAACACATCGAAGTCGTCTGGCGTCATATCTTTCATGTTTACTTCCGATATATCAGCCTCCTGCTCCATGTGCTGGAATCGAGCAACAAAACGATCGTTGGTGCCATTTAATGCCAGCTCGGGATTGACGGCGAGGAAACGACTCAAATTGACGATGGTGAATAGCATATCGCCAAGTTCTTCTTCGATACGTTGCTGCGTATTGATATTTTTCTGTTGCGCCAATGCCTGCCGAAGTTCTTCGATCTCTTCATCAAGCTTCTTCCAAACACTAGCAATGTCACTCCAATCAAAGCCTGTTTTGGCCGCACATTTTTGTAGCTTAACCGCTCGAAACAACGCTGGCATTGTTTTGGACACACTGCTCAGCGCTGATTGATCACTTTGCGTTGCTTTCTCGAGCTTTTTAATTGCATCCCATTGATGAGAGAGTTCTTGCTCAGTCGCTACCGTTCCAGGATCAAACACATGAGGATGACGGCGAAGCAGTTTGGCGTTTAAAGCAGCAAGTATTTCCTGAATGGTGAATGCCCCTTCTTCTGAGGCGATTTGAGCATGGAAAAGTACTTGAAGGAGAAGATCTCCAAGCTCTTCTTTGAGGGACCGCACATCGTGAGCCTCAATTGCGTCCAAGACTTCATATGCCTCTTCGAGCAGGTATGGTTGTAAGCTTTCATGCGTTTGTCGTTTGTCCCATGGACAGCCATTCTCCCCCCGCAGGGCAGCAACAGTGTCGGTCAAGTGCTCAAATGATACTGGATAGTCCACTCATTCTCCATCTTTGCTCATGTGCGATTTATACGGGCCTACCACCCATGCATTATACATGACTATGCTGCCTCATTGTCGCAAGTGGACCTCAGCACGAATAACATCTATCGCTTCAAGTTTTGTAAAATTCTTAATGTGAAAATGTGCCGTCGGTAACACCGACGGTAGCATTGCTAGCACGAACTGCCAGCTGGCAAAATGGGAAAGAGGAGAATTGCAAGCAGGGTTTCATCATGACCCCACACATGCTGTCTATCCTACAACGATAAGTGTCTCGTCTGTCTTGATATCATCACCTAAACTTACATTCACTTTCGCAACTGTCCCATTGATCGGAGACACAACTTGCGATTCCATCTTCATCGCCTCGATAATCAGAACGACAGCACCTTTCTTGATCTGATCACCTTCCTGCACCAACACCTTCACCACCTTTCCTGGCATCGGGGATGTGACGTCACCAGGGTGCTGAGGTTTTGGCCGTGCGAATGGAAGATTGGCCTGAGTCTCAGAGGCTTGAGGTGTGCCCGGCAGAATCTCACTGATTGTCTCAAGGTAGACTTCTTCCAGCTGATCGTTAATTCTAATGTAATAGGGTTTCTGTCCTTCAGTCTTGTGACTCGCACCTGTGACTTCTATGCGGTACGATTCTCCATGTAATGTGACGTGAAATTCACGTGGAGCTAAGCGTTTGTGTTCATCACCTGTAGTGCCGCCGCCGTTCTCACAATCGATCGGCTCGGG
>CEUD01125604.1_pt1 | contig 16496 bp, 8 predicted proteins | sample 356481 | NCBI WGS metagenome assembly CEUD01 (sample SAMEA2623314, study PRJEB7988) | marine metagenome | isolation source: saline water (ENVO:00002010), including | reverse complement strand
AAAACACCTTGGGCCCGCAAAAAAGTCGAAGACCTCTTTATCTATACGCTGGAGACTTACGGCGAGGAGGAGGCGGAGGCTGTAGAAGAATCGTAAACTCATCTCTCAAGGTTCAGCGCCTAGGCTTTAATGAGGTCGTCCTTAATCTTGCGCTGCCTCACTCGCGATATCGACCTTGAGATCGATATCGATCAAGCCACTTTCGTTTTTCTTGGCTAAAAGTTCCATGCCCGCAGTTTCTGCAAGGTTTTTGGAGGTCGCCAAGTGCAGGCCGACTCCGGAATCAAAACTGCGACGTGCGAACTTTGAGGTGCTGTAGGGCGAAAAAACCGTGTTGGGATCGTCTAGGAAACCAAAACGCGACTCTAAGTCGAGATTCGTGAAGTTGAATACAATCTGTTTAGCGCAGCTTTGGGCGCTGATCTGTAGCGGAGCCGTTACAGGACAGCTTGCTAAAATCAATTTGGAGATGATCGCTGTCATCGAATGAAAGGAGCCGCGCACAAGCAGTTCCTCTAGCCATGCTTTTCCCACCAGTTCGAGTTCACGCTTCCAATCTTCGCGTTTAGATTCGAGGTAATTTGTCAGATCCCCCATTGCAAAGGAGCTTTTGGGCTCGGATTGCGCGGGGAGCTTGCTTTGCACGTGATCAAGGATTTCAACGAAGACACTGTGGAGGTTTTCGGCAGAATCTTCGATGAAACTGGCCATGCGTTTATTTTCTTCGTCTTCAAGCTCTTCTCTCAAAATCGAAGAAAAGCCTATGATTCCATTGAGTGGCGTGTTGAACTCATGGCAGAGTAGGGAGAACAGGTCGTCGTGCATTTCCATCAGACGTGTTCTCAACTCTTCCGTACGCATTTGCTCTTCGTAATAGCGATCGTGCGCCTTAGAGAGTAAAGATTTTAGCTCATTAAAATCACAAGGCTTTGTCATGTAGCCGTGCGCCCCTAGATTGATCGCTTTGATTGCGGAATCCATTGATTGGTGCGCAGTTAATATAATGATCTTCTGATGTGCATTCTTCTGGCGCAGCTTTTTTAGAGTGGCAATCCCGTCGAGGCCCTCCATGCGTAGGTCTAAGACCACCACCGGAAAGTCGTGAAGTTCGCTCAATTCGAGCGCTTCGGCTCCAGAGCTTGCCTTGACTACCTTGAATTCACTCCGGAGGCTTAAGTCTAGAGCCTCCCGCATTAGTGGTTCGTCGTCGACGACAAGAACATTTTTTAATAACATGAACTAATACTTGGTAGAAATTAGGTAGCGCGAAAACGGTAGTGAAAGGATTATTATCCTGTATTCGGTCGTTAAATAGTCAATCTGCAATTCTATTTGAGCTTTCGATTCTCGTTGCAGATGGAGCATTGATGGGGAGATCGAATATGAATCGTACCCCGCCGCCTTCACGTAGAGTGGTTTGCATGCTGCCACCGTGGCTGCGTACGATGAAATAGGCGCAAATTAGGAATACGCCCATTTGGCGCGGATCTCCACTTCGCACATTGAAAGGATAGAGTAGGTGCGAGGGAGATACGTCCTCCGGCACGGGGCCGCGGTCTTCAAGAGTGATCTGGACGGATTGTTGCTCGGGCATGCCAGAGATGCCGATCTTTGCAGAAGAGGATTCGGGCAACGAGACCACCTCTTCGGCGATTAAGAAATTAAATAAGTCTGACAGTCGTTCTTGATCGCCCCAAATCTGGCATGGATCGGAGCCCTGTAGGCGCTCGATACGAATGTCTTTACCATTCATTAATACCTGATTGGCCTCGATCGCTTGGTCGTAAATCGTGTTGAGGTCAATGTGCGTGAAACTCGCGGGGTTGAGGCGGGTATTGGCTTGGTGCAGGCGCGAAATTTGGCTGCTGGTCGAGCGAATATGGATGCGTATGCGCTTTAGGAAGTCCAGGTAGGTCGAGCGATCCTCAGTTTTGGCTAATGCATTTGAGTGGCCGCCCAAATCTTCTTCGATTTTTGAAATGAGCAATTCGATTGGGCAAAGAGCGTTATCGACATAGTGGCTCAGGTTGACCGCTACATTGCCAATCTCCATGATCTTTTCGTCGAGTACAGCTTGCTTGAGTTCATCGATACGCCCAGCTAACAGATTACGTTGCTCGTTTGCTGTGGAATAGGACTCGATGGCCGATAGGATCTCTTTACGAAGATTGTTTAAATCCCAAGGCTTGGAGATAAAGCTGTAGACCGCGCCCTCGTTAATGGCGTCGACAAGGGTGTCTACCTGGGTGTAGGCAGTCGTGAGCAAACGCACCTTCTCTGGGTAGCGGCGGCGCACTTCTGAGAGCATGGCAATGCCGCTGCGTTGGGGCATGCGTTGATCGGTGATGACCACGCTGATCTTTTGCGCTTTTTTGTCGAGTACAGCGAGTCCTTGGTCGGCGGAGAGTGCGGTATATACCTCAAAATCGCGTTCGAAGGCTCTCCGAAATACCTTAAGTGCATTCTCCTCGTCGTCGACGAAGAGCACGCCTGGGCGCTGTGCTAAAAAATCTACCATGATCGCGGAATTAGAGCTGATTGGATACGTGAAAGAAACGTGAAAATCGCCGCGTCTCTGAGTGGGACGCGGCAGGGAGTTTAAAATCCCAATGTCTCAGTATCCCAACGATCATAGAGTTTGGCAAGTATTTCTTCTAAATGTTCTGCCTCTGCTTGGGTCGTAGCTGCAATCGACAATAATTCGTCAGATTCGTCGTTAACCTCAGTGCATAGTTGGACTGATTTGCCTGCACGATGTGCCGCTGCGACTAATAGAAAAAAGCTGAGTGCCAGTGGGGACGGCTTTGCTTCGCAAAGTATGCCTAAGCAAGCGTTTAATAGTTCTTGTGCAGTGAGAGCTCCCAGTTGAACGCGTATCTTGAGGCTTTCGTTAGTTTCTTCAACGGATAGTTGCAGTGTGGTATCCGTATCGGAGGAACTTGCCGTGGCACTGAAGGCTGCAATACGAGTTTGTAGGTCAAAATCGGAGGCTTGCCAGTCTTTTAGGATCACGGCGTTCGCGTATCGTTCCTGTTTCATGAAAGTGGCGAGACCGTGCTGAAGCATTGCGGCGCCTCCAGATGCCGGATTTACGTCGAAGCTGCGAGGCAGGGCCTCTACAATTGCGACCAATGTATCTGCAAAAATGGCCGATTCTTGAATGCAATCCGCATGAGCGACGCCAGTCAGCGTCTTTAAGCGGTCAGCGAGAATGATGCGCTGCAAGGTACTCATCTTCAAGCTCATCAATTGATCGCGCTCTGATAATATACTGTAGTAATCAAAGGCGCGCTTGAGCACCATTTTGAAGTCCTGCAAGTCCCAGGGTTTGGTTACGTATTGGTAGATCTTGCCGTCGTTGACTGAGCGGATCGCACTCTCTAGGTCGGAGTAGGCAGTGGTGAGAATACGCACTTTGCGAGGATGGCGAGCACGCACCTTCGATAAGAAATCGACGCCTGCCATCTCAGGCATACGTTGATCAGAAACGATGATCGAGATGTCCGCATGGTGCTCTTCGAGAATATCGAGGCCCGACTGGCCGTTGTCGGCAGTGAAGACGCGGTAATCTTTTTTAAAAGCCATCGCGAAGTACTTGAGGGCTTGTGTTTCGTCATCTACGTAAAGAATGCCGGGTAGTGTGGGGGAGTCGTTGTTGCTCATTTTGGATCGTTTGCCTTCGTTGCTGGAATATGGATAGTGAAGATGGTGTGGTGGTCAACTTTGGAGTCGACCGAAATGGAACCGCCGTGGTTTTCGATGATCGTTCGGCAAATTGATAGCCCCATGCCCATGCCTTTGCCTACGTCGCGGGTTGTGAAAAAGGGTTCGAAAATACGTTCACGCACTGGCTCTGGAATGCCGACCCCATTGTCGTGGAAGACCACTTTGATGCTGCCTTCAATGCGTTCTGCATTCACTTTAATCTTTTTTTCTCGCTCGCTGGGGTGCTCCACTAATGCTTTGCCGGCATTAGTTAGCAGGTTGATGAACACGTGCATTAGCTGAGTTTTTTGACCTTTGACGATCAATTCACTGGGCATGTCGACTTCGACTTCGACGTCCATCGTTTCTTTAGAAGTGATTTTTTCAGCGGCCCGGAAAGCTTCGATGAGAGGGAACTCAGAGACCTGACCTGGTTTTTCGGGATAGGCGAAAGTAGTCAAGTCCTTCATCACGTCATTCACGCGCACCAGCCCTTCTTTGATGTCACCAATCATTTCCTTGGTTTCATCATCGAAACTGTCGTTTTGCATTTCCAGAATTTGAATACCTGAGAATACGTAGTTGAGAGGATTGTTGATCTCGTGCAGTAGACCGGCAGAGAGTGAACCGAGCGCATTCATTTTCTCACTTTGAATGAGGTGAGCCTCGGTTTCTTGCAGTCTTTGCAGAGTTTCTTTTAGCTCGAGGTTGGATTGCTTGAGGCTGATTTGCAGCGTGGCATTGCGTATCAGATTATTGATACGGGTAATCAGCTCAATGCTGCTGAAAGGTTTGAGCAGGAAGTCATCGGCGCCAGCTTCCAGCGCGTGTACTTTGGACTCTTCGTCGACACGTGCAGTTAGCATCACTACCTTGCGTGCGCTGTTGCGGCTATCTTCACGAATCGCTCGGCAGAGGGTGAGTCCGTCGCGGCCGGGTAGCATCCAATCCAGCAGGATGAGTTGTGGATTATAGGTTTCGATCAAATACTCTAAATTGCGCCCATCGCGTGCACTCACGAGCTGAAAGTGTTCGTTCAACAAGCTGGTGATGTAGCGCATCATGTCCGGCTCATCCTCGATCAGTAAGACCGTTTGCTCTCCACTGCCTGAGACAGAAATTTCATCGGTTTCGGTGTTGCGATTGACCAAGGTGCGGTCAGCGGAGCGGAAGGCTTGCAGGAGGGGTTGGTCCACTTCGCTCTGATTGAGCGACACGTCTTCAACCGTCTCGCGAGGACCATGTGGCACCACATCGGGCGAACGACTGGTCAACGGCAGTGCGCCCGGCAAGATCATTGTGAAGCGCGAGCCCTTCTGTGGCTCGCTGTCGACTTGAAGTTGGCCGTCGTGTTGTTCGATCAGCTCTTTGGCGAGGGCGAGGCCGATGCCTACGCCTTGTTCGCTGGAACCGCCTTCGCCGGAAACTTGATAAAAGCGGTCGAAAATCTTATTCAGATCTTCCTTGCGGATGCCAGCTCCGTTGTCTTCTACGTAAATCGCAATTTTTTCATCGGGAAGCGTGTCGTAGCCGACTTTGATGGCGCCCCCTCGACTCGTGAATTTAATGGCATTCGTCAATAGGTTGAGAATGACCTTTTCCATTCGCGCTGGGTCGGCTTCCAGGTAAATTGCTTCACTCTTGCTTTCCACACTGAGGCTTACGCCCTTGGCTGTGGCCAGGTGACGCACCGAATCGGTAATCTCGACCAAGTAAGCTTTTAATTTTAGGGTCTTTTTAGACAGTACGTTGTCTCCTTGCTCCATGCGGGTTAGGTCCAGTAAGTCATTGATGAGTTTGAGCAAGCGCAGCGAGTTTCGTTGAGCCACCAGTAGATTTTCGTGTTGTCGATCGGCGAGTTTTTCACGGCCCTTTAAGACATTGTCGATCGGGCCGAGAATGAGTGCGAGTGGCGTGCGAAGCTCGTGCGTGACGTTTGAAAAGAAATTTGTTTTTAGCCGGTCCAGCGTTTGCAGTTCGTGGTTACGTTTGTCAAGGCTGTGCCGCAGTTGGAAGTCGTTGAAGCGTGCGCGCGTTTGTAAGTGTGCGGAAATGACACAGATGACACTCGTGATGGCTAGGAAGTAAGTGTTGTTGAAAAAACTCGAGAAGACTCCCGGTTCCGCAAGATTGCCCTCGATAATACAAGCGAGCGCATAGAGTGCGATGGAGCTGAGGCAAACTGCGAAAGTTTCTTTCAATGTCCATGGCAGCATAACTGACATGGCCAGCAATACCAAGTTGATCCCTGCATAGTAGGGCGATGTGGCACCGCCCAAGTAGAAAACCATCGCTGTAAATGCAAGGTTGTCCACCAATGTCATGGTGATGCCTAAATTCTTAACCAGTGAGCGATTCGTTTTGGCTTTCTTCAAAACAAACAGCAGTAGGAACAGGATGAGTATCGAGATCAGTCTGATTAAAAATAGCGCCTTCAGATGCGCTGGATAGACAAAATAATCGAGTGTCACCCCCGCCAGCATACCGATCGCTGAGATCCAGATGCCGATGTGTAAGCGCACTCGTCTATGCTCGGTATCCGCCTCGCGATAGGCAGCCATGAGCTCGGCGTCTGCAGACTCCGTTTTACCTAGCAGGTTTGCGAATCCGTCTAGGATTTTGCGAATAGAAAGTCGTCCCTCCAGCAAGCTTTCTGTGTGAGCGGTCGACATTAGTTTTCTTTGTGAATCGTCAGGAAGATATTGACGCCTGTTTCGTCCAGTTCGATCACTGGTTGGGTGCCGTGGGGTGCCAGCGAGGCCATAACGTCCTCATCGCGATAGATTAAATACCATTCCAATAGGTGTTCCTGGGTGTAACGTTCCGGGTTACTTGGTGTCACATTGGTGGCGATCAAGCGACCGCCCGGCTTCACCCAGCGGTAGTAGAGGCTGATCAGATTGCGACAGACATTGTCGGGGAAATAGTCAAAGAGGCCGGCACAGTAAACGAGGTCGTAGGTCGGCACGATCTCGGTATCACTGTCGTGGACGTCTTTTAATAGTTCATCAATCGAGCGCTTGATGAGGTTGACTACCGGTTGGTGCCCGGATTGAGCCATCGCCTCTTTGATTTTGCCGTCAGTATATGCCAGTGTTTCTTCGCTAAAGTCCATTAATGTGAAGACACATTCTTCGGACAACTCGTTGTCGCGAATGAAGCGTTGAACTTCAACAGCAGGGCCACAACCGACGTTGAGAATATTACAAACGCGCATTTCTTCCTGCACCTGATTGACGACATCGCCAAGCGAAGCGACTAGGAAATCGATCCGGTTACAGTGGGCGATGCAGGCCGGCACGTTGGTGTGAAGGTCGTTGACGATCTGAGCGTAGGCGTTGTTACCCTTACTCGGAGATTCCTTGAGCATCATATTCACCATTTCGTAGTCTCCAGCGTAACCGAGTGGTTTGGTAAATGAGCGGTGGGCAAAGGGGGCACAGAGAATGAATGGGTGCAATTCGCGCCGTGCAAAGGCTTTATACAGGCTGACTTCTTCTTGTGGAATCTTCGCAGCTTCAGCTTCAAAAAGACGATAAAACTCAATCATTTTCTCCAGCACAGGCTTCTCGACACTGTTCTTGAACTGAATGCTTTCAGCGTCGTTGCTATCAAAGTCCTCTAAGAGTGCGACTTCAACCTCTTCTAACCAACGGCTGATTTCTGCGAAGAAATTGGACATTTTATTGACCACCAACTGATATGACGCAGAGAGGTCGTGACCTTTCTCCCAGCCCTCGATGAAGCTCTCAATTTCGTCCTCAAGTGTCTTATTGGGGCGCAGGGCACCGGGGTCTTTCCAACTGTCTGTAAATGTGGCTGAGACAATGGTCATCAAGCCAGTGGTTACAATACTGGTGACCACGCCCTTGCCGCGGTAGATTATACGCTCGCCGCGCATGATCACAATTTCTTTTAAGACCTCACTCAACTGAACAATTGAGAAAGGATTATAAACCTCGAACACTGCCATAGACCGCGAGACGTGCACGAGAGTGCCACGGCCTTTTGCACCCTGATTGTTGGAGAAGGAGACGACACTGTCGATGCCAGAGATAGACTGTTCCACGATATTAGAGAGAGGGATGAATATTGTTATCGGCGGAAAGCCGAAGAGTAGAGTTAGTTTTGAGGAGGGTTGGTAGACGCATCTTGACCGCTTAATCGCGCAAACAGCACTTGAGCCAGTTCACGGACGTTGGGGCCTTTGAGCAACTCCATCGCGGTGAATGGAATGCCGGTGCGTTCTTTGAGACCAAGGCTTAATTCGAGCATTAGCAGTGAGTCCACGCCCATGTCGGTCAGACGCGCCTCAGGCTTGACGCTGTCAGCAGATACTTTGAGCACGTTGGAAAGAACCTCGGCGATTTCCCGCTCGAGCCGTGCGGATTTTTCATCCTGTTTGAGCTCGATGATTTCCGCAAGTAATTTTTGAGCGGTTTCGTTTTCTAGGCCGTGAGCAGGTGCTTCGGCATGCTCTAGGAAGCGAGGGTCTTGCGCCAGCTTGGGGTGGGCTTGTTTCCAGACCTGCCAGTCGAGGTCGATTGCTGCCGCGCGGGCGGTATCCGCTTGCAGCACGACTTCGAGGGCAGCTAAGGCTTCTTCATCACTGAGTGCTTTAACACCGGCCGCTTCGAGTGCGCCTTCGAGGCTTGCCGAGCGTGCCACCACACCAGAATCCTTCAGGGCGCCCCAATTGATCGAAATTGCTGGCATGCCTCTTTGTCGGAGGCGTAGGGCATAGGCATCGAGAAATGCGTTGGCTGCGATGTAATTTGCCTGACCGCGATTACCGATGAGCGCTGAGATCGAGGAGTAAAATACGAGGAAGTCTAAACAGGCATCGGCGAAGACGGCCTCCAGTGCAAGTGCTCCCGCGACCTTAGGCAGGAAGCCTGCTTCAAAACGCTTAGCATCCATCTCATCGAGAAATGCATCTCCGAGCACCATGGCACCGTGGATGATGCCTGCCGGTGTGAAGCCGTCGGTGCTCATTGCTGTACGTGCTTGCTGTAAGTCTGCGACAAGGGTGGCATCGCCTTTGATCACGACGACTTCGGCGCCCTCTTCTTCAATGGCCGCACGTTTATCCGCCAGGCCTGGCACTGCATCACCGCGTCGGCTGAGTAGCACAACACGACCGGCACCTTTGCGAGCCAGCCACTTGGCTGTTTCCAGACCAAAGCCAGAAGTGCCTCCTGTGATTAAGTAAGCACCTGTTTTACGAGCCACCGACTTGCGCGCCTCCGCTGGAGTAGTTTCGACACTGCCGTTTAAAAAATCGATCAGTATCTTACCCTGATGCTTACTCTGTGCCATTTTGTTAAAAGCGGCTTCAATCTCAGCGGCAGGGAATGACTCTGTGGCGACGCCTTGGAAGCTGCCTGATTCGAAGTCCGCGACGATGCCTTGCATCAGACCTCGAATGTAAGCGGGGCGTTCTACCAGTAGGCGATCGATGTCGACCGCAGCGAAGAGTAGATTGCGATTAAACGCGCGTAGTGGCAGTCCGCTATCGTCGATGATGTCTTTTTTGCCAACATCAATGTAGCGACCACCTGGTTTGAGTAGGTTCAGGCTTTCTTTTTGCGCCAGTCCAGTCTGGGCGCTCAGAATCACATCGACCCCTTCACCAGCGGTGGCGGAGAGTATGCTTTCTACAAAGGATAAGTCACGCGAAGGGAAGACGTGCTGGATGCCTGCCTGCTGTAGCCATTCACGTTTCGCCTCGCTGCCCGCGGTTGCGAATATTTCGGCACCGGCTTTGCGAGCCACATCAATTGCGGCGAGCCCGAGTCCGCCAGTGGCTTGATGGATCAAGACACGTTCGCCTGCCTGCAGTCGTGCCAACTTCTCTAAGCTATGCACGGCGGTTAAATAGACTACAGGAATCGAGGCGGCGTTTGCTCCCCAAGCGCTGGGGGCTTTAACTACGAAAGTTTCTGGCACGGTCGCAAAGGAGCGAAATGCATCTGGAAGTAGGGCGATGACAGGATCGCCCACTTGCAGTTCACCACTGGTATCGCTGCCTAGGGCGATGACTTCAGCATAGACTTCCATGCCGAGCGTTTCGCCAAAGAAGGTGTTACGTAGGACCAGTGGATGGAGCTTACCGTAGATCTTTAATAGATCTTTATAGTTGAGTGCTGAACTGTGGATTCGTAATTCGACTTCGTCTGCTTGTGGCACCGCACGTTGGCAACGTTGGAAACTCAGATCACTTAGTTTTTTGCCGTCATTGGCGACGAGGTGCACGGGCTCCGAGAGGGACACTTGCTCGGGTGCGATTTCGATCGCTTGCGGCACCTGCTTGGTTAAGCAAGGGCTGCGACGTTCGTCCTGATCAAGCCAGACTTCGCCAGTGGCTTCTTGCGATAGTTCGGCCTCTAAGGATTTGAGTGCTTGTTTGGAATCACTGGTGGCGAGGTAAATACAACGGGTATGTAAACCTTCGATTTCATTTTGCCCCAGTGCGGCCAGTGCCGAGATTGCGTTGACGCTCGGGCTAGCTTCGTGAGGAGGACTGTTGGTGATGAGGACGAGTTGCCCTTCAAACGCCTGTTGTTTCAGTTCCCGCAATAGAGCTAGGAAGTTTAGGTTGAGGGCTCGTATACTTTGATAGGAATCGTCGCTTGCGTCGATTGCTGGTAGCAGAAACAACAGTTGTTCCTTGCCTTGTAGATCTAAGCAGCTGCTTTGTTCGCTGTCTCCGTTGGACTTCGTAAAGGGTAGTTGTTGGACACCAGCATCGCACAGTGCGGCTTCGAGCGAATTAACTGCAGCAGAGGCTTCTGCGATGAGCTGCCAAGCATTCCAGTCGAATGAACCTGTGACAGCCTGCACTGGCTCGGGCGCACGCCAATCGGGCAAATAGATGGGAGGCAGCGCGGATTCGCTAGAGCCGCCTATGGACTGGCAAGTGATGCCCTCGATTGTGATTAGAGGTTTACCGGTTTCATCGCAAACAAACACATCGGCATTCAAGCTCGTGTCGGTCTCGTGATTAATACAACCGAAGGCGATGATTTTATGCGTACTTGGCGATGCGTGAAAGCGTAGGCATGCGATGGATACAGGAACCATTCGTTCGCCTTTGGCAACATAGAGTACCGGTTGCAGGGCTCCGTCGAGGAGTGTAGGATGGATCAGGTGCGCTGGATCGGCTGTCTCAGGCTTGCCCTCCACTTCGGCTAAAAAGTGGACCCCATCTGTCTGGGTGGACTGAACCGGACGAAAGTGAGGGCCATATTCTAAACCACGACGCTGTAGCCGATCGTAGAAAGTGCTACGGGGCACTTCATGTTGGCAGCGATCGCGCCAAGTTTGAATGTTTGGGAAATAGGCGGTTTCCGCTTCCAAGGGCCTGGGTGAAAGGCGTCCGCGGGCATGGCGACGAGTGCTTTCTGCATCGCCCTCGATACGACTGGATACGGTAAACTCTCCTGTTTGCTCGTCTAGAGAGCTGACTAGTCGCTGCAACTTATTGGGGTCCATAATCAGAACCGCCTCGAAGTCGACGTCGCGTAGGCAGGTGGAGGCTTCGCCCATCACTGACTTTTGTAAAAACAATGCGCTTTCGATGTAACCCATGCCAGGAAAGACCGTCTGCCCTTGCACTCTATGATCTTTCACGAAGGGGAAAAAGGCATCGTTGATTTCAACGTCCCAAGTCTTTTGCGAGGCGTGAATGCGAGTGTTTTGGTAGACCGGGCCGGGCAGGCCGATGCGGTCCATCTCGGAGTCCGCAGTCTCTTGCCAGTAGAGCTGGCGTTGCCAAGGGTAGCTGGGGAGGCGCACAAAAGAACCATCACATGGGCCGACGGCGTTCCAATCGGGCGTGACGCCCAGAGTGAAAAGCGCGGCTAGGTTGTTGTGCAGGGTCGCTTGCTCAGGCTCTTTGCGGCGCAGCGAGAAGACGGTGCGGCAACGCTTACCTGAGTCGGCGGCGACCTCTTGTATCGAATTTCCTAATACGGGGTGTGGGCCCACTTCCAAGAAGAGCGAATGCTCTTGTTCGATCAGTGCTTGAATGCCACTGGCGAAGCGCACAGGCTGACGCACATTGCGCCACCAGTAATCAGCCGTCCATTCGGCTCCAGTGCTTTGCTCCGCACTGACGGTTGAAAACAGTGGGATGCGTGCCGGCTTTGGATCTAAGCTCGCCAGTGCTTCGAGAATGGGCGCCTCGATGGGGTCCATCTGTGGACTGTGGTAGGCGACCTCCACGCGCAGAGCGCGGTGGAAGACTTCGCGCGCTTCCAGTTCAGCTGCGATCGCTTTGAGCTCCTCGTGATCGCCTGATAGCGTGACTGAAGAGAAACTGTTGACCGCTGCGATCGACACACCTGGGCGCCCGGTTAGCAGCTCTCCCAGTTCGGCTTCTGGTAGGCCGACGGCGAGCATGCCCCCCTTGCCGGCTTCTTTGGCTTGTAGGCGACTGCGGTGGTAACTGACCAGTACGGCTTCTTCTAAAGTGTAGACGCCCGCCACTACGGCCGAAGTCACTTCGCCCACACTGTGCCCGATCACGGCAGCGGGCTCAATGCCCCATTGCTGCCATAGGCGTGTGAGCGCGAGTTGAATCACTAAGTTGGCTGGTTGGGCCACCTCGGTCTTCATCATCGGCGAGTCGGCTTCTTTGGCCAGCATGGCCTCTTTGAGCGACCAGCCACTGAGCGGACGAAAGATGGCTTCCACCTCGTCCAGCACTTGCGCACAAACAGGTTCTGTTTCGAAGAGCTCACGGCCCATCGCCCACCATTGCGGGCCCATGCCGGTATAGACGAAGACCGGGCGTGTCGCTTCGACGGGTTCGTTGCTAATGCGTAGGCCGTCCTGCTCATCGCCGTTGGAGGCGAGCATGAGTTTTTGGCGTAAGTCCTTGGTGTCGGATGCCACGATGCCGGCACGGTAGTTGAGTAAAGATTTACGATGCGCCAGGGTATGATATAAATCACTCAGGGAGGCGGTCTTGTTGCGACGCACGTAAAATGCGAGTCGACTGGCGCTCTCACGGAGTGCTTCCGGACTGCGAGCAGATAGCGGGAACAGTGTGAAAGGCGGCTCCGCTTCCTTGCTGGGGCTGGCGCTTGCTAGCTCCGGTGCGGAGGATAGCACGACGTGTCCATTGGTGCCGCCGTAACCGAAGGAATTTACGCCTACGTGTAAGACCGGCTTTTCGCTGATAGAGGGCAGGGCCTCTTTGGCATCCGCGATGCGGAATAAGTATTTGGAAAAGGGGATCTTGGGATTGGGCGTTTTGAAGTGCAGGGTGGGCGGCACTTGCCGATGCTTTAGTACGAGCACCGCTTTGATCACGCCCGCTACGCCAGCCGCGGCTTCAGTATGCCCGAAGTTGGTCTTAATCGAGCCGACCAGGAGTTTCTGTTCGGCATCGCGGCCTTCACGAAAGACGGAGTCCAGCGCTCTGGCTTCGAGCGGGTCGCCCGCTTGAGTGCCGGTGCCATGGGCCTCGACGTAGTCGACCTTTGCAGGCGCAACGCCCGCGCGAGTGTAGACCTCTCGCATCAATTCTTCCTGTGCCTCGCTATTGGGCAGCGAGATGCCGGGGGTGCGCCCGTCTTGGTTTACACCCGTGCCTTCGATGACTGCATGGATGCTGTCGCCATCCGCGAGAGCCGCGTCGAGCGGTTTGAGTAAGAGCATGCCTGCACCTTCGCCACGGACATAGCCGCCTGCCGATGCGTCAAAAGCGCGGCAGTTGGCGTGCTCGGAGAGGAAGCGCCCCTTGCTCATCATCAAGGGGAATTCCGGGCGCATCATGATATTGACGCCCCCAGCGAGCGCCATGGTAGTCTCGCCACTGATCAAGGACTGGCAGGCACAGTGCAAGGCGACCAAGGAGGAAGAGCAGGCCGTGTCCAGTGTGAAGCTGGGGCCTCGTAAATTAAAAACATAGGACAGACGATTGGAGAGAATCGTCATGGTCGCACTGGTCGCCGAGTGCGAGGAAGCCAATAGACGGTTGGACGGATGGTTGATCTGTAGTAAATGATCGAGGCAAAAGCCGCCGACAAAGACGCCCGTGCGAGCACCATCTTGTCGCTCGATCGGGATGCCTGCATCTTCAAAGGCTTCCCAGGTCGTTTCCAGTAGCACACGCTGCTGGGGGTCCAAGCCATGGGCTTCACGCGGGGAAATGCCGAACACACTCGGGTCGAATAGACGTGGATTGTCACGTAGGTAGCCTCCTTTAGCGACGTAGTTTTTTCCGGGGCGATCGGGGTCTTTGTCTGTAAAACGACGTGGATCCCAGCGATCCTTGGGGACGGGGACAATGGCGTCGCCGCCAGTTTCTAGCAAGCGCCACAAAGAATCCAGGTTGTTACAGTTTGGTGGAAAACGTAGGCCAATCCCTAAAATCGCGATCTTCATATGGTGTATTAGACAAGGTGTATTATGAAAAGCATGACTAACTAGTTCGAGTCTATCAGCCATAGTTTTTTATAAATCTGCGCTATATTGGCTTTGTTTTACAAAATATTTAAAACATGTGAGGGAGTTTTTGGGAGGGCTGAATATGCTATGATTGACTCTTTTCTCGGGATGTGTGCTGCGTATTAATTTTTTTATATATACGTATTTGAAGCACGGCTCTCTGGAGAATATTCATAATTTGTGACTTTTACGTAACGGAGCTTAAATGCGGTTGATCTCGGAGGCGTTGTCACGCTTATAGGCCGCACTTATGAAAGTGCTGCTAACTTCACATGGTTCGACCGGGGACATTTATCCAGTCATACGTCTGGGACGTGCGCTGGTCGAGGCGGGGCATGCAGTGCGCTTTGCGACGGTTTCGCTCTTTCGGCAGGAAATCGAAGCTGCTGGGATCGAATTTGTCTATCTGCCGCCTGATTGGGATCAAAGTGGGTTCGCTGAAGCGATGCGTGACTTGACCAAGGCTAAGAATCCGCTGGATTTGATCCGAATAATTTATTCCGAGTCCTTGCCATTTTTGGATGAAATTTTGGATACCTTACAGCGGGAGATCGCCGAGACAGACGTGTTTGTGACCAGTTATGTGTTTGCCAACCTGTGCACTTTGGCGCGTCAGGCACAGGTGCCCTGTGCGGTGACTACTTTTGCGCACAATGTAGTGCCTTCGCAAAGTTATCCGCCCGAGGGCTTACCGCGGCTACTGGCTGCACCTGCATGCGTGCGCCGGCGATGGAATCGTATGCTTTGGAAGCTAACAGATCGTGTGCTTTGCTGGCAAATCAATCGTGTTGTGGGCGAAACCATGGGGCGGCATGGAATGGGGCAGGCGGAGAGTTTTGCCTTAGAGCCGGCAGATTTGGCGCTGGTTACGGTCTCGCCCAAGCTTTGCCAACCTAAGCATCTGTGGAGCGAGCGTTTTCAGTTTACTGGCTATTTACGTTGGCAGTCGCCCGAAGATCCTGAGCTCAGTGCAAGTTTAGACGCTTTTTGCCAGGGAGAACGGGTGCCGATTCTTACTTTTGGAAGTGTGACTTTTGATGAGGCTCGCAAGGTAATGACACGCTTTATGCGCAATTGGCCTGCTGGTAAGAAGATCATCATACAGTCTGGTTGGGCGGGCTTGACGATTGAGCGCCCCAATCCGGAAATGTTGCGTGTGGGGCGAGTTTCGCATGATCAGTTGTTTCAATATGCCTCGATGGTGATTCATCATGGAGGTGCGGGCACCACTGCCAGTGTGCTGCATGCGGGCATCCCAAATATCATTATACCGCACATCGGGGACCAATGGTTCTTTGCCTCGGAGGTGAAACGGCTGGGAGTGGGGCTGGAGGTGAAACGTAAGCGCTGGCCTGAGGACTTGCCTAAGGCGGTGCGCACTGTCGAAAAATCGAAAAAGATGCAGCGGCGCGCTCAAGCAGTGGCGGCGACTTTAGCGGAGGAACAGGGGCCCCTCGCAGCTGTTCGAGCCTTGGAGAGTTTGGTTCGTTTAGCGAGTTCGAGTCGTTGTAGGGCGTATTCAAATGCGGGGTCTTTATTCGCGTGAATATCAAGTTGCTCACCTGTCATCGGATGGGGGATTTGTAGTCGCACGGCGCGCAGTAAGAGCATTTGTTGGCCGCAGTGGCTGCGTAAGAATTGGTTTTGAGCGCCGTCGCCGTGGCGGGTATCACCTAGGATGGGGTGTCGTAAGTGCGCCATGTGTCGGCGCAATTGATGGGTGCGCCCAGTCTTGGGCTGTAGCTCGACTAAAGAGGTGCGGGCGCTGGAATAGCGACCGACGGGCACCGCTACGCTGGACTGCTTTAAGCTGCGATATTGAGTGACGGCTGTTTGCACCTTGTTGGGGTTCTCTTCGCTGCGCAGATCATAGTCGATCTCGCCACAGCCTTCTAGCCAGCCGCGGACCACGGCGTGATAAGTCTTTATGGCGTGATGCTCCGCGAAGGCTGACTGTGCGGCGCGGGTGGCTTCGGTGTTCAAGGCAAAAAGTAAAACGCCGCTGGTGGGGCGATCCAGGCGATGGCAGGGGTTGACGGGCTGCCCGACCTGGTCGCGCAGCATTTGCACCGCAAATTCAGTGGCCAGCCGATCTAGCGGGCTACGATGCACCAGCAGCCCTGCTGGTTTGTCGATCGCGATATAATCGGCGTCCTGATAGAGGACCTTTAAGCGATTTTCTTGCGATTCTGTCTTTTCGTGTGTTGCCAAGTTCTGTAAGGTTAGATAATAAATTTACGAAATCTTTAAAAAGTTGTTATGTCAGATCACAGAGTATTAATTGTCGCCTGAATTCGTGAGATAAATTCTATTAAAAGAGTGGAACCTGTTGG
>CEUD01022585.1_pt1 | contig 16580 bp, 14 predicted proteins | sample 356481 | NCBI WGS metagenome assembly CEUD01 (sample SAMEA2623314, study PRJEB7988) | marine metagenome | isolation source: saline water (ENVO:00002010), including | reverse complement strand
TTTTTTGGGCCAAACTCCAATTCAGCCAAAACTGAGGTTGCAAAAAGTTGATGGTTTGGATTTTGGAAAACGTATCCTGCGTGGCTGGATAAGTTGAAAACAGTTTGTGTAGCAGTGTCAATTCCATTAATGGATACTTTACCACTTGTTGGCTTAAGTAGGCCGTTGAAATGCTTGACAAGAGTTGTTTTCCCAGAACCATTTTGGCCTAATATAGCAACAATTTCTCGGGATTTTACTTTAAGGTTTATGCTTTTTATTGCAGGAAAACCTGTAGGATATACATGAGTCAAATTGCTGCACTCAATGATATTACTCATGCTGAAGCCTTGTCTTGCTTCAACCAGTCGGAAAAAGTGGTATCAGCCTCATCGAGTGTTACAGGAAGATTATTGAAGTGATATCCTCTTTTCTCAAGCCCGGACGCAATAGCTGTAACTTGTGGAGGCCTGATCCCAACTCTATCTAATGAGTCAATGTCTGAAAATATCTCATTGACATTCCCAGAGTTAACAATTTGTCCTTGATCAAGAACTATCACCCTGTCAGCATAGTTAGCTATAACCTCCACCTCATGCTCAACGATAACGACAGTCATCTGGTTTTCTCTGTTCAATCGTGCAGCTACAGAAAATACTTCCTCTTTACCCATTGGATCAAGATTGGATGTGGGTTCGTCTAATACCAGAACTTTTGGGTACATTGATAAAGCAGCCGCAATAGCCAATCGTTGTTGCTGGCCTCCAGAAAGAGCTAAGGGAGATCTCTCTTCAAGACCACTTAAACCTACAATCTCCAGTGCTTCGGCAATTCGTTTTATCATTTCTTCTCTTGGAACACCTATATTTTCAAGACCTATCGCCATTTCTGTAAGTACTGTAGATTGTGAAAGCTGATACTCTGGATTATCAAAGACCATTCCCACGATGCGTGCCAAATCACGGACTTGACTCTGGGTCGTATCAATTCCCTCTACAAATACTTTTCCCCTCATTTCACCCACAGTCATGTGGGGAACAATACCGTTCAAAGAAAGAGCAAGTGAAGTTTTACCAGCACCACAAGGTCCAATTATTGCGAGGTATTCACCCTTATTAATGCTGAGATTAATATCAATCAATGCTGGTTTATCAGTATGGGCATACTGATATGTCAAATTTTCGATATGAATTATTTCTGAAGTCATTGGTGGGATCTTACTACTTTTAAATGAAGCTCCAACTATTACAATTGCAGAGGAATGCTCCAAAAAAAGAAAAACGAGTCTTGGCCAAATCACCAAAACCCGTTCATTCCAGTTTGATTTTAACGAGAAGCGGCTTTTTTAATGTCAGCTTATTTGCTTACTGACAACAATTCACATGAATCAGCTGAACTTATTAGTCACCATCTTTTTGTTCCGATGTGCGTGTAAGTGCTAATCCGGAAATGAAAACGAGTACCCCTATCACATAGCTGCCACTCATCAAAATCCCAAATTGATCTCCTTTCACCCACGTCATTTTTTCAAGGGCACCAGCGGCCCAAGGCATGAATAACATAATGACTCCCAGTGACATTATACCCCATCCTGCAGCGTCAACAAAACCTACTGTTTTTGAATCTTCGGCCGCACCAGAGGCCGCCGCCTTACGCATGTAAAAAAACGAAATTATTATGACGATCACTGAGATAATAGTTAAAACGATTTGCATAATCTAACTCCAATTAATTAGCTGATAAATTACAAGAAAGTATATCGTTAACCTGCACTGGCAACAAATACGGCAAGTGCTGCTGCTAGTACAGTAGCCAAAGCAATCCATAAAACAAGCTGTAATTTTGGTGCTTTGACAATGGCTAGATGTGCCGTTAACGCAGGTGGTAAAGCTTCGATTACAGCCAAAGCTATAAACGAAGATATTATCTTGTCTGCCAATGAAACAATTATATTACTTGAGAACACAGCAACACCGAGTCTTTGACCCATGCCGACTAAAGATGCAGTCATTACGTCAGAAAAATGTCCTGTGGCACCTCCAAAAACAAAAACGTAGATTGGTACAGCCATGAGAGTGACGGCCAGTGCAACAAGGAGGGAAAGCAGGAAAAATCTTGGGAAAGTCTTCCCAAAACCCCAGCGCACCCCATAGCCCCAAACTAAAGCGCCAACTGCATTGCATGCCGCAAACGGCAAACTGATTGGGCCAGTCAGGAACCCCAGTGTTGTGTTTGTCATTATACCGGCAAGCACTCCCCACCAAGGCCCGATCGTAATTGCCACAACGGCAGTTCCAATCATATCTAGGAACATTGGAAGCTTTAAAGTGTGATTAATAAAAGAACCAACCACATTGAGTGCAACTGCTGCTGGAATTAGAGCATATACAAAGGTGGTTGGAACACTGTAAGTTTTAAACGAAATTTCTGTCATAACTTTACTCCTTATCTTTAAGTTATAATTGTAAGCGTTTAGTATCTTTTCTGATAATTAATCTAAGGGAAAGTAAAGATACATCATCTTTTTTTACTAACAGAATCTTATCCATTACATGCCCCACCTCCTTTCCACAAACTAAAATTTATGGTTTTTTTGATGGTAAACGAAAAGCTATCAGTCAAATTAGATTGTGTCAAGCTTTTTATTTTGCAGCCATTCAGGAGAACTTGTAAACAACATGCAAATCATGCCTAAGGTCGTTGTTTACAAAATTTAAGTTCAAAAAGTTTAATTCAGCGGTAAAATAAGCACATTTTCAATCTGTAGTAAACGACAAAATTTCTTCAGCAGTTGTTAAACCGTGCAGAATTTTGTTTACACCATCACGCCGTAAAGTAATCATTTTTTCTTTCAAAGCTTGTTTTTTTATGGAATCGGAATCACTGCTTTCGAGAATGGTATTTTTGAGGCCTTCACTCATTTCCAGCAGTTCGTGAATTCCTAACCGTCCTCGGTAACCGGTATTTCTGCACTTAGTACAGCCTGTGCCACGGTAGAAACTTTGGCCGATTTTCCTGAAACTTTCTTCTTTGATACCTAACTCCCGCAGTTGTTCCGGATGAGGTTTGTAGCTTTTACGGCAATCCGGACAGATACGGCGCACCAGCCGTTGTGCAAGCACGCCGATGATTGTTGAGGAAACGAGGAAAGGTTCAATTCCCATGTCAATGAGACGGGTGATGGTGGCCGGAGCATTGTTGGTATGAACAGTACTGAAAACCAGGTGTCCGGTCAATGCGGATTGAATGGCAATCTGCGCGGTTTCTGTGTCACGCATTTCTCCCACCATGATAACATCAGGATCCTGCCGCAAAACTGAACGCAGAGCGTTGGCGAATGTCAAACCGAGTTTCGGCTTAACTTCGATCTGGCTGTAGCCGGAAAGTTTGTATTCAACAGGATCTTCAATGGTAATTATATTGCGGGCCTCATTATCGATTTCAGCCAAAGAGGCATAAAGGGTCGTTGTTTTTCCGCTTCCGGTAGGTCCTGTAACAAGGATAATACCACCGCTGCTCTGCACCAGTTTTGAGTACGGTTTAGAGATGTATTTCGCTAAACCAAGTTGACTCAGCTGCATCAGTTTTTCGTCTTGATACAACATACGCATGACAATTTTTTCACCTTGAATTGTCGGTACGGTTGAGACTCTGATGTCAATTTTCCTGCCGGCAATCAGTACCATCGAACGTCCGTCCTGCGGGATACCTTTCTGGGCAATGTCCAGGCGGGACATGACTTTAATTCTGTTAACCACAGTCACATGCACCTGGTGCGGAAAAACAGTGACCTGCTGGAGGACGCCGTCAATACGGTAACGCACAATGGTTTCACGGGTTGTCGGGTCGATGTGTACATCACTGGCCTCATCTTTTGCCGCTTGCCAGAGGAGACTGTTGACTAAGCGTTTTATGGGTTCTTCATCAGTTGCGTCAAGTAAATCTTCCGGTTCTTCTACCGCGAGAATGTTTTCATAAGTTTCATCTGAATCAAGCTGATCCACGGCTTCTTCAGTAGTGGCGGAAGATTCATCATAAGCACGGTTGATCAGATCCAGCACAGCCTTCTTGTGTGATAGAATCGGTTCTATATGACACTTAAAATGTCGGGCGAGATCGTCCAGAGGCTGTGAAAGTTCCGGATTTGTTATGGCAACCTCCAGCGTGTTGCTCTCTTTTTTAAGGGGGAAGAAGATATTTTTTTTGGCATATCGTATCGGAATTAATTCAGTATATTCACGCACCACCGGAATATCATCAAAATTCTCCCGGTACTCCAATTCAAAATAGGAGGCCATTGCCTGCTGAAACGCGGTTTCACTGGTCACATTATGTTTCAGCAGCGCTTCTTTCAGACCGTCCGTACTTTCACGGTAAGCAAGCAGTTGTTCATGCAGCGGTTCCAATGACTCCGGAGATGTTCCAAAATGCTCTACTAAAATATCAACTACAGGGTGGTAGGTGTTCATGCTGTAAATTATGGATGCTCTGTTGTTTTTCTAATAAGTTGACTGCTCAGTTAAGCAGATGATACGTGATTGATGAACCAGTAATAAATTCATAATATCATGTCATTTCGAGGGAAGCGAGAAATCTATCTTATGTTAAGCACTGATATTATTAAGATCCCTCTCTTCGTTCGTGATGACAAATAATTAGTTTAGGAGTTTTTACAAAGCCATCATGATTGATTCAACAAAAATAATCTTTAAGCTCAGGGTTGGAGTGTTAAGATAATGGTTGTGTCTCCATCAATTTCCTGCAGTTCCACGCTATTATCATAGATTGTTTTGACAAAGACTTTTTCCAGCCATTCTCCTTCCTGGACGACATAAGCTACTTTATTTTCATCAATAAAAACGTAACGGCCCTCTGAAGTTTCCAGGATATCTTTCAGAATCAGAGCTTCAGTTAATTGTTTAGTTCGTGAAGAAATGTCTGTTCTGGTAGTAGTCTTGACTTCAGACAGTTGAGTTGCCGCGCTTGAAACTGTTAGCTTTTCTGGGACTTTCTTTTTTTTCCGGGCAGGATTTTGTTTTTTTGTTAGGACAGATTTTGAAAGAGACTGAGTGAGAGAAACTGAATTATTATTTTCAGGCAGCAAACTGCGAAAGGGATTATTACTCAGTGCGACTTTTGAGGAGGCAGCAGCCAAACTACTTGCTGCATTGTTCAGTGTTAGAAACACAGACAAGAACAGAAGGAACAGTATCAATTTCGGCTCTCCAATTTTCATAAGTTATTCTCTTTTAGTGGAATTTGCAGACTTTTGTATACTGCTAAGACCATTTCAATTCTCAGTTCTGGTTCCTGTTGAGCAGGGGTAGGATTTACCAGCAGCAGTTTTTCTAGCAGTAGCAGCCGAGGTCCGTCTTTCAACTCTTGCATAAACCGCAGGAAGCTTGCGTATTCACCGCTCAATTTTAAATTAATTTTCAGTGTCTGAAGCAAAGTTTGCGCGTTGTTTTCTTCAAAGCTCTGTTCTTCGAGCTGCAGTCCATTTTTCTGCAAAGTGTTTGTGAGCCAGTGTAATAATTCGGCACGCTGCCATTCAGCAGGCAGAAGTTGTCTTAAAGCGCTTTCCCTGTCCTGCAGCGACTGAAAGCTGTTTTCTTGTTTAAATGTTGTGCCTGCACTTTTAACTTTATTCAGACTGGCATCTGTCTGCAGAATCCGAGTAGCCAATTGCTTTTTAAGCTTCAACTCCGGAGCCAGCATAAAGTTGTAAAAAAGCAAAGAAGCCAGGACTAAAATCAGCACCGACAAAATTACTTTTCGTGTCTGCGGACTATTCCATTCTGTAGTGGAAAAACCAGAACCCACGGCTAAATTCATGTCTTGTCTCAGTAAGTTTAATATTAGTTGAAACCGTTGTATAAATTTGTCAATTCGGTTTTTTCACGAATGACACGTTTTTGGGACTTTTTTATAGAGCCACCATATTTTTGTTTTTCTTTGTTAAGCGTTGCCGGTAAAACAAGGCTACAGTGCTAAACAATAATACCAGGATTATTACTGAAACACCTGCATACTGCAGAGATGTTGTTGGAACATTGCTGATCTGAAAATTCAGTCTGTTCGAAGCGGATGCTTTGTTTTTCCAGCTTAGAAAGGTTGTTTCATTTAAATTTTGTTTACCGGAAAAAATCAGTTCGTCGGACTTGATTTGCAAACGCTCGATTGGTGTAAAAACTCCAATTACGTCCAGAGAATGCTCAAATTCCCTGTTTATTTCTAATCCGCCAAACCAGGCAGGGAGGATATATTGGTAAATAATTTGGGTGCTTCCTTTAGGGAAAATATAGGCTATTTTTAAAACATTTTTTTCCAGTTGATGTTTCATTGAGTTGCCAGACTTACTGTCCATCATGCGGAAATTTTCTATTCCTGCAGGTAGTTTCTGCACAAGCGGCCGAGTGCTGGTATCAATTTTGTCTGCTGTAGAATTACGGAACACTAAAACCTCAGTCACTGTAACCGCTCCTAATCCGGATTCAATCACAAGTGAGACTTGGGAGGTTTCCAGTTTCTCTACTGCAGTAGAAATGCCCGGAATAATAATGTTTGTTTCAATGAGTGTTTCTCCGGCTTTCATGAAAAATATTTTTGAACTGTATAATTCACCTTCCACCCGTGTTCCCAGTTGATAACCTGCACGTAAATCCTGCTTGACTTTAAGGAACTCAAATTCGCCGCCGCTATTGGTTTTGACACGGCCCTGAGGTCCGGCAGGAGTTACCTTTCCTTCAGGACTGAGCACAAATTTCAATAATATCACGTCAAGTCCTTCCGGAGATGTTTCTGCTCCGGAAGAGAGTTTCACCTGCCCTTTCACTGTCAGATGATTAGGCGCGGAAGGATCTGCTGAATATGCGCCGAAAGGCAGTACAACCGTAAACAGTGTTAACATTCCATGCAGGCAAATTCGCCTCAGCTGTTGTTTAAGTCTGTATAGTGCAAAACCGAAAATTGCCACGCTGCTGTTTAGAAAATATTGTTGATTTAAGTACTGTTTAATTATTGAGAAGCTTCGATAGATTTAAGATAATTGTCGATCTCTTTTGCCTTTTGTCTGGCTGCATTTTGAAATTGTTTTAATTCTGAAGGAACACGAGCTTTTGCAACCAGCCGGTAATGGCGTAGCGCGGATTTCCACTGTTCCTTGAAATGATATATTGTGCCAAGTTCAAAGTGAATCTGAATGTATATTGACGAGTTTTTCGGGATTTTCCTGCCGGCCAGTTCTTTGAGACGTTTCAGTGCTTTGTCCGTTTTGTTTGCTTCACGGTCAAGTTGGGCCACCCAAAAAGCGGCCTGTAATTCCTGGTTGGAGCTACCTCCGCCATCTGCGCGCAGCATCCATATCCGGGCTTTGCTAGTCTGTTTAAGCTGAGACGACTGATGGTAACCGATCAGGTAGGCATAAGTTTGATACTCCTTTTTAGGTCGTGAACTTTTCTTGAGCACACTGTAAGCCCGCTTGTATGTACGTACCAGCGCTTTATAATCCTTGGAACGTTCATAAAGCCGGGTCAGTTCTTCAACCAACTGCAGGACAAGGTTCACATTTTTATCAGGCACTTTTTTAAGAGCACTTCTATAGTATCCTTTTGCTCGTTTATAGCCACCTAATTTTTCTGCGGCATAACCTTGATCAATCAGTGCTTTTACTGTCAGTGTCTTTTTTTTATCATAATTTGCCATTAGTGCATATGCATTGAGGATCCCATTATATTTTGCACTGCCGGTTTTCTTGTTTTCAGCAAAAAGTAGTATTTTAAAATTATTTTCGTCCAGCACCCTCTTTTTTGCCCTCACTTCTTTGTGAATTGTCTTGGTGACTTTAGACCATTCTTTCTGGTCAATCATTTTCTGGAAAGAACTTTGCTCGAGGAATTTTCTGATTTCAGCCTGCCTGCTTTTGTCTGTTTCGTTGAGCGGCTTTATTTTTAAAGCCTGACGATAAAAATTGAGCGAAAGCTCTTTTTTGCCTGCGTTCTCTGCCGCTTTTGCCTGTACTATCTTTGCTTCGATAGTTTTTGTTTTTTTATTGTTATAAATAGCAAGCAGCGCATATGCTTCGAGGATTCCATTATATTTTTTGTTGCCGGTTTTCTGGTTTTCGGCATAAATCAGCAGTTCAAAATTTTGCTCATCCAGGATTCTCTTTTTTGCTCTTACTTGCTGGTGAATTGCTTTTGTGACTTTTGACCATTCTGCTTTTTCAATCCATTGCTGGAAAGCACCTTGTGCGAGGAATTTGCGGATTTCATCCTGTTTCCTTTTATCTTTTTCAGTTTGCGGTTTTACTTTTAAGGCTTTTCGATAGAATGAAATTGAAAGCTCTTTCTTGCCTAGTTTCTCTGCAGCTTTGGCTTGGCTGATCAGTGCATCCAGATTATCCGCACGTTGTTGATCATGTGTGCGCAAGAGTGCGTATGCACTCAAAACACCGCCCCAGTTTCCTAGCTTCTGTTCTGCAAAGAGCAGTTGGGGGAAATACTGTTCATTCAGCGGGATGTTTCCTGCCTTATATTCACTGCGTAAAAAAGTAGAGACACCTGTCCAGTTTTCCTGTGCTGTCAATTCCTGTAAACGTGCACTGGAAATGTAGAGGTTAAGCTGTGTCAAATTTTGTGTATCTTCAGGAAATGCTTTTTTCCAGCGTTCAGCAATAATTTTTATACGTTCAAGACGTTGAAAATCTGTTCTACGTTGAGCAGCGAAAATCCAAAGTTGAAAATAAGAGATGGTCAAAGCAGGAGATTTCCTGTCATAAATTTCCTGAAATTCCCAGGTAATGGCTTTCCAGTCCTGCAACTGTTTGTGAGATTCCAACAAAATCTGGATTGCTTGTTGACGATATTTTTCACTCTCAAGTATATTACGGGAAACTATGCGTGCCTCTTCCCATTTTTTTGTTTCAAGCAGGCAAGTGCTTTTTAGGTACTGTAAATGTTGCCATTCTTCTGGGTTTGTGTTTTTGGATTTTTGCAGATAACCGGGTTTGTCATTTATTTCCGCAATAAGTTCTTCACATTTGTTTTGGTCAAAGTAAGTGAACAACAGTTGAGTTTGAAATCCGTGACGCACCTGATCATCCAACTTGGGGTCACTTCTGACACTCAAGAGGAATTGAACGAATTTTTCTTTTGAAACAGTTTCCCGGTAGAGCACCATCAATGTTTGCAAAAGCTCCGGATTTTGCTGGTAATCAGGATGCTTCCGAACTTGTTCGAGCAGTGAAATTGCGAGAAAATTTTGTTTTGTTTCAACATACAGGTAAGCCAACCGCTGTTGAATTGACGCCGAATGTTCTGTTACGCCACTGGCGAGATATTTTTCAAAGATCTTAATTGCTTTTTTTTGTTGCTTGTTTTCAATGTAGAGGTAGCCCAACCGAATTTGGATCTCTGCAACATGTTCTGTATCTTTGCCTGAGAGATATTTTTCAAAGATCTTAATCGCTTTTTTCGGCTGTATTGTATCAATATAAAGATAGCCTAACCTGATTTGGATTTCCGCAAGATGTTCAGTGTCTCCACTGGCGAGATATTTATTAAAAATTTCAACCGCCTTTTTCGGTTGTTTAGTTTCGATATAGAGGTAACCCAGCCGGATTTGGATTTCAACAGCATATTTTCCTTTACCGCTCTTGAGATATTTTTTAAATGTCTCAATTGCCTTTTCAGGCTTTTTAGTTTCAATATAGAGATAAGCTAAGCGATATTGCGCATCATCTGCATAAGTTTTGTCCTTCGTAGCTAAATAATTGCTGAACGTCTCAATTGCTTTTTTAAGTTGTTTGCTTTCAATATAGAGGTAAGCCAAACGGTACTGAACTTCACTCGCATAGGTTTTGTCCTTCGTACTTAAATATTGTTGAAAAGCAATTATTGTTTCATGCGGCTGGTGTTTTTGCTCTAAAACACCAATACGGTAATAAGCAAGCGGGAGGTGTTTTTTATCCTTTTTTGCTAAGTATATTTTATAATTGTTCACCAAACGGCTGACTGATTTTGGTCCCAGATCAGCAGTCTCTGTTTGTTGAAGTGATGCAGCGTATGCCATTTCCGCCCGCCAAAATGCAGATCCGGCAGCTAATTTTGAGTCAGGGTGATCTTTGACAATCCGTGCGAACCAGCTTTCAGCTTGTTCATATTTTTTGGTTTGCTGAAACTTAGCTGCTAACTGATATTTAAGATTCAAAGCCTTTTCTGGTTTGATGGACTTTGATTGTTTCAAATACTGCTGCCACGCATCCTCTGTTTTCGAGATGTTATCCAGAAACCACCATGCACGTCCGATTAAATACCAGCGTTCCTGTTGTTGACTTTGGGTTAAGGCTGTTGGGTCACTATTCTTAAAATGCTGAATGGAAGTTTTATATTCCTGTAGTGCCTGCTGTTTATTTTTTTTGCGTAAAAGTTCCGCACTGAATGAAGAAACATAACCCAGCCAATAATGAGCATCATCTCTGAGTTTTGAAGTAGGGTAATCCTGCAACAGTGAATTCATGGTTTTAATTGCGAGTGGATATTTTCTGGTCCGTACCAGAATAATACCCCGCTGCAGCACTTCATCATCAAGATATGATTTGCTGAGTGGAAAATTTCTCTTCAGTTCATCAAAAGCTTCGATTGATGCCTGAATGTAACCACCTTTTCGTAGAGCTTTTACACGCAGATATAATATCTCTTCACGTGCCGCGCTTTCCTTAAATTGATCCAGATAACATTTCGCGGTTTCAATGGACGCTGAGTAGAGGCCATCTCCATATGTCTCACGTGCCACTGCCAATTGTTCTTCTTCGCTCAAGTCGCTGGTCCAGCACTGTGCAGACGCAGCAGATGCGGTGAGGAAAAAACAAAAGACTGTCAGCAAAAAAGCAATAATGTCGGAGCGTTTATTCGAGTAATATTTTGCAGCGTTTTTTAGCACGTATTTAGCTTAATGATCAGTTTTAATTGTTATGTCTGTTTTACAACAGTGAATTCTCTGTTGCTTGCCTGTTTAATCAGCTACCAATTCTGTTAAAATTTTTTGCCAGCAGTCAGGGTCAGGGTTTAGCACTTCAACAGTTTTTGCCCGGCTGGTTTGCCCACGTATCACACTCACGTTTGTCTTTGCGGTTTTTAAGGATTTTGCAAGAAACTTCACGCATTCCACGTTTGCCTGATTGTCAATCGGCGGAGCAGTCACACGTAAACGTATTCGACCATCGTGACGTCCGCACCATTCATTTTGAGAGGTACTCGGCTGCAGGAAAATCTGCAGAACAAGCTTGTCTTCTTGCCATGAAAAGGCAGAATTTTGAGCAGACATAAGATTATCTTGAATTATCCGTTGCTTATTTTGTGAGTCACCGTATCTTAGAACAACTCTACATTATAGTGTTTCAATAGAAAAAAACCAATCCAGAAGCAAATGAAAATGAATAATTCTACTCTTTCTCCCATCATTAAAATATGCGGATTGACCAGTCTTGAACAAGCTTTGTCATGTGTTGAATTAGGTGCGGATTGGCTGGGACTTAATTGCTGGAGCGGTTCTTCACGTTACATTACAGCGGAAAAAGCCCTGGAGATTGTCGACGGACTTCCTGAATCAGTGAGCACCGTGGGCGTTTTTGTTAATGAATCTACGGATACTCTGGAAAGTATAATGCGTGAAACAGGCATTGATCTGGCGCAGTTGCATGGCGACGAGACGCCTGAAAGCTGCAAAAAAATAACTGTGCCCTGGTTTAAAGCTTTCCGTGTTTCTCCGGATTTTCAGCCGCAGCGGATTCAGGATTACGGTGGTGAAACTTTTTTGCTGGATGCATACAGCAAAACACATTACGGAGGTTCCGGACAAAAAATTGACTGGGAGCTTGCTTCAACTGTTTCCGCAATGGGAAAGTTGATTCTCGCGGGCGGGCTGGCACCTGAAAATGTCGCAGACGCCGTCAATAAAGTACGTCCTTGGGGTGTGGATGTCTGTAGCGGAGTTGAAAGCGAACCTGGAATTAAAGATCTGCTGAAAGTAAAAGAGTTTATCAATAACATTAGAAATTCCGGAGACAGTTAATACTATCTCAAACCTTACTGCTGAGAGGACTTTCACCAGCGTCCTTCTTGAACGGTATTGGTTCGGTCTGTGCGCAATTTTGTACGCAAATAGCGGATGTTGCAGGTTGCAGATAAATCCTGTTCTGATACAATAAGCCAGCAGTTTTTTGATGCCTGAAATCGGGCAGTGACACAATTTAAAAATATCATGAACAACTCTACATTTACAACTCAGGGTGGTATTAAAATCGAAAAGGCGATTACTCCTTTGGATGCAGAACATGCCCTCGATAAAATATATCAATATATTGATATTAAAAAAGGTGCGCTTTTCGTTAGCAACTACGAAGTTCCGGATCGGTATTCACGTTGGGATTTGGGCTTTGTACATCCTGCGCTGGAGCTGATTGCCAGGAAACAACAGTTTGAAATTAACGCACTCAACCCAAATGGAACACGACTGCTGAAATTGATTGCACCTGTTTTGGTAAATCATCCTCATTTAGAGACACTGGTTTTTGAAGATGCTGCCGATCAACCTGCAGTACAAATTTCAGGGACAGTGAAGCCAAGACCAGATTTTTTCCCGGAAGAGGAAAGAAGCCGCCAGCCCAGTGTATTTTCTGTGATTCGCCAAATATTTGAACTGTTCCGCAGCGTTGACCCTTATCTGGGGCTGTACGGCGCATTTGGTTACGATTTGGTTTATCAATTTGAAAATATTGAAGCAAAACACGAACGTGATCCTGAACAAACAGATTGCCATTTGTTTTTACCGGTTGAGTTGGTGGTAGTTGATCGGCAAAAGGAAGAGGCATACAAAATTGAATATCATATAGATACACCGGAGGGTATGACAGAAAGCTGGTGGAATACCGGTGCTGAATTTCCGCTTGTCTCAACAAAGGCGGATGGGAAAATAAAGTGTGATCACGTTCAAGGTGAGTTTGAGCAGAAAGTAGCAAAAATACAAGAAGGCTGCCGGCGTGGTGATTTTTTTGAGGTTGTACTTTCGCAGGCATTTTCTACGGCTTTTGCAGAGCAGCCCTCAACTTTATTCAAAAGAATCTGTGCTCAAAATCCCAGTCCTTACAGTTTTCTGATCAACATGGGTGCAGAACAACTGGTAGGCGCGTCACCGGAAATGTATGTAAGAGTTAAAGAAGATCGTTTTGAAACCAGCCCAATTTCTGGAACAGTACCTGTCGGTAATGATCCGATGGAAACAGCGGAAAGGATAAAAGATCTTATTTCTTCAGAAAAAGAAGAATCTGAACTAACGATGTGTACCGACGTGGATCGTAACGATATGGCGAGGATTTGTGAACCGGGCAGTGTGCACTTAATCGGCCGGCGTTTGCTGGAACGTTATTCGCGGCTGATTCACACAGTAGATCATTTGGAAGGTATTTTAAACAAAGACAGGGATGCAGTAGATGCGATATTAACCCACATGTGGGCTTGTACCGTGACCGGTTCACCAAAACCTGCTGCCATGCAGACCATTGAAAATATGGAAAATTCACCGCGTGGATGGTACAGCGGTTGTATCGGATTTTTATGGTTTAATGGTTATGTCAGTACCGGAATGACTTTGCGCACAGTTCATCTGAAAAACGGACAAGCCACTGTAAGAGCCGGAGCTACTTTGCTTTATGACTCAGATCCTGCCACAGAAGAGCGGGAAACGCACATAAAGGCCTCAGCCTTTTTGGGCGCGACTTTAGGCAGCAAGCCGCCGATTTCAGTTGATTTTGACTTGCCGCAGACAGGTGAGGCAAAAACGGTTTTATTTGTCGATAATCAAGATAGTTTTGTCCACACATTAGCAAGTTATGTCAGACAAACCGGAGCTACTGTAATCACTCTCCGTTCCGGATTCCCGTATCAGATGCTGGATGAGATTTCTCCTGATTTACTTTTCATTTCACCAGGTCCGGGATTTCCAAGTGAACAAAAAGTTCCGGAATTAGTCGGCGAAGCACTCAAAAGGGACATTCCGATTTTTGGCGTGTGTCTTGGACATCAGGGTATTGCAGAACATTTTGGTGGAAAATTGCTGACTCTTGAACATCCGGTTCACGGTAAGTCTGCAGAGATTATGCACAGCGGAGATTCATTTTATGCTGGACTGCCGAACCCATTCAGTGCAGGACGTTATCACAGTCTGTATGTTGATTCGGCTTCACTTCCGGAATGTCTGGAAGTCACCGCGAAAACTGATTCCGGTTTGATAATGGGACTGCGTCACAAAACTTTAGCAGTGGCATCTGTACAGTTTCATCCGGAATCTATTCTGACGCTCAAAGACCAGTCCGGATTACGGATGATCAACAAGGTGATGGCGGAACTGACTGCTGTGTCAAATAACAAATAAGGTTCATAAGTATGCAGCAAATTACACTTGATGAAATAGCAGCAGCAGCAAATATCGTTTATGCGGAAATGCAGGCGACTCCTCAATATTGCTGGCCCCTGCTTTGTGATCGTTTAGGTACAGAAGTCTGGGTTAAACATGAAAACCATACACCGAACGGTGCTTTTAAAATCCGCGGTGGTTTGGTCTATTTTGCACATCTTGCAAACTCTTCTGCAATCCCGAAAGGTGTGGTCTGCGCGACCCGTGGAAACCACGGTCAGTCTGTGGGTTTTGCCGCAAAGCGTCACGGAATTCCAACCACTATCGTGGTTCCTCACGGAAACAGTCTGGAGAAAAATGCAGCCATGCGAGCGCTTGGTGTGAAACTGCTGGAGCATGGTGATGAATTTCAGACCGCGCGTGAATTTGCGGTAAACCTGGCTGCTGAAGAATCTTTGCAAATGGTGCCTTCCTTTGATCCGCTGTTAGTTGCCGGAGTTGCAACCTATAGTCTGGAATTGCTGCGAGCGGTCAAAGATCTTGATGTTGCTTACGTTCCTATCGGTTTAGGTTCCGGAATCTGCGGAATGCTTGCGGCTCGTGATGCATTAAACTTGAAGACTGAAATCGTCGGAGTCGTCTCCGCACATGCCAGTGCTTATGCTGAATCATTCAGTTCCGGAAGTCCCGTTGAGTCTCCGGTCAGTACTAAGATTGCAGACGGAATGGCCTGCAGTGTGCCGGAAGAATCTGCACTGGAACTGATTTGGGAAGGTGTTGAAAGGATTGTGCAGGTCAGCGATACAGAAATTGCGGAGTCAATGCGGATGATGTATGAGTGCACTCATAATGTCTGCGAAGGTGCAGGAGCTGCTGCAATTGCTGCTGCGCTACAGGACTCAGCGAAAAATATAGGCAGAAAAGTGGCAGTCATTGCTTCCGGCGGTAATGTGGATCGTGATGTTTTTGCCAAAATACTGAATGGAGAAAATTATGCAGACTGAAGAATAAAATCAGTCAGTAAATTTCAAAGTATACAACGGTATTTTCCTGGAGGAAGAGTGATTTCTGAAGTGCGGGCTAGCACAAAGGTGCGGTCATTCTTAAAATAAACGATGACTTTTGTTTCGTTAAGAAAGATCCACGAAGGGGTTGATTTGCTCCAGGCTTGATGCGGAGCGGATGTGTCAAGATAAGGCAGTCGACACAGGTAGCGTACCTCCATCGATTTTTCTGCAGGATATAAAAAACGGGAAGGTGCTGATGTACCGCAACCGAAAAAAAATGTGAGCGTAAATAAAAACAGTGCAACATTTCTTTTCATGATTGTATTTTGTTGAAACAAAAGCGGCTCAACTTTTAAATACAAAGGTGTGTGAAAATTCGGCTTAAGACTCTAACTCTTCCTCTTCCTCAACTTCCGGAAAGTACAAAATGCGTGAACAGTAGGGGCAGTTTTTGTGTGCATTCGGATTTGCCATCAATTCGTTGACCAACTGTGGTAATAAAACCATGTTACAACCACTGCAGCTTTTGTCCTGAATGGCACAAACCGGTGTCGAAATTCCGCTTTCCTGACAACGCTCATAAAAACGTTTGATGTTTTGTGGGATTTTTTTCAGTTGACGGTTACGTCGTGGTTCCAGTTTTGCGATCTTCTTTTCTGCTTTTTCCTGTTTTTTCAAGAGCCCGGATGTCTCTTCCTGAAATGCGGAACTGGATTCAGTAAGTTCGCTGTTGACAGATTCTAATTCCTGATCCAGATCTTCTTTTTTCATATCCAGTTCAAGCATTTTGTCTTCCAGTAAACCTAACATTTTGCGGGCTTCCTCAAGCTGGTTTTTGCTTGCGGCAAATTCTTTCTCGTTACGAATCTTCGGTACTTGTTCATCGAGACGTAAGATCAACTGTTCCTGAATTTGGATGTTGTTTTTTACCTCTTTACCTTCGTTGGTTAAGAGCTCAAGCTCGTTGTTCTTTTGTTCAAATAATTTCTGATGTTGGTCAACAACCGATCTTGCAGAATCGATCTGACGTTCCAAATGTGAGCGGGAGTAAATACTTGTCTGTAATTCCAGATCAGTATTGGCAAGATCAATCAGGGGCTGAATAGTTAGTTGCATGGATGATTTTTCGAAGAAGAGTCTTGGCAAGAATTATTTGTCATCCTTACATTCTCTCAAAAAATG
>CEUD01125509.1_pt1 | contig 16698 bp, 18 predicted proteins | sample 356481 | NCBI WGS metagenome assembly CEUD01 (sample SAMEA2623314, study PRJEB7988) | marine metagenome | isolation source: saline water (ENVO:00002010), including | reverse complement strand
TGTAATTTCCATAGTTTGCGACTTTTTAAATTTCCTTTGAGTTGATGGGGGATACTAACTCAAAGGATACGATTGTGAAACAAAAGCAAGTGGTTAGGGTAAAGATTTTATGTGTGGCGTGTATTCCTCTTATTTTGTTGCTGCCGGCACACAAAATTAAGAGGGTTAGAGGTGAGTGCTCTAGGGTTTTGGATGGGGATACGATTGAGGTGGACTATGGGCTAAGGTCTATAAAAATAAGAATGGCCTTCATTGATGCCCCAGAAAAGTCGCAGATGGCCTTTGATTCCAAACCCATTGGAATTTGGTCGACTCAGTTGTTGAAACGGCATTGTCTTGGCAGGGAAATTCACGTGAATATTATTCAGAAAGACAGATATGGAAGGTTCCTTGGAGAGGTGTTTAGAGGGGAGACCAGTCTTAATCTTTTGATGGTTGAGCGTGGCATGGCATTAATCTACAAGAACTATACATTCCAGACTATTGCTCAGAAGGTTGATTATTTCTCCGCAGAGATATCTGCAAAAAGAAAAAGGCTTGGTATTTGGAGAACGTTTGGTTTCTTGGACCCTCATGCTCACAGAAGACTCAAGAGGAGGGGGCATGGCCGCAAAGACTAAGGGGAGTTATGAAAAAGAGGAGAAACTACTAAAGCTTATTATAGCGGCGATGGAAGACCATAAGTACAAAGAGCTTGGTTACAAAACGTTATTGAAGTTCTGTGTATGTGAGTTTGGTTTATCTGAGTCTTCTGCCTATAGAAGGATTCAAGCGAGTAAGAGAATAAAAAAAGGGGCGGTTTAACGCCCCTGAGGTAGAAGTGAAAAGTTATATTAAATTTACCAAGTAAACTTTGCTCCAAGATTTACACCATTTAGGTCGTTGCCAATTCCTTTATTGAATTGAGCATAAAGTCTAGCAAAAGGTACGTTAAACTGGAGACCTGCAAAGCTTCTGAAAGCTGTAGCTTCTGGCCCACCGTCAGCACCTTCTGAAGCGGCAACCTCAGCACTAAAGCCTGATCCTGACTCTGAGATGTCTCCATCTGCATTAAATGTGATGTCAGAAGAACCAAAAGTGTAGTCAAACCCAGCTCCACCATAAAAAGTAAATACGTAACCAAGTCTTAAGAAAGTGGATACTTCTATAGGTATAGAGGTGTTTTCTGTTTCAAGACCAAATCTTGCAAAGCCATTTTGAAATTCTGCATTTAGTCCGCCAGAGGTAACCGTTTCATTATCTAGGTTCTGGTTGACATCAATGTTCATTGAAGATCTCTGGATACCTGTGTGCAGGTGTAGTCCACCCCACTCAACGAGGTAGCCTGGAACAATGTCTACGCTATCTATTAGTCTATATCTTGCAAAAACACCAAATGAGCCGATCTCACCGTCAATTTCTGTTCCATCTGAGTCTTGGCTTATGCTGTAGCTCATAAAACTTACGAAAACATCTAGTTTATTAAAGTCGATAGGCCCAATTTTGTTAACTGGAAGGAGGCTCATGTTGAGTCCAACACTAAGAGCTGCACCTAAACCAATACCTTCAGCACTTTCAGGATCATCAGAAAGAAGCTCTGGGTCACCTTTAATTGCAATACCAAATGAAGGCTTAACAGTTATAAACGAGAAGTTATCAGCATAATCACTTGATTGCCCTTTAAGAGCAAAAGCGTTGGCATCAGAAACGCCATCAGCGTATTTATCAATCGAAACATCAGGTAGGTCTTCAAAGTTTCTAATATCATCTTGAAGAGCGTTACAGTCAGATGCATTTAAAGACCCACAATTGACATTGTTGAGGGTGAACTCTAAAGCATTGCCCAAACAAGGCATCAGTAGTGCTAGATAAATCAAATTTTTCATTATATTCCTTTTCTCATTAAAAGCTTAATAATTGGCGGACATTAAGTTTTTCGGTCATTTCTTCATGTTATTAAAATTTTTTTTAACTTTTTTAGCCATGAAGAAAATTCCGCAATTGGTTTGATTTTAAGGGTTTTTCCTATATAAATACTCAACTAAAAGGACAGCTAGATGAGTGATTTCGAGAAACTAGGCATAGACGAGGACTTTAACCCGTATTATGTGGAACAGGGCATAAAAAGACCAAACGAGGTTCAGACCAAAGTCATCCCTAAAATAATGGAAGATAAATCCATAATATGTTTGGCCCAGACCGGTTCTGGGAAAACTCTCTCCTATGCTTTACCTATAAGTGAGAAAATAAAGCTTCATGAAGATGAAAATGGACTGCAAGAAGAAGCTGGGAGGCCATTTGCGGTCGTAGTTGTTCCAACAAAAGAGCTAGCTAATCAAATTAGAGGTGTATTTAAAGGACTGTCCCACCATGTTGGCCTTAGAGTTCGGGCCATGCTTGGAGGCACTAAAGGAAAAAGTGCAAGTCTTAAAGATCAGAGTTATGAAATTCTAATCGCCACCCCCAATAGGCTGGCAAAGGCCTTAAAAAATAAAGAAGTTACTTTTGATAATCTAAAGTGGCTTGTATTTGATGAAGCTGACCAACTATTTGATATGGGCTTTAAAAAAGATATTGAAGGCATGACTAGGTTTGTAGAGTACGATGCCACTGCAATCTCTTTTTTCAGTGCCACACTCCCTGTAGAAGTGGAAGAGTTTATCAAGGGACAATTTAAAAAGAAAAACCTTGAACTTGTTAGTTTCAAAGAAGGACACAAAGTTCAACAAAAGGTTGAGACTTATAATGTGTTTTTGTCTCCAAAAGAGAAGCCAAACATGCTTAAAGAGTTCCTCTCTAAAACAGCTGCAGGAAGAGGAATTGTTTTTGCCAACCAGAAGAACCAAGTTGAAGATATTCAGAAGTATATTGAGCAAGAGCTACCAAAATTAAAGTACAGAGTTCTTCACGGAGACTTGCCTCAGCAAGAAAGGGCCGCAAGTCACAAGGCCTTTGTCGATGGCAAAGCACAAGTTTTAATTGCAACAGACATTGCCGCAAGAGGGATTGATATCAAAGACCTTGCATGGGTCCTAAATTTTGGCCTGCCAAAAACTGCAGTGTACTATCTCCACAGGTGTGGACGTGTTGGTAGGGGTGGAAAAAGAGGAGTTGTTTACAACTTTGTAACAAACTTTGACGCAAAACTCATTGGACACATTAATGACGCAATAAAAAACCAAAGTCAGCTTGATTTGGAGTTTATTGCCAAAGACATTAAGAGCCAAAGAAGCAGGCCCAAGCCTAAGGCAAATGCCAAACAAAAACAAAAAAAGAAGAAAATTACCAAGCGAACCAAGCGATACGGTTGAAAGCCCAAGTAAAAGAATTTATAGTGTTGTTCTAAATTCTTTGGGAGATGAGACGTATGAATGTTTTAGTTAGCGGTGCAAGTGGATTTGTCGGAAGACATGTGGTGGATCTTTTGCTTGAAAAGGGTCACACTGTTTTTGCTCTTTCCAGAAGTGCAGAACTAAACCAACAGCGTTGGCCAAAAGTTAGTTGGATCCAGTGGAATAATGCACATCATGTGGCAGATCTAAAAGAGATCAATAAGCTCGATGCTGTTATTAACCTGGTGGGTGAGGGGCTTGACTCCAAACGATGGTCTAACACTCAAAAAAAAGAAATCTTCAACTCTAGGGTTGATGGAACAAAAACTATCTTTGAAATGCTTAAGCAGCACTCTCTAAGACCCGAGGTATTTGTCTCTACTTCCGCCGTGGGAATTTATGGACACCATGACTCCGGCGAAATCTTGGAGAATACACCAATTGCCAAAGACTTTTTGGCCAATCTTTGTAAAGACTGGGAAGCAGTTGTTTCTGAAAATAGCTCTCAATATAACCGGTATGCAATAATAAGAGTAGGTCTTGTCCTTGGAAAAGGGGGAGGCATGATGAGCAAGCTTGTGCCTTTATTCAAGTTGGGTCTTGGTGGAAAACTTGGCAATGGGAATTTCTTCATGAGCTGGATACATGTCAAAGATCTTGCTAGGGCATATGTTGCTGCCGTGGAAGATTCTTCAAAAACTGGTGTTTATAATGCCACAGCTCCATTTCCAGTGAAGAATGCAGAGTTTACAAAGGTTTTGGCAAATACTGTTGATAGGCCAGCACCTTTTAATGTTCCTCGTTTTGCTCTTCGCATTGCGGTCGGAGAGATGGCCGATTACATGCTTAAAGGGGCTAAAGTCGTTCCAAACAAGCTGAAAGAAGAAGACTTTCACTTTCTATACCCGACTATTGAGCGTGCTATCAAAGATGTTGTCTCCAAGGCCTAATGCGCTAAGATAAATATATGAAGTTCTTTATCTATCTTTCATTTCTTTTTGTTATTGGCTGTTCTTGCTCTGAGGAAAAGCCTAACTTCAACAAGGTGGAAGTTCTCAATATGCTACTGGAGGCCGACCCTGGACTTGAAATCATGGTTCCTGCAAGTATGACAGAGCCGCTGGTTGTTTGTGCTGATTACCTGCCACCTTGCAAGGTGGGTTATAAAGTAAAAGTTAAGGGTATGGAAGTTGTAGGCCTATACTATGAAAGCCAGAAGAATGCATATAAATCTGCAAAGTCCATGAGAGGCTATCACTTAAGAAATTGGGCCTTTGATCATGTGAAAGGTGAGCCTATTTTAGAGAGGTTCTTTGAGAAGCACCTTAACGCTAGAGCTGTTGAATAAGTCTCTGGTAGAGTTTATCTTCAAAGAACTTCACTTTCTCCATCCATAAAACACTTTGTTCTTTATTAATTAAACCTCTTTCAATTGAACGATCCAGGGTTTGCTTGAACAGAATTGTCCAACGACCTAATTCCCCTTTTTTTATTTTTAGGGGAAAGTGAACTTCTATTAGCTTAAATGGCAGGTGTTCTCTGTTAGAAATATTGCCGTTAAGTTGGAGCTCCCAAAAAGAAGCAATTCGAGGAAGGTGAGAGTCAAAGTCGTCAATTTTTCTAAACTGATATCCAATCAAGAAGTCAATTGTGGCCTTTGAGTAGAAGTCTGTTACAACCTCCAATATAGTGTCAAATTTGATCATTTTTTACTCTGAGCTTTACAAGTTTTTTATGGGTGAAGCCAAGCTCTTGCAGCTCTTTTGAAAGCTCATGCGGCTCCAGAAAGCGCAGCTTATCGCTGGATTCTTCTTCATAAAAGCGCATGATTGCGGCCTGAATCAGGATCTGTTCTTTAACTTCAGAAAGCGGATGAGTTTTGAAAAAGAGCTGACCTTGTTTTCCATGAAACATAAAAACAAATGCAAAAATTTCATCAGCTCCTTCAAAAGTTAAAAAGAAATCAGCAACTTTAATGCAGTCACTTATAACCGGATCTTTTTTTAATTCTTTATATTGTTTATGCCCATTCTTTTTATATTCAAAACACTCTTTAAAGCTTGGGTATTCTCCAATTCGATAGTCTGTGTTTTTATAAACTTCTTTCCATAGTTGTTGAACTTTTCTGGCGGAGCTCTCAGACAAAGAATCCATGTATTCTTCATAGCTTCTTCGATTCTTTACCAGGGTGTCGACCAAAAAGGAAGTTGAGATCTCTTCATAATCTGAAAGAGCGGGGCATAACTCTTCTGACAAAAGGATATCCTGACCAACCACCTCTTCCCTTTCTGAATATTCGGCCAGTATCGACTTTGCCTTTATTGCACCTTCCTTTATGTAAATCGGGCTAAAGACTAGTCCTTCCCCTGTGGAGCTTGGGCCTTTCCAGTGAATTTCTTTTTCTTTTTGAGACTTTTTAAAAAGGCCAAAAAATGAACTCTCGCTTTCTCTGTTAATTATTGAAAGTTGACCAAAGCCGATAGGAGAGTTGCATGCCTCTCCAAAAAATAAAAAGTATGAGAAGTGAGTATTATCGGGAGCCGATTTCTCCTTAAGCTTGATCCACTCAAAATTTGGCACTTGCTCTCTTAACAATAGCTCCAGAGACTCGATAAACTCCGGGTCTATTTCCGCACTGCTATGGTATTTTTGAGAAATGATCATAGGCCTATTTTAAGAGGCCAAGATATTGAAGTCAAAGTCTAGTTTTTTATGCCGCTTCCGCAGAAGGGGCATAGGTTCCAAAATTGCCTGTCTAGCTGTTTTTTACAGCTTGAGCACTCTACCAAATCTTCTAAATCCAACATTTGCTCATCAAGGGCAAAGATATCTTTCTTCATGGCCTTAAAGGTCTGTTCACTGCAGATATAACCACCTTCAATCTTTGGATCTGGCTTGAAAAGAGAATGGGCAACGCTATTGTCCACACGGATATTAACCTTGTACTCCTGTGACTGTTGAGTGTTGTAATGGGGGAGGCCGGCGGCATTTTCTATATTTTGAATATTCTGAAGAGTTTTCTCCAACAATTCAGCGTCTTTTCTTGAAATCATAAGGCCACACCTACGCATCTCACTGGAAGATTGTCAGTAGCACTTCTTTTTAAAAGCTCTCCCGTGCTAAGTCTTATCGCCCACGCTTGGGAAGTCTGAGCGATATAATTTGCAGTCCAGTAAATTGATGAGTCTCCGAGTGGATCAGTTGATAATACAAACCTTGCTCCGTTTATATCGGCCTGAAGAAAGTCATTTCTTGTTGGAAGTCTCCAAGAAACCTCGCCAGCTCCGATACCAAGAAATCTGTTATCTTCAGGGGCCACAACACTGGCGTTGCAAACTTGTTCAGTTGCTGTCCTGTTTCCACTTGCCGCATCCCAATTCGTTTCAGAAATAGGGGGGCTCCATAGGAGATTGGTCGTTAAATCCATCCAGACACTTTTGTTGCTTTTATGCGATACCAATACCCAGTCACCTTCGCCAGCGATGCCATTTTGTCTGCCAAACCAAATATAAGCATCTGCCTGGTTTTTGTTTCTGCAATCTGTAATTCTCTCGCTTATAGTATTTCCGCTGCCACACTCTGATGGTGTAGAAGGTCGAGTAACGGCTTCTTCTAAGTCCACAGTTTTTCTAGGAACTGGATGAACTGTATTTATGGCCTGCCCTCCAGCGATGGAGTTTGCAACCTCATTGTAGGTATATACTTGAGTGCCTTTGTCTCTAAATATTTGAGACTTAATGACGTTTGCTGGTTCATCGGCCGTAGATGGCGGAGTATTGGGTCCTCCATCTCTTTGTGGGCCATTATCTTCACGGTCATCATTGCTGGTGGCATCAAATGCCACACAACCGGAGGTTATGCCTAAAATTAAAAGAGTTGCAAGTAGTTGTTTATACATGGCCATTTACCTTTTTAAACGTCTTCCTATCCACCATTTTAGAACTCAGAGCTGCTAATTGTAAAACTTTCACCTGATATTTAAAACTTCGCTTCTAACTTAGTGCGTAATGTGCTACAAGTTGTCGACTATGAGTTCAAAACTAGCTATTAACTCCATTTATATGGCCACAGAAGGCGAGGGAATCCACATTGGGACACCTCAGATATTTGTGCGGTTTCAGGGCTGCAATATTGGTTGTATTAACTGTGACTCCAAAGATACTTGGGAGTTTACCGATCCTGAAATGAGTTTTGATTCAGCCATATCAAAAGTTGAAGAGCTTGCTGGAGAGTATCCAATGCGAGTAAAGAGAGTCTCCATCACAGGGGGTGATCCTCTTCATCCAAAACATGTTCCAGCTGTAACTGCAATTGCTAGAGAGCTTAAGAAAAGAGGCTATTTTATTAACTTGGAAGCTGCAGGGACAAGAATTGTTCATGAGATTTTTGATGTTATAGACTTCATAAGCTTTGACTTTAAAACCCCATCTACAGGAGTTAGAACCAATACTAAACTTTTGGTTAAGCTTTGGGAGCAATATAAAAACAAAGCACAGATTAAAGCAGTTGTGGCGTCTAGGCACGATTATGAAGCGGCCCTAGATGCATATAAGACTGTAAGCGAGCAGACTGAACATCAGTTTGATATTCCTTGGGTAATAACTCCTTGCTATGAACCTGGAGATGAGCTTCCAAAAACTCTGGCACAATCAATTGTGGAATTAAACCACAGCTACGGTGCTCCTTTTAGAGTTATTCTTCAACAACACAAAGTGATCTATACTGCCGACTTTGGAGATTTCTAGTTTCTCCTCTTAGGGCAGAAGCTTTCCACCTTCACACATGATCTTGAATATACAAGAACTGTCCACCAGTTGTATGTCACTGTGGCATCCAAAAGGTAGTCTGAACCCGGACATGACTGTCTCACTAATGCTGGCAAGCTATTAGTTGTAATGACATGTGCATTCTTATTAAAAAGTATTTGTGACTCGCAAAACTCCTCTGTTTCAGCTCTACCTTTTAGTAGGTTCTTTGGGGCCTCATGAGGAGTGTTGTCTACCACCTTATTTCCGTCTAATTCAAAATCTTTTTTTGAGATATGAGGGTAGTCTTGATACTTGGTGGCACATCCGGCCAGCAATATAGCAATCGCCAGTATTTTCATTTTAAGTCCTTTATAAATGTCCTGATCGCTAGCAGCCAACCAATCATAAATGCTACGCCACCAAGTGGAATGATCATTGCGATTGCCTTGATACTAGTAAGAACATAAAGATAGCAGTTAAAAGAGAATAAGGCCGTGCCCAGCAAAAATAGGTTATAAGTCATGGATAGTCTCAATGACTTAAATTGGTTGTTCACAGCAGCAAGGCCAAGCAAGGCCAGTGCATGATATATTTGATATGAAACGCCCGTCTTCCATGTGTTAAGAGCTTTGGCCGCAACCTTTCCTTCGAGTCCATGTGCCCCAAAAGCTCCAAGCCCCACGGCCGTAAGCATAAGCACTGAGGACAGTACAAGTGCGAATTTAATATCTTTTTTCATAGGTCTCTCATTCCTTTATTTAAATACTTTACTTGAATATATAGTGCAGACCTCAATATTAAAACTCTTAATCTATAAGGCCTTTCGTAAAATCTCTTCCACCCTTGCTTGGTCAATATCTTGGTTCTCGCCAAGATTGACAGGAATATGTTTTCTAAGGGACTCAATAATTTTTCCGAAATCTTTTTCTTCCACTTTATAGACTCTTAACTTGGTAGGCAGCCCCATAGAGTTGAAGAAGTCTTCAGTCATAAGAATAGCTTCTTCAATGCTTCTATCAACATCTGGTGTCTGAATATTCCAGACTCTTCTAGCGTATTGTAGAAGCTTTTCTTTCTTTTGCTCTTTTTGTACTCTCAAGACTGAAGGTAAAATTGTTGCAAGTGTCCTTGCGTGGTCAATGCTAAAAAGCCCTGTTAGTTCATGACCAATCATATGAGTTGACCAATCGTGAACTGCTCCTGCGCCGATGAGTCCGTTTAAGGCCATGGTCGCGCACCACATAACGTTTGCCCGAGATTCATAATGGTCTTTTACGTGTAATACCTTTGGGCCTTCTTCAATTAAGGTTAAAAGAATCCCTTCTGCAAAGCGGTCTTGAAGGGGAGTGTGGGCAGGCCTTGTTAAGTACTGCTCAATTGTGTGAACAAAAGCATCTACTACCCCGTTTCCTAGTTGTCTTTCGCTAAGAGAAAATGTTACCTGTGGATCAAGGATTGAAAACTTGGAAAAAAGTCTAGGGTCGCCCCCAAATCCTAGCTTCTCTTCACCTTTTGAAATAACGCTAAAGCTATTCATTTCTGAACCTGTCGCAGGCAAGGTAAGCACTACTCCAAATGGTATTACTTTGGAAGGCCTTTGTCTTTCAGAGAGAATTTTCCAAGGATCTTGATCAAAATGAATCGCAGCTGCAACAAATTTGGTTGCATCAATTACTGAACCTCCACCCACGGCCAGCAAAAAATCTATACCTTCTGATCTAGCAATTTCTACTGCTTCCATTAGTTTTTCATATTGAGGATTTGCCCCAATTCCTGAAAACTCTATAACTTCTCTGTCTCCCAGAGCGCTTCTTACTTGGTCATAGACACCATTTGATTTTATGCTGCCACCACCGTAGAGCATCATTATTTTTTTTCTTTGAGGAACCAATGTTTCAAGTTGTTTGATTTGGTCTTTGCCAAAAACGATATTTACAGGGTTGTAAAATTCAAAGTTTTGCATTTGTTACTCCAATAAAAAGGTCTTTGCTTTTGATTTTATACTTTGATTAATATTAAGTGATTTTCCGGCCTTTTTTCCTAGATTAAAAGAGGCCGCATCTCTTTGTGATGATGAAGTGGAGGAGCTTAGTCTATTGTAAATCTTCTGAACTTGAAGGTCTAAATTTTTAGAAATTACCATTAAGGCCTTGCTCTCTTCGCCACTAAAAGACTTATTAACGGTGTTCATCTTTTCGCTATAGCCTTTTGCTAATCCATAATAAAAAGAATTCTTAGCCTTTAATCCTTTAAGTTTGTGTTGCTTTTTATGTTCACTCCATAGCTTGTCCAACTCTCTATCGAGAAAGGTTGAAACATACTGTGCCAGCTCAAGATTGGTTTTCGTTCCAGTGACCTCTATGCTGACCTCTTGTTTTCCATAGCTTAAAATTGGTCTCACCATAAAGTGTTGAAGAATCTCGTAGATAGCTCCAAGTCGAGCATCTTTTCTCTTTTGAGTAAGAACCTTCTGAACATAATAAGTTTCATCTCTCTCAATGTTTGAATACTCGAGGTTATGTTTAAGGAGAAGTTTATTTGCCTTTATTGTCGCAAGCTCCGCTTCATGAGGATTGTCGCTTTCAGCAAGTTTTAAAAGGTTTTTTACTTTGTTTAGTATTTTCTCGCTTGCAATGTCTCCTTCGACCTCATTGGCAGTCTCAAGGTTCATGCTCGCTCTGCTTATTTCTGAGGGCCAGTTAAACAATGAACAAACGTGCTTAAATTCATTTCCATGAGGTGCTATGTCTGCTCCGTAAAAAATGAAAGCAATGTAATGGGCAAGCTCATGTCTTAAAATATTTTTAACGACACTATCCTTGGCCTTATAAACAAGATCTCTATTGATTCCAATTTGGTAATGTGCTGGATCGAATTGACCTAGATTTTGACCTTCAAAAACTATTACATCAATAGGGTAGAGAAAACCCTTATACTCAAACCTCTTTCTTCGCACGGAAAAGTCCGTCTCGTTTCTAAGGATGTCCTTAAGCATTTTTTCGCACTTTTCGATGTAGCTGAATATGGTCTCAGAATAGACTCTCATTTAATTCTCCAAGGCCATGATCATAGCGCGACAGGGAGGATTCGAATATTGATCTAGTCCTTTTTTGAGCGAATTTTAAGCAATAAAATCACTCCAAAACTTACAAAACCGATACTTAGAAGCTGTCCCATATTTATAGGCAAGTTGGCGGATATAGTAGATTGATTATCTTTAACAAACTCAATGAAGAATCTAAAGGTAAAGCTCATTATAATAGCTGTTGCCAACACAGAACCGGCCTTTAGCTTTTCTTCTTTAAACCTAAACATCCACGCAAGAATCATTGCGATGGTAAAGTAGCCAATTGACTCGTAAAGCTGAGCTGGATGTCTTGGCAGTGGGTCAACTCTCTCAAAAACAATCGCCCATGGCACATCGCTTACTTTCCCAACAATCTCAGAGTTAAAGAAGTTTCCTATTCTTATGAGGGAGCCTACAAATAGACAAGGCCCTGCAATGGCGTCCATCAACCAAAAGAAATTAATTCCTTTGTGCTTTCTTAAAAAAAGCACAACAGAAATAATAACACCGGCATAACCACCGTGGCTTGCAAGTCCACCTTCCCAAACTTTAATAATACTAAATGGATTGGAGAAATAGTAAACCGGATCATAAAACAGAACGTGTGCCAGCCGGGCCCCAATAAATGTCCCTGCTATAATATATACAGTTAAGGTTGAAACTAGGTTTGGATCCTTTCCCGCTCTTTGAAAAATACCTTTAACGTACTTCTCCATAGAAACAAAGCCTATGACAAACATTAGGCTGTAGTAACGAATGGCCAATGGGCCAAGACTCAACAATACGGGGTCAACATTCCATTTCATTCCAAAAGTATAGGCAAATAGAAAGGTAATGTCTAAATAGATTAGGCCTTCTTTGGCCTAAACTTTTTTTCTACATCTTGCAGTGCAGAAATTTAGACACCATCTGTGATATTCCAATTTTTCACTGTATCGAGGTTACTTCTCGCTGTACACCCAGCCCCACTACAAGTAGCACTACCCCCATGAAAGTTAAGGTTATCCGGAGCAGTGGCCTCCATTCTTATTAAGAGATTATTGTAATTTGTTGTGGATAGAGTTGTTACACCCTCAAGCATACCACTTACATTTGTGACAGATGAGAAGTCCCAAGTCGACATATCTGGGTTTGCAAAGTCGGCGTTGTAGAACATAGACTCCATTGTAGTGACATTAGAGGTATCCCAAAGGCTTACATCTGGGTTGGCAGCATCAGCACTATAGAAAACGGCACGCATATTCGTTACATTTGAAGTGTTCCAAGAGCTTACATCAGGGTCTGCCACGGCCGTATTTGAAAATAAACTATCCATGTTTGTAACGCTCGAGGTGTCCCATTTACTTACATCAGGATTTGCAGCTGAGGTGCTATAAAACATTCCACTTATATTAGTAACATTAGACATGTCCCAATTGCTAACGTCTGGATTCGCAATGGCGGTGTACTCAAACATACCGTTCATATCTGTAACATTTGAAGTATTCCAAAGGCCTACATCTGGATTTGCGGCATCAGCGTCGTAAAACATTTCTGCCATATTGGTAACGCTAGATGTGTCCCACTTTCTTACGTCTGGATTTGCGGCGTAAGCTCTAACAAACAGCCACCGCATGTTTTGAACGCTTGATGTATCCCAGTCGCTCACATCTGGATTGGCACTTGTGGCATTAAAAAACATTGCTTCCATATCAGTAACGTTTGAAACATCCCAGTTGCTTACGTCGGGATTGGCTGCACTTGCCCCGTAAAAAAGGCCAACCATAGTTTTCACATTAGAAGTTTTCCAAGTTCTTGTATCCGGAACGACTGATGCAGCTCTATCAAACATCCACGCCATGTCAGTAACATTTGAAGTGTCTCCGCCTGAAACTGTGGTTAAATTATCACAGCCCCAAAAGGCATCTTGAAAGGATCTCCACCCAACTCTTCCTAGTTCTTCAATAGATAAAATTTTGTCTTTGTCACCTGTATTGGCGAAGTGCCATGCCTCTACAAGACCAGTGATTGTTATCTGATAGTCACCTGAATTATTATATAGATGGTCTAGGTCAGGATCATTGTATGAGGTAATTTCATCTGTCTCTCCGTCACCCCAGTCAACGGTAAAGTTATAATTAAAACCGCTTCTTAAAGGAAGGCTAACACTTAAGTCACCATCACCATATGAAGGGTTTCCGACACGCCAAGTGGACTTGAATGGAATGACTTCCTTTACACTGGCATTTATAGACTTTGAGTGTGAGTTGGATCCACCATCGCTAACTGAGTATTGTAAAGAAATTTCACCTAACCCAATTGGGATTATCTGTACGGTGCATACCCCAGCTGTGCATGAACAAGGTGTTGCGATGGTCGCGCCTTCAAGAGAAGTTATTGAGCAAGATGTAGCTGTAAAGTTTTGATTATAATTTAAACTTATGGTCTGTTCGTGATCCTCAATGAGAGTTATGGCCTCATCAGCTGAGAGCTCATTAAGCTCTTGCATGAGTAAGTCAATATTGACTTTCCCACAGGACACACTAAAAAAAACTGTTAATGCTAAAACAATTAATCTATTCATAATTACACTTTAATTCCTTGTAGAATGCTTTCGACATTTTTGGCGTAAATGTGAACTAAAGCAGTACTAAATATATTTGAATTCAGTTATTTACGAGAGGGGTTCTTAAACTGTTGGAACAGTTAGCTAAACTTAAGCTTAAGTATTTTGACAATGTTTTTGGGCGAGGTTCAACTTTTCTATACGTATCAAAACGGCTAACATTCTTAAATGGACTTACTTAAATACAATAGAGAGGCATGGGACCGTCAGGTGTCTGAGAAGGGCGAGTGGACAATCCCAGTAACTAGTGAGCAAATTCAAAAGGCAAAGGAAGGCAAATGGGAAGTTGTGCTTACACCCTTAAGGCCTGTTCCACGGGAGTGGTTTCCTAGTTTGAAAGGTAAAAAGGTTTTAGGCCTTGCCTCTGCCGGTGGACAACAGGGCCCTATCTTTGCAGCTGCGGGAGCAGAGGTCACAATCTTTGATAATTCCACTGGCCAGCTGGGACAGGACAAACTTGTCGCTGAAAGAGATGGACTTGACATGAAGCTAGTACAGGGAGACATGAAAGATCTTTCCTGTTTTGAGGATGAATCTTTTGATTTTATTTTCCATCCATGTTCGAATTGCTTTGTTCCAGATATTAATCCTGTATGGAAAGAAGCATATCGCGTTTTGAGAAAAGGCGGCTCTCTTCTATCTGGTTTCTGCAATCCTATATCATTTATCATGGATCCCGAAAAAGAGGATGAAGGTATACTTCAAGTTAAATACAAAGTTCCTTACTCTGATCTAACAAGCCCTACTGACGAAGAAAGAAAAAGATATACTGACAAAGGGGAACCGTTGGCATTTGGACATTCTCTGCATGATCAAATTGGTGGTCAAATTAGAGCAGGGTTTGCCATCACTGGTTTCTATGAGGACTCTTGGACGGAAGAAAACGGGCTTCTAAATAATTACATCGACTGCTTCATTGCCACCAAGGCCATTAAGCTCTAATTCATATTTGAAAAGCTTCTTGTCCCTCTAATCAATTAAAAAGAAATTTCACCTGCAGGACTGTAAAAGTTCTGCAGGTTTCCATAACTCCCCAATGAAGGGGAGCCTCTAACAAAGGTTTTTGTTATGGAAGACATAATCAGGGTTTTGACTTTGATTAAAAGCTAGTTTTGGATATTATTAATTCAATTCTAGACTTAATCAAACGATGATTTAGGTGGGGTGTATCCAGCACCCCACCACCTGATCATGTTCTAAAATACTAGCAAAGCTAAGAGGTTGATTCAACTTTCTATGCTTTCAAAATCTCATTCATCAATATTAACAAGATCTTAGCTTTTATATCCCACCACCATCAGAGATGGTCCACCCTTTGCCAATTAAGCTTGCTCTCGCTGAGCCGCCAGCTCCAGATGAGGTGTAAGTTGAGCCTCCGCCATTAGCTGTCAGTCCGTTAGGTGCAGTAGCGTCTAAGCGTATTAGGTAAGTGTCGTAATTGTAGGTAGAAATGGTAACGCCATAAAACATATCCTTAACACTTGTGACGCTTGAAAAGTCCCAATTGGACATGTCTGGATCTGCCCTGGAAGCGCCTCTAAAGAGTTCAAACATGTTTTCGACACCTGAAGTATCCCATTGAGAAACGTCTGGATTGGCCTTTGAGTTTTTAAACATTTGATTTATAACCGTTGCACTGCTTAAATCCCAGTTTCTTACATCGGGGTCTGCAGCCTTTGAGCCCCAGAACATCCCATTAAATCTTTTAACGTTTGATGTGTTCCAATTGGAGACGTCTGGGTCTGCAGAGTCAGTGCCATAAAACAAATTAGACATTCTAGTAACACTTGAAACATCCCATTTAGAGGTGTCTGGGTTGGCAAGATCCGCATTGGTAAACATGTTTATCATGTCGGTGACTTTTGAAGTATCCCAGTTGCTTGTGTCTGGGTTGGCGATATCCGCACCGTGAAACATGTATCCCATATTAGTTACTTTAGAGGTGTTCCACCCGCTAGTGTCTGGTGTGGCAGATTCGGCATTATAAAATATTCCCGACATGTCTGTTACATTTGAAGTATCCCAGTTCGATGTATTTGGGTTGGCCGCAATCGCATCTCTGAATGCCCAGCTAATACTTTTCATATTAGAGGTGTCCCAGTTGCTTGTATCTGGGGTCGCAACAGTTGCACCATTAAACATTGAAGAAATTCTAGTTACATTGCCAGTGTTCCAAGTTGATGTGTCTGGCCTTGCCTGTACGGCGTCGTAGAACATTCTGGCCATATTCACCACATTAGAAGTGTCTCCACCAAACACTGTTGTTAAGTTGGAGCAACCATCAAATGCACTGTCTAGGTTCACCCATCCAACAGTGCCCAGTTCCTCAACTGATATTAGTTTGTCTTTGTCTCCCTTGGCATCAAAGCTCCATGCCTCAACCTGGCCTAATATTGTTATAGAGTAATCACCCGCAGAGGCGTAAGTGTGTTCAATATCCGGATCGTTATAGGAAGTCACCGCAGAAGAGTTGCCATCTCCCCAGTCAATTGTGAAGTCGTAGCGGTAATCTTGAACGAGCGGGAGTGTAAGAGTCAGGTCTCCGTCACCATAAGAAACGTTTCCGATTCTAAAAGTCATCTTGACTGCATTTATGTCTTTAATATTTAATTCGGCCTCTCTTTGATACTGTTCTACTCCATCTGTTACAGTGTAAGAAAAACTTCCATATCCACTAGTGGAAGGTGTTGCAACTTCAGCTGAGCAAACTCCATCCAGACACGAGCATGCTTGATTGATGGTAAGGCCAACTGGGTCTACTATAGAGCAAGAAGTTCCAACAAACTGATTGTCATACTTTAGTCGTAGAGTCTGTTCATATCCTGCAATAAGAGAGGCAGTAAACTTAGTTGGGCCTGGAGCTTGTTCAGGTGTTTCGTCTTGGTTTGACTCTGTGGGCGAGCTCTCTTCCGGTGGAGGGAAGTTGTCCTCTAAAGCTTGAGCTGCTTCTTTTACCTCATCCAAACA
>CEUD01125617.1_pt1 | contig 16725 bp, 14 predicted proteins | sample 356481 | NCBI WGS metagenome assembly CEUD01 (sample SAMEA2623314, study PRJEB7988) | marine metagenome | isolation source: saline water (ENVO:00002010), including | reverse complement strand
ATGGCGTCAGCTTGGGTTGGCAACTCAGTGCTGCAGGACAGCTCGGCCTGATTCCTGGCGATGACCCTGAGTACCGTCCTAGCCCCGAAGATGTGCAGTCCTTCCAAGCGCAGCTTGAAGACGTCTTGCGCAAGAAGGGCTTCTAGTCCTTGCGCCATCGCGCTATGCGTTTTCAATCGGAAAATGGCCACTCGCAGCAATCTGGATTTTGAATTGAGCTTTTTCGAGAGCTTACATCGGCGCATGCCTAAGGATGTGCAGGTCGCTTCGATATTAGCACACATTTACACCCAAGCAGGCCGCATTGATTCTGGCTTGAAAATGGATCGCAAGCTGGTGCGGCTAGATCCCGAAGATCCGACTGTGCATTATAATTTGGCCTGTAGCCTCAGTCTGAAAGGGCGTGCCGCAGAGGCGGTCGAAGTGCTGCGGACGGCGATCTCTTGGGGCTACAAGGATTTTAACTGGATGCAGCATGATCCAGATCTAAATGGGATTCATGAATATGCAGGTTTTCAGCGCTTATTGAGTGATTTGGGGATTGGCTAATGGCCTAAGACCTTATCTGATTGTCTGGGTTATGCATCCGCACCAATCGATCGGTCTTCACAAGAAGACCTTAAGTGGCTTCATTTGGAGCCATAAACGCTCGCTTCGCACATATCTCTTCTGGCGCATTCTCAGTGTGCTCGCGATTACTCCGTTCCCCATTCTTTCGCAACGCATCGTGGATCTTGCGATTCCGGAAAATGATCTCGCTGCGGTCGCGTATTATACGGGACTGTCGCTCGGCTTATTGGTTGTGCACTTCGTCTCAATGCGTATCGCGGTCAATAACCTGTCCACTCAGTCGCAAGAGATCTTTCGTAAATTGCGCGGGCGTATTTTTCATAAACTTAACTTTATGCATTTCGGTTTTCTGGACTCCGTCCAGACGGGGCGCTTACTCTCGAAGTATGCCTTCGATACCAGTAATATCGAAGCGACCGTTATTCAGATCGTGACTGGCATTATCCCTGAGTTGCTACGTTCGGTTTTGCTGATATTGGCCCTGACTTATATCAATGTCTGGTTGCTACTGATTGTGCTTATCAGTATTCCCATTTTCGCCTTTGTGCGGGTTTATTTCTTCAAGCAGATCGAGTTAAATAACCATGAGGTGCGCGTTGCTCGTGAGCGTATGACGGGGCAGGCCAACGAGTTTATTTCTGCCATTAAGTTGGTGCGTGGGTATGGCCAAGAGCAGGAGGCTAAAAAGCAAATGGGAGCTGTGAGCGATGCGTATAGTGATAAGCGGATTTCTCAGATGCAGCTGAATCAGTCGCTCGGTTATATTCTATTTACAGTCGTTACCAGCCTGTCCCTATTTGCGGTCGCGCTTTGCGGTGGGCTGGTAATCGAAGAGAAAATGTCGCTGGGTGCGATGGTCGCGCTGGTCGGTGCACTCCCAGTCTGTTTGGCGCCGGTCAATATGATCACTCAATTTAGTATGCAATATTTGTTGGGAGCAGAGAGCTATAAGAGCATCAAAGAATTGATGGATTCGGCCTATGTCGAGCAGTGGCAAGGGACGCGTGTGCTGGAGCAGATGCAAGGCAAAGTTGAGTTTCGTAATGTTAGCTTCGCCTACGATAAGGAGAAGGAGCACCGCACAATTCGTAATTTTTCGACTACGATTCAAGCAGGGGAACACGTTGCTTTCGTGGGACCCAGTGGCTCGGGCAAGAGCACCATGGTGAGCTTGATGTTGGGCTTTTATGCGCCCATTGAGGGTGAGATTCTAGTCGACGGGGTGTCGCAGTCGGACTTGGCGATTCGAGAGTTTCGTCAAGAGTGTGCCATTGTAATGCAGGACAATTTACTGCTATCCGGCACGATTTTAGATAATATACGTTTTGGTCGTCCTTCAGCCACCGAGGAAGCTGTGCGTGAGGCTGCACGACATGCCAGTGCGCTGGATTTTATTGAAGATTTGCCCGAAGGCTTTCAAACCAAAGTCGGCGAGCGTGGTGTCAGCCTCTCCGGCGGACAGCGCCAGCGGATTGCGATCGCCCGGGCACTCTTGCGCAATCCGAAGATTCTGATTCTCGACGAGGCTACCAGTGCACTCGACTATGAGAGCGAAAAGTCCGTGCAAGCTGCGATCGACTATCTTGCGAAGGGGCGCACCACCATTACCATTGCCCACCGCTTGAGCACGATCCGCAGTGCTGACCGCATCATTGTGCTGCGTGAGGGCGAGTGTATCAGCGAGGGCAGTTGGGATGAGCTTGCCGAGCAGGAGGGAGCCTTTAAAGACTTACTCGATGCCCAAAAATAAGTCGAAGCATGACACCACCATAGTCGAAGTGATTGCCCTTTCTGGCTTTGACAAGGCGCTCGCATACGCCGTGTCGCCTACATGCCAGGCCACGCTGCAACTCGGCTCCTTGGTGCGTATCCCATTGCGGCGGCGCAGTGAACTCGGTGTCGTGCTGCGCTTCGGCACTGATCAAGTCGTGCCCCCGGGGAAGCTTAAGATGCTCTTCGAAGTCGTGCAGCCATATCCTGTGCTGACGCCCGACCTGATGCAGCTCTTCCGTTGGGCCCTCAAATATTATGCTGCCACGCCCGAGGCCATCTTGGAAACCATGATTCCTGCGGCCATTCGCAAAGGAATGAAGCCCAAGACCCGGCGCTATATTTCCAAGGGCAAAGCACCTACAGTCGAGGAGCTCAGTGCACTCGAAAAGCGGGCTCCCAAGCAGGCCGCGATTCTCAAATTTATCAGCCAACAGGTAAAACCACTACCACGCTCGGATATATTGAAGGCCATGAAGATTAGCGCTTCCGCCTGTGATGGCTTGGTGGCCAAGGGCTTCTTGCGCGAGACCGACACTGAAGAAGAGCGCATCGCATACGAGGACGAGCTCGGCGACCAAGAGTCCGTCGTCGCCGAGTCGCGGCCCGTTTTGACGGAAGAGCAGGGTGCTGCCGTGAAAACGATCCACGAAGCGATTGCAGCCGACAAGTTTAGTGTGCGCTTGCTGCACGGAGTGACTGGCTCGGGCAAGACCGAAGTCTACCTGAATGCCATCGAGAAAATTGTCGCTACAGGTGGCGGCGTAATTTTCCTAGTGCCGGAGGTGGCGCTGGCGCCACAAACTGTAGGCCGTGTGCGCGCGCGCCTCGAAGCCCGCGGCGTGCACACCGTTGTCTGGCACAGTCACCTCTCTGAGGGCGAGCGCTACGATGCTTGGAAAGCCCTCGCCAGCGGCGAAGCGCACGTAGTGGTCGGCGCACGCTCTGCGGTATTTGCCCCAGTGAAGAACCTCAAACTCATGATTGTCGACGAAGAGCATGAGCCGTCCTACAAACAGGAGGAGGCGCCGCGTTATAATGGGCGCGATGTCGCCGTCTATCGCGCACATATCAACAAGTCCGTCTGCGTGCTCGGCTCGGCGACTCCCTCGCTTGAATCGCTCTACAATGTTGAGCTGGGCAAATACGCCGTCGACCGCATCTTGAACCGCGTCGATCATCGTCAGTTGCCTAAGATTCATCTGGTCGACATGCGCCGCGAAGCGCTGCAAGGCAAGGGTGCTTCACCCATATCCCGCACTTTGGCGGATAAACTGATCGATCGCTTCGAGAAAAAAGAGCAGAGCATACTTTTTCTCAATCGGCGCGGCTTTTCTACCAGCATACTCTGCCCCGATTGCGGCTATGTCGCGTCTTGTAAGCATTGCAGTATTCCTATGACCTTTCACCGTACGGACGGCAAACTGCGCTGTCACCTCTGCGGCGAACAGCGCGAAGCCCCAAGCAAGTGCCCCGAGTGCAAGTCGATCAACATCCGTAAGAAAGGGCTCGGCACGCAGAAGATCGAAGACATCGTGCAAAAAATTCTGCCGCGCGCTAAAATCGTACGGATGGATGCCGACTCGATGTCGAAGAAGAATCTCTACCGTAAGATTCTCAACGACTTTCGCATCGGCAAGATCGACCTGCTAGTGGGCACTCAGATGATCGCTAAAGGGCTCGATTTTCCCAATGTGACACTGGTGGGGCTAGTCGATGCGGATAAATCGCTGCACGTGGAAGACTTTCGTGCTGCCGAGCGCACCTTCCAACTGATCGTGCAAGTGTCGGGGCGCTCAGGGCGCGGCGACAGGGCGGGGGAGGTGGTCATTCAGACCAGCACGCCGCATGCACCGCCTATTCAGTTTGCCCGTAAATCCGACTTCGACGGCTTTCAACTCGAAGAGCTCGAGCAACGCCGCGAGTTCAATTATCCCCCTTTCCGCCATCTCATCCGCCATCTGTTTCGTGGTCGCAACCCCGACAAGGTTAACTTCTACATCGAGCAGTGGCTCAAGGTTTTGGAGGAAGAGATGGAAGATGAATTAGAGATCCGTGGTCCCGCGCCGGCCCCCATTGAAAAAATCCGCGACGAATATCGCTTCCAACTGTGGTATTTCGCCCCCAGTGCCAGTCGCGTCATCAGTAAAATCGTAGCCCTGCGCCAAGAATTCAAAATGGATAAAGAAGTCATCGACTTGATCGATGTCGATCCGATGAATTTGAGTTAATTTCTCCTTTTCGAATAAAATTAAAACTTTTGTTCGATTTTTCGGAACTTAGTGAGTTACCTACGGACGAAGTATAGCGTAATGAGTTATTTATTACGTTTTTTCATATATAGTTAGGGGTAACTAGTAAGGTATAAACACACTCCCCACCTCTTTAATTAGGGGTGGGGTTTTATGTATTTACGATCTGGCCCTGTAGTTTTCATTCAGGCAGAGCCTAGCTGCGCTTGCTATGTATGTCGTGTAATCGCCTACCAAATACGGGATAGCGGCTGATAATTCTGCGGAAGGATTCTTTCCGCAAGGCGAAGCAAGAGGCATCCGTGAGGGTTGGTGGTCGGGGCACGCTTTGAGGGCGTGTATTGAGGCCCATCTTGTTTGTAGGCTCCTAAAAAATCAAGCTTTGCACTATGTGTGTGGAAGCGGGACAGAGTCAGTTTGCTTAGCGCGTGGAGTCACTTTGTTTGTGGGGGGGAGTGCTTTCTTGGCAGGCTGAAATAAAAAGTGGCACCGCTACCTTCTTGGCTGTCGATCCAGATCCGGCCTTGGTGTTGTTCGATAAACTCTTTGCACAATATGAGCCCCAGACCGGTGCCTGTTTCTTGTTTGGTGCCTGGAGTGGAATCGTTTTCGTCAATTCGGAAGAGTTTTTGCTGCCTGTTGCTGGAGATACCCACTCCATTGTCGCGTACACAAATCACAATGTCTGCTGCGTCTTGATAGGCGTTTACAGTTATCTGGCCCTGGCCTCCGGGATGGGTGAATTTGATCGCATTCGATACTAAATTTCGCAGCACAGTGCGGATCATTTGCGGGTCCGCGAATGCCTGGAGGGTCGCAGGTGCATCCTGGACAATTGTGATCGATTTTTGCGCAGCAATGACATCAAAGAGCCTTGTATTTTCGGTGATCAAATTGTTTAAGTCGAGCGGGACTGGTTTAAACTCAAGGCGTCCTGTTTGAGCGCGTGACCATTCTAGTAGATTTCGCAATAGCTCCACTGATTGCTTAGAGGATTGCTCGATCATGGCGGCATATTCATCGATGCCCTCGTAGTCCTTTTCATTGATTTGAGCGACCAACAATTCGCTAAAGCCTAAAATGCCATTAAAGGGGCCCATCAAGTCATGGGCGATAATAGAGAAGAATTTGTCCTTCTGTGCATTGAGTTCGCGTAATCGAACTTCACTTTCGCGCAGTGCATTTTCTGACTGTTTGCGTAGTGTGATGTCCTTGGCGGCGCCATACCATTGATATTCGCCGTTCTCGAGAGCAATAGGCACAGACTCGATACGAAACCATCGCTCTTCGTCGCCACTTCGCATGCGCCCTTCCCAGACAAATCGCTTTTTCTGGCGAATCGCTTCTTTGTTCATTGAGATGAAGCTCTCCTGGTCGGCCTGATTGATCCGTTTGTTAATGCAGGAAATATCGGACATCACTTCTTCGCGTGTGATTTGATGAATTTCGCACCATCGATCGCTGACGTATTTGAATTCAATTTTCTGGCTCGCATTTAAGCCCAATACATAGATGCCGATCGGAGCCTTCGCGACTAAGGTTTCGAAGCGCTCTGCGAGTTGCTGGGTCGCCTGTTCAGACTGTTTGCGCAGAGTGATATTACGCGAGTTTCCTACAAATCCGATAAGCTCGCCTTGCTTGTTTTGTTGGGCTTTAAGATATAGTTCGACCCAGATCAATTGGCCATTCTTGTGATACTGCTCTACTTCTATGCGAAGCGGTCCTGTCTCTTGCTGGCATTGCAGAAGTGTAGAGCGTAGCAATTGATAGGACTCTGCAGTGACTGTGGCTTCCAGAGTTTCGGCCATCGCCTCTTCGGGGCTGAGACCACGCAATTCATAGATCGATGGGCTGATGTAAGTGTACTGGTGCTCCAGACCCAAGGTCCAGATAACTTCTAGGCTGTTGGTCGACAGTAATTGATACTTCTGCTGGCTTTGATGGTAGTCCGCTTCGACTTGCTCGCAACGTTGTACACTTTTATTAAAGGAATCCTTTAATGCACTGTGGGCACGTTGCAACTGCTGCAACTCTTGTCGAAGCGCTTCTGTCTCTTTAGTTGGGTGCTGGTAATTCAAAATGCCTAGGTTGTATGCTGGAAGGGTCCAATTTTAAAAAAGTGAGTATCTGTTCTCTTTGTAGGTTGGATCCTTGCATTGTCTAGGGTGTATTGTCTATTTTTAGCATGTCCTGTGCTCCGTTTTAAGTAAAACTTATGGCGGTTATTGATTGGTCGCAGGGGGAGAGTTGCGGTAAATTAATCATTCATGGCTCGTGATTGCGCCTTGTAGTGTGCGGATTTGGCCATCTTTTAGGCTGTAGATCCAAGAGTGGATGTCGATTTTCTGACCACGTGACCAGGCATCTTGCATCACGGTGCTGCGACGCAGGTTGTTTGCTTGTGCGATCACGTTGAGCTCACACATGCGGTCGCTTTTGTGCTCACCTTCGAGAGGCTGTAGCTCTTCGGTGTAGAGGGCTTGCACGTCTTGAATGTGGCGCAACCAGTTATCGATGAGGCCGTGTGACTGCTGCCCCATGGCAGCTTTAACGCCGCCGCAACCGTAGTGACCACAGACGATGACGTGGCGAACTTTGAGCACATCCACTGCATATTGAAGCACCGAGAGTAGGTTCAGGTCGGTGTGCACCACCACATTGGCGATGTTGCGATGCACGAATACCTCGCCTGGCATCAGACCTGTGATTTGATTGGCCGGCACTCGGCTATCGGAACAGCCAATCCAGAGGTATTCCGGGCTTTGTTGTTGGGAGAGCTTGTCAAAGAATTCTGGATCTTCAGACAGGGTCTTTTGTGCCCATTCGCGGTTGTTTTCGAGGAGTTTACTGAGTGTTGGCATAGTGGTTAGGAGTGCTGAGTGTTAGGTAGTGCCGCCCGCGTATTTGCGCGAGCAGATGGCTCGAAAAAAATGTCTTCGAGGCGATTTCGCAAGGTGTATGCTCATTTTGCACGGCACTTTTTTGGCCGCGCGATTGAGCGATTTGCTTGTTTGGCGATTAAATAAGCGTTATTGCGCGCGGTATATGCAGATCTCCTGATCACCGTAGTAGGCGATCAGGATGGCGTCCTCGCTGGCGACGGACTCGAAAAGTTTGAGCATCATTTCTTGTTCACCCGGCCAGGGGTAGACGAAGAAGACGTCGACTTCGTCGAGCCCGATATCCATCTCCTCATAGCGAGCGGGGCCGGATTGATGTCCAAAACTGTCGTCGGGCACAATATCGGTGCCGCCGATGTGCTCGTAGCTGATATAGCCTTCGGGAATGTAACTGGTATGGATGAATTCGGCACCTGTGCGGTGTGCGTGTGCGAGAGATTCGGCGATTTCGACCAGTCCGGCCTCCAGCTCGATACCGGTGGCTTCGTAGCCCAGTTGTGCGGCTAGGCTGGTGGCGACTCCGAAGCCGCTGCCCCACTCGACGAAACGGTCGCCTATGGCGAGGCCATGATAACGCACATATTTGAGTGCCGCGTAGACCTGGGCGGGGTCGCTGGCGACATAGCGAGGGTAGCGTTTATTAAGTTTTTGCGCCCAAAATGTGTGCCAGCGTTGATCGGCATCGTTGATGAGTGCCGCGAAGGGCTCCGGCACTTCGCGGCTTTCGGCTTCGTAGTCGAGTTGCAGTAGATTTTCGATGATACTGTATGCAGGAATTAGGAGTTAGAAGGTGGCTTCTGGCCACAATTGTCGTTTAACTACCACCGCCAATGAGTTTTTCAATATCGCGTCGATCTTTTTTAGTCGGTCGTCCGCTGCCCTTGTGGCTAAAGACTCTCGCATTGGCTCGCTTTTCGCGGGCTTTTTCGTGTTCCGACTCGGGTGTTTGATCTTCGCAAAACTCGGGCACACGCGCCGCGCCCATGCGGTTCTCGCTGATTGCTAAGACCTTGAGTGTGCGTGTGAGCGCTTTGGTACGCGCCACGATGCAGTCGCCGGCGCGCACCTTGGAAGAGGGCTTGGCGATATTGCCATTCAGGCGTACTGCGGAGCCGCGGCAGGCTTCGGCGGCGTCGCTGCGTGTCTTATATACGCGCACGCTCCAAAGCCAGCGGTCGAGTCTGAGGGAAGTGGGATCGGGATTCGGCGAGCTGGGCACGGTCTGGTATAGCTAGGACTGAGAGGGGCTCTCGGAGTTTTTGTTTGATGCGGACATGTGGCAGCAGTCGGGCTGAGACTGCGCGGCGAGTAGTGCCTTTAGCTGATGCTTTTTCGCTGGGTCGAGCGTCGGGCCTTGTTCGAGGACTTTTTCTTCGTGCTGCTTATAACAGCGGCACATGTCCTGTGCTTCCATGACTTGACGATTAAATTTACCGCAGAAAACACACAGCTTTACGTGCAGGCGCAGAAAGAAGCGCCGTCTGGGAGAAAGCTTCTCATAGTCCTCTTTGGACAATGCATTGGATACTTGTTTACAGGTAAACATTTGAAATAGAATTATTTAGCGTCTTTTCCAGTCCAGTTGGACTCGAGCAATACTTTAAGTTGCTCGCGTGCTCGATGCAGGAGCACCCATAAGTAATTCGGAGTCACATCCATTACCTTACAAACTTCTTCAGTTGTCTGGTCTTCCAGCACGCGCAGGACGAAGGCTTGCCGAGCGGGATCTTTGACTTGGGCGATACATTTTTCAAAGACGACCCAAAACTCGCTGTTGTCGTAGTATTTGCGCGGGTTGAACTGCCAAGGATCGGGGTTGGTGGTGGCGATTCCGCTGTATTTAAACCAAAAACTTTCGAGCAAGGCTTCGTCCTCGGCTTCTATATCGACTTTATTCTCCTTTACCGATTTACGAATTTGATCGACGATTTTGTTGCGCATGATGCCGCGTAGCCAAAATTTGATATCACGGCTGCCATCGAAACGGTCGAGTGCCTTGATTCCCGCTAGAAAGGTGTCTTGCACACAGTCGGCTGCAGCTTCGGGGTTTCGCAAGCGCGACATAGCGAAGCGGTATAAGTAGTCACTATAGGCCTCGACCCACTGTTCAAGCGGGGTGATGGGGACGGCTGGATTATCTTTAGGGGGCACAGTAAGAGTATGTGAGAGCGTTAGGGCGTCGTCAACAGATATGAGTGCGGCGGTGGGGATTGCTGAAGCAACCGTTCCTTGGGCGCTTTATGCGTTGAGCTGAAACTCTATGCTGCTCTCGGCTGTGTCGAGTATGGCGAGTGCTTTTTGTTCGGCTTGGCGCATGGCGGCGCGGTCGACTTCGTTACGGTCGTCGTAGCCAGCTAAGTGTAACCAGCCATGCACCAGGTAGAGGCTGAGCTCGCGGCTGAAGGGTTCGTCTAGCTCGGCCGCACGGCTGCTGGCGTGGTCGACGGAAACGATGATTTCGCCGGCCGATTCCATTTCCTTATTGGCGGGAAAGGTGATGACATCGGTGGGCGTGGGATCGTCCATAAAATCGGCATGCACTTGGGCGATTTCAGCGTCGCTGACAAAGGCGATCGAGAGCTCCCCTTCAGTGATGGGGAAGGCCGCTGATGCCTGTAGTGTCTCGAAGAGTGTGCAGGCGGCGGCTTCGGGGGCGCACAGGGCACTATATTGGTTGTTGATTTCCAGGCTGAGCTTTGGCATCGGTTTTGATTTCTTCTTCTTGTTTGTTGTGGGCGGCTTCCAGTTCGAGCTCTTTGGCTTTTTCGGCTTCGGTTTTGGGATATTCTATGCGCGCGTGTAGCATGTTAAGCACGGTGTAGACGAAGCTCTTGCGAATGAGGTGGAGCTCGTGAAAGGTGAGTGGGCAACTGTCGAGCTGGCCGTCTTCGATTCTATCTTTGAATATGCGATCGATCAATTCCTCAACGTTGGGCTGAGTGACTTTTTTCAGGCTGCGGCTGGCGGCCTCGACGCTGTCGGCGAAGAAAATGATCGCACTCTCTTTAAAGGCAGGCTTAGGGCCGTCGTAGCGGTAGGTGCTCTCTTCGACTTTAAACGAGTCCTTGCCCTTAATTTTCCCTCCTTCGGGGAAGGGGGGCTGCGTGTTCTTTTGCGTTTCCTTGGCCTTTTCTTTGGCTTGGTGGAAGAAATATTGGATCAGGGTGGTGCCGTGGTGTTGGCGAATGACGTCGATGATCACGCGTGGTAGCTTGTTTTTACGTGCCATTTCGACGCCTTCTTTGACGTGTGCCTTAATGACTAGAGCACTCATTGAGGGGTTCTTGGCGTTGTGCGGATTGATGCCATCGCGTTGATTTTCGGTGAAGTATTCCGGCTTTACCAGCTTGCCGATGTCGTGAAAAAAGCAGCATACGCGGCACAGTAGCGGGCTGGCTCCGATGGCCGCGGCGGCATTTTCCGAGAGATTGGCTACCATCAAACTATGGTGATAGGTGCCGGGCGCTTCCATCTGCATGCGGCGTAGCAGCGGGTGGTTGAAGTCAGTCAGTTCCAGCAGGGTAATTTCGGTGGTGATTTTAAAGAGCTGCTCAAAGATCGGCAGTAGGCCGACAGCGAGGATACCAGTCAGCAGGCCCACGACCAGTGCCACCAGTGTTTGTTGGCCCACTAAGCTAAAAGAAAAACCGTTGAGCAGGGCCACGCCTGCGCCCGCGATGGCTGCGGTAGATCCAGCCATGAGTCCAGAGCGTACCAGTTTTGCACGCTTGCGAATGTTAGTGGAGGCGTAAGCGCCCACGACACCGGAGAGAAAGGCGATCAATATGAACTCGACGGAGTTGTTTTGAATGATGCCATAAAGAACTGCGATGATCAGTGAACAGAGCACTGCTGGTGCGCCGCCAACCAGCACGGCCACGATGATGGGGGCCAAGGCGTAAGGCGCGATGTAGGGCAGCATGCTCAGTGAGGGGCGACTGTTGATTAAGGCGCTCTCACCGATCTCCATCAGTATACGGATGATTAGTAAATTGAGTAAGATGCTGACTGCAGTGATCGCAATGGCGCGGTTGCGTTTGCGTAATTCACGTAGCCCACGGTTAACGTAGATGTAGACCGCGATTAGCAGCATGGTCGTTAGGATTAGGCGCTCAATGAATAGAGGATTGAAGATAAGAGAGTCGCCATTGCGCTCCAGTTCCACTTTTCGATAAGCGGCGATGCGTTCGAGCTCTGTGGGCGTGATGATCGCGCCAGGCTCAATCAAGGTGTCGCCTTCCTTGTAGCTAACAATGCTAGGCTCTAGTTGCTCGATCGCACGTTGAATCGCACGGTTGGTGCCGGTGGCACTATAGAGTAAGTTGGGCCGCAGGCCCGCGCGGAAAATCTCAAACAGTATACGACCGGTAGACGCGTCGCGTGAGAGAGCATCGATACGGACACGTAGCGCAACCAGCGCGTCAGGCAGTGAGCGGGCATTGGGCAAATTGTAATGGCCATTTTCGTCCACAAGCTGGATGACAGTTACGTGCGGATCGGCTGAATCGGTGCGGCTGGCAGAGTAAATGCCGTCGGTATAGATTGATTTTAATACGGCGAGTGCATCGTTGAAGAGGATCGAGCGCTCCTTGGGAGTGGTTTGGGTGGTCAGTTCAACGATGATACTGGGCTTTATCGTGAGGCCATTGGATTCGATCAGATTGAGTGCCGTCTTAAAGAGTTCCGCCAACAGGGTTTCTTGTCCCTTGGATTCGTGGTCGATCTTGTTTTTGGCGATCCCTGAATTGAGGTCAGCGATGAACTGGCTAAATTTATCGTAGGGTTCGAAGGTGCGTTGAAAGACTGGGGGCACTTGAGCGCGCTCGGCGGCGGCGGCCGATTCCGTCAGCACAGCGCTTTTATATTCGAATTCAAATTCGGAGACGATGCGCGACTGAGCCGCTTGGTTTAGGATCAGGCGGGGCCCCTTGGGCTTTTGGCCTAGGTAGCAAATGATGATTACCAGCACGGAAAAGAGCACAAACATGCCGATCTCGATCATTTTGCTGGTTTCAAAGAAATGCGTGGTGGCCGAGTCCTTGCCACGGCCGGCATCTTTGCGCATGGCACCGTCGAGCGACTTGCGAGTATTGTTCTTTTTAGAGAAAGTGGCCATAAGTCGTAAAGAGTGAGGCGCGGGGAGGGTCTATCCCTTGGCGTAGGCGTTAATGATGTCCTGCACCAAGGGGTGGCGCACGACGTCTTGTCCGTCAAAATAGAAGAGGCGGATCGCCTCGATGTTTTTTAAAATGCGGGTAGCTTCTTTGAGACCAGATTGTTTGCTACGTGGTAAATCAGTTTGTGTGATGTCGCCGGTAATGACCATGCGACTGCCGTCGCCCAAGCGCGTGAGAAACATCATCATCTGCTCATGAGTAGTGTTTTGAGCTTCGTCCAGCACTACGAAGGCATTGGCCAGCGTGCGTCCGCGCATGTAGGCCAGCGGTGCGATCTCGACGATGCCGCGCTCCACCAGTTGCATGGTTTGCTCCTTGCCGATCATATCGTTCATCGCATCGTAGAGCGGGGTGAGGTAGGGCAGCACTTTTTCTTGTAGTTCGCCGGGTAGGAAGCCAAGCGCTTCGCCCGCTTCAACGGCCGGGCGGGTCAATATAATCCGTTCGGCGCGGCCTTCTAGCAGCTCCCGTAGAGCCATCGCCATCGCAAGGTAGGTCTTGCCCGTGCCGGCGGGACCGATGCCAAAGGTGATCGGATGGGCGTCGATGGCTTGTAGGTAGCGCTTTTGATTGAGTGTTTTAGGTACAATACTTTGCCGCTTAAGCTTTATAATTAGAGGGTTGCGATATATTTCGCGTAGATCGTCGGCTCTGCCCTCTGCCACACAGCGCAGGGTGTACAGAAAGTCGGAGCTGCGAATGCGCAAGCCTTGGTCGCGTGCAGTTCCGAGTAGCTCGAAGAGAGCTTGCACGGCGGCGATGCCCTCCTCACTGCCTTCGGCGGTGACCCAGTCGTCGCGACTGACCAGGCTGACGCCTAGGTTTTGTTCGGCTTCTTCGAGGTGGCGAGCGTCGTCGGCGTAGAGTAAGCTGAGCTGACGGGCGCTGGAGAAGTGGATCGTCTTGGACGGCATAGAATTCTGTTATTGAGCTTCAACGCAGGCGTGTAGGCGCTGCCACATCGCATCCATTGAATCGGGCAGGACACGGGTGTTGCCGATGACCGGCATGAAGTTGGTGTCGCCATTCCAGCGTGGCACGACATGGCAATGCAGGTGGCAGGGAATGCCGGCTCCTGCCGCATCGCCGAAGTTGAAACCAGTATTGAAGCCATCGGGGCGCAGGGCGCGCGTGAGTATGTTCTGCGCTTCCACGATCAGGTCCATGAGTTCGTGGCGTTCAGCAGTTGTCAACTCTTCCAGTCGTGGTACTTCACGGTAGGGCAATACTAGCAGGTGCCCTGCATTGTATGGGTAGCGGTTCATCACGATATAGTTGTGCTCGCCGCGCAGGAGAATGTACTCTTTGGCGTCGTCGCCCGACTGAGGGATGCGGGTAAAGGGGTTGCTGCCTTCTTCCGGATCTTTGGGCGCGAGTATATATGGCATGCGCCAATACGCGTGAAGCCGCTCCATCGAAGGAGGGAGCGGAGTGGATGTCTGCTTAGGTGCGGAGTTGTCCATAAATTTCGGCGCAGATTAAAGGGCTCTATTTCTCGCGTCGATGGTTAATTCTACCCTGAGATCACTTCGAGGTCTATAAATTAAGGCTCGCGTGTTTTCTGTGAATGGACTTCTACTTTTGTTTATGAAAGTCGGCCTAACAGGAGGAATTGGTTGTGGTAAATCGACCGTAGTGGGCCTTTTTCGCAAAGCGGGCGGGCGTACCATTGAGTCGGACGCTGTGGTACGTGAATTATTGGCGAGCGATGCGATCGTACACGAACAGTTGCGCGCACACTGGGGGGATGCAGTCTTTAACGCTGGCACTGTCGATCGCCGTGCGGTGGCTGCGCGCGTATTTCAGGATTCGTCCGAGCTTAAATGGCTAGAGGACTTGCTACATCCGCTGGTTCGGGCGCATTGGCAGGCGGCGATTGAGCAGGCACCTGACGCTCTTTGGTTGGTGGAGATTCCTTTGCTATTTGAAAAAAGGCTTGAAACCCTCTTTGATTTGACTGTCTGTGTTGCAAGCCCCCCTGATGTGGTCCAAGAGCGAATGGTTGCCAGAGGTTATACGGGAGCGGAGGTCGCGCAGCGCCGTGAGCGACAAATGCCGCTCGAAGAAAAAATTGAACGCGCCGATCATCTTATCTCCAATGCTGGAAGCCTTGAATTTTTGAAACGACAAACCACGAGATTAATAGAGCAGATCGCCACCCCTTAAGTGGGCTGCTATGACTCGCTCTTCCCCTCCCAATACTTACCAAGCGACGCCGTGAGCGTCCTATCGATTATACAGCCATGAGCTCTGACGAAGTAAATAACGACCTCCCTCTCGAGGATACATCCACTGCTGCAGAAGCGGCTCCGCGTAAGCGTGCGACCAAAAAGGCAGCCAAAAAAGCCGCCAAGAAAGCAACGAAAAAGGCTGCTAAGAAGGCTGCCAAGAAGCGTGCGACCAAAAAGAGCGCTGCGCGCAAGGTGGCAGATGAGGCGCAAGCCGATATGTTTACGCCTGGTGAAATCGCGCCGCCTGCCGTGAAAAAAACTGTAAAAAAGACTGCGAAGGCATCCGCGGATAAATCAGCAGTAGATGCGCCCGTGGAATCCACAGCAGCAGCTACACCTGCTCCTCAACCGAAGTCGGCTCCTGTGGATGACGAAGTGACTTTTAGCTCCGACATTAAGGTCGACCAGTTTGACGAGCCGCAAGGGGCTGAGCCTACTAAGAAAACTGAGCCACGTGAGAAACGTGAGCCACGCGAAGGGCGGCTCCCGCGTGAAAAACGCGACAATCGTGGACCTAAAAATCGTCAGCCGAATGGCTCTGATTCCCGTGGTGGAGATCACTCTGAAGGCGGCAAGCCACAGCAATCTGGACCGCAATCGCGCCAGTCGCATCCGAATGATCGCAATAATAAGGGCAACGCTAAGGGTAATAATAAGTTTAATAAGAATAATAATAAGCGCAATAAGCGCGGGAAGGGCCGCTGGGATAAAAACAAGAGCCGTCGCGGTCGTGAGGAGGATACACCAATCGAATTGGGCGAGCTGCTCGATTGGGAAGTGCTGGCTAAACGTGAGGATATTCTCGCGCTGGCAGAAGAGCTTCGCTCCGGTGGCGGAGACCCGCTCGACTATGTGCGCCTGTATAATTTGCCTTTGCCAGAGTTGCGCGAAGAAGTGGACGCACTCGGCATTAAGTTCCCGCATGCGCCGAATCGCGATCAATTGATCAATGCCGTGGCGACCCATGCGGCGGAGAAAAAAGCTGAGATTTTAACTACCGGGGTTCTGGAACTACTTGAAGACGATGAGGGTGGTTTGTTAGTTTACGAGCGTGATAGCTACCGTATCAAAGCTTTGAGTGCGTATGTGCCGCAGGCCTTTATTGAGCATTATGGCTTACAGCGCGGGCACATTGTCAAAGCGCAGTTACAGCCACACCGCGAGGGCGAGTCCTGCCCGGTTGTCGTGCGTGTCCAGGAGGTGATGGGGCGTGATCCCGAAACGCTCACTGAAATTGTCCCCTTTACCGAGCGCGTGCCTTACTATCCGACCTCTCGTATTTTGATGGAGGCCGATTCTGAGGCGAAGTGGGATAACCTTTCGATGCGAGTGGTGGATTGTTTGACGCCGGTTGGTTTTGGCCAGCGTGGCTTGATCGTGGCGCCGCCTCGCACGGGTAAGACTGTGCTGATGCAGGGCATGGCCAACTCGATTCAGAAAAACTATCCCGATGCGCACCTGATCATACTTTTGATTGATGAGCGTCCCGAGGAAGTGACCGATTTTCGCCGCCAAGTCAGCGGAGAGGTCATCAGTTCTACTTTTGACGAGGCGGCCGAGAGTCACGTGCACGCGGCCGAAATGGTCATTGAAAAGGCGCGTCGCATGGTTGAGACTGGCGAAGATGTGATTATCTTGCTCGATTCCATTACCCGTTTAGCACGCGCTTACAACACCACGATGCCGAGCAGCGGCAAGATTCTTTCCGGTGGTGTCGAGGCCAATGCCTTGCAAAAGCCCAAGCGTTTCTTTGGTTCTGCGCGTAATATCGAGGACGGCGGTAGTCTCACGATTATTGCCACTGCGCTGGTTGAGACGGGGAGCA
>CEUD01125196.1_pt1 | contig 16745 bp, 15 predicted proteins | sample 356481 | NCBI WGS metagenome assembly CEUD01 (sample SAMEA2623314, study PRJEB7988) | marine metagenome | isolation source: saline water (ENVO:00002010), including | reverse complement strand
TCCTGGAACAAGCGCTCCCCATTCACCACCCGCGTCATGCAATGATACACCGCATCCTGCCCATAAACCTTTTTGCGACGAACCTTCATACCCCCCACTACCATCGGCATTCTCGCAACTAAGTCAACCTAAATCTTATAGCCTGGTTATTAATATGGATGGTTATTAATATGGAAGGAACTGGGCTTATTGATTGAAAAGTAAGGGCATCCCGAACTAGATGCTTCTCATGACAGATACTCTAGCACCTTTTGCGCGGCCTGATGGTCGCGCTGTTGACCAACTTCGTCCGATTTCTTTTGAAACTGGTATTGCTCCACACGCGCTGGGCTCAGTTTTGGTGAGCTTTGAAAATACGCGTGTGATTTGCGCGGCTTCAGTGGACGAGCGTGTGCCCGGCTGGATGCGAGCGCAAAAAGTTGAAGGTGGTTGGATGACCGCGGAGTATTCGATGCTGCCCTATAGCACACTGGACCGCAAGCAGCGTGATATTAGTCGCGGGAAGGCAGACGGTCGCACCATCGAAATTCAACGTCTGATTGGACGCTCGCTACGTGCGGTCTTCGATCTCAAAAAATTAACAAGCAAGACGATTTGGATCGACTGTGATGTGCTGCAGGCCGACGGTGGCACGCGCACGGCCTCAATTACGGGCGCTTATGTGGCGGCACAGATCGCAGTGCAAAAGTTGATCGCGGACGGCAAGCTGAATGAGAATCCGTTTGTTGATTCCGTGGCGGCGGTCTCTGTGGGTGTTTTCCAAAATACGCCGATTCTGGACCTGAACTACGTAGAGGATAAGGACGCCACAGTGGATGCGAACCTTGTGATGACTGGCTCTGGTAAATACGTGGAAGTCCAAAGCTCTGGCGAAGAGGCTACTTTTGATCGCGAGGAAATGAATACTTTGCTCGACCTGGGCGCTAAGGGCATCGCAGAAATCAATCTGCTGCAAGAAGCGGCAATCGCTGAAGGCTTAAAGGCCTAGACGCTGAGCGCTAGCCGAATGCAGAGTTGAGCAAATCGAGGCCCATCTCGATATCTTTGCGGCGTTTTTCATCTTTGCTTTTCTCTTTTTCTTTGGGCTCTGTATTGAGCTGCTCTCCTTCGGCTGGCTGCGCTGAATTTGTATCCGAAGCGGGCGATGTCTGCTGGCCTTGACTCAGTGCGCGACGTGCCGCGTTGTTGAGCAAATTCTTAAGAGCGCTGGTGTTGGGGTCTCCAAGGCTACCACTGATATTGATGTCTTGATTCCACTGACGAAAACCATCGGCATCGGTATTGGAACTAAGCAGCTGCAAAGTTTCGAGATAGTCAATTAGGCGTCCTTTGGCGCCGAGCCCCAGCGTGAGCTCAAGAGGCTGGCTCAAAACTTCACTTAAACTACTGGCGGCAATGACGCCTGCCCCATTAATTAGAAGATTATCGCCGACAAAGCTGAGTTCAGGAATGCGCACCTTCTTGTCCTGCTCGCGACTTAACTGGAGTGTGAAGTTCGAAAATCGCATATTTTTGAAGTAAGGCACTGCTTCGGCCATGGCGGTAATGCCAGGGCGATCGAGACTTTGCCCCAAGATGCTGGCACCGATGAGACCGAGTTGACTACGCTCATCGAGCTCGAATGCAGTCAGCACGCCCTCACGACCAGTCACGAGTAGATCAGCCGCAGAATCTTCTAAGGCGGCTTCGAGGCTCGCCCCGCTGCCAGTCAACTTGAAATTACCATCAAAGAGTCCTTGAACCGGGAAGCTACCAAAACTTTTCTTAGAAAAAATGGCCGGATCGATGTCCTTAAAGCTCAATTCAGTGCGCAACTGATAGGCTTGCGCCGCCACGCGGGGATCGAAGACAACCTGAGCCTGACCGCTCAAATTGCCCCCCTCAAGTGTTGCTGCGAGATCGCTCAGTTCGAGCAGAGCCTCAGTGATCTTGGCTTGTGCATTCAACCCAGTAATGGTCTGGCCAGAGTCTAGTATCAGCGAGTCGATTAGTATTGTCACTTCGCCATCAAGATCGGCCCATGGAGGAGGACCTGCAACTTGCGCCAAGCGACTGTCGTCAACTGGTGCCTCACTCATGCCTATAGAGGATACGCTCGTCGCGGCTGTGCGATCAGTCCCCTTGGCGATATCGTCAGACTGCTGCATGCTCGTAGTTGTCGTAACATCGGACTGCAGTGCAGCCATCAGTAAGTCAAGATCGGCCTGCAGAACCTTCGGACCTGTCAGTTGCAGCTTAAACGGCAAGGGTAGTAATTCTGGGTTGGCTTGGCCGTCCAACTGAATGTTCGTGCTGGGGCGGCTTTCCGAGCCAGCCTGAAAACTGGACTCGACCGAATAGTCACCGGCATTTGATTGCTTCAGTTGCGCCGCGAAGCGGTAGTCTTGCTGCGCACCGGGGAGCTCACGTGCGCGCAAGCCAGTGATCAGCGCCTTGATTTGAGCGGGATATTCGGCGGCACCATCCAAATCAAGATCTACTTGAGCCTGACCGGCGAGCACGCTGCCGATGCCTGCCAGCGCGGGCTGCTGCAGCAAGTCGGCCAGTCCCAGCTCGAAGCTGGCTTCGGCTTGGATGCCTGCCAGCGGTGAAGCATCCGGACTCGAATTTGCTAGCCCACTCTGCCTGCCACGTAGACTGCCACGAATTATCGCGCCATAACGGTCGAGCAGTTGAAAGTCGCCTAGATCATAATGCAGAGTTTGATCTGCTTCGACACGGATCACTGGATTCATGCGTATGCTCACTTCCTGCAAAAGCGCTTGTGGGCCCTGAGCGAGTGAAAGAGGCCCCAATTGTAGCGGTGCCATTAGTTTACCTTGCAGCGCACCATCGCTCTCCCCAGACAAGACAATCTGTGTCGATACGGGAGCTCCGGTAATTTGTATTCCATTGCTCAACCAAGGATTCACCCAAGCAAGCGGTAATTCGATCAGTTCGACCTGCATCAACTCGCCAGTAAATTTTTGCTCTGCACCCAGCGTGAGGCTTTGCTTTAAATTGACCGTAGCAACGGAGCGCCCATTGGCAGTGGCGTCGAGGTCTGCAGTTTTCAATACTAGCGCACTCCCTTTCGCAGAGCCCTGTAGCTCACCTTGCAAAGAGAGGCCTTGTAGAGCAATCAGCTCGGGCGCAAACAGTTCCGGATGCGGCAACTCCGCATTAAAGCTCAGCGCAACATTGGCAGATTCCTCGAAGCCGTTGATCGTTAATTCGAGGGTCTGTGAAACTGCCAGTAAGCTGTCTCCATTAGCATCGGAACCCAAAGTCTGCGAATCCAAGTTAATTTGCTCAAAGCCACCCGATTCTTTCTGAGTAAAGCTAAGGCGCATATTGGAACTGAAATTCTTGAGCCCCCCTTGTAGTGCTTGCTGCGACTCGAGCTGCAGTGTCGCAGACATCTGCGTGCTCTGTCCCGGAGCGATGGCGTCGGATTGCAGTTCAAAGGTATAACGATTTCTAGAAGCATCGATTAAGGCTCCATTAATTTGAATCGAATCGATATCAAACAGCAGCTCAAGCTCCCCCATTTCATACAATACATCGGTCGGGGCCCCTGCCTGTTCTGCGGACGAGTCGGATGTTTCGCGAGGCGCTGGTATATGGCTGGACGTAGGCTCCACTGCTGTGACTTCACCCTCCGCAGATGAAGTCACGACTTCTGGCAACCTGACCACCAGCCCATCGACTTCCAAACCGCGCAATCTGATGGTATTGTCAAAAAGCGCCGCCATGAGCGAGAATTCCCCCCGGAGGTGCTCCAATTTTGCGCGACTGCCATCGGACAACTGCAAATTAAGATTTGTCAATTCCAGGCTGCGAGCGCTCACCTTCACAAACTGAACGGAACTGCCCTCGGGCAGTTGACTCTGAACCAGCCGCTTTTGAAAGGCGGGACGCGTAACGACCACATAGCCCGCAAGTGCAGCTACAACGGATAGGACCAAGAGAACAAGAAAAATGCGAATGAGGGTTTTCATAGTATGCAGAGTTAACTGCGTGCACTATATCCGCTATTCCCGAATGCGCAAGGTTCCTCAGCGATCTAATCGGCTTTATCTAACTGGTAAAACAAGAGAGCATTGAGTGCCAAGGCATGCCCAATACGACACTCACGTGCCCATTGCATAACAGTGGTTTCGGGCAAAGCGCGCACCTCGATTTCCTCATGTTCATCCCAGTCCGTACCACTCACACTGAGCTCCACTTCCTCGGCCAACACGATGTGGCAAAAGTTATTCAAGATCGCAGGATTCGGGCGAGCATGTCCGATCAAGCGACCACTTTTGGCGACATAGCCCGTCTCCTCCTGCAGTTCACGTAGACCTGCAGTGACCACATCTTCACCGGCATCAATGATGCCCCCGGGCAACTCCCACGAGAGTTCGTCCGAGCCCCAACGAAATTGCCGGATCAGCACCAGTTCGCCCGCAAGCGTTCGGGCGACCACGATCACCCAATCCCTAGAATCGAGATAGTAAAAATCGCCTTCTTTGCCAGTATTAGGGTGACGGTAGCGACGCTCGCGCAAGTCCCAAACTCGGCAAGCATTGAGCAGGCGATCGTTCACGATCTCCCAGCGTGGCGGCTCTTGGCCAGACGAATGGGCAGCCATCAGTTTGACGGAATGTTAATTTCTTGGCCGATGCGTAAACGACGCGGATCCGCATCTGGATTGGCTTCGAGCAAAGCATCTAAGCTCACACCTTTGAGACTCGCAATTTTACCAAAAGTATCTCCCGACTGTATTTGATAAACCGACGCAGACGCAGACGCAGACGCGGACGCGGACGAAGACGAAGACGCCGGCGAATTGGAGTTCGCGGCCTGAGTCGTCACCGACGAGGAAACCACACTCGGCCTCGCTGAGCTGAGCGCAGCTGTGGACGTAGTAGGCGCAACTGTGCGCACGCCAGCGCTCGCCAATTCACTCATTTTCTGAGCGAGCTTAATGAGTTCCCCACGATTGGACTCCACACCAGAGCCCGCTTGATTGGCTAGGCGCAGCGTTTGCGAGCTTTCACGGCCAAGGCGCTGAATAGTCTCTTTCAGCTTCACATTCTGAGCGGCCAATTCGGCAATGCGCGTGTCTAGAGTAGAAAGTTGCTTATCGATACGAGCGGCCGCACTACTGCCCTCATCCACCGACTCCGTGAGCGGAGTGATACGCTGATTGGCATTTAGCCCAAAATAAAGGCCCGCCCCCCCCAGAAGAATGGCGAGTAAAGCAAGTGCAAGTGGCACCATTGAGGCACCTGTAGATTCATGATCGTCTTCCATAAAAAACGCAGGCTAAGTGCTTTCGAGCCAGTGGCAAGCCAGCGTTGCAAGCCAGATTCGCGATGAACAACAGCTATGAAGATACGATTGACATCGCGATACGACAAAAATCTAGACGGTGAGTGTAAAACCCTACAAGGTGCGCCGGATGGCAAATCCCTCCGAGCACACACGTAGACTGCGGCGCAATCTCGCGCTGCTGTTGATCCCTGCAGCCTTCTCGGCATTAGCGGTGTATTTACTTTGGCACAGCCATCCCGATCGCGAATATTGGCTGGATTTGCTGCAACAAGGCCGTGACTTTCTGGAAGCCAACCCATGGGCTCTGATTGCCTTACTGGCCACAATGCCAGGAATCGGCTTCCCAATCAGCCCGGTGCTAATACTATTCGGTATCGTGCTAGCCCCCGAGTATGGCTTACTCGTCACCCTGGCATTGGCGATCGGCGCGCAAAGTCTCTGCACTACGTGGACCTATGCACTGGCAGCCGGCCCCTTGCGCGAGCTACTCACACGCTATGTGCTGCGCCACCGCGAACTGCCGGAAATGAGCGAAAGCAACGCAGTACGCTTAGGATTCATCATGCGACTCACTCCCGGCATTCCCTACGCGCTGCAAAACATCGTTTTGGGCATACTCGGCATGCGCTTACGCCCCTACCTACTGGTTTCGATCCCGACAACCAGTATTTGGACAGTGGGCTTCGTAGTGACAGGTGGCGCCATTTTCAAAGGTCAAATTGGGTGGGCCATTACTGGAATCGCTGTATTAATTGTGCTGGTTCTTGCCACACGCATGTGGAATCGCAAAAATTCTGCCAATGTTGAATAATTTACTTCCCCCCACAGCCGAGCAAGTGCTCAAAGTCACAGCACTCACACGCCTGATTAAAGGTCAACTGGAAGAAAATTTCTCGCGCGTCTGGGTGCAGGGCGAGATTTCGAACCTGCGCAAGCAAAGCTCGGGACACATCTACTTCTCACTCAAAGACGCGGGCAGCCAACTCCCCTGCGCTCTCTTCGCACGCGATACGGCCCGTCAAGACTTCGAACTCAAGGATGGCATGGAGGTACAACTACTCGGCGACATTTCTGTCTTCGAGCCGCACGGACGCTACCAATTGATCGCCAAAGTCGCCATCCAAAGCGGTCAAGGACGCCTGCAAATGGAATTTGAACGGCTCAAGCGCAAACTGGCAACCGAGGGACTCTTTGACGCTGAGCGCAAACAAGCGCTGCCCGCCCTACCGCGCAAGATCGCAGTGATTACTTCCCCCACCGGTGCAGCCGTGCGCGATTTTCTACGAATTCTCCGCCGCCGCGAGTTCGCGGGCGAAGTTGTGATCTTGCCCTCAAAAGTTCAGGGCCAGGGCACCGCACAAGAGGTCACTAACATGCTAGAGTATGCCGGCGCCAGCCAAGGCTTCGATTTAGTAGTCCTGACCCGAGGCGGCGGCAGCATCGAAGACCTCTGGGCATTTAATAAAGAGCAAGTAGCTCGCGCAGTCGCTGACTGTCCAATCCCCGTCATATCGGCCATTGGTCACGAAATCGACACGGTGCTCACTGACTATGCTGCCGATCAACGCGCCGAAACCCCATCCGGCGCAGCCGAATTGATCTCCTCACTTTACATCGAAGCACGCGCACGCTACGAAGATGCACGCAGCGATTTAAACACGTGGGTGGATCATTATATTTCCGAAAAGAAGACCCAGCTGCGCGAACTCGACGCCCAGATGCGAATCATCGCTCCCGATCGTAAGGTGCAGCACTTCGGGATGCAGTTGGACGACTTAGAAAACCACCTTAGCCGCAACTTGTCGCGACGGATCACCAACGAGCAGCAAGCACTCGCCCGCTACGCCCAACGGATCGCGGAGCAACACCCCAAGACCAGACTCGGCATCGCCGATCAACATTTAACCAATTCTGCCCGCCGTCTCAAGCGCGCCACAGCGCAGGCTACGGCTCAAAAAAAGGAAAAACTCGAAGCCTTACAGCACCGCCTCGACAACGGCAGCCTACAGGCGAGCCTGCAACGCGGCTATGCCGTCGTTCAAAACAGTAAGGGCAAGATTATCGATCGCGCCGCACTAGCCGAGAAAGAGCCCACACTTAAAGCGCGTTTTATCGATGGCGAAATTCAGCTGCGAACAGAGCCCCACAATAAATAAGCGATCCTAAACTACAATATACGAGAATCACTTGATAGTAACATTTGTCATAATCATGTATTATGCTTAAATGCCTGCATCCAACAGTAGATTAAGCCTAGGCTTCGAGTCAGACTTCGGAGGCTTCCGAGTTGAGCCGAACCCAGAGACAGAAAACATTTACAACCTCAGCTACTACACGACGAGTAACGAACAGATCGAGCTAGAAAAATACTGCTCGATCAGCGACGCCGTTTCTGCCGTCGCACAACAGCAGACTGGCTGTGCTGCATGGGACCAACTACCCCCCGAACAAGTGCCACCACGGGTCCACAATCTGGCAAGTTGGAATTTTTCACAAAAAGAAGGAACATTCCCCCGCGCCGCATGTTCCCAATAAGCATAGATATTTTTTCATTGAGTTAGTTAGGGGTTATTAGGTTAGTGAAAGGCTCGCTTCCGAGAAATTGGAGGCGGGCCTTATTCATATTTAGACAGCGCAAAAGCACCACCTCGCATAAGAATAGACTTTGCCTACGAGTTAAAAGCTGCAAACTAAAAGTCCCCGATTACTATGAGCGATGATTCTAAAGACAGCCCGCCCGCCAAGCTGACGCTCTCGCGCGACCTAAAGACAAAAGTTTCTAAATCTCAAGCAGACACCGGAGCTAATTCAAATACGGCCAAAGCGCTTCCAGCGATGAAGCTGAGGCGCATGTCTGACATAGCACAGACAACTGATACAGCAAATGCTGGCACTGGATCAACAGACACAAGGATCGTGCCGCCCACAAAGCCCGAGCCAAGTCCTGCGGCCGAACCACCGCAACCCGCCAAAGCCAAATTCGACCCAAAAAATCCTTTCGGTGGCAAAACTGCGAAAGCAGGTGTAATACAAAGCAACGAGATAAAAGATCCAGACAGTCCCACACCGACAAGACCAAGCCCTCCTCCACCACATACACGGTCTCAAAACCCAAGTTCCACGAAATCATCGGTATCTGCTGCGCATATAGAGGAGGTCATTCACTCTCTAGACAAAGAAAAAGCGCCTAAAACCCAAAGGAGCAGTATGCTGCCGAGTATCGTTATGATCCTGATACTGCTGCTGGTATTAGGCGGTGCTGGCTTCGGCTTATGGAAGGTTCTGCTAGTTTCGAACGACACGGAGAACAATTCAGGCTCCACAACAAACAGCACTGCCACCGCCTTACCAGCGAAGCCAAAGTCCAACACTCCCATACAAAAAGCGAAAGCGACGATCGCCAAAGTTCCAGAGACTGACTTGGCAGCGATCATAGGCGATCTTCCGCCTACGCCGGATCGCAACACAGCCAAACCAGCGAACATCCAGCAAAGCACGCCTTATGAAGTGCTGCCAGAGCAGCCCAGGCTCCCAGCGTCCAATCAATTGATCGAAGCCGACAAACAAGCAGCTTCAAGTTTTCTCTCGAACATTCATATTGGCGGAGTCCGGACAGGAGAGCGGCCCATCATTATTTTAGATGGCGAACGCTATCACGTAGACGACGTTGTGCACGTAGAAACTGATCTAAAATTCCATGGTTTACGCGACGGCCGGCTTGCGTTTCGGGACCGAAACGGAATCATATATCTTAAAAGCTTCTGATTGCACTCTCAGTAAAATCACTTACAAAGCTTACTAACTTATGAAATCAACACTCATTACACTCCTCGCAATCTGCGCCATGATCGTAACTGGCTGCACAACACCCGTAGCGATCGACCCTCAAACAGGGCAAGAGCAACTCGCCGAATACCGCGCCGGCTACCTCTATGCACCACTGGATGCACCGATTCGGACAATTTTCAAAACAGCCATTCGTGAAATCGACTCGATGGGCTATTTCCGCACAGGCGAACTGCACAAAGAAACCGCCATCAGCATCTACGCACGTAAAGTCGGCGACGAAAAAATCACCATTCGTATCCGCCAAACGGCCGAAGGTCAGGCAGAAATCCGCATTCGCGTGGGTAAGCTTGGCGACCTCGCAGAGTCACAAAGCATTTACGCACGTATCCGCGACTCACTATAACCGCGTCACCGAGCCCTCCTCTGCGAGACTGGCAGACCGCCCCTCCTCTCGGAGCGGCGGTTTTTCTTTTTGTCACAGATACCCAGAGTCAGCAACACAGCTATGAAAGAAACATTTACTATCATCGGAATCGGCAGTCCTATCGTCGATGCCATCGCCTTGGTTGAAGAGTCATTTATCGCACAAGTCGACGGTGATAAAGGCGGCATGGTGCTCGTCGACGCACCCACGATTTCGGGGCTCATAGAGCGCCTACCACAAGCCGCAACCGCCGCGCCGGGTGGCTCCGCGGGCAATACACTCTTTGCCCTCGCTCGCATGGGTGCAGCCACCCGTTTCTTGGGTAAGACTGGCAACTGTCCGCAAGGTCAATTTTACCGCGACCGCTTTGCCCAACTCGGCGGCGACAGCTCCCGCTTTAAAATTGGCCAAGTGCCCAATGGCCGCTGCCTCTCGCTGGTCACCCCCGATGGAGAGCGCACGATGCGCACCGATCTCGGCGCCGCCATGACACTCGCCCCTGAAGAGATTTCAGCAGCCGACTTTACAGGTTGCCAGCATGCACACATCGAAGGCTATTTACTCTTCAACGAAGCACTGATGCGCCGCGTGCTCGAGTCCGCCAAAGAGGCGGGCTGTAGCATCAGCCTCGATCTGGCGAGTTTTGAAGTCGTCAACGCCACAAAAAGCATACTGCCCGAACTGTTGAAAGAATATGTCGATATCATCTTCGCGAACGAAGAAGAAGCTAGCGTCTACACGGGCATTAGCGACGACTACCCCGCAATGGCAATCCAGCTGGCCGAGTTGTGCGACATCGCCGCCGTCAAAGTCGGCGCCCACGGTTCCTACGTGGCCCATGCCGGCAAGGTGGATAAAATCGAGCCCATGCACGCCGCCAATGTCATCGACACCACCGGCGCCGGCGACCTCTGGGCAGCGGGCTTCCTCTACGGTTGGTCCCTCCAGCGCCCACTCACAGAATGTGCACACATTGGGTCTATTCTGGGTGCCGCCGTCGTACAAGAACAAGGCAGCGTCCTTCCCGAACATATCTGGCAAGATATACTCGCGAACATTTAAATTTATCTGTTTTCAAAATGACTACCGATCCAATCACAGAACTCGTCGTCGACATCGCCAAGCGCGCCCGTACCGCTTCGCTCGAACTCGCAGCACTCGACACGGAAACTAAGAACCGCTTTCTCAACGATCTGGCCGAACGTCTGGTCGCCGAAACTGACGCAATTCTAGCAGCCAATGCACAGGACCTAGAGAACGCCAAGAGCTCGGGTCTATCACAGCCCATGACTGAACGTCTTAGTTTTACCCCCGAGCGTATCAAAGCGATGGCCGAAGGCGTGCGCCAAGTCGCCCAACTACCCGACCCTGTTGGCATTGAGATTGAACGTCTCAGTCCGCCCAAAGGCTTTGATCTACGCAAAGTACGTGTGCCAATCGGTGTGATTGGCATCATTTACGAATCACGCCCCAATGTAACCATCGACTGCGCGATCTTATGTCTAAAGTCAGGTAACGCCTCCATCTTACGTGGTGGCAAGGAAGCCTTCCACAGTAACATGAAACTGGCTGAGATTATTCAAGCAACTCTGCGGGCCAATGACATCCACGAAGATGCGGTCCAATTCATCCCCACCACCGACCGTGCGGCGCTCAACGTGCTGCTCAAACAAGATGACACCATTCACTGCATCATTCCCCGCGGCGGAGAGAGCTTGATCCGTTTTACAGTCGAGAACAGCCGTATCCCCGTGATAAAGCACTACACCGGCGTCTGCTCTGTGTATATTGATGCCGCAGCCGATGCCGACATGGCCGAGAACATTTTGATCAATTCAAAATGCCAACGCCCCAGCGTGTGTAACTCTGCGGAAAACCTAATCGTGCACCAAGATGCTGCTGCGCAACTGCCTCGTTTGGCCAAAGCGCTGCATGACCATGGGGTAGAACTACGTGTCGACACCCACGCAAAAGCCTTGTTACAAGCCAGTGGCTTGCCTCTCGTCGATGCCAGCGCCGAAGACTTCGCGACCGAATATACCGACCTAATCATCTCCATTGCCATCGTGGCTGACATCAAGGCCGCCATCGAGTTGATCAATGCCAACAGCTCAGGTCACACCGAAAGCATCGTGACCGACGACGCGGCGGCGGCACAGAAATTCCTAACTGCAGTCGATTCCGCAGCCGTCTTTCATAATGCCTCCACTCGCTTCTCGGATGGCTTCGAATTCGGACTCGGCGCTGAGATCGGAATTTCCACCGACCGCTTACACGCGCGTGGCCCCATGGGTCTAAACGAGCTGTGCACCTATAAGTATATTATCAACGGCACTGGCGAAACCCGCTAATACAACGGCATGAAAAGCAGCAGTGGATACAGTACCCTCCTTCTACCAGGACAGCTCCGGCTCATTCTCGCGATCTCCCTAGTGCACATTGTGGTATGGTTCTCCTATTACAGTCAGCTTCCTGCGGGGCAATACCTCGGCACAGAAGCCCGCGACACATTAGAAGCCGCACAAGCACTCGCCATAGGTCTGCCCACGCAAGACTCCTCACATACTCTCTATACATACATACTCTCCTTCCTCGCACGTTTTTTCGAAAGCGATCAGAACTTAATTACCGCAGCTCGTGTTCTGAATGCCAGTGCACTCATTTTAACGACGGGGTATTGCGCCTCAGCAGCGGGGCGCTATTGGCGCCGTAATCGTACAGTCTGGATAGCGGGCTTACTTGTAGGCCTAAATCCGGTTTTAGTCTTTTGGGCAGGCCAAATCAGCCCCAGCCTACTCGCCACAGCTTGTATTAGCATCGCCCTCTGGCGTGCGCAGCGATGGCTGCGACGCCCCAAAATTCGCGATAGCATAGGCGTATCCATTTTTCTAACACTATCAGCCGCACTGGAAACTAGTCTACTACCTCTAACTTTGATATGGCCTGTGTTAGCCTATTTCTACCCGTATCGCAAACGTGTACAGCATTGCACGCTCGCCTGGCTACCCACCACTCTATTACTTGGACTCATTTTAGTCTCTAGCTGGCAGCTAGAAAGCCCGCTCCAATGGCATTTCAAGCAAATTGGCGTTGGTATTTATCAAGCGCTAGGAAACCTCGAAGGCTATGATGGTAAAAGCTTTGCACTCTACCGAGAACTGCACCTAATTCTACTCTTCAACCCGATTCACTGGGGGCTACTATTCATATTGGCAGGCATGGGGATGTATGCCCGCCTCAAGGATGGGCATCGCGGTGACTATATTCTACTAGCAATTAGCACACTCGCAATTTTCGCGATCAGCAGTGGGCTCAACGAAGCCGGCAGCCAAGCGCGCGCCACCATGATTCCACTACTCGCAATCTTTGCGTCTGGAGCCTCCATGCTGCCTAAAATCTGGCGAAAAGCCAGCACGCGCACACGACGTAAAATACAAGTTGGAGTCGTGTTACTCGCACTATTTGTATATGCGGGGCACTTCCTTCAAGAGCAATCTCAAACCTGGGAGCGCGATTACACTTATCTAGCCGAAGCCAATATACAACTGGGCAATAACGACCGCGCCACCACATGGGCAGAAAAAGCTCTCGAGCTCTCGCCTGCCAATCAGAAGATGCAGGAGGTGATCGCCATGGCCCAGTTCAATGATTGGGCTATGGGCACGCGCCAGCGCGGCCTGCTTATCGAAGACATCCAAGACTATTTAAAAAATAGCCAAGTTCAGGAAGCCACTGCCACGACGCAAACGATCTACGCCATATACAAGTATAAGCTGCGCGACCTAGAAGCTGCTGTAACGATTTGGGAACTTCAGCAGGAGAACAGTGCACTCGCCCGTCTATGCCTCTATTGGACCGGCCAGATACTCGAAGTTACGCCCGGGCAACTCAAGTCCCACACCGGGCAGCCCTACTACGATCTACTCAAAGCAGCCACCAAAGTCGACCGCAATGAGCTCGACTACGGCAAAACTGAAAAGCAACTCGATAACATTCTCGCCTTTGCCTACTAGGCCGCAGCTTAACGCAATTTAAGCGTCGCAAGACCCACCATCGCGAAAATCAGTGAGAGTATCCAAAAGCGAATCACTACCTTATTTTCGTGCCAGCCCTTGAGCTCAAAGTGGTGGTGAATAGGTGACATGCGAAAAATGCGTTTGCCACGCAGCTTGAAGGAGCCGACTTGCAAGATGACCGATCCCGCTTCAATCACAAAAATCCCGCCCACGATAATCAAGGTAAAGGGTTGATGCACCATGAATGCAATCACACCGATCAAGCCGCCCAACGCAAGTGAGCCGGTATCGCCCATAAATACCTCGGCCGGGTGACAATTGTACCAAAGAAAGGCGAGGCTCGCACCTAATAAAGCCGCACACACAACCGCCAACTCACCGACACCAGGAATGAAGCTGATGAAGAGGTAATCTGATATAATTGCATTCCCTGCCGCATAAGCCATGATAGCAAAGGCTAAAGCAACCGTCACTGTGCAACCGATCGCAAGGCCATCCACTCCATCGGTCAAATTGATCGCATTGCTAGAGCCAGCCAAGATAAGAAATAAAAAGGGTGCCAGCATGAAGATCGACATTTGAGAAATGACCACATCTTTATAGAACGGCGCCCAGAGCTCGCGCATCTTAGCCGCAGAGTCCGGCGAGCTCAACAAAAGCAGCAGTGCGATACCAGTCAGCACGGCCTGACCAAGTAATTTCCAACGGCCTGGCAGACCTTTGCTATTGGCCTTGGACACTTTCAAATAGTCATCCAAAAAACCAATCACTGTAAGACCAAGATAAATAATGAGCGCCGTATAGACATAGACATTGGGCTTGGCCCAGAGCACCGCGCTGGTGACCACCGAGATACAGATCATGAGGCCCCCCATAGTAGGCGTTTGCGCCTTACTCGCATGCAATTCAGCCAGCGCTCCGACTTCGTCCTTGCCGCGAAAAGCTTGCTTAGCTCGCAGCTCACGCAGCTTCATAAAAATCCACGGCCCGATTATAAAACCGATTCCCATCGCGGTGATACCGGCAAAAGCGGCTCGTAACGTCAGATAGCGAAAAAGACGCAACGGACCAAAGATATTTTCAAAATCGGCAAGATAAGAGAGCATTGTTTAGTATTAGGAATTAGGAATTAAGAATTAAGAAAAATTGAAAACTAGGAACTTGAAAACCGAGCGTGAGAAGACCAAGCCTGTGGTCTCAAGATGCCCCGCAGAACGCCAGTGAAACCTTGTAGCCTTTACGAATTGCAAATCTGAGGCGGCAGCAGCGTTTCCAATTGATAGCTGCGGCTGCCCTTGAGAAAGATGGCTCCGGCAAATGGAGCAACGCTGGATTTTATTTTTTCGATCTCCGTAACGCATTGCATTTGAGCCTCCGCCGTGCCTGCCGCCAATGCACCGGCTTGGTAAGCTTGCGTCAACGAATCGGGCCCAACGAAAACGATACGATCTTGTGGGCGCAGCTGCAGGATGCGCCCAATGCGTTGGTGCTGCTCCTCTGCGCTCGCACCCAATTCATTCATAGCGCCTAGAATATAGAAATGTGCGACCTTTGACGGCGCACTATGCTGAAATGCCTCCAATGCATCGGCCATTGAGGCAGGGTTGGCATTATAACAGTCGATATAGAAAATTTGTTCTCCGATACGCTCGATGCGGCCACGATTCCCCTGTGGACGCCAAGCCTCCATGCGCTCTTGAATGATAGATTCGGCGACGCCGAGTTGGCGAGCCGCCACGATGGCCAGCGCGGCATTGCTCGCAATACCACGACTCGCGCTAGCGATACGATAGCTACGACCTTCTAAATCCAGTTCCTGCGAACTCTCCAACCTACGAATCGAATATCGCACACTTTCGCGAGGCACGACCACAGGCTGATGCGCGCCCACTGGCAGCAGTGCTATCGCACGGCTGGCGAGTTGCGCGTAGGCAGGATATTCCAATGCCTCGGCAGGCAAAATGATCGGCGAATCAGGCACGGCGCATTGGGCTAATAAAGATTTTTCCGCGGCGACATGCTCCAAACTACCTAATAATTCAAGATGAGCAGGTCCAATATTAGTCAGCAAATTTAGGTCGGCTTGTATCATTTGCCCCAGCGCTTGCATTTCATCAGATTGATTGATCCCCGCCTCGATCACCGCGTAATCTTGCTGGCGGGCGTCGAGCCCGAAGAGCGTCATGGGCACACCAATACGGTTATTCCAATTCCCAGCGGTCGCGTGTGTGCGAGCCTCCCCCAATAGACAGCGCAACATCTCCTTCGTCGATGTTTTGCCACAACTTCCAGTCACCGCAACAACAGGGGACCTAAATTTCGACCGCCAGGCCGCAGCGATCGCCGCCAGCGCGCACAGTGAATCGCTGACTTGTAGCTGCGGCAAAGCAATCGGCTTGGCGCTTTCCACGATTGCCGCGATTGCCCCCCCCTTCGCTGCCTGCTCAATAAAGTCGTGCCCATCGCGAGCACCGCCACTCAAAGCGACAAAACATTGCCCTGGCTGAATCTGACGCGCATCAAAGCAAAAACCCACGATGCCTTGCTGTGGCGCATTGAGCCAAGTGCCTCCCGACCATTCGGCCATTTTACGTGGTTCAAACGAAGGCATAACTCAGCAAAAATCCTTCATCCGGATCAAATCGCGTGCGACATGGCGATCATCAAAGGGAATCACAGTACCATCGAATTCTTGATACGTTTCATGGCCCTTGCCGGCGATCAGCACACAATCGCCAGTCTGCGCCAAATCCAGGGCCAACGAGATCGCATGCTTGCGATCGTTAACATAGTGCGCAGCTTCACTCCCTGCAGCCTCTCGCATATCGGCAAAGATTTGCTCAATCGACTCTGTGCGCGGATTGTCCGATGTCACAAAAACCTCATCTGCTCCGTCGAGTGCAGCCCGCAGCATGGGTGCCCGCTTACTACGATCACGATCCCCCCCGCAACCTAGAATAACAATTAGACGCCCCGAAGTAATCTCACGCAGCATAGAACAAGCATGCACTACAGCATCATCCGTGTGTGCATAATCCACTAAAACATTAAAGTCCTGCCCTTCGTCGATGCGCTCCATGCGGCCAGGCACTCCTGGAAAAGAGGCAACACGTTTCAAAATAGATTCGATCCCATGCCCCTTGGCACGCGCAATAGCCAATGCGGCTAATAGATTGCTAGCATTATAACGTCCGAGCAATGGCGATGTAACCCTT